>Ga0310811_10011217_pt1 | contig 11609 bp, 12 predicted proteins | sample YCmetagenome_FD_207642 | JGI IMG/M metagenome (GOLD analysis project Ga0310811, IMG submission 207642) | Soil microbial communities from experimental microcosm in Duke University, North Carolina, United States - YC | ecosystem: Engineered > Artificial ecosystem > Soil microcosm > Unclassified ...
TGCCACGTCGCACTTCCTGGCTCCGAGCGGGTGCGTACACCAATTGCGCGGTTCGGGGTGGCACCACACCTTGCCGCCGGATTCACGGGTAGTGGGCTCCTTTGAAACCGCAGTGCATAAAGGTCTGAAGGTCAGGCGCCGAAGAAGTGCCGAAACGCGTAAACAATTCCTGCCAACGCGAAAGCCGAACCGATAAGGGTCGCTCGGATCTTCCAAAGTCGCCGTTCGTACTTGGTGTCTCCAGGCATCTCTGCTCTCCCCCCGCGCTTACGCGGCTTTCTTTGACTCTGAGTCTACCAACAGCGCGACTAGGAGCGTGCCCCTGTTGCGAAAATGTTACCCCTCATCAGCTTGAAAATGGAGTCAGCGGTCCGTACCGTAGACGCTCCATGCCAAAGGGAAACAAATCGGACAACCGACCGTTGGAAGACGTGGCCGCGAAGCTCGATGACATCGCGACGACCATCGATGAGTTGAAGTCGGACGCGGAAGATGGCGCGCCGATTAACTCGCAAAAACTGGACGACATTCAATCGGACGTCAAGGCGGCAACGGACACGATCGAGGACTCCGTCGACGCTGACGAGGGTTGATGTTCTGCGCTGCCGGCGATGTAGCCACACCTGGAGGGTGCAGAAGTTCGCGTGAGAAACAGAACGACGAGAGGCTGTCGAGCTGGCCTGAAGTCCTCAACCGCTGTTAGGCTTGGACCGATTGATCAACACGCCAATGCGGCTCCTGCGAATTCCGGAGCCATTCGATCATCCGGATTTCATCTTCGAGCCGAAGATCGACGGCTTCCGCGCGCTCGCGCACGTTCGCGGCCATCGTTGCGAACTCGTCTCACGCAACGGCAGCACGTTCAAGTCGTGGCCGCAGCTCGCTGAAGAGATCGCGCACGCGGTACGCGCGCATGACGCGATCCTGGATGGTGAGATTTGCTGTCTCGATCCAGACGGCCGCAGCAACTTCAACCATATGCTGTTCCGCCGCGAGTGGCCGTATTTCTATGCATTCGATCTGCTCAGCGTGAACGGCCGCGATCTTCGCGCTCTGCCGCTGCTCGAGCGCAAGTGCGAACTGCTGCGCATCATGCCGACGATCGAATGCCGCGTGCGCTGCCTGGATCACATCGCCGAACGTGGACGCGATCTATTCCGTGCTGCGTGTGAGCGCGATCTGGAAGGCATCGTCGGCAAGTGGACGGGCGGCACGTATTAGGCTGACGGGCGGAATAGGTCCTGGCTGAAGATCAAGAACGCGTCGTACTCGCAGATCGAGCACCGACATAAACTTTTCGAGCGCCGCGCAGAGACACAAAAACGGGCGCCTCTCAGCGCCCCGAATTACGGCTCGTGTGATCCGTTCCTACGCGGCTGACGCTTTCCGTCTGCGCAGTCTCACGATCGCTGCGCCGAATCCGCTACCAAACAGGAGCATCGATGCCGGCTCTGGCACCGGTTGCACCGGAGTAAATACGGCGTAAGTAAAGGAGGCCGCCTGGCCCGTTGTGCCGCTCGTATCAAAAAGCGAAGACTGAGGTCCAAAAATGCCGACGGTGTTAGCACCACTGACCTGGTTCGCGGCGGTATTTCCCGAGACATCGAAAAGTCCCGGGCCCGGCCCCTGCCCGACAGTATTAGGAACCAAGGCAAAGCACGCAACGTCCACGAGCGTCGTGCAGCCGCGCGTCAAAGAAGGGTTAGAGTCGAAGTTGCCGTCAACAGAGTCGATAAACACCTGTTCGTCCAATGCCTCCGCTGCCGCAAAAGCGATCCCCGCGGTAGCAAAGTCCGACGTAGCATCACAGCCGTTGAACAAAGCCGCGCAGGTGCCGTCCTCGAATACGACGTCGTACAGGGTGCCATTGACGTTGACGTTGTTTGCGCCGATGAGAATGCCGTTGTCAACCACCAGAGTCAGCGTGGACGCGTCGGCTCTAGACACGATCCCGGCAAAGCCGAGGAATACCAAAACGATAGTCGCTACTTTCATCGGGACCCCCAAGTAGACACGCGGACCGAGTTGTCAAACGATGCCCGTGTCGGAGCCGGAATCATACCGGCCCCCTGGCGACCTTGATATAGGGGACAACTCACAAAACACTGTGAGGAAACGCACGAAATGGCGTGAGGAAACGCACTAGTCCGCGCATACGGCGACGAACGTCCGCGCCTCGGGCGTCATTCGACGCGGACGGCAGATTTCTGCGCGCCTCTGGCGAGGCTATTCAGTTGTCAAAGAGGACCGCTCGAGGTGCCGGATCTCCGGTTATAACGACCGGGCGGCACCCGCCGTGCGCGGCGATTCGGCACCCGTCACGGAACGGTGTCCACGGTTCCGCATTTCGACCTTCATGCCTACCCCGCGCAATCCACGCGGTCCGCTCCGCAACTCGTACGACACGTGCGCACCAGGTGCGAGGCGCCGCTCACCTTCGACGTCGTTTTGATGACAAAACACGTGCTCGCCATCCGGATCCGTATCGCGTTGCCGAAACCCAAAGCGATCGAACTGCCGCCACGTCACGGATCGTGGCCTCGAGCGCCACGCGTTCGATCTCCGTCTCTTCGCGTTTGATGACATCAGGCCGCAGGCGATCGCGCTGTGTCTGCAACGTGGCTCGCGCCGTCTCCATCTGCTGGATTGCCGCGTCCGCCTGCGGCAAGCGCTCTAGCCAAATGCGCGAAGCCGCTTTCCTCAAGGAGCTCCAGCCGGACGTATGAACGGACCTGAGAGGCGAGCACGTATGCCGCGGAGTCGTTGCCGCCCAGGTCGCCCAGGATCTCAGTGGCGCGAGCGTTCATCTCCAGCACCAGCGCGGGATTCTTTTCGGGCCTTGTGTAGATGCCAGACTTGAGCGATGCAGCACGGCCGCTCTCGGCTGTGAACCATCCACGATTGCGCTGAGCCGCGAGTGGAGCCGATTCTTCAATCGGTTCGGCCGCGCCGCCGAGATCGGTTAGCTTCTCGTTAGCTGCCATGCGCAACCCGTTGAGAATACGGACGGTTAGCAGCGCCCGCGGAACCAACTATTCCGCACCATTGCGCCCGATTTGATGCGCCGTTCGGCTGCCTTTGCGCTACGGAGCTGGCATCCGCGGCGGGCAGTGATGTGACCCTCGCGGACACGTGGCCACCAGTGGCCACCTGCCTCCCCACGATGCTCGATACGGTTTCGCTACCGGTGGTGAAACCGATATTGACCTGCCCCCATAATCCGCCACGCGAAGAATGAGGGTCCTCCGATTTCAGAGGAGGCCCGATGAAGCGGAGCAAGTTCACCGACGAGCAGATCCTGTCGATCGTCAAAGAGGGCGAAGCCGGACGGACGGTTGCCGATCTCTATCGCACGCACGGCATCACCGAGCAGACGTATTACCGCTGGAAAGCCAAGTACGGCGGCATGGAGCTGAGCGAGATGCAGCGGCTGAAGGCGCTCGAGGACGAGAATCGTCGCCTGAAACAGATCGTCGCCGAGCAGACGCTCGACATCCAGGCGTTGAAGGCGGTTGTCGCAAAAAAATGGTGAGCACCACGGCTCGGCGCGAGGCGGTGGAGTGGCTTCGACAGACGCGCAGCGCCAGCCTGCGGCGGGCGTGTCGCGTCGTCGGCCTGGACCTGGCGGTATCAGCCGCGACGCAGTGCGGCGAATCAAACCTTGCTTGAACAGCTGCACACGCACGCGGCGGCCCGCAGTCGCTTCGGGTATCGCCGTCTACATGTCCTCATTGCGCGTGGGGGCACGGTCGCGAATCACAAGCGCGTCCATCGCCTCTATCGGGAGGCCGGCCTGCAGGTGCGGCGGCGGCGACGGAAGCGGCTGACGCGGGGCGAACGCGTCCCGTTACCGGCCCCGACGCGGCGCGGCGAACGCTGGTCGATGGACTTTACGCTCGACACGCTCGCGGATGGCCGCGCCTTTCGCACGCTCACCATCGTCGACGACTACACGCGCGAATGCGTCGCGATCGAGGTCGACCGCTCACTGCCGGGCCTGCGGGTCACGCGGGTGCTGGACCGCCTGCGGGGCGCGACGGCCTGCCCCAGTCGATCGTGCTCGACAACGGACCCGAGTTTGCGGGCCGCACGCTGGAAGCCTGGGCCTACGCGGCGGGCGTCACCCTCTGCTTCATTCGGCCAGGGAAACCGATCGAGAACGCGTACGTGGAGAGCTTCAACGGCAAGTTTCGCGACGAGTGCTTGAACGAGCACTGGTTTGTCAGCCTGGCTGATGCGCAGCAGCAGATCGAAGCGTGACGCGTCGACTACAACACGGTCCGTCCGCACAGTGCGCTCGACGATATGACGCCGCACCAATTTGCCGAGTCCAAGGTGGGGGCTCGCCGGCTGCCGCCGGCTCGCCTGCAGGAAGACCCTAACCCCGAGGCACTCTCATTATCCGTGTAGCGAAAAACGGGGGCAGGTCATCGCAACCTCCGTCGATCGGCCACCATTTACTCAAGCCGAAATAGCCGACGAAGCGATTATGCGAAGCAGAAACGTGCGTGGCAATTCACGAATCGGGCGGTTTCGGACAATGTCGGAAGACGGGTGTTCCTGTGGACGCCGCGACCCATCTGCCATCACGCGCGCGATTGTGGCGCCGCGCTCGACACCGTCAATGCTGGTCGCGGCTGGCCTGCCAAGACGTGAGGCGCCGTTGGCGCGCAGTTTCGCGCTCGCGCAGTGCAGCATTCACGAGCAGCAGTCGCCCGCCCATCATCAGCGCATTCACGCCCACAACGATGAGCACGACGGTCCACACCGCAGGAAGAAACCAGAACGCCGCGGTGATCATCGCGAGCGCACATGCCACCAGCAGTCCGCCATAGAAGCGCCGTCGACGCAGCGCTCGCGGACTCGCGTCCACATCGCGGGATGGGTGGACGACCGTCTGCAGCGGCGGATTTGCGCGTCCTCCCGAGTCGAATAGATCGAACCGCAGATCGTGAGCGGCCGACGGCCTGCTCGCTGAACGCGCGCGCGTCGGAGAAGGAATCGAACACGATGCAGGTCGCGTCCAGCTCGTTCGCGAAAGGCTTCCCTTCCGCATCGCACGGGAGGCCACTGTCGATCCGCGTCACCAGCGCAGCGATCTGGCGTTCGGTCACGGCGCCGGGCTCGATCGTATAACTTGATGACCCGCATGGCGATGCGAATGCCCGTGCGACGTTACGCGGTCCGAGTCGCCTTGAGCACCGCTGCGGCGTGGACGTGCGAAATCCGGCTGTCGGGATAGAGCCACTCGAGGAGCGGCGTGGTCATGAAAGTGGTGACGAGGGCCATGAGGACCATCATCGTGAAGAGTGTCGGAGAAATGACGCCGAGGTCGAGTCCGATGTTCAAGATGATGAGTTCCACCAGACCGCGGGTATTCATTAGTGTGCCAAGCACCGAGGCGTTGCGCCACGAAACGCCGCTCAGCCGCGCCGCCACCGCCGAGCCCCCGAATTTTCCCACGATGGCCGTGACGAGGACGAGAGCAAAGACTCCCCAGAGTGCGCCGCTGTCGAGCAAACCTACACTCATTCGAAGGCCCGTGTAGGCAAAAAACAGAGGCACGAGCAGCGCGACCATCACATCCTCGAACCGCTGCAACAGGCCAGATACGAGCGCTTCCTCTTTCGGCATCACGACGCCGGCGAGGAAGGCGCCAAACAGCGCATGCACCCCGAGCCAGTTGGTCGTCCATGCCGCGGCGAGGATGAGCACGATTGCGGCGGCCACGACGTCCTGAGAAACGGGCTCCGTGCGTCCTGCGGCCAGGCGCCGATATGTCCAACGCGCGATAGGACGAATGACGTTGAACATGATCAGCACAAAGACAACGGCACCCCCGATGGTGAGCCACAGGGGACGACCGGCAGCGCCCGCGTGCGCAACCGCGACCACCACCGCCAGCACGCACCAGGCACTCACGTCGTCAACGGCCGCACAGGCGATAGTGGTCGCGCCGATCGGCGTGCGCTGGAGGCGCCGCTCGGTGAGGATGCGAGCCAGTACAGGAAATGCCGTGATGCTCATCGCGGCTCCCATGAAGAGCGCAAAGGCTACGAAGGAGACGGACGAATCAGACAGCCGCGGATAGAGGAACAGCGCCAGAGCCGATCCCAGAAACAGCGGGGCCGTGATGCTCGCGTGACTCGTCAAGATGGCGGTGTGTCCGCGCTCGCGAAGCAGTTTCGGATCGAGCTCCAACCCAACCAGAAACATGAACAGCAGCAATCCGATCTGGCTGAGCGCGTTCAGAAAACGAAGCGATCCGACCGGAAAGAGTGCACCATAGACGGCCGGAGCCGCGGCGCCAAGCAGTGACGGACCCAACAGAATGCCCGCCATCATTTCGCCGACGACCTGCGGCTGACGAAACCATCGCAGCACACGTCCGACCAGACGGCACGCGACAATGATCACGATTACCTGCAAGAGCAGCACGGACAGCCGTAGCCCGTTCTGCATCGGCGCGGCAACCGCGGCCCCAGCCGACCCGGTCACCGCCGCCGGCGCGATGAGCCGGACGGCGCCACCGGCCAGCACGGCCGCGACGCCGATGAGAGGTAGAACGACCAGAAGCAGGTACAGCCACGCGAATCGAGCTCGGGACATACACGAAACCTCCAGAAGTTCGAACGTGCTCGTGATTGGGATCGACGCCTTGGGACGTGCGATTTGTTGTCGTGGGTCTACAGGTCAGCAGCACGGGCGGCAACGGGCGTTCACGCCGACAGTGTCTCGAATATATGGCTGTGCTCGACCGAATCGCGATCTTGAATGAGCAACGAAAGAAGTCGACGAACGGCGCGGTAGTCCTCGACACGGAATCGAGCGGCCGACGATGGTCGGCCGACGACGACACTGACCGCGTCGACTGGCAACGCACGAAACAGTTCCTCATCGGTTCGATCGTCACCGAACGCGAGGATCGCGACGTCGCTGCCGACCTCGGCGCATACGCGTCGCGCCACCATGTCCTTGCCGATGCCTCGTAGCCTGATTTCGATTACCTTCTTCCCTTCCAGCACGTCGACCGGCTGATTGCTCAGGAGATCGCGCAGGAGAAGCCGAAGTTCGCGTGCCTGGCGGATCCCGAAATCCCGCGCCGCGCCGCGGTAATGCCACGCCAGCGACGCCGTCTTCACTTCGAGGCGCGCCCCAGGTGTGCTCGCGGCAAACTGATCGAGGATAGGTCGCAGCCGGGTCACCCACGTCGATGCCACTGGTGCTGCGGGCTCCCACGCGCCGCCCGGGCGGGGGCGGCGCCAGAACCCGTGCTCGGCCCAAAGTGACAGTGACAGGTGTCCGAACCACCGTTCGAGGGCGTCCCGCGGGCGTCCGCTCACGACGTCCACCTGGAGATTTGCCGATGAGGCGAGCCGCTGCAGCAAAAGCAACAGCTCCTGGTCGGGTGTCGCGCCTTCCGGCGATCGCGCAAGTGGCACCAGCGTGCCGTCATAATCGAGCAGCAGCCTGATGCGCTTTGTCCGCCCCATGTCGGCGAACGCCACCTTCAGCGATGGCTCTGGCGGGCGGCAAACAGCGGCAGGTTTGGCTGGGCGCAGGCTGTGCAGGTAGTGCACGAATCCATCCGCCCACCCGAATACGTCATGTTCGCAAACGCGTCGTCTGAGCGTGCGCATTCGCGGCCGGCGCTCGTCAATCGGCATCGACAGGCCGCGCTGGATGCTGTCAGCGAGCGCGTGGACATCGTACGGATTTACAGTCACCGCGCCTTGTAACTCCGATGCGGCGCCGGCGAATTCGCTGAGCACAAGTACGCCGTCTTCGTCGATGCGCGCGGCTGCGAATTCCTTCGCGACGAGGTTCATTCCATCCCGCAGTGGAGTGACGAGCATGACGTCCGCGGCGCAGTAGAGGGCAACGAGCTCGTGGAGCGAAACCGCTTGATGAATATAGTGGACCGGCACCGACTGGAGACTCCCGCACGCTCCATTGATGCGGCCGACGGTCTCTTCCACGTCCCGGCGGAACCGCTGATAGGAGTCGATCGGGCCACGCGACGGAACGGCGATCTGCAGGTAGCGGATCTCGTCGCCGAACACCTTGTCACGTTTGAGCAGCTGGGCCACCGCCTCGAGCTTTCTGAGAAGGCCTTTCGTGTAATCCAGACGATCGACACCCAGGATGATGCGCCTTCCAGCAGCTTCTTTCCGGATGGCGTCGGCACGCGCACGGACGTGTGGATCGGCAGCAAGTGTCGCGAATTGCGCTGCATCGATACCCATTGGGAATACAGCCACTCTGACTTCACGCTCGCCCACACGGACGCCGTCGACATCCGACTCGAGACCGTTGATGTGGAGCAGCGATGTCAGGAAGTGTCGCATATAGCCGAACGTGTGAAACCCGACCAGATCCGCGCCGAGCACGCCGTCCAGAAGCTCCTGCCCCCTCGGCAATAGACGAAAGACCTCTGATGAGGGAAACGGAATATGGAGAAAGTACCCAATGCGGGCTGACGGCAGTCGCTCTCGCAGAAGCGCCGGCAGCAGCATCAGGTGATAGTCATGTACCCAAATGGTGTCGCCGGATCGGTACTCGTGCGCGACCTGGTTCGCGAACGCCTCGTTGACCTCTCGATACGCGTCCCAACCGAGGGCGTCGAGCGGCACGCGATCGATCGAGTAATGACAAAGAGGCCAGAGCACACGATTGGCAAATCCGTGGTAGTACCCGTCGATTTGGCTCGATGAGAGATGGAGGGGAACCAGACCCCCCGCACCGAGTTGTTCGTCCACGAGTCCCCGGTCTGTCGGGGTCATGTCGCTAGACGGACCTGGCCAGCCAAACCACAATCCCTTGGAGCGCTGATGCCACGATCGAAGACCGCTCGCGACACCGCCAGCGCTCGGCAGCATCTCGATACCATTCGAACCGACACAAGCCATGACGGGCAGGCGATTCGCGACGATGAGCACTCGATTGCTGGCCATCGTCGTCACCACCTCTGCGCGGTTGTCGCGATAAAGGGGTCGATCGGCCGTGGCCGCGATTCCGAACTCGGGGCGGCTCCGTCCCGAGTCGCCCTGCGCTCCACTTCCGAGTAGGCGGAAGAGGTGTTGTGCTTCTTCAAGATGCACACGCGAATGCGGTGCGGGGCTGACGATGGATCGCAGACATGCGGGAGCTCGCCGCTGACAATCCGACCGCAGGACACGTACGCGTGGAGGAGCGGTCTTGGCGCGCCGGCGGGTTGATGCCAGTGCGGGTCGCAGAGATCATCGAGTCGGACTTGCGCGGACCGCCAATCATCCCAGGGTGCTGAGATCGAGACCGTGACGTCGTCGTAAGGTGCCATGGTGGTGTCCTCGGTCAAAGGTCGTGTTCGCCGTACGATGTCTCCAGTAGACACTGCCACCGGCCTCTTGGCCATCCGACTGAGGGGGGAGCCGGACCCGTTTTGGACCAGACGCTTCAGCTGTCCGGAACACTCGACCAGACGAGCTCTTCCCCTGTTTACCTGAGAGACTGGCGTATCGGCTAGACGATGAGGCCTTTGCGAACCGCGTAGAGGACTATCTCGGCGGTGCTGTGCAGATTCAGCTTCTGCATGAGGTTGGCGCGATGTGTCTCGATCGTGGAGACGCCCACGTCCAGCAGCGTCGCGACTTCCTTGTTCGATCGTCCCTCCGCCAGCAAATGGAGGATCTCCTTTTCACGGTCGGTCAGCAGATGATACGAGTCGGTGAGTCCACGCTTCTGAAGCGTTCGCACGTAATCTTCAACCAGAACTGCCGCGACGGCAGGACTAAAGAAGGGTTTCCCTGTTGCGACTGCGCGCACGGCGGGCAGGAGATCCTCATCAGTGGCATCTTTCAGTAGGTACGCGCGAGCACCTGCGGCGAGTGCGCGAATGATGTACGACTCGTCCGAGTGCATGCTCAGGATGATGATGCCGGGCGGAGGTTCGAGCTTTTGCGCCCGGGCGCACACCTCGATGCCGCCTAGCTTCGGCATACCGACGTCCACGATCGCAAGTTCGGGAAGGTGCTCTTCGCAGAGCCGTACGGCTTCGATGCCATCGGCAGCTTCTGCAACGATGGTGTGACCAGCCTCTTCCAGAATGGTGCGCAGGCCGCGCCGGACGATGCCGTGGTCGTCAGCTAGCAACACGCGCAAGTGGCGCCTCCGTGGCCGGCGCTGGCAGAGGCAGTTGGATGGCGAGAACCGTTCCGCGTCCCCGCTCGCTTCTGATTGTCAGGGTGCCGCCAAGTTCCTTCACCCGCTCCTCGATGCCTCGAAGACCGAGCCCATCACGGGGTGCGGCCGGATCGAATCCTATGCCATCGTCGGTCACGGAGATATCCAGCGCGCGGCTGTCGGCAATCATTCGCACGGCCACGGTGTGGGCCTGGGCGTGGCGCGCGCAATTCGTGAGCGCCTCCTGAATGACGCGATAGACGCACGTCTGGTAACGATCCGACAGCGTCCCGATGTCGCCGTCAACGGTCAACTCCACGTCAATGCCGCTGCGACGTGACATGTCGCGAGCGTGCCATTCGAGCGCGGCGCGGAGGCCGAGATCGTCGAGCATACTTGGGCGAAGCCCGAGCGCCAGGTCACGAACGGTTCGGAACATCTTATCCACGAGTTGCTTCGCCTCGGCGACGGACGATCCGAGTCGCGTGTCCTGCGGCAAGCGACCTCGATCGATCCGGCCTAACTCCATCCGAAGTGCAGTCAGCACCTGGCCGACGTGATCATGGAGCTCGCGTGACAGATGCCGCCGTTCTTCTTCCTGGGCTGCAACCAGCCGCTGGGACAGCTGACGCATCTCGCGCTCGGCTCGCTGCGCGGCGACGCGCTGCTCGACCGACCGGCGTTCGAGGACACGTAGGCGGAAGACGACCGTCAAGGCCAGCGTCAAGCCAAGAATCAAGCACTCCCACATGAGTCGTTGCAGATCATGGCGAAACGCAGCCTGCCGCCGTGTAACCTCCGCGCGCTGCTCGCTGAGATTCGCATTATTCAGCTGTTCGATCTCTTGGGCGATCGCGATAACGGCGTCCCGACGGGGGACCACCTCGTGCCGCAGAAAGCTGGCGCCGCGAAAGATCTTTTGCGTAATCGTCCAATCGAACAGCGGATCAAACGTCTGCCAGTAGTCCTCGAGCTGCGCCCGCAGCTTCTGAATCTGCTCCTTTTCGTGGGGCGCCACGAGCGCTCGCAGTTCAGCCACCGTTGCCATGTTGCCTTGCCGGAATTCAGCGAGCTTCTGGCGATATTCGGGTGCGTGCTCGCGTGAGATGTCGAGCAGATAGTCGCGCACGAAAATTCCGGACAGATTGACGTCGGATCGGAGTCGTCGCAGCTTTGCGTCGACCTCGTAATGATGAGAATTGAGCTGATCCAGCTGGACGTAGATGTCCTGTGCCTTCCGCGACGTCGTCAGCATCGCGACTACGATCAGGATCAGCAGACTTCCAAGTCCTACAGCTGCGACTGGCCACGTGCTGAAGCGCACCACTCCACCTCCGAAACCTTACCAAAGTAACCGCTTACCACAGGGGACGATATCCGGCAAACAGGGGAGGCGCCGGGCGATTTGGCGCCGGGACGACCCACGTTGGAATCAGGAAACCAACTTA
>Ga0310811_10011219_pt1 | contig 11609 bp, 15 predicted proteins | sample YCmetagenome_FD_207642 | JGI IMG/M metagenome (GOLD analysis project Ga0310811, IMG submission 207642) | Soil microbial communities from experimental microcosm in Duke University, North Carolina, United States - YC | ecosystem: Engineered > Artificial ecosystem > Soil microcosm > Unclassified ...
CTGGTTACATAAAAAAATCTTCAAAAATAATCAAGCCTAGAGGCAAAAAGTGAAAAAAAATGGACTATTAATGTGTGCTCTAGTTTATAGGCTTAGGGTGAGAGAGGATTAGTCAGCCATGCACCAAACCAGTTTGGTGCAGGTCAATGCTGCCATAAACCATTGGATTGCCGGGATTCTGCTCTTCGACTTTACCCTCAAACATGTACCTGGATCAAAGCATCAAGGACCAGACGGACTGTCCTGCAGACAATGTGCTCCAGAGGACGACAAAGAAGATGAGGAAAGTTCGCATGACATTGAGGAGTGGATTGATGAATTGTTGGGCTGTGGCTTATGGGTTGCAGACAGTTTGGACACAGGGGGTCTTGATATGATGAACTGAGCAACAGTACTGCAAATCACAGAAACTTTGCACATATCTGATCTCGGCTCTCTGTCCGATGATACTTCCTGGAGATGTGATGAAAACTTAGAAATTCTCAGTATCTATCTAAACACCCAGCGTCTTTGTATCCTCAAGCAAGCACCCCGGTTCTTCGCATGTGGAAATCACCTATGGCATCAGGACACAGCAGGACGACACCAGATCATTCTCTTTGGTCAAGATCACATCTGGATCCTGCGAGAAACTCATGACTGTTTGGGTCACAAAGGCTTCTACCCCACTTGACAAATGACAGCAGACTGCTTCTGGTGGCTGACATTGGATAAAGACTTAGCATGGTACCTCAAGATCTGTCACCAGTGTCAACTCCATTCAACCAACAAAGTTGTCCTCCCACCCACAGTCGCCATCCCTGCCCCACTTTTCTGCAAAGTTCATGCTGACAGCATGTATATGCCCATCTCTTGAGGGTATTGCTATATTGTTCAAGCCAGATGCTGCCTTACTGCTTGGCCCGAATGGTGCATGCTCAAGACTGAGACAGGACGCACATTGGGCGCCTTTATCTTTGAAGAGATTTTGTGCTGATGGGGGGCTGTTGAGGAGATTGTAATGGATAACGGTACTCCATTCATTGTGGCAGTGAATTGGCTGAGAGAGAAGTACCACATTAATCACACCCGCATTTGTGCCTACAACTCACAGGCAAATGGGATTGTTGAATGCTCACACCGCACGATTTGTGATTCACTTGTCAAGTCTTGTGACAGCAACATCACACTCTGGCCCATTCTCGCACCCCACATCTTCTGGTCTGATTGCATGACTACTTGTAAATCTACTGGCCATTCACCTTATTACATGACTCATGGGGTCGAGCCCTTGCTCCCCTTTGACATCACCGAGGCCACTTTCATGCTCCCTGAAGTTTCTACCCTCCTCTCCACGGATGAACTAATCAAAATCCACGTGCGGCAACTGATGAAGCATGACGATGACTTAGCTGAAATCCACACACGCATTCTCAAAGCCCAATTCACGTCCATTGCAGACTTTGAGCGACGTTTCGCCCATGCCATATGCAACTACAATTTTCAGCCTGGTGCCCTGGTATTGGTTTTCAATAGAAAGATTGAGGCTGCATCCAATGCCAAATGCAAGCCAAGGTACTTTGGACATATGGTAGTCATCTCCCGCTCCACTGGTGGCTCTTATCGTCTTGCTGAACTTGATGGCTTGGTCTCATGTCTCAAGTTCACTGCATTCTGCATTGTTCCTTATCATCCTCATTCCTCATTGACACTCAAAGTTACTCAGTTCATTAATCCAGATGACCTCAATGGTACTGTCCCAGAATCCGACTAAGTTCACAAGATCAACAGGGACCTTCAATTTTTTTTTTGTTGGGGGAAGGTGTAAGGAAGGCTTCGCCTTCAGTGCTGGATGCTCACCACAGCACCATCTTCGATGATTATGTAACAATGTTTGCTTTGACTCGGTACTTTCTTTCTACTCACTAAACTCCCATTATCTACAAAGACCATGCCACATTTCCCTTCATGTTCCTTTCTACATTTGATCCCTTCCATAGATGCCACTCGCACCCCAATAGTATGTATATACGCCCATGTAATTCTCGTAGAATCAGTGAATCATACTCCCTCGAAGCGAAACACTGAAAAGCCAGTCCACAGTTACTGAAAACAGCAGCTACTGAAACCAATATTGTCCATTTTCATCAAGCATTCCCCAATGAACTCAGAACAAGCCTTACACAAAGTCAGACCACCAACATGAGTGTGAGGTAAGCCCCTATCATCAAATCGATGGGCCTGCACCTACAACAGTGACACTGACTGCATTGTCACTTGCAGGAGTTTTCTGGGGTCTAGTGTGAGGAATTTGAAACATTGGTGCAGTTTATCGAAGACAACCATAATTTTGGCCTGAAGCCAAGGTGAGTCTTTAACGTATGTCATTCTGTCCGTTAATTCTCATTGCAATGCTACAGATTAACATACATTGATTCAGACAGCACCCTGATAGTTGAAATGCCATCTGCAGTCCATGAAGCCCCATTCACTGCCTTGTACTCCACGTTTACATGCTTCCTCAAAAATTTGCCCTTCAATTCCACTTCAATCAATGCAAATGTTTTGAGCAATATCAAGGCCTCCAACTCCCTCATCCTGGACTTGAGGGTTTCATTGTAAAATATGTGAGATGTGGTGGAGGTTCTAGTTCCCATCATTGGGGAGACTGCATTTTCCCAACACACTGGTGCCCTGATGGACAAGTTCCAAGAGGTGCTTGATGCTGATCCATCCATAATAATGGCAATCATGGCTGTGGTGACCAAGAGCAAACACTATTCTTCACCAGCAAAAGGATCACCCTTGCAGATGGCACTTATGCGTGATGGGTTGATTCGCTTGGCCAAGGATTTCATTACTGGGTCAAATGTACTCCCGACCCTCAATGCACCAGTGATTGTTGAAGGCCACACATGGTGTTCAGTGAAGTTGGTAATGTTCAAGGTCTGGGTGAGGGGAGATGAAGTTATAGACCTTGAGACACATGATCCAGCCTTCGTGGTGGAGGGGGTAAGTCAATATTGTTTCAGTATTTGCAATTAGTAAGTGATGAGTTTTTCCTAGACTCTCTATCCTGTAGACAATATGAACTCAGTCGTGGATATGATTCAGAAGGGAGTGGATGCGCTGAGGGGACAGATCATCTCAATGTCCCTAGCCATCGATCCCGACATCGATGTTGTTGCCCTACAAGACCCCGCCATCAAGTTTCACATCAGGAAGGGTGACATCATCACAAAGATTGCAGGTGCTATGCGTGAAACTGCATACCGCTGCTACTTGGTGTGGTACAAGAAGGCATCCAAAGCTTTTAAGTGGAAAGCCACTTTCGAGCAGCTCCCACCCACAATAGGCCCACCAGCTACCAATACTCATGCTAAGATGAAGGTGAAACATCGCATGGGTGCTTCTCGTGGTGGTGTGTGACTTTCTCGCCACAAGGGTACTTGACCCTAACATATTGTATCTCATATCAGAGTCATATATACTCAGAATTTTGGGGGGTCATGATTTCTGCCCTCACATGTGTTTTGCCTCAATCACTCGGTTTTCCTGTATACAGCTATTAGCTCCCAGTCGGTATGCTCCTATTCCATCAATTTACACATTCATGGTGAAAGATCAACAACCGCTTAACCGTGGATCCCATCAATGCCATCTTTGAGCATAAGTTTGGCAGCAAGTGTGCGATGATCACGCCTGATAAGGGTAGTTTGGAGGAGTTCAAGCTCAAGGAGATAATGAAGAGCCTGAATGGCATGGTGAGTGTTGCATCTCACAAGTTATCATTGCCAACTTCTCAACCAATTACGTAGATCCAACTTGCCCTCACTCAACCTTATATCAAGTAGCCATGCCAAAATATCAGCTTGTTGGTTTTTTATACTTTAAAGCTCTTTCGTTTCCTCCCGTCATATCCTCATTAGGATAATTGGCCTTATCTTGACCTTTAGCGCAAGCACACACTATAAAACAGGGTTTCCTTACCAGCATTTTCTCTAACTCTCTCCACCACTGTCCTTCAGGACCTTCACTGATACCTTTCACCATGTCTGCAGCAGAGCTTGACCATCATAATGCAACACATGGACTCGCACTTCCAGACCTCTCTGGTGTAGTACCCACCTGCACTGAGGTGAGGGCAAAGCATTGTATTGCTGCTCTAGAAGAGGAGTTACAGGTGATGAGGCAAGAAAGAGGAACAAAACAGAGGTTCATCACTGATCTTGCTCACTACATGCCTCTTACTCATTGATCCTCACAGAAAGACCACCTACTACATTTCTCAGGGCCAGGCGGTCCGCTGCATGGTCGCCCTTTATGCTAGCATTGAAGACTTGATTGCAGAGGATGATTGCAGATGTGAAGTGGACTGGGAAGAGTCCACCACAGAGTAAGTCATTTTATTTGGTTCTATAATACATTTAATTTTATGATATAGCCAAAATTGCTTTCAGCGTGGTTACATTGCACTGGTACACGCTCTTCTGTGGATCCATGAAAAACTTTCAGAACTTGACACTGATGATGCCAAGGATATGCTGAAGAAGGTGTGTGCTCTCAATTTCTGAACTTTTCGCGCTGCATACTGATAATATTTAGATCAAAAAAGGAGTGGATGTGGCCCACAGCAACAATACTTCCACCCTCAAAGATTTGGTCGCTGCCTGGATTAATCAAAGTTTTCATCTGTCCAATCTACTTAAGTCTGATGATAAACAGTCGTGAGGCTTCACACATGACATTTGTGGCAAGTTACTCTGCCCTGCTGAGTGGGACTGGAGTAAGGACTAGCAAGTATCAATCTTTGTTGATTATCACATGATGCTGATCGGTTTGGGCAGTGTGAAGGTAGGTATTCGTGACAGAACATCAGATTACATCATATCAGAAAACTCTTGGCCACTGTTTGTGTATGAGAACTACTCATTCAGCAGTGACAACCTCAAGAAAGGTCTTTTCATGTCGAAGATTCTGGTTCAGGTTAGTGGTTTTGGGTCGTAGTTGCGAATACTTATTAAATTTGTGATGGCACTAGGCTTTTAAGGCCACTTTCACATCTCCTTCTTCCACAAAAGAAGCTGATGGGGATGGGGATGGAGCTGACATCCTCGAGAACAACAGGTGTGCTTGGCATGCACTAAATCAAGTCAAAGTTAAAACATGCATGGCCTCAATCATTAACATGAGGAAAGTTACTCCTCATTCTATTGCTTATGTTGTCTGTCAAGTCAGTTAAGATGAACCCCTGTCAACATCTGGCTTACAATCTTTATGGCAGGTTCAATTTGCACTATCCAGCATCTCATCTTGGCGCACCATCAATGGTGACTTCAACTACAAAGCATTCTGGAACAATATTGTGGACTTTTTTGAGGATGTCCCTGGCCCTGTCACATCACGTAGGGTGACCACACTCCTTGAATGGTGGACCAGGTATTGAATGTATATTTTTGTATGTTTCAGCTATCTAACCTAATTGTTTAGGAAAGTTTTCAGCAAAAACCATCACAAGGAACTCACACCAGAGGTAGTGTCCAAAATGTCTGTTACAGCACTAGCAGAACAGAGAAAGGCATTGGAGGATGCTGCTTTGATTCGGACTAGCTAAATTGTTGTTTTACCTTCCATCATCGTATATACACTTTAAAATATCACTGTTTCTTAATGCAATCATGATATCGCATCAACTATTTGTGATCAAGATTGAATATCATTTGATTTGTGGCTGTTATGAGTAGTTCTGGTGCATTAAGTATGTACTGTCCAATGTCCCATTTACCACTAAACTTATTTATATTCATGACCGTGTGTTAAGGTTGTACTCAAGGGGTAATGGATCTGAAGGGCTTCGGCCTCAGCTTGTACGCTGTGCCCCTTTCCCAAGTATAGCCCCGTATTTCAGAATGCTATAAGTATTGTATCCGAAGATCCAGATGGCTGTTGTAGCATATCCGAAGGTCCGGACGACTATCGTATGGTATCCGGGTATAGCAGAGGGTAATGTATTCCTATCTGAAGACAAGGAATAGTATTGTATGATATCCAAAGGTAAGGATTAGTATCGTATTCCTATCCGAAGATAAGGAATAGTATTGTATACTTATCCGGATGGCGTCCGGATATCGGACGAGAGTATAAGGGCTAGTCTGGACAAGTCTAGAACTAGAAACTAACAGAGTATCGACTATCCATAGATAGAGGCGGATGCGTATAGACTATCGGATACAATCCTTAAGTCTCGGAGGGTGACAAGAGTTGTTAAGACTCGAGTCCGGATAACAGAATGAGGACAATCTAAGATGATATTCGAACTGAGGATCTATCAAGATGTACAAGAGTTTATATACCGTAGGTAGCCAACGGAATAATCAGAGGCAGTGTCCGAGGCTATGTACATTAGTGCAGTCAAAGGATAACGGATCAGTAAGCGTATCGGATAGGTAAACAACTGAGTACCGGTAATAGACATGTAGCGAAGATATCGGGTAAGTATAGAACCAGTTATCCAAAAGGTAGAGAATACCGAATAAAGGAATAGGCTGTGTTAATGCTATATGGACAGGTAATGAATAAGAAAGCTTATCATATCGGATCTGGAGCGGATAGGCATATTGGATAAAGGAATAGGCTGTTAATCTTATATGGACAGGTAATGGATAAGAAAGCTTATCGTATCGGATCCGGAGCGGATAGGCATATCGGATCGGATCCATATATCGGATTGGACGGATGAGCGGTAGTTGGTAGTTGGACAATTGCGATAGTGGATGAGACTGGAACTGGTTATGGATGAGGTCTAGGATCCTAATCTAAGGATTAGTCCATAAATCTGACTATACAATAGGTCCAGAATCTGGGATATGACACCGTGACAACACATGTTCCTTTACCTGTGTGTGGCATGAACAATGGAAATTTGTGCAAGCAAAATGCTCCTAGTAGAGGAAGTCACTCACAGTCTCCATCTGAAGAGTATCAGTTGAAATTTCACATATGAGAGGCACACTATTGTAGGAGACAGAATGGTGGCAGATATAGAGATATCAGGATATATTTCAGTGGCCTGGTAACAATCCATCCTCATTGACATGTGCAACTCATTCAAGATGCCATGTTATCTGAAACCACAAGCAGATTGGTACCTGAACAAAAGTCTAAACACACCTCATCACCTCTTCACAGCCCCAGCATCTTGTTATTCACTCTCTAAGGGGTACATCATTCTGCCAGATGAAATTTGTTGTATCCAGTGCACAAATGGGATGGAGGAATAATTTCTGTTGCCATTTTTGTCTTTCTCAAGGTCAATCAGAACAACCTGTGCTGCTCTGCAAAGCCAATTCCAGAACCACGCATCTTCATGTTGATGGCCACCATGTTTCCCATCAAACAATTTTTCTCATCTTGTTTAGAACTGCCACCAAACTGACAGTCATGCAATTTGACTTTAACATCTGCTGCATCTCTTATTTCAGTCAAACACTCCATTGTTGCTCAGACAGAGCACAAGAGGTATGTATTTTTATGTCAGTTATTTTTTTTTGGCATTGTTCCTAACAGCTGACATTTATTTTGCCATACTAGCACTAACCACAATCCCCCCGCCCACCAAATGCACCTCTTATATTAGAGTTTGTGGATGGTGCTTTTGATGAAGGAAATCTGAATTTTGTGTTGTTTGGCAGATAGTTGAGCAGCATCACAATATTTAATTCAATATGGCAGTCTAGTAATATATAATTTGATGCAGTGGCTAGACCAGCGGCTTATGAATTTTCACATCATCCCTTGATTATGAAAATTGGACATCAAAAGCAAGATTATTTAGAGCTAATTGTGTCATAAGTTGAGTGTGCTGTTTTAATCTGTGCCAGTATAGCATCATTGACAAAAATACTTGATGATGGATATGATGGGAAGTAGCCACATGACTATGTGTGAAGCAAATGATGGACATCTTAGTCAGTTTAGGCAAGTTTGCGACACATAGGAGTCAAGGGCCCTGCGTTTTACCAATCATATAGTTTGTTAAATGTGCACTTCACATTATCTCATTATCATCAACAAAACAACACATAGCATATATGATCATATATGGTCTTGTGAAGCTTACATTACCACATGTCTGTTTACCATATTATATGGCCTTGCAGTGATCTTGTATGAGTGTAGCAGACAGGTGAATTTCTTGTAATCTCAAGCCAGTGTTATGGAGACTTGCATGGATGCGGGCAGACTGGTGGTGACTTGTATGAAGGTAGCAAAGACTGGTAGTGACTTACATGGCCAGCAACAGGCTGACGGTTACCTGCATGATAATTAAAAGACTTTTGTGGGCTTACATTCAGTACTGCTGCAAGGCCAAGGATAAAATCATATTTATCGACTCTCACCACCAAGTCAGTGCTGCTTACCCATTCTAGTACTTGCAACAATTCAAGAAATATATGAAATTCAGTGTTGTACAAGACAATCAGTCATTAGAGCTCTGCATAGCCTTCATACTCATCTACAGCATCATCTTCACCATCCTCTGGTCCAACCTCATCGTTGGCCTCCTCAAGACCATCCATTGGTTCAGGCTCGGCCCCTTCTTCATCAGTCGCCTCTTCTTCCTCATCAATTACCCCATATTCATACTCATCCATCTCTGACTCAATATCATCTTCATCTTCACCTGCGGCTTGATTTTAGGCTGTGCTGGTGGACTCACTAACCTGCGCCAAGTCATCATCACTCCAAGTCTGATCTATGTTGTTTTCTTAGTCTTCTTCACTATTATATCAAGCACTTTCATCCAGTGGGTCACAGTCCTCCAAGAAAATTGAAATGGACTCATGAGGACTTGTGGCCAACTCCACCACCATGGAATCTCATCAACATGTCTCTGTCAACAAATCTGGATAATGAAGGTCAGTGATGGACATCAGGAGCATGGACATAACATACATGTTAATGTAGAAAATTTTCCAATCTGTGTTGTCATCATGTAGCGGACAAGCAACTGAGGGCAGCAGTAATAGATCAGTGCGACCATGGGCAAAGCCAGGTATCAAGTGAATGCCTTGAATGATCTGCTGTGGATCGAGAAAGCCGAATGCTCAAGGTATGTCAGCGGGGATGAAACCAAGCCTATGAAGGCGCTTTGCCTTCCATCCAGATCGGTAATTATTAGGATCACGACCAAACCACCACACCCACAAGAAATTCATCTGCTGGGGTTCAACTGAGGTTATATCTCTGCCTCTATAATGATATTTGCATGGAATATGCCCAGGATGCGTGCATACCAATACGGATTGTGTTGTCATCTTCATGTCCAAGAACCATGATATCTGTGTGAGTGCAGGGATTAAGAGAGTCTTGAGAGTGACAGAGATCATACGTTGTGTAATTGACATGAATGACCTTGTGCTGAAATATGCGGTCATTGACAAATAGGACTTGGGCATGCTTGGCTGAAGAGAACTCCATCTCATCACCATCATATTGATGACCAAGTATACGAGAAAGGAGGTGATCTTTCAGCCATGGAAGGAAGTTCTTCATGTTTGATCATCAATATCATTAACTTTAGTATTTTAGATGACTCACATCTAATGCAGGATCGTTTCTGTGTTTCTGGAGCCACCAAGGGAGATTCAGATGGTACCTTGTACCATTGGAGATGTGGTAGTGTGATGTCGGGTCTGAATAAGCCAAGGGTTCAGATGCTTCGAAGGGTATATGAAGCAAGGCATCTTGGTCTGCAGTTGTTGTATGCTTAAGGGCTGCTGTAGACTTGCCTTTCTTCAATTTTGAATCATCGTGCTCAGCATGGGCCATTTTGAATAGAATCCATTCACAACATTCCTGCTTTGCAATTCCAGAAGTGAACTTTGCTTTGCTGACTCAAGGGTAGAATTGTTTCACATGGTGATGTTCAAGCTCACCCTAGAATATATTGAGTCAGTGGCAAAATATAATAGCCATGCTTCTAGATTGTACTGGTTGAGTTGTATAATTGTCTGTCATCCCAAATTGACGAATAGCTTCCACATAGTCACCGAGGGCATGTAGCTTATATGTCTGGAAGTTGAAGTGCCAAATTTTCAGCCCATCTGTGGAGTCGGTACTGCAGCCCATGAAGGCCCTTGCTTTTCTGCCTGTCAAGCCTTTCAGCATCCATGAGCAGCCTCCTCACTTGGTAGATCTCGGGTCTCAAATTCTTTCTCAGTCTCCTTGATAAAGTGCCAGAGAAATCTTCCAAGACGTGTTGTGGATGTGTCAAGAGAGCTGAGTGTTGTGTCCATGTGCATTTGCAGCTTCACAAGGCCTTGCCACATTGCTAGCTCAAAGAGCAGATCTAGCAGAGGTTCATTCCACTCAGGTGGAAGAAGCAGCTCAAAGACAGGTATAGCACACTGTTTTGTCAATGTTAGCTCGCGGTAACTCCAATATTGCACAATGGTTACCTGTAGCAAGTCTTCAAAGTCCCTGTCTGCAAGATGCTTCATACCCAAGGCATTGTTACTGAATCGACATATTGTACCCCGTCCAAACATTGGTACTTGTCAATACCTGTAACCTTGGTCTTAACATTAGCGTGCTGGTAGATAAAAAATCAACAGACCATTTATTCAAATCCTGAATGGTGTCATTCCCATATGCATACAAAATCTGAAGAGCATGAGTGAAGATGGCCTTCCAGACTCCAAGCTCGAACTCATGAAGTAGGTCAGGTACAAAAAGTGTATAAAAATTGAACCTAAATCGAGCAAGTCAAGTCAAAAATGCACTCTGTTAATTTGTTACTGATGATCATAATGTGATTGTGGTAGAATGATGAACTGCTGTTGAAATGAGAGAATCTGGGCCCAACAGACATTTGACAAAGATGCTAGAAATGTTGGTGCCCTTCACATACAGCCAGTCACAAACCCTTTTGATTGTCAATCGTAGCCCATGACTATCTTCACATGCGTCTTGCTCATGACGGCACCTGTCAGTGCGAGTGCCAAGTTCTCTGACCTTGGCCTTTGGGACTAAACAGCACAGGCAAGGACATTTTGCAAGGAACTTAATACAGGCCAGAAGCGTCCTGTAGAGTATGTGCAATCAATATTAAATTTGAGCTAGAGATTCTGTGACTTACTTTTCAGGATTGTCGGCAGAGTAGGTAAAAAGCAGGGAAAGACTCGCCGATGGATACCATCAAGAAATTCGATGACAATGCCAAACTCATAGGCATGCATGAAGTCATCATCCATGAGGAGCAGCCAGATGGCTTGCATAAGTTCATGTCGGCAGTGTGTCAACACCTCAGCCATTGCAGGTTTTTTGAAGACTCACTGATAAAAATCCTGGATTGTGTCTGTAAGCTATTTGAAGGTTATCAGTGGGCAATATGAAGCACCTTGCCATGAACTCACTTTAGGAATATAGGCAAGATGGTGCACAGCAAGCATGATGGCTTTCTGCGAACATATTTGGACTGATTACCAAAATACAGTGGCTCAAAAAGTGTCCCAATGTTTGTGGCTTTTCATGTAATTGCTTCATTAGGAGCCAGGGTGTGGGAATCTGACTAAGCTATAGGGAGATGTTGGACAGCCCTGCCTCTTGGCATTATATTTGCTCCATAT
>Ga0310811_10011220_pt1 | contig 11609 bp, 9 predicted proteins | sample YCmetagenome_FD_207642 | JGI IMG/M metagenome (GOLD analysis project Ga0310811, IMG submission 207642) | Soil microbial communities from experimental microcosm in Duke University, North Carolina, United States - YC | ecosystem: Engineered > Artificial ecosystem > Soil microcosm > Unclassified ...
TGGTGTCCCAGTTGAACGACGGCGAAAGGTTGTAGGCCAGCATCTGATCGGGATACTCGGCGTGGATCGCCTCGGCGAACTCGCGGGCGTCGGCCAGGTCGGCGGTCTTCGTCTCCATCCAGAGGATGTCGGCGAATGGCGTGGCGGCCAGTGACTTGGCGATGGCGTACGGGATGCCGCCGCGCACCTGGTAATAGCCCTCGGGCGTCTTGGCCAGCTCGCAGTCCCAGCCGACGGCGGCGCCGAGTTCCCTCGCCTTCTCGCGGGCGGTGTACATCGGTGCGCGCTGAGCGAACTTGCGCCACTCGGCGACGCCCATGTCGAGCGGTTCGCCCTCGCTCTCGCGGAACTCGAGTAGCTCGGCAACCGCCTCGCCGTACGTCATCAACCCGGCGTCCGCCTGCCATGCGTCGACGAACTTCGACTCGACATCGTCGAAGATCGCATCGATCGACTGGTCGGCGCTGTCCTGGTAGGTCGAGGCAGCCTCGGTGACTGCGGCCGCTATCCCGTTGCGCTCCAGCCACGCATCGGCGGTGGCGTATTCCCCGTCGGGGACGGCATAGAGGAGGTGACCGTTGAGCTCGGTGACGCCGGCTTGATAAAAGCGCCGCATCATCGCGAGGTAGGTGGACTTGTACGACGGAATCTTCAAGTTGGTGACGCCAAGCAGGAAGGGCTGGTCGCGTTCGTCGGCACGGCTTTCGACGAGGTTGGCGGCCTCGGCATCGGTGCGGGCGACAATGATGCCGGGCACCTTCATCACGTCGAGCTGGAACCGCGCGGTGTTGAGCCGTTTGATCTGTTCATCCGACGGCACCAACACCTTGCCGCCCTGATGACCGCACTTCTTGGTGCCAGGCCGCTGATCCTCGATGTGGTAGCCCGGCACACCGGCCTCCACGAAGCGGCGGATCAGGTTGCGCACGTGGGGATCCCCGCCGTGGCCGGTGTCGGCGTCGGCGATGATGAACGGCCTGAAGTCGGTGGCGGGTGTCGCGGCGCGTTGCTCGTCGGTCATCTGCAGGCGCAGGTACTGCTGATTGCGGTCGGCGGTGAGCAGGGCGCGCACCAGCCCCGCGGCTTCCTCCGGCACCTGGCTGAGCGGATAGCTGGCCAGATCGGGCCCCGGGTCCTCGGTCGTGGAGCCCTTGGCGGACGTGGCCCAGCCTCCGAGATAAATGCCCTCGATGCCCATCCGCTTCATCGCCACGGCCTGGCCGGGGGAGTAGGGGCCGAACGTGGTGATGCTCTTCTTTTGGGCGAACAGCTCACGCAGCCGCGGATAGAAGGCCTCCGCCGCCTCGCGAGCCACGATGTAGTCGGAGGGGATGGTGCCACGCTGCTCGACGACCTGGCGGGCGGAATAAAGGCGAACTATCCCGTCGAATCGCCCGCTGTCGAAGTATCGCTGGGTTTCGGCGACGTCGCGCTCGAACGGCGTCTGGGGCGCTGCATCCGCTTCGATGATGGCCATGGTCAATGCTCCTCTTTGAGCCAAATTCCGACGGCGGCCCACGGGTGGGTCGCTCCATCCCCGACGATACGGCGCGGCTTTGACCGGCGATGCGGTAATCAGCAACCGCTAACATCCGGCAAGATGGCTGGCATGTCCGGTCCCGCGCTGCGAGAGCGCTAATGCATCGCAGCCAATTGCTAAATCTGCTGCTGACGCGGGTGCTCTCGCTGCGCATCATCGTGATTGTCGCGGCGCTTTCGGTGGTTGCCCTGGTCATCACGCTCGGCTTGTGGGTCTGGATCGGGGTGACCAACGACCAGTACAGCCAGCTGGACCGGCGGCTGGATTCGGTGAGCAGTCTGGGCGACATCAGCACGCTGCTGCGCACCGCCCAGAACCAACCCGCGGGCGAGCTTGTCCCGAACGGCGGCCTGGTCCGCACCGCCCGCGTCGGTCGTGCCACCGTCTCGGTGCCGAGCGACATCGTCTTACCGCAGTTCGACGACGGCTACGCCAACACCACGATCAACGGTGTGGAGTACCGGGTCCGAACGTTCTCCGCGGGGGTCGCCTCGATCGCAGTCGGCGCGCCGCTGGCCGAAACGCAGAACCGCATCGACGAACTGCACCGGCGGGTGCTGTTGATCTGTGGCGGCGTGATCGTCGGCACGGTGCTGGTTGGCTGGGTGATGTGGCTGATCATGATCAACCCGTTCCGGCTGCTGGCCCAGCAGGCGCGCGCGATCAATGCGCAGTCCAAACCGGACGAGGTTCAGGTGCGCGGTGTCCAGGAGGCCGTGGAGATCGCCGAGGCCGTTGAAGGAATGCTCGCCCGTATCGGCGACGAACAACAGCGGACAAGGGCGGCGCTCGAATCGGCCCGCGACTTCGCGGCGGTGGCCTCGCATGAACTTCGCACGCCGTTGACGGCTATGCGCACCAACCTCGAGGTGCTGTCCACGCTCAACCTGCGCGACGAACAACGCAAAGAAGTGGTCGGCGACATCATTCGGACGCAGAGCCGCATCGAGGCGACGCTCACCGCGCTCGAGCGCCTGGCTCAGGGTGAATTGACCACCGTCGACGACTTCGTCCCCGTCGACATCACCGACCTACTGGATCGCGCTGCGCACGACGCGATGCGCAACTACCCGAATCTCCATGTGTCGCTGGCAAGTTCGACCACGGTGTTGATGGTCGGACTACCTGCAGGCCTGCGGCTGGTCATCGACAATGCCATCACCAACGCGATCAAACACGGCGGCGCCACCGAAATCAGGCTCAGCGCAGAGAGTTCGGGCGACGGCGTCGAGATCATCGTGGACGACAACGGCGACGGCGTGCCCGAAGAGGAGCGAGCAGCGGTGTTCGCGCGATTCTCCCGAGGATCAACGGCTGCACGCGCGGGCTCGGGCCTGGGGTTGGCGTTGGTGGCCCAGCAGGCGGAGCTTCACGGCGGCACCGCGGCGCTTGAGGCCAGCCCGATGGGCGGCGCGCGGTTGGTACTGCGGCTACCGGGGCCGAAATAGCCGGCGTCAGGCTGACTTTCGAAGCGCGTCCAGATCACGTTCGGCATACAGCCGGTGCTGCCACTCCTCGTTGAGAACGATGCGCAGGCATTCCTTGAGGGGAAAGTTCTCCATCCGGGGCCAGCCGGGTTCGGAGCGAGTCACGGCAGCTGTGAGTTGGCCATCGGTCAATGACTCGAGGAACTGCCGGACCATCGCCTGGCGTTCGCGTCGGACGGTGAGCACATCGTCGAGCGAGGGTTGCGCCTCACGGTCCCACGGGATGCCGTCCCACCCTGGCGCCTCGTCCCACGGCAGATCCAGCGGATGCCACGGGGAGGGGTCACCGAGCGCCATCCGGCCCACCCAGGCGGCGCTGGCGAAGTTGAGGTGCCGCAGGGTCTGGATGAACGACCATTCGTCGTCGACGTTGTCGTGAAGTGCTGCGGTGGGAAACGTCATGGCCCGCGCCACGGTGCCCTTCCACAGCTGCTCGATGATCGCCCACGCCTCACGGAAGCCGTCACTGTCATCGGGGCGCATCTTGGCCCGCTCGGGCATCCGACGGTTCAGTTCGGCCTCGACGAGGGGGGCGATGTCGACGCCGTTCACGACGACGTTCTGCAACTCGCCGCTGATGTCGACGTCGACGAGCTCGACGCCGCGCATTCGTGCTCCACGGAGCTCGACCGCTTTCATCTCAGCGGCCCGGAGACAGACGCGTTCGAACCGGGCTCCAGTCAGGTCCTTGTCACGAAACCAGGTCATGGCACCACGCTAGTGTGCGCCAAACCACAACTAGGCGACCAAATTTCGCCGCGCGGTCACGAATCGTCTGCGCCGTGATCACGGTACGACAAAGAATCCGCCGCCCACCTGGGCTGATGTTCCGGGCTGTTGCGGAAGTGAATATAGTGACAGGTGTTAATTAGATAGCTCAGTAGTCGTGGCGCACCCCGCCACGAGACGAAGGAAGTTTGGAATGAAACGCATCTGCGCCCTGATGATCGGTGTGGCGTTGCTGATCGCGACGCCCGGTGTGGCGACGGCGGACGCGACGCACCAACAAGCGATCAATCTCGTGATCCAGCGGGCGCTGTCTCAGCGCGGAGTGCCGTTCGCCTACGGCGGCGGCAACGTGGCAGGCCCCAGCATGGGCACGGTCGCCGTGGAGCCACCTGTTGCCGTGGCGGACCCGGGTCTCGGCACCACCCCGCTAACGTCCACCACCCCGCTGGCGCCCGCTGCCCCTGCCGCCCCTGCCGCGGGCCTGAGCCTCAGCCCAGTCACCCCTCCGACGGCACCAGCCGCCGAACAGCGGGTCAGCAGGGTCGGATTCGATGCGTCCGGACTCATCGTTTACGCATTCGCCGGTGCCGGGATCAAGATGCCGCGGTCCTCGGGCGAGCAGTACAAGGTCGGCCAGAAGGTGCTTCCTTCGCAGGCACTGCCCGGCGACTTGATCTTCTACGGACCCGAAGGCACCCAGAGTGTCGCGCTCTTCATCGGCAACGGTCAGATGGTCGAAGCGACCGACGCCGGGGTTGCAGTCTCGGCGGTGCGGACCAACAACATGACTCCGTATCTGTCGCGCATCATCGCCTGACCCGGCACATCTACCGCTTGTCGGCCTGGCCCGATGCGATCGCGTCGGCCGCCTTCGTCGCGGTGGAACCGACGAGGCGACCCGAGATCTCCGGCGCCATCATCGCGAGGCGGGCCAAAGCGCGCTGACGAAGCGGGGCGACGGAGATCTCGGACTTGTCGTGCTCGATCGCCCGAACGACCGCACTGCCGACCTGCTCCGGTGTACCCGTGCCGAGGCCGGGCGGCGGTGCGGCACCGCTGTCGGCGAACATCCCCGCGTCGCGAATCGCGCCTGGAGTGATCACCGAAACACCAACCCCGCTGCCGCGCAGGTCTTCTCGGAGGTTGAGCGCAAACCCGCGCAGACCGAACTTCGTCGCCGCATACAGCGAAGCCCGGGGAGTGGACGCGAAGCCGGAGATCGACGAGATGAAGACGAAGTGACCGCTGCGGCGCTGCTGCCAGGCTGGGAGTAGCTCGCGCGTCATCCGCACCGGCGACTCCAGGTTGACGCGAAGCGCGCGGCCGATGTCGTTCTGGCTGAAGCCATCCAACTTCCCGGACGCGGGCAGCGCCGCGTTGGCGACCAGTACATCGATCTCGCCCGCCTGGTCGATCAGCGCCAGCGCCGCGCCTTCCTCAGCAAGGTCGGAGACGAGCGTGGTGTGGCCGGCGCCTGGCAGTGATCGGGCGACCTTCACCAATTCCTCGGCCTTGCGCGAGCTCAGGATCAGCCGCGCGCCACGGGCCGCGAGCGCCGTCGCGATGGCTTTGCCAAGACCTCCGGTCGCGCCGGTGAGCAATACCGTTTTTCCGCCAAGGTCCATGTAGTGGAACCTACCCCGCGTGCGCCGACACGAGGACGGTGTCGCCAACGCGAATCGTGCCGGAGGTGAGCACTCGACACACCGAGCCTGCCCGCCGACGCAACGCTGCCGCGGCGCCGCGCGCGATGCCGTCGTCGAGGAGTCGGCAGGGCGCCGCGACTCGCACCACCTCCAGTTCGACCTCGCCGATCGCCAACCGCGTACCCGGTCGGGTGGGGATCTCACCGATGTCGACCGTCAGGTTGCGGCGGGTGGCACCCGGGTCGAAGCCGAGCCCGAGTTCGTCGGCCGCGCGGTCGAGCAGCTCCTGGGACTGGATCGTCACGTGGCGGTGTCGGCTGCCGTGATATCGGTCGCCGATCAGCCCCGTGCCCGCTTCGGCGACGACCGAATCGACCGCGCGCATCGGCAGCCGTCGGCCCGGGGCGATATGGATCGCAACAACTTTCACGCGAGGTGTGGCTCGAGCTCGGCCACCAGTTGCGCCTTGCCGCCGAATCCGATCACGCGGTGGATCTCCTCGCCGTCCTTGAACATGATCATGGCCGGGATGCCGCGGAAGTTGAACCGCTCCCAGATGCCGTCGAATTGGTCGACGTCGATCTTGCGGACCACGATCCGTCCGGCCCACTGCTCGGCCAGGCCGGCCAGCACCGGGGTGACCATGCGGCACGGCCCGCACCACTCGGCCCAGAAGTCGACAAGCAATGGCACCCCGGTCGAGCTCTCGGCGGAGATGTCTTCCGGTGTGATGGCGGCCAGCTTGTCACGCGCGACCACATACGCCTGCTTGTCCTTCGCCTCCTGCGCCAGAACGTCGGCCGGCACCGGGTCGCCGTGCGATCGCACCCAGCTCGTCAGCTCGTCGAAACGCGGGCCAGGTGCGTCGTGCTCGCCGCAGGCCTCGCCGACGGCGTGCTTGAGCCTCTGCAATGCCTCACCGATCTGCTGACCGCTGCCTTCCAGACCGAAGGCGCGCAGGGTGACGGTGTCGCCGGCGCGCTCTACGTCGACGTCCTCGAAGAGCCGGACCATGTATTGCTCGTCGTCCGTGACGCGCCAGCGGACGGTGATCTCGCGCAGCCTGGTCAGCTCCCTTGCCGCGGCCTCTTCGTCGGACAACCGCGTGCCGTGCTCGCGCACGTACGCCGCAAACGGTTCGAACTCGGGCGAACCGGGGCCGGGGCCGATCTGCTTCTGCAGACCGCCGAGCAATTCCTGGTACACCTCGGCCTCGGTGTCGCCCTTCGCCTCCAGATCGAAGGCGGACCATCGACCGACGACGGCATCGCCTCGTCGTTCGATCTGCACGGCCTCGAGCAGCTTGATGACGAACGTGCCCTCGCCGGTCAGCTGGACCGTGAACTCATGATCGCTTTCCATTGAGAACCTCCCTTCAAGGCAGTCCAAACCAGGTTGCCAGCCAATACCATTTTCAGCAAAGATCGAACCTCGGGGGGACGACGATGTCATCCGACGCCAGCTCCGCCTCATCGACGTGGGCACCGTTGAGAAGCGGTGCATTTCGCGCGCTCTTCCTCGCGGCGCTCACGTCCAACATCGGCACGTGGATGCAAACCGTTGGGGCACAGTGGTTTCTGGTCGAGCGCCACGCCAGCGCCACCACCGTCGCGCTGGTCCAGACCGCCAGCCTGTCACCGACGTTGATCTTGGCGCTCTTCGCAGGCGCACTGGCCGATCGCGTCGACCGCCGGCGGATGCTGATTGTGCTGCAGGTGTACGCCGCGGTCGCCGCCGGGGTGTTGACGGCGGTCGCGGTCGCAGGTGCCCTCAACCCGCTTTCCCTGCTGTCGCTACTGTTCGCGATCGGCTGCGCGGCCGCAATGACGACGCCGGCGTGGCAAGCGATCCAACCGGAGTTGGTGCCACGCGAGCAGTTCCCCGCGGCAACGTCACTCAGCGGCGTCACCGCCGATGCGGCGCGGGCAATCGGACCTCCGATCGCTGGGGTACTGGTGGCCGTCGCAGGCCCGCAAGCCGTGTTCGCGATCAATGCGGCGTCTTTCGGGATCGTCGTCGCGGCGCTGATGGCATGGAAACGGCCACCGTCAACGCCGGTCGTCGACCACGAGCCACTGGGCCAGTCGGTGGTCACCGGCCTCCGATATGTCCGCGACAGCAGGGGTTTTCGCCGAACTCTGTTGCGGGCGGCGTTGTTTGCTTTTCCCGTGTCCGCGCTCTGGGCGTTACTGCCCATCGCCGCATCGCAACACTGGCATCTCCGCGCGATCGGCTACGGCGCCGTGCTCGGCACGATGGGGGTGGGCGCGGTGCTTGGCGCACTCGTGATGTCGCGGCTGCGCATGACGTATTCGGCGAACGCGTTACTGGTACTCGCGGCATTGATCGACGCGGCGGGATTGCTTGCGGCGGCGTATCTCCCGCTCGCGGCGGGCGTGGTGTCGCTGCTGCTTGCCGGCGTGGCGTGGATCGCGACGCTGACGACTCTCACGATCGCCGCGCAACTTGCTCTGCCGCAGTGGATTCAGGCCCGCGGCCTGGCAATCTACTTGGTGGTCCTGATCGGTTCGCAGGCTCTCGGGGCGTTCGTGTGGGGGCTCGTCGCCTCCCGTTTCGGGCTCACGGCGTCACTGACGGCTGCAGCGGTTCTGCTCATCGCGACCGCCGCCAGTCACAGTGTGCTGCCGTTACTGCCCGGGACCGCTGACGAGCGCTAGCTTCATCTCCACGAGGTGCTGCGGCAAGGCGTCGACGTATTCGGCGAGCGCGTCGCGGTCCATCCCGAGCGAGTTGTCATCGACCACGGCAAGGGCCGAATCGAGCAACGCATCGCGATCACGCGTGCCGTCGAGCAGCGGCAGCAGATGGCGATCCAGCGGCGACAACATCTGCGTCTCGTGCCAGATATTGAAAGTGCTTGCCTGGCTTTCGGTTCCGGTGAGCTCGACCATCCGCCTCGCGGTCTCGTCGAGCCGCAGCGGTGCCGTCACTGGATCCGGCAACACCGGATGAAGCCGGTAGCGGGCCTGCCCTTGCAGGATGAGCACCCCCATCAGATTCTCGACGGTGTCAGGCAGGCTGTCGCTCGGCGTGAGGCCCGCGTCAACCAGTCGATCGTGCACAGCTTCGACCAACTCTTCTCGTGACAGCGTCCACGGCCAGCGCGCGCTCAGCGCGTCCAGCGCGGCCTTGATCCCCGGATCGTTGGTGAACAGTGTCGCTCCGTCGGCTTGCTCGAACTCCTGACGGGAGGAATCGAGACGTGTTTCTCCGTCGACGGGGGGCGCCCAGGCGGCGATGTGGAACCGGCGCAGGCGAGCCGGGTCCGGGTTGTACTGAATCTGTTGCGCACGTTCGGCATGAACCAGCAGTGTTTCGCGGAACGTGCGGTCGGCGACGAAGTCGAGGTACTGCTCCACCAGAACCTGTACGCCACCGCATTTCTCGAGCAGATAGTCCGCCACCTTGGGGCCGTAGTTGCCGGGGACCATCGCTTCGGGGCGTGCTTCTGCCAGGAAGGCCAGGCCGTGGGCGCTGGCCCGGCCCAGCATCTCGTAGAAATAGCAGGGCGAGTTGAAGGTCTCGAGTTCGTCGTGCAGGAGGTACGAATCCGCGAAACCCAAGGCGTGTGCCTTCGAGTCGGCGATTATTCTGGCCATCGCGCTGTCGGCGGACGACACCTCCTCGAGGAAGTCGACCATGCGCCTCGCGTCACGCACCTTTTCGTCCGGTGTGGTGCTGTCGCCGCTTGCAAGAAGCATGGCATCGCGAAGTATCTCCTTGCTCTTCCAGCCCGGGTACACGTTGTAGCTCACGTACGCCACGCCCTGGGGAGCGAGCAGCCGACGGAACGCCGCCAAGAGTGCCTCCTGCACCTCGGGCGGCACCCAGCTGTACAAGCCGTGGGCGATGACGAAATCGAACTGCCCAAACGCCTCTAGATCCATCCTGGCGATATCGCCTGCCAACAACTCCAGGTGCTCCAGGCCCAACGCCTGCGCACGCATGCGCCCCTGATCGATCTGCACCTGCGACAGATCGATTCCCACGACATGCGCTTGCGGATGCGCAGCGGCGAACGGGATCAGGTTGCCACCGCCGGCACAGCCGATTTCCAGCACACGCGCGGTTGCTACGTCTGCGGTCTCCAACCCGAATAGATATGCGATTGCGGCCAGCAGTCCCGGTGCCGACTGTGGAAAGGAATTCGAGGTGTACGGCGTCGTGTCGTAGTCGGCGCGCAGCTGGTCGAGCGCGGCGTCCAAGTCGTCAGCTGGCTGAACCACGCCCACATTCGATCACAGCCGTTGCGATGGCACGCGGCGGCTCAGTAGGCGCGGGCGACGTACGCCAGCGCTCCCGCGTCGTCATCGGTAGCGGGCAGCGACCCGTCGCTGAGCTGCAGGCATCGCACCGTCAGCCCGCTGGTGGCGAGATCCTGTTCGCCCGTGGTGCCGACCACGTCCCACGGCACGCGGGCGACACCTGTTTGCGCCGACTCACGGACCTGGTCGAGCGTCGCGCAGTCGGTGATGGCGGCGTCGCGGCGGGCCGTCGCCGCCGCGAACATGTCGGTCTGGATCCGGTCTGTCAGCTGCTGTACCTCGTCGGCGACTTTGTCGATGCCGGTCTTGGTCTTGTCCCGGGTGTCGCGGCGATAGAGCAGGGCGGTGTTCTCCGCGAGGTCCCGCGGGCCGAGTTCCACTCGGACGGGGACACCTTGAAGGTCCCAGTCGGTGGCCCGCCAGCCGAAGGCCGCCTCGACATTGTCGTCAAGCCGTACCCGCACCCCCCGCGCGGTGAGCTCATCAACCATGGCGGAGCCGGCCCGGGTGACCGAGCCGTCGCTGTCCTTGACGACCACGACGACGGCTTGCACCGGCGCAAGGGCCGGTGGCAGGACGAGGCCGTTGTCGTCGCCGTGGCACATGATCAACCCGCCAAGCATTCGGGTCGAGGCTCCCCATGAGGTGGTCCAGCAGAGCTCGCTCGCACCTTCGGCGCTGGAGTAGCTGATGTTGAACGCCCGGCTGAAGCGCTGGCCGAGCTCGTGCGAGGTGGCCATCTGCAGCGCCTTGCCGTCTCGCATGATGCCCTCGCAGGTCATGGTGTTGACCGCGCCCGCGAACCGCTCCTTGGCGGTCTTGCGGCCGACGATGACCGGCATGGCGAGCACGTTGCGCAGAAAATCCTCATACACGCCATGCAGGATGCGGCGCGCGTACCGTTTGGCGTCGGCCTCCGTCGCGTGTGCGGTATGACCTTCCTGCCACAGAAACTCGGTGGTGCGCAAGAAGATTCGCGGCCTCAGCTCCCAACGGACGACATTCGCCCACTGGTTGAGAAGAAGCGGCAGATCGCGGTAGCTGTCGACCCACTTCGCCATGTATTCGCCGATGACCGCTTCGCTTGTCGGACGGATGGCGAGTGACTCGGCCAACTCCTTGCCGCCGCCGTGCGTGACGACGGCGAGCTCGGGGCTGAATCCCTCGACGTGCTCGGCCTCGCGCTCGAAGAAGTTCATCGGGATCAGCAGCGGGAAGTAGGCGTTCTGCGCGCCCGCGGCCTTGATGCGCCCGTCGACCTCGGCCTGCATCTGCTCCCAGATCGCATAGCCGGTAGGTCGAATGACCATGGTGCCGCGCGCCGGGCCGTTGTCGGCCAGCTTGGCCTTGGTCAGGACGTCCTGGTACCACCGCGGAAAGTCCTCGTGTTGAGGAGTCAGCACCGGCTTCTGCATGCGCTCAGCCTAAGGGCGGGGGAGAAGCGAAATTTTCTGCCAGATCTTGTTGGACAGCTCGGTGGTCAGCGTCTCGATATAGGAGATGGTTTCGAGCACCACGCCGTCGGTGCTGTACTCACCGCATAGCGCCGCGGCCTTCGCGGTCAGGCTCAGCATCTCCGAGCAGTACGTGAGGTAGTGGTGCAGCTGATCCGCGTCCAGGCCGTGCACGATGCTCTGCGGCGTCGGCACGTACGTCGGGCTGAGCTGCTCGGGGTCCTTGGACAGCTGGTGCATGTCGATCACGTGCGCCAGCGACCGCAGCCGGTGCAGCAGCCGAAGTAACGTGCGCCGCTCCAACCGTTCGGGAAACGCCCACAGAAACACCACGGCGATTGCCGCGAAGACCAGGTCGTTGACGGTGCTTTCGACGAGCGGCACCCAGTCCGCGGTGCGGCTCAACCCCTGGACGACGGCAGAGCGCAGGCTGATGACGAGTGCGACGAGCGTCGCCGCGACGATCG
>Ga0310811_10011221_pt1 | contig 11609 bp, 8 predicted proteins | sample YCmetagenome_FD_207642 | JGI IMG/M metagenome (GOLD analysis project Ga0310811, IMG submission 207642) | Soil microbial communities from experimental microcosm in Duke University, North Carolina, United States - YC | ecosystem: Engineered > Artificial ecosystem > Soil microcosm > Unclassified ...
AGTTAGCTTCCCACTCTGCCTGAAGGCGTTTCACATTGTGATGGTGGTTGACAATTCTAAAAAGTAATGGTACATCTAGACCAGAAGCTGCAAGCGCTTGCAGATTTTTTTATTGTATTGCGCGGTTTTATGCGCTTTCGAATGATGGCAATGTTTGCCATATCTACATATGTGAAGGTTTTCACAACCTTTTCCTATCTGATGTAATGATGTCTGTTCTCTCTCATGGAGAACCGATTGAAAGCCAGGGAGGAGAGATTTGCAATGATTGCAAAAACTCGCAGTGCTCGCTTTTTACCTTCGTTATTCTTACTTTTTCCGTTATTTTTTGCTGCCTGTGGTAGTGGTTCTGGTGGTCCTCAGACGCTCCATGTATTGATCGGTAGCAATGCGGAATATGCCAGCCAGCAAAAGCAATGGATGGCCCAGACCGCCGCCGCTTTTAAGAAAGAGACAGGCGCAAATATCGCCTGGGATACCTACAGTAGTATCAGTGAGGCGATGACGAAACTCCAGACGTCAATGATCTCCGGTAGTGGTCCTGATGTGTTCAGCCTTGGTGCCAGCACCATTCCGACAGCCGAATCAACCAAAGGTTTTACAACGCTCACCGATCAAGATTGGCAGGCTGTTGGTGGTAAGAGTCGCTACTTTCCTCAGCAATTGACGATGGCTGGTTCATCTACCAGCAATCAAATCGCTGTGCCCTGGGTCATGCGCCCATATACGATGGTCTATAATACCACGCTGTTTAAGAAAGCTGGTATCACGGCGCCGCCAACGACCTGGACTCAGTTCATTCAGGATGCACAGAAGATGACCAATCCTTCTGCTGGTGTTTATGGCACCGAGATGGACCCGTCTGATTCGTTTGATCCCTGGAAGATCTGGTGGACCTTCGCCATGCAGGAAGGGCAGAATTTTGTTTCACCAAACCTCCAGACCGCTGAAGTGAATACGCCTGATGTGGTAAATTCCGTCCAATTCTGGTTTGATTGGGCCACAAAATACCATATTGTCGATCCGAATTCGATGTCATGGCAGACCAGTAATGCGCAACAGGCCTTTGAGAATGGCAAAGTTGGCATGCTGGTAGAGGTCACACCAACAGTAAATCCGGAACTTGAGAGTTCGAGCGTTAAGGGAGATTACGCGTTCGCGCCCATGCCATCGATCCCTTATGGTATGACGCAGCGGCCAGCCGGTGGTGTACCCGATGAGACGAGCGTCTCCGGCGATATGCTTTCGGTCGCCAGTTATTCCAATGAGAAGACTCTGGCCTTCAAGTTTATCAATTTCCTGACCAGTACACCGCAGCAACTGCAATGGACAAAGACCTTTGGTGATCTGCCCGCTAATGTCCAGGCGGCTAACCAGCTTGAGAGTAGCGATCCACAGATCAAAGCTTTCCTACAAGCCGAACAGAGCGCGACACCGGTGCCAATGACAGGTGCCTGGGGTTCGCTCGAAGTTGCACTCGGCGGAGTTAGCTCGAAGATAGCGAACCAGATCGCAACGAATTCGTATAATCCGTCAAATGTGCAGTCTCTCATGAATCAGGCTAATACCACGATTCAGGGTCAGTTGAAACAGCAACAACAATAATACGGACAATTAGCGTAGCGTTTCTCTGTTAATATACCTGCATAGCAATGTATGAATGTATAGATAACTATCATTGCTTTCGCGAAAACAATGATAGTTATCTATATAGAATGGGAGGCGGATTTACCCGCCTCCCATTTCTTGTTTTAATCTATCTGTCTATTTTTTCTTCCTTAGCCGTTGGAGCCAGGATGTTGCGCCATTCGTGTCATCAGTTCCGTACGTTGTGTGCATTGCTGGAAACTGAATGATTGTAGCAGGGTATCAATATCCTTGAAATCCAGTCCACGGAAGAGTTCACCGAATTCCTGTACCATCGGTTCCGCCATCAGAATATGGCGCACCAGTCGTTTAATCGCCCAGGGCTGACCAAATGGGAATGGGTTGTAATTTGGAAATTCGCGGGCGAATAGATCCTCAATTGGCTGAATCACATCGCGTACATGGTCATCGACAGAGCCCCAGGAGTCAACACCCAGACGCGCTTTCTTCTCCACGAAGGATTGTAGCCGCTGCTTCCACGGTGAGTCATTCGCGGTATAGACGAAGCCCTGCAAGCCGATATCTTTATAGGTCCAGATAGACCAGTGGATATTGCCATATTTCTTGTAGATATCGAGCTGATCATCCAGAATTTGATAGCGCATCTTATCCGCTGCGGGTTCACCGCGATAGACCGGACCCCATTCACCAATCCAGATCGGGCTATTGCGCTCGCGCATAAATTGCGTTCTGCGCAGGAATGCCGTCTCAAGCGCAGCTTTATCGAAGTATTCGCCACGTGATGTACCCGGATAGGGACCACCATCAACAAAGCCAGGCACCGCATAGTCATGTGTGGTGTAGACCGCGTTCGGAATAAGTTCGGTAAACATCTCAAAATCGAGTGAGTAACGGTTGCCATCCAGATACAGGATATGATCAGGGTCAATCGCACGAATGGCATCCGCGATCCGCTTGTAGACTTTCGCGAGCATCTCACCACCTGGATCACCCGGCTCATTGATCGGGTTATAACCAGCGACCCAGGGATTATCCTTATAGCGTGTCGCGATAGCTTCCCAGAGATTGACTACCCGATCCTGAAAGTGTTTGTGTTGCCAGAAAAGTGCTACATGGGTTGGATTATCACTATGCCATTCCTGATTTTGGTAGCCGGGTAGAGCATGCAGATCGATAATCGTATAGATATGGTGTTGCGCACACAGCTCGATTACGCGATCCAGATGCTTAAAGCCTTCCTCTTTAATCACGAATGGGTCCATATCCGACTCGAAGTGCCGATAATTAATGGGCAGTCGTAGCAGATTCATGCCATTTGTTGCCAGGAATTTGGCATCATCAGGACCGAAAAAGTATTCCAGAAAGCGGTCAAAGAAGTACTCGTATTTCTCTTCACCGAGTACATTGCGGATCGCGTTGCGCTGTGCCGCCTCGTTAGCTGGATAGCCAGTGATGAAATTTTCCATATTCATCCAGCCGCCCAGACCGACACCATGCAAGAGGACAGGTTTGCCCTCTGCATTGACGATATTCGATCCTTGCGTTTTTAAGATGCCCTGTGGGGCATTGGACGTTTTGTTTGATGATGTATGTGAGTGCGTTGAAGTCATCATCAAATCCTTTCTAAGCTAAAAAACCATGTAATACTCAACATCTATTTACTAAAACCAGCGATCATGCCGCTGAGGAGATATCTACGACCAAAGAGATACAGGAGAATGATGGGCACCGCTGACAGGAAGACCGCCGCCATAATCGCGGGAATATTCGCGCCGTATTCGCCCTGAAAGCTCCAGAGAGCCAGAGGTAGGACGCGCATATTCGGACTTTGTGTCAGCACCAACGGGAACAGGAAGCCGTTCCAGACACCAATCGACTGATAAATGATGACAGTGATCAAGGCTGGACGTGACAGAGGGAGCACCAATCGGCGTAGAATGCCGACATGGGTCGCGCCATCAATCTGCATTGATTCATATAGCTCTTTCGGAATATCACGAATGTAGGTAACCAGAATCAGCACCGTCATCGGGATACCAAAGGCCACACTTGGCAGAATCAACGCCAGCAACGTATCATACAAACCCATTTCTGAGATCAGCACAAAAATAGGGATGATCGTTGCCTGAAGGGGAATTGCCAATCCCACCAGAAACAGATTGAAAACAAATTGAGCGAAACGGCTTTTCAATCGCGCAATCGCGTATGCAGCGAACAGTGAGACACAGACAATCAGGGCCACACTGACAATCGTAATGATCAGACTATTGATGAGATAGGTGCTGAAGCCTGCCTGCCAGACCGCGAGATAATTTTCAAGGGTTGCATGGAGAGGTGGCAACCAGGGATTCTCATCGTAGAAACCAGCCTGTGAACGCAAGCTGGTCATAAACATATAGAGTAAGGGATAAAAGGCGATGACCAGCCAGAGCAGGCCAAAAAAGACAGGGAAGAACTCACTCAGAGAACGGTTTTGCCGTTTTTGTGACATGTTATGCATCGTCTGTTGTTCTGTACGCTCACTCTGCGTTGAGATGCTCATATGTATAGCGCTCCCTTCTTATAATCCTTCAAGCTGGCTCGACATCTTAGTAAAGCCAGTACTGCGTAAGAGCACCACCGAGAGGAGAATACCAGTTATCGCTAACAGGACAGCCAGCGTACTGCCATAGCCGATCTGCTGATTCTGGAAAGCCGAGATGTACATATCTAATGGCAACACACGAGTCGCGTAGCCAGGACCGCCCTGAGTCATCACAAAGATCAAATCAAAGTACGTCAACGAGCCAGTCAGCATCAGCGTTGAGGAAGTGACAATCGTATAGCGTAATTGTGGGAGCGTAATCTGGAAGAAGCGATTAATGCGATTGGCCCCATCCAATTGTGATGCATCATACAGCTCAAGAGGGATCTGTCGTGCGCCTGCTTGATAGAGTAGCGCATGGAAAGGCACAAATTGCCAGGAGATAACCAGAGTCACCACATAAAAGGCCAGATTAGGATTACCGAGCCAGCCCTGAGCCAGTTGTGGCAAGCCTATCGCCTTCAGCAGAATATCGATCATACCAAAGTTGGGGTCCAGCATTGATGACCAGGTCATACCAATCGCGACAGTCGAAAAGAGCAGCGGAATAAAGTAGAAGAAGCTAAAGACCGAGCGATAGCGATGTGCGCCAGCCATAAACACGCCGAGGAGCAGACTGATGGGTGTCTGGACAACCCAACCGAGAATCATCAAGCCGAAAGTAAGCAAGATCGCATGACCGGCGACAGGGTCATGGAAGAGCTGCACCCAGTTAGCAAAGCCAGCCCAATGGAGCGCTGAAAGACCATTCCAGCTTACAAAGCTCAAGTAGACCGCGATAGCCATTGGCACTAAGGCGAATATGCCGTAAAAGAGGAGTGCAGGCAGCGACCAGAGAACTGCGAGAAGCTCCGTACTTCGTTGTGCGCGGAAAACCTTCATAACAAAATCACTCCAACGGTAATGGTAGCTCGAAGGGGCGTAGAGCCTTGTTCTTCCTTCTGGCCTATTCCCCTTCGATAACGATGTTGATAGCAAATGGATATCAGCGAGCTATTTGCTGGTTATCGTTTTGTTCATATTCGTCGAGAACTGCTGTGGCGTAATTTGCCGTAAGAAAAGCTGGCTTAAATTTGTCAATAATGCCTGTGCTGGTTGTGGTGCGAGTGCCTGATCCCATGAGAGCTGGTAATGTGGGGCTTTGGCGGTCAGGTTATAGACAAACTGGAGCCAGTCACCATGTGGCGCTGCCGCAAGTTGAGCGTCAATGCCCTGAATAGCAGGCACATCACCCTGCTGGATGAACGCCTTCACTTCAGCATCGTTCAGTACAACATCTTTCAGATAGGTCACACAATTTTTGGTTGATTTCGAAGCACTGGCAATCGAATAGAAGGTGCTGGGATTCCCCGCCACGTTCGCAGGATCGCCTTTGCCGCCATCGACTTCTGGGAATGTGAACCAGCCTAATTTGTTTTGTGAAATGAAACTCGGGCTACCACTCAAGACATTCGCGAATTCCCACGAACCCATCAGGTGCATTGCGGCTTTCCCGGTATAGAGCAGTGCGCCAGCCTGGCCGGTATCATAATTGACAGAGGCGAAGTTATTGCCAAAGGCACCGGCATTGACGAGATCTTGAATCATCGTGTTGGCCTGGATGAAAACTGGATTTGACCAGGCATTGGCATCATTCGCAATAACCGCGTCAAACACGCTTGGTCCACCAAGACGATCAACGAGATACTCTTCATACATCAGATAAGGCCACTGGCTGGCTCCGCCCACCGCAATTGGGATGAGATTATTCTTTTTTACCGTGCTCACAATATCCAGCAGCGCGTTCCACGTGGTCGGCGGTTGCAGATTATATTTGGTAAAAATGTCCTTATTGTAGAGGAACACGACTGGTTGGACACTGCCGTTAGGAATACCATAGATCTTATTATTGATCGTGACGGCACTCCACATCGCCGGTAGGAACCTGTTTTTCCAGCTTGCATCAGCGTTCAGGTCAGGGGTAAGATCATAGACATCGTTGCTATTGACATATGATTCCAGTACGCCACCGCCCCAGCCGAAGAAGATATCTGGTGGTTGGTGAGCGCCCATCGCGACCTGAAGTTTCTGCTTGTAGGGGTCGTTCTCAAAGTAATCGATAGTTGCCGTAATATCTTTATTCTGGGAATTGAACGTCTTGGTCGCATTATTGAGAATGGTCTGTGCTGCCCCGGTACTGATATCCCAGATCGTGATTTTGTTGCCGTTAGTATTGGCTGCGCTGCCCAGAGCACCGCCACAACTGGCTAAAATAGTTGCGAGCGATATGCCACCGGTAACTTGAAGAAATGTACGTCTTGACATCCCTGGTTGCATTGTCTTTGTCTCCTAACTTCTTTGCTACGAGGGTATCTGTGTACACTATGTCTGGATCGGAAAAGTATTCGTGTGGCTGCCATAGCGCGGTGAATACATAGTGTCAGATACGCATTTAAGACATCGTTATCCGTGGTTCTACGTCATGTATGATGCAAATATACGAATATATATGGGTAGTGAGTAACCTCCTTTCTGGTTGATAGCGTCAGGTGCCAGATGGCGCTACGAGGCGGGCGCTGTACATGACTCACGTATCACCAGACTGGTGGTTAATTCGACACGTGTGCTATCCAGCGGCTTTCCTCTAATCTGTTGTAAAAGCATATTAGTTGCGAGACGGCCCATCTCAAAGAGCGGTTGACGAATAGTTGTCAGTGCCGGACACATCAAATTTGAGAAGCGCACATCATCAAAGCCAATCACGCTGATCTCATCCGGTATCTTCTTGCTATGGGTATACAGAGCGCGATAGACCCCGGTTGCCTGCTCATCGCTGCAAGCAAAGATAGCAGTTGGCGGGTCGGGCAGTTGTAACAGAGCACAGGTCTGCTCATAGCCCGCCGGAGGTCGGAACGTACCGGGTCGAATGAGTTCAGGATCAATTGGCAGACCCGCATTTTCCAGAGCCGTGCGATAGCCAGCGAGCCGTGCTTTGGTAGAAATGTAGGTTGCCGGACCACAAATAATGGCGATTCTGCGATGTCCCAGCGAGATCAAGTACTCCGTAGCCGTCATGCCACCAATCCAGTTTGTCGCGGCAACCGAAGGAATGGTTGGAGGCAAAACCCCACGATCATCAATGACCACAATCGGGAGGCCACGTTGTACGATGGTTTCCAGATAGGCCGATTCCGCTCGTGGCAGCAAGAGCAACGCCCCATCGGTAGATGAGTCGATAATTTTGTTGAGCCATTTCCGCTCACGCAAAGCTTCATCGTGGGTAGAATTAAAGACCAGTCGCATGTTAGTACTGCTCAACATATCCTCAATGCCGCGTACGATTTCCAGTGTATAATCACTGTCGAACGCGGGCACCACCAGATCGATCTGCGCATTTAATCCACTACCCAGTGCCCGTGCTACCCTGCTTGGTATATACCGTCGAAGTTGTATCACTTCTTCAACACGTCTCCTTGTGTCTGGTGCGACATCTTCACGTTGATTCAGCACCTTCGAGACGGTCGGGATAGATACTCCGGCTTCGGCGGCTATCTCTGCTATGGTTACTTTTTTTTTCAATGTGGGCACCTTCCGAAATCGCTATCGAAACTTAAACAAAACGTACCATGGAAAAATAGCTTTGTCAAGGGTTTAAAGGTGTCTGACAGCAGAAAAGCAGTGCTCGTCAGGCACGGGTTTGAGCGTGATGGTTCTTTTCAGGAAGATAGAATGGGCAACATGTGCTCAGAAAGATAGAAACCGTTATCGAAATGTTTATCGATCTCTATTGTCAGGAAAGAAGAAATCATTTTATGATGCAAAACGAGAAAATTCATGGTTATCGCTAATTTGTTTGCCTGATTGGATCTGGAAAGCACGCAGACATTACAGTTGACAATTCTAAAAAGTAATGTTACATCTACACATAGATCTGCAAGCGCTTGCATAGCGATAATTCGATGGTGAGGAACAGGGCAAGCGCGAGCATGAGCGGAGTAAGTAGCGTTATGTCTCACATTCACAAACAATCAAGTGCCATTACGATTTTTGATGTGGCAAAGGAAGCGGAGGTTTCCTATTCAACCGTATCACGTGTTGTGAATAACAAGGGGTATGTGAGTGCGGAAAAGCGTGAGCGTGTATTGCAAGCGATGGCACAGCTTGGGTATGTTGCCAACATGCAAGCGCGTAGTCTGGCCGGTGGACGTACTCATATCGCTGGATTACTGGTTCACGATGTCAGTACAAGTTATATCGGTGAGATTATCAAGGGCATTGATAGTGAGCTAGAAAAAGTGCAGTATGATCTGATGCTGTATACGACCCATCGCCGGAAGACGCGGGAGGCGGCGTATGTGACGCGGCTGACCAGAAACGTTGTTGATGGATTGTTGCTGGTCTTACCACGCAATGCGGAAGCCTATCTTGAAACCCTCCATCATCGTCATTTCCCCCATGTACTTGTTGATCATGAAGGGGCGCTCCAGAACGAATCTGCTCCATCCGTGCGTGCGATGAACTGGAAAGGGGCATATGAAGCGACTTCTTACCTGCTCCAGTTGGGACATCGGCGTATTGCCTGTATTACCGGGACAATGGATATGGGCTGTGCGCGGGAGCGTCTGGCGGGCTACATCGCTGCTTTGCAAGCCTATCAAGTGCCAATTCTGCCTGAGCTGATTCTGGAGGGTGATTTCCTTCAGGGTATGGGGTATCAGCGTACGCAGGAGTTGCTGGCATTGTCTGAGCCACCGACCGCGATCTTCGCGTCGAGCGATCTGACTGCTTTTGGGGTGATGGAGGCGGTTCGTGATCAGGGGCTTATGCTGCCACGAGATATTTCTGTGGTTGGTTTTGATGATATTCCCCAGGCTACGTTTGTGCATCCCCCACTGACGACGGTGCGTCAACCGTTGGAAGAGATGGGGAGCCATGCGGCTCGCCTGTTATTGGGCTATATCGAATATCCTGAACGTGCTATTGAGCATATCGAATTACCAACCGAGCTGATTATCCGCCAATCCTGTCAGGTTCCAACGACGGAACGGATCATTGGTTGATGAAGGAAATAGAAGGATAGCCGAAAGGGGTCATCATTTGAGTGTTACATTGTCTGCGCAGGGACTGTCCATTGACGGACAGCATATTCCTGTCTATTCGGGAACGGTTCATTACTGGCGTCTTGAGCGTTCCCTCTGGTCAACGATTTTCGATCAGGTGCAGGCTCTTGGGTTTCGTATGATCGAGACATACATTCCCTGGGGCATTCATGAAACGGCTCCCGGTCACTATGATTGGGGACAGGAAGATGAGCGCAAAGATATTGAAGCATTTATGCGGATGTGTGAGGAGCGTGGCATCTGGCTGCTTGTTCGTCCTGGTCCGCTGATCAATGCCGAACTGACGAATTTTGGCTTCCCTGAATGGGTGCTACAAGATCCAGCTGTGCAGGCGCGGACGGCGTTGGGCGGTCCACACCTGGATGCTGCATGGGGATTGCATCCGCCACGTCCATTCCCGGTGCCATCGTACGCGAGTGAAACGTTCTATGAAGCCGTCGCTGGCTGGTTTGATGTAGTTTGTCCGATAATTGCGCGTCATCTGGCCCCCAATGGCTGTATTGTGAGTGTGCAGAGCGATAACGAAACCTGTTATCTTTTTCATGATCGTGCCTATGCGACGGATTATAGTGATGCTTCTGTGCAGTTGTATCATGCTTTTCTGATGGAGAAGTATGGTCACGTTGAGGCGTTGAATGCCGCTTATCAACAGCAGTATGCCGATTTTGCGGATGTGGAGCCGCCGCGTGATTGTGAGGTGCAGACGAGAGCGGATATGCCACGTCATGTTGATTGGGTGGCGTATAAAGAGTATCAGATTCGCTGGTGTGTGGCGCGTATTGCTCGGATGCTGCGTGAACGAGATATTACAGATGTGCCGCTTTTCCATGATGTAGCTTTTCAATATCGGACGCCGCTGGATATCGGGCGTCTGGAGGCCGATCCGGATATCGATTGGGTGGGTGTGAACCTGTATCGCAACAAAGAGAGTTATCGTGGCGCGGTCCAATCGGTTCGTTTTCAGGCCGGGACGACGCGTCTGCCATTCATACCTGAATTTGGTTGTGGCATCTGGAGTCACCATCCGCGCACGCCAACGCCTGACGAGCAAGCATTCATCACATTAAGTGCTTTTATGCATGGATTGAAAGCTTTCAATTTTTATATGCTGGTGGAGCGTGACCGCTGGCAGGGCTGTCCGATCACGCGGCATGGTACATTGCGGCCTGAGTATGCGGGTTTCTACAAAGAGTTGTTAGACTTTCTCAATCGTTATCAGTTCTGGACGTTCCAGCGTCAGGCTCCGGTGTTGATGATGTTGAACTATGATCTGGGGCGTTATGCGTCGCTGGCTTCGACTTTGAACTATGCGCACGCGGACCTGTATGGACTGCCTGCGAAACTCTTTCAGGTGGATCTGGATCTGGGTTTACGCTGGGATGTGCAGTTTGAAGCTGATGAGAAGAACTGGCATAACTGGTTAGGCACGGTTGTACGGCAACTACACAAACGTTTCGTCGATTATAATCTTTCAGATAGTCATATCAGTCTCGCTTATTTGCAGCGCTATCCGCTGGTGTATCTGCCGACGGTTGATTTTATGGATGCTGAGGATCAGCGACAATTGTTGGCATATGTGCAGGGTGGTGGACATCTGGTGATTGGTCCGGGGATGCCCTATCTGGATCCGGCTTTGCAGCCCTGTGAGGTGTTGGGAACCTATCTGAGTGAGCCGGGCACGATCCAGATTGGCCTCGGTTCGTTGACATGGTGTGAGCAGGAGCAATTGGAGCAGTTGGTTGCCACACAGGTGCCACTGGCAGAATATCAGAGTTCGCATCCAGCCATTGATATTTCACTTCATCGCAACGATGAGAAAACGTTGCTTTTCTTCGCGAATCCGACTGCGCAGGCAATCGAGACAACGATTGCGTTTCAGGGTCAGCGGACATTCCAGCAGGTGTGGAACGGGGCGCAAACCTGCCATGTCAGCGAGCAAATGCCATTAGAACTGGCTCCGTACAGTGTGCAGATATGGGAGGTAAGCCATGATTGATCCTCACTGGAACGTTGTTGATCTGGACCCGCGCACGTGGCGTAACATCGGTCGCTTCTTTGATCCTGGTCAATATATCCGTGCGGCTGAAGATGGTGAGCATGGCCTCTTTGTGCTGCATAATGATGGGAAGGTATTGCGCGTTGTCGATAGTAAAGGCGGCGTACGGGCTGATCTGGGAGTGCCGGACCATATCGATAATCCCACAGCGTTTGCGCACCAATTGTACAATCGGGGAGAGTGGCAGCGGGTGCATGTGATCAATAAGCGTCATCTGGCGGATGTGGCGCGATTGGCACAGACGATCTCCAATGGAGCACTG
>Ga0310811_10011223_pt1 | contig 11605 bp, 13 predicted proteins | sample YCmetagenome_FD_207642 | JGI IMG/M metagenome (GOLD analysis project Ga0310811, IMG submission 207642) | Soil microbial communities from experimental microcosm in Duke University, North Carolina, United States - YC | ecosystem: Engineered > Artificial ecosystem > Soil microcosm > Unclassified ...
CCCCAGATCGGCGGTGAAGGTGACGACTTCCGCGCCATATTCGGTCTGCAGCCATTTGAGGATCACGGACGTGTCCAGGCCGCCGGAATAGGCGAGCACGACCTTTTTGACGTCTTTCTTGGCCACGGCGGAAATCCCTAAAAAGCGGGCGGACTATAGGGATTTAGCCCCGGAAATCCACCCCGGTCAGAACCGCCCGATCAGCCAGAAAAGGACCGACAAAATCAGGCTTATCAGCAGGCAAGTGACGATGGGGAAATAAAAGCCGCCATGCTCGCCCCGGATCACGATGTCGCCCGGCAACCGCCCAAGCCCCAGGCGCGACAGGAATGGCCAGGCAAGGCCCGCCACCACCAGAACCAGCCCGACGATGACCAGCAACCGGCCCATCAGCGCCCAGAAATCATTGCGGCATGCGCGCCAGTTGCGAAGACTGGATATCGCCGGTTTCTCGCGCCAGACGTGCCGACGCCCGCTCTTTGACGCTCTCGCTCTTGAGCTGGCCGCAAGCCGCCATGATATCGCGGCCGCGCGGGGTGCGGACCGGCGAGGCATAGCCGGCGCGGTTGACGATCTCGGCGAATTTCTCGATCTGTTCCCAGTCCGAGCATTCGTAGGGCGCGCCGGGCCAGGGATTGAAGGGGATCAGGTTGATCTTGGCGGGAATGCCCTTGATCAGCTGCACCAGCTCCCGCGCCTCGGCCAGGCTGTCATTCACGCCTTTCAGCATCACATATTCGAAGGTGATGCGGCGGGCATTGGAGGCGCCGGGATAGCTGCGGCAGGCATCCAGCAATTCCGCCAGCGGGTATTTCTTGTTGATGGGCACGATCACGTCGCGGATCTCGTCGCGCACCGCATGCAGCGAGATGGCAAGACCCGAGCCGATCTCGCTGCCAGCGCGCGGGATCATCGGCACCACGCCGGCGGTGGAGAGCGTCACCCGGCGCTTGGACAGGGCCAGACCATCGCCGTCGGTAACGATGTTGAGTGCAGCCTTCACATTGTCGAAATTGTAGAGCGGCTCGCCCATCCCCATCATCACGATGTTTGTGACCTTGCGGTCGGGCGCGGTACTCGGCCAATCGCCCAGCGCATCGCGCGCCACGAACAGCTGGCCCAGGATTTCATCCGGATTGAGATTGCGCACCAGCTTCTGGGTGCCGGTATGGCAGAAGCGGCAGTTCAGGGTACAGCCGACCTGGGAGGAGACGCACAAGGTGCCGCGGTCGGCTTCCGGAATATAGACCGTCTCGAACTCGATGCCCTGCCCGGTGCGCAGCAGCCACTTGCGGGTACCGTCATTGGAGAGTTGCGCGGTGATGATTTCCGGCCGCTCCAGGGTGAAATTGTCTTCCAGAAGCTTGCGGAAGTCCTTGGCCAGGTTGGTCATGGCCGCGAAATCCTTCGCGCCATGGACATAGATCCAGTTCCACAATTGGCTGGTGCGCATGCGCCCGGACTTTTCCGGCACGCCCGCTTGGATCAGCGCGGCCTTCAACGCATCGGGCGAAAGCCCGATCAGCGACCTTTGACTGTTATTCTGTGTCGAAGCGCCGGACATCACATGTTGCAGGCCGCGTGCACCTTGGCCATGGCGTCGTTGAAGCCCGACAGGCTGTAGGTGTCGCTGGTCTTGGTGCCGCGGGCGGAGGTGCCGCTGGCCACGGCCGAGACCCCGGTCTGCATGGCGTCAATCAGCTTACCATTGTCGTTCAGCTGCTGGAGCCAGGAACTGCCTTCCTTGCCGTTGTTGCGGATGAAGAAGTTGAATTTGTCGCTTCCCACCGCCAGCGCCGCTGCGGCGCCCTCCTTGGCCTGATAGCCATAGACGATCTGGGGTTCGGCCTTCACCTTGCGCGACGGCCAGTCGGACACCATCAAATAGATGGCGCCGCGCTTGGCGGCGGGCCGCGTGGCGCGGGGCTTGGACAGGGCATAACAGGTCAGGCTGGAACCGGAACCGCTGGAAAAGGCCGACCAGTTCCCGAACACGCCCAGCAGATTGGCGGGTTCCGCCGCGGCCGGAACGGCAAGACTCATGCTCAAGCCTGCGACAATTCCCAAAATACGTTTCATGGCAGCTCCACTGACGTCGTCCCGCGCACGAATATTGCTTCGGAATCGGGCGTTTGTTTGATGCCCGGGAAGATAGCGGAGGCGGCGTTGCCACTGCAAGCGGGCCGCGCTCACTCGCGCAGGCCGTAGCCTTGCGAGAATAGCCGCCACACTAAGCCGCCCAGCACCGCAATCATCAGCAAGGTGAGCCCGATGGAAAGCCCCGGGGGCGCCTCGTCGACACCAATCATCGCGCCGCGGATGCCGTTGATGAAATAAAAGAAGGGATTGGCCCAGAGCAGCCAGTGCAGCCAGTCGGGCAGCATCTTCATGGTGAAGAAGCTGCCGCCCAGCATGGATAGCGGAGTCAGGAAAAACACCACGGGCATATTAAGTTGTTCGAAACTCTTCGACCAAAGTCCGATCAGAATGCCCGCCAGGCCGAAGATGATCGAGACCGCCACGATCCAGAACACGAACAGCGGCCAGGATTCGATGGTCGTGGCGCCGAAGCCAAGGCCCAGGATCAGGATGCCGATGCCGGTGACGGTCGCGCGCACGACCACGGTGGTCAGGCTGCCCACCACCATCTCCAGATAGGATAGTGGCGCGACCAGCATTTCCTCCACGAAGCGGATAAAGCGCGAGAAATAGATCGCCGACGAAGACTGCAGGAAGGCGGCGGTGATGATGTTCATCATCAGCACGCCAGGCATCACGAACTCGATATATTTGTGGCCGCCGATAGTGCGCATCGTACCGCCCAGCACATAGCCGAACACGAAGATGAACAGCAGCGCCGAACTCCACGGCCCGATGAAGACCTGGATCGGCACGCGCAGCATGCGCTGCACGTCGCGGCGCACAATGGTGTAGAGGCCGATCCAGTTGACGCCCATGGGCCTGAGATCTTGCGCGCTCATCTATTGCCCCGCGACATGATCGGCTTCGGCGCCGGTGGCGATCAGATAGGCGCGCTCAAGACTGCCCGGCGTGCCGGCCATCTCGGCCTTGGTGCCCTCGCGCGCGATCCTGCCCTTGGCGACGATGGCGATGTCGCGGCACAGCCGCTCGACCTCCTCAAGATAGTGCGAGGTGAGCAGGATGGTGCGGCCGTCCTGGTTGATCTCGGTCAGATAGTTCCACAACACCCGGCGCAATTCCACGTCCACTCCGGCGGTGGGCTCATCCAGGATGATCAGCCTGGGGTCGTGCACCAGCGCGCGCGCCAGCACCACCCTGCGCTTCAACCCGCCCGACAGTTCACGGAAGCTTTTCTTCAGATGCGGCGTCAGTTCGAACCGCTGCATCAGGTAATCGACGCGAGATTTGCGCTGCGCGCGGTTCATGCCGAAATAGCCGGCGGCCCAGTCCACGATGTCGGCGGGCTTGGCGAAGGGATCGACATTGAATTCCTGCGGGCACAGCCCGATCAGCCGGCGAGCCTCGCGATAGTTCTTCACGGCGTCCAGTCCGAAGATCTCGATCGTGCCCGATGTCGGATTGGCGATCCCGGTGATGCAGTGGATGGTGGTGGACTTGCCCGCTCCGTTGGGGCCCAGAAAGCCGAAAAAATCGCCTTCCTGGATGGTGAGCGAAAGGTCCTCCACTGCGACATTGCCGCGGCGATAGACCTTGCGCAGGTTTTTGATGGAGAGGGCGGGCGTGGGCATCCGGGACTTATATGGACTGGGTGGGGCGATTTCCAAGCCTAAGTCTAGTAATCGCGCGGTTTTGACAAGGGCGCGCCCCAGGTATGCGGCGGCGGCACATCTTCGCCCCCGCTCGGGGTGACGCGCCGGCCATAGCCGCCTTGCGTCATCATCCGGTCATAGAGCACGATGGCGCCGGCCATGCCCACATTGACGGAAAAGCGAGTGGGAATCTTCACCACGAACTCGCACAGCGAAAGCATCTTCGGCGACAGGGAATAGCGCTCGGCGCCGAAGACATAGGCCGCCCGGGTGGGATGGCGGAAACGCGGCAGTTCGATCGCATCGTCGGTGATCTCCACGCCCACCAGCCGGCAGCCCAGCGGCAGGCGAAAATCACCGGGATGGGTGAAGGAATAGAAAGGCAACACGCCTTCCGCATTGCTGGTGTCGCTGGCAGCGTCCGACAATTTCAGGCGCGGGGCGATGGAAAAAAAGAAGCTGGCGTCGAAGGCGTGCGCGATGCGGACCAGATTGCCCAGGTTCATGGGTTTGGAGACGCCTTCAACGCCTACGCCGAAATAACCCCGCACAATTTCCCCCTCCCGGCCTCGACTCAAAGCAATGCCGGGCGCGTTCTAGCACATCCGGTCTTGAGTACCTTGGGCTAGCGCTGTTTCGCCGCCGCGGCCGCTGCTGCGTCCGCCTGGTCCAGGGCCGAGGTCTGGTAATCGATGCTCTGGACGATGCAAGGATTGGGGTTGACCGGATCGTTCATCTGGATCTGGTCGCCCCGGCCGACGCAGGACAGGCCGCCCACGCCGAACGTCTTGAACTTCAGCCCGATATGGTACTGAAGGTCGTGGCACGTTCCCATGAAGGTCAGCCGGTACTGCTTGCGGGCTAGAGTGGTGATGACGATGGCGCGGTTGCCGGGCACGGGATGGTAATCATAGATCTCCACCGGGCGCAGGCAGGCCTTTTCCGCCGGCGGTGGCGGCGGCGGCTGGGCGATGGCCGCCAGGTCTGTGCACAGAAGTGCGCCCGCCAGAAACGCACCGGTCAAAAGATAACGTGTCATGCTATCCTCCGTGTGCCCTCCTCCCGCATTATACGCGGGACAGGACGGGTTCGATCCTGAAACATGGGTCACCCAGGCGGCCGGCCCGCTGACAACGGAGATAATCGGCCTCCATGACGCAAGCCCCATGACTGAAACCAAGTCCCAAAGCCGCACAAGGCCCGGCCTGCGCTCCCGGCTGCATGGCGCCCCCTTGCTGGGAAAATTGGGGCCCGGTCTGATCACGGGCGCCGCCGATGACGATCCCAGCGGCATCGCCACCTATAGCCAGGGCGGTGCGCAGTTCGGCTATGGCCTGCTCTGGACCCTGGTCCTCACCTTCCCGCTGATGGCGGCCATCCAGATGGTCAGCGCCCTGGTGGGCCGGGTCACCGGCCGTGGGCTTGCCCACAACATGGCCCAGGTCATGCCGCGCCCGCTGGTGATGGGGCTTTTGGCTCTGCTCTTCGTCGCCAACACCATCAATGTCGGCGCGGACCTGGCGGCCATGGGGGCCGCGGCCAAGCTGGTGCTGGGCTTCAACCAGCATGCCTTCACCCTGGGCTTTGCCTTCCTGTCGCTGGGCCTTCAGCTTTTCATTCCCTATCGCCGCTACGCCCGTTTCCTGACGGTATTGACCTTCAGCCTGTTCGCCTATGTGGCGCTGATGTTCCTGTTGCCGTTGGACTGGGCGGCGATCGGCGGTGGGCTGATCGGGCTGCAGCCCATGCCGTCGGAGCAGGCTGCCACCACTATCGTCGCGATCTTCGGCACCACCATCAGTCCGTATCTTTTTTTCTGGCAGAGCTCCCAGGAAGTCGAGGAGGTGGATCAGAAGCCAGACGAAAAACCACTGCTGGAAGCGCCGCGACAGGCGCCGCAAGCCATCGAGCGCATCCGCATAGACACGATCGCCGGCATGGCGCTGTCCAACCTGATCGGTCTGGCCATCATGATCGCCACCGCCGCGACCTTGCATGCCCATGGCGTGACGAACATCAACAGCGCCGCCGACGCCGCCAGCGCGCTCAAGCCCATTGCCGGACGTTTCGCATTTTCCCTGTTCGCGCTCGGCATCATCGGCACTGGGCTTCTCGCCGTTCCCGTGCTGGCGGGCTCGGCTGGCTATGCCGTGGCGGACGCGGCCGGCTGGAAGACCGGGCTGGACAATATGCCCTGGCAGGCGCGCGGCTTTTATTCGGTGATCGGAGCGGCGGTGCTGCTGGGCCTGGGCATTGACTGGTCGCCGCTGGACCCCATCAAGGCGCTTTACTGGAGCGCGGTGCTGAACGGCGTCGTCGCGGTGCCCATGATGGCGGCGCTGATGGTCGTGGCCTGCAGCCGCAGGAAAATGGGCGACTTTCGCGCCCGCTGGGTGCTGGGCGGGCTGGGCTGGCTCTCCACCGCCGTCATGGCCGCGGCGACAGTCACCATGCTGTACGTCAATTTGAAATAACTGCCCTCACCTCCATGGCCGGGCTTGACCCGGCCATCCAGAGCCACAAACTCTCTTGTCGTGTTTCATTGCCTGGATGGGCGGCACTTAATTTGTTTGGACCGCGACGCGGCCGGGGGCCGCCCATGGTGAGGAGAACAGATGTACATACTCGGCTGGATTGTGTTCGGCGCCTTCATCGGCTGGCTGGCCAGCCTGATCATGGGCAAGCAAAGCGGCGGCTGCATGGTCAATATCGCGCTGGGGCTGGTGGGCGCCCTGGCCGGCGGTTTCCTGTTCCGCGCCCTCAGCGGCAATTTCGAATATGAGCAGCACGGCTTCATCATCTCCAGCCTGGTGGCGGTGATCGGCGCGATCATCGTGCTGGCGGTGTGGAACGCCATCACTGGCCACAGGCCGCTGCGGTAGCCTATTCCAACTTAATTTGTCATGGCCCGCGAATGCGGGCCACCCAGTTGACGTCTGCGTTACGCTTTCAGAATTATCGCGATCCCACATGGATGGCCCACACTCCGGTGGGCCATGACAAGTGTTACTTGTACTTCGCGTCCGCGTAGGTCTCAGCCGCCGGCTTCACGCTGGTGACACGGCAACGCTCGCCCTGGCCGCCCATGGTGCTCACTCCGACCTCATCGCCCAGCCCGATGCACTGGGTCAGGGAATGCAGCGCGATATTGGACTCGCGATAGATGTGAATGCAGGTGGTGCCCAGGACAGCCGCGCGCTTCTCGGGACCGATGACGTTGCGGGCCAGCACCTCATGCTGGGAGATGGGCCGGGCGTTGTAATGGCTCCCGCTTGTGGCATCCACGCAGACTTTGTCTTGAGTATTTTCTGGGGCCTTTTCCTGGGCAAAGGCTGGACAGGCGCCCAGAAGCAGGACGGACAGGATGACATACTTCATGGCGAGCTCCGAGGGTGGAGGCGCCCCTCGCCTGCCTTCCTATAGCACGCCACACGCCACTTTGTCTTACTCCGCCGCAGGCTTGTGCAGATAGATTTCACCGCCGGCCTGCTTGAACTCCTCGGACTTTTTGGCCATCGCGGCGCGGATTTCGGCGCTGGACAAAGTGTCGTTGGTACCTTTGGCGGCGTCGCGCACTTCCTGCGAAATCTTCATGGAGCAGAATTTCGGCCCGCACATGGAGCAGAAATGCGCGATTTTGGCCCCTTCCGCCGGCAGGGTCTCGTCGTGATAAAGCTGCGCCGTTTCCGGATCCAGCGCCAGGGCGAACTGGTCGCGCCAGCGGAACTCGAACCTAGCCTTCGACATGGCGTCGTCCCAGATGCGCGCGGCGGGATGGCCCTTGGCCAGGTCCGCGGCATGGGCGGCGATGCGATAGGCGATCACGCCGGCCTTGACGTCGTCGCGGTCCGGCAGACCCAGATGCTCCTTGGGCGTGACGTAGCAGAGCATGGCGGTGCCGAACCAGCCGATCATCGCGGCGCCAATGGCCGAGGTGATGTGGTCATAGCCCGGCGCCACGTCGGTGGTCAGCGGCCCAAGCGTATAGAAAGGCGCCTCGTCGCAGGCGGCGAGCTGGCGGTCCATATTCTCCTTGATCTTGTGCATGGGCACATGGCCCGGGCCTTCGATCATCACCTGGACATCGTGCTTCTGGGCGATCTTGTTCAGCTCACCCAGGGTATCGAGTTCAGCGAACTGGGCCGCGTCATTGGCGTCGGCAGTCGAGCCGGGACGCAGACCGTCGCCCAGCGAGAAGGACACATCGTACTGCTTCAGCAGTTCGCAGATATCCTCGAAGTGCGTGTAGAGGAAATTTTCCTTGTGATGGGCCAGGCACCACTTGGCCAGGATCGAGCCGCCGCGTGAGACAATGCCGGTGACGCGCTCGGCGGTCAGCGGGATATGCGCCAGCCGCACCCCGGCATGGACGGTGAAATAGTCCACGCCCTGCTCGCATTGCTCGATCAGGGTGTCGCGGTAGATGTCCCAGGTCAGTTCCTCGGCCACGCCGCCGACCTTCTCCAGCGCCTGATAGATCGGCACGGTGCCGATCGGCACCGGGGAATTGCGGATGATCCATTCCCGGATGGTGTGGATGTGGCGGCCGGTGCTGAGGTCCATCACCGTGTCCGCGCCCCAGCGGATGGACCAGACCATCTTCTCCACTTCCTCGCCGACGCCGCTGGTCACGGCGCTGTTGCCGATATTGGCATTGACTTTGGTGAGGAAGTTGCGGCCGATGATCATCGGCTCGGTCTCGGGATGGTTGATGTTGGCCGGAATGATGGCGCGGCCGCGCGCGATCTCGTCGCGGACAAATTCGGGCGTGATCTCCTTGGGGATATTAGCGCCAAAGCTGTTGCCGTCGGCCAGCGCGCTGCGGCCTAGATTTTCGCGCGCGGCGATATATTTCATTTCCTCGGTGATGAGGCCCTGGCGCGCATAATGCAGCTGGGTGACATTCCGGCCCGGCTTGGCACGGAGCAGTTTGATGCCGTCACGGGCAAACTGCGGCACGGTCAGCTTCTCGCCATGCTTCAGGCCGTCGTCTTCGGGCTTGCGATCGCGGCCGACATATTCCTCGACGTCACCCCGAGCCAGAATCCAGTCACGGCGGCGGCCGGCAAGACCCTTCTCGATGTCGATGGCCACGGAATCATCCGTATATGGACCGGACGTGTCGTACAGCCGCACCGGCGGCTCGCCGCCGGACAGCGGCACCTCGCGGAATGGCACACCATCAACCACCAGCTTGCGCGAACCGGGCAACGGACCGCGAGTGATGGAAAGCGACTTGTCGAGAATGGGCTTGTTCATCTGACCTCTCCCTACGCCGGTCTGAACCGGATCAGGTTCTAAGGGATCCGCGGGATTGCGGTCTCAGCCCTCCTACGCCAAGGCTTCGGAGGGCACCCCTGGGAAGCGGCGATCATAACCCCCCGGCCCGTGAGCGCAAAGACGATTTAGGGCCGGGCGTGGCGTGGCTGGTAAAGCCCGATCCGGCCGCCGCCGGGCAAAGTCAGCTGCGTGAGCCTACCCCAGGCCTGCATGCTGGGTTCCTCGCACTTCACATCGGCAGCAGCCAGTCTCGCTATCTCCGCGTCCAGGTCGTCACACATCAGATAAAGCTGGTGCGTGCCGTTCTCCTCAGCCGGATGCACGGCCAACTCCGACGGGGGCAGGCGGAAGATCAGCCAGCCATGCCCCACATCGACATGGGAAAATTGCAGGACATCGCGAAAGAAGGCTTTGTCGGCTTCCGCATCTGTCGAATAGACGATGACATGGGCGCCATTGATCATGCTTCAGCTTGCCGCAAACTGTTTGAACTCCGCGACCACCGCCTTCACCGCCGCAGTCACAATTTTTTCCCCAGCTTCGACGCTTGCCTGACTGGGATCGGAACCGATGCGCCCGTCCGGGAAGCGGCGGCGATAATCCTCGGCATCCAGGATCGGCCCGGTCGGCGCGATGCGCGGGCTCATGGTCACATGCTTGACTGCCTGGGGATAACCAAACCAGGTGACCGAGACCTCTGACGGTGTGGCATGGCTGCCCTCGCCCACCGGGAAAAGCTGGCGGCAGATATCCATCACGCCGGGCAGCTCCCACCAGTTGCGCAAGGAGCAGCGCAAGGGCGGATGATTGGCGCCCGACCGGTCAAAGCTGACGCCATGATAGATTTCGGAGAAGGCCGCCGTGATGGTGGCGATGTTGCCGCCATGGCCGTTCAGCCAATAGATGCGCTCAAAGCCGTGGCGCACCAGCGACTGCGCCCAGTCCTGCATGGCCGCGATCATGGTGGAGGGCCGCAAGGTGATGGTGCCGGGAAACGCCATATGGTGCTGCGCCTGGCCGACATTGAAGGTGGGCCCGACCAGGAAATCGCCATCCTCGCCGGCGCGCCGGCCAATGATCTCCGGGCACAACGCGTCGGTGCCCAGAAGTCCATTGGGGCCATGCTGCTCGGTGGAGCCGATGGGGATCAGGATGGCTTTGGAGCGGCCGAGATAAGCCTCGATCTCCGGCCAGGTGGAAAGATGAAGCTGCATATGTCCTCCGGGCGCAAGGTTTTCTAAGCTCGCTACGCTCCCTAAGAAAACCTAAGCGTGCCTTGATTGTGCCAACTTGATTATTGAAGTGCGATCATAGCACCATCGGGGCTGGGAAAAGCCGAAAAGAGCAGATGATGTCCGACCTGTTTGCGGTGCCGGAAGAGTGGAAGAAGCGCGCCTTGATGACGGGGGCGCAATATGACGTCGCCTATGCCGAGGCCAAGCGTGACCCGGACGGCTTCTGGGGCAAGGAAGCAGGGCGGCTGACCTGGGCGAAGCCCTTCACCAAGGTCAAGAACGTCTCCTGGGACCCCGACAACCTCCATATCAAATGGTTCGAGGACGGCGCCCTGAACGTGGCCGCCAACTGCATTGACCGGCATCTGGAAAAGCGTGGCGACCAGACCGCCATCATCTGGGAGGGCGACGACCCCAAAGATTCAAAGCACATCACCTATCGCCAGCTTCACGAAGAAGTCTGCCGTTTCGCCAATGTGCTGAAGAGCCGCGGCGTCAAAAAGGGCGACCGCGTCACCATTTACATGCCCATGATCCCGGAAGCGGCCTATGCCATGCTGGCCTGCGCCCGGCTGGGGGCGGTGCATTCGGTGGTGTTCGGCGGCTTCTCGCCCGACTCCATCGCCGGACGCATCACCGACTGCGACTCCAAAATCGTGATCACTGCCGATGAAGGCGTGCGCGGCGGCAAACCGATCCCGCTCAAGAAGAACACTGATGAGGCTTTGGAAAAAGCCGCCGGGGTTACCAGCGTGATCGTGGTCCGCCGCACCGGCGGAGCGATCGAAATGAAGCCCGGCCGCGACGTCTGGTATCACGAGGAAGCCGCCAAAGTCTCCGCCGATTGCCCGGCCGAGGCGATGAACGCGGAAGACCCGCTTTTCATCCTCTACACATCGGGCTCGACCGGAAAACCCAAAGGCGTGCTGCACACGTCGGGTGGCTATCTGCTCTGGGCGTCCTGGACCCACCAATATGTGTTCGACTATCACGAAGGCGACATCTACTGGTGCACCGCCGATGTCGGCTGGGTCACCGGCCACAGCTATATCGTCTATGGGCCGCTGGCCAACGGCGCCATCACCCTGATGTTCGAGGGCGTGCCCAACTATCCCACCACCTCCCGCTTCTGGGAGGTGATCGACAAGCACAAGGTCAACATCTTCTACACCGCGCCCACCGCCATCCGCGCCCTGATGCGCGACGGCGATGCGCCGGTGAAGAAGACCAGCCGCGCGTCCCTGCGCCTCTTGGGCAGCGTGGGCGAGCCGATCAATCCGGAAGCCTGGCTCTGGTATCACCGGGTGGTGGGCGATGACCGCTGCCCCATTGTAGATA
>Ga0310811_10011225_pt1 | contig 11604 bp, 9 predicted proteins | sample YCmetagenome_FD_207642 | JGI IMG/M metagenome (GOLD analysis project Ga0310811, IMG submission 207642) | Soil microbial communities from experimental microcosm in Duke University, North Carolina, United States - YC | ecosystem: Engineered > Artificial ecosystem > Soil microcosm > Unclassified ...
CTCGGGGGGGCCTCGATTGGCGCCACACGTTATCTGGTGAACGCGATCGATCCGCTTGCCATCGGCTCCTTCCGGTTCGGTATTGGCTTCGCCTTGTTGCTGCCGGTGGCGCTGTTGCAAGGCGCCCGCTGGCCGGCTCGCCGCGACTGGCCCGCCGTGGCCGGGTTGGGCGTGCTCTACTTTGGCCTGTTTCCGATTTTGTTCAACGCTTCGCTGATATCGACCACGGCGGCGCGGGGCGCGCTCGCGCTGTCGACCCTTCCGCTGCTGACAATGGTGGTCGGTGCCGCGCTCGGCAGTGAAGCGCTGACGGCGCGCAAGTCTGCAGGCGTGATGATCGCGATGTTCGGCGTTGCCATCGCGCTGCTGTCCGGGCTGACCTCGGCACCGCCGGGCGCCTGGCGTGGCGATCTCTTGATGGTTGGCGCCGCCCTTTGCATGGCGCTCTACAGCATCTGGTCCAAGCCGTTCATCGCGCGCTCCGGTCCCATTGCTTTCACCACCATAGCGATGGGTGTCGGCGCCGCGTGCCTCATCCTGATTTCCTGTTGGCGCGGCAGTTTTGCGCCGGTTGCGTATTTCGGGATTCAGCAATGGCTGGCCGCCGTCTATCTCGGTGCGTTCGGCAGCGCGCTTACATTCTATCTATGGGCATTCGCGTTGGCGCGCACGACGCCGACCCGTGTCGCCATCTCCGTGTCGGTCAATCCGGTCACGGCGTCGCTGGTGGGCGCAATACTGCTCCACGAGCCGCTCAGCTGGAATCTGATCGGCGGCATCGTGACGGTGTTTGCCGGGATCTGGATCGCGACCACGGCAGGCCGGCAAGCCAGGCCGGCAACGCAGCCGTTGTGAATTCGCTAGACCCCCCTCACGCCTTCTTCGCGAACAATTTCTTGAGCCGGCGCGCATCGTCGGCGGCCTCCGCCAGCAGCCACTCGCGGAACGTTTTGATCTTTGGCTTTGTGGACGATGTCTTCGGGCAGACAATCCAGAATGTTTTCGACCGCAAACCGATATCGAACGGCCGCACGATACGGCCGTTGATGAGGTCCCACGCCGCAAGCGTGCTGAGCGCGAGCGCCACGCCCTGGCCGTCGATGGCTGCATCGATCAGCATGCTCCGGCGATTGAGAATCAGGCCGCGCGGCAATTCGGCATCGGCTATGCCAGCCGCCTCGAACCATCGCGACCAGGACTTGTTGTCGTCGAGATGCAGCAGCGGGAATTTCAGGAGATCGGACGGTTTGGCGATGCGGTTGCGCCCCGTCATCAGCTTGGGACTGCAAACCGGAAAAAGCTGTTCGGTGCACAGGCGCACGGCATCAAGCCCGCTCCAATTGCCGTCACCGTGCCGGATGCCAATATCGACCTCTTCGCGCGCGAAATCGACCTGATGCAGGTTGGCCGCGACCCGCAGATCAATGCCGGGATGGGCCTCGGCAAACCGGCCTAACCGGTTGACCAGCCATTTCGCCGCGAAATCCGGTGACGTCGTGACGGTGAGCGTTCCGGCGTTCTGGCGCTGCAGGACGCGCTCGGTGCCGGAGGCGATCCGGTCGAACGCATCCCTGATCACGCCGAGATATTCGCGCCCCGCGTCGGTAATGACGAGCCGTTGACGCTCGCGATTGAACAGCTTGATGCCGAGTGTCTCTTCCAGCGATTTCACCTGATGGCTGACGGCGCCCTGCGTGACGCAAAGCTCTTCGGCCGCGCGGGTGAAGCTTTCGCTTCGCGCCGCGGCCTCGAACGCCTTGAGCGCATTCAGCGGGGGAAGGTGCCGGGGCATCGTCTTCTTTCATGAAAAAATCTCGGCCAGAGTAGGTGAGAGATGCTTTGCTGGCAAGGCTTTCCGGTTTTTTGGTGTAGTCGGCGGCAGGGTTGGCAAGACGCTGAAAGCGTTGGACCATCGAATGCCGAAGGAATATCGGCCTGTCGTCTGGACTGACGTTGGTGACATCGGCAAGTGAGCGGTTAAGTGAGCTGGCCGTTGCACCGTTCGAGATCATGAAATTTTCTAAGGCCAGACCGAAAAAATATACATTGCAGGTCCATGGGCAGGACGACATACGACTCTCGCGTTACCGACGACAACCCCACCCTCTGAAAGCTCGATATGAAAAATTCCTGCCAGAAAATTGTCCTGCTGATGGGCGCAGTGTTCGCTCCCCTGTCCCTGGGCTTTGCGGCGTCGGCTCAAGACGATCCACCAGGCTTTGTTCAGACGTTTCCCGAGCAGATCAAGTGGACTCAAGCCGCTACGCTGCCGCCAGGCGGGCTAGTCGCCTCGATCTACGGCAATGCGCAAAAGCCAACTGGCTACTACATCAACCGGGTGAAGCTGCCCGCCGATTTCAAGGTGCCGCCCCATAGCCACCCCCAGGAAAGCGTCTATACCGTCATCTCCGGCACCTTCTACATCGGGTACGGCGATACATTCGACCCGGATAAACTCAAGGCATTCCCCGCAGGCTCGACCTTCGTGGTACCGGCCAACGCCAACCATTTTCACTGGATGCGCTCGGGCGAAGCGGTAGCGCAAATCACGGGTATCGGCCCCAACGGGTTTGATTACGTCGATCATGCCGACGATCCGCGCAAGAAATAAGCGCTGGATTCATAAAGAGGGGTCTATGCTTTCCACTTTAGCCACCATCTGGATCCTTCACGTCGCAGCTATGATGAGTCCAGGCCCCAACGTTTTGCTGGTGTCGCAACTGGCAGCGAGCGATCGGGCTCGGAGTGCTGTTTTCGCAGCCTTGGGCGTTAGCTGTGGCGCCACCCTTTGGGCGACTTGCGCGGTACTCGGAGTCCACGTCGTGTTCGTGGCATTTCCGGGACTGCGCCTCGCACTTCAGGTCGCCGGAGGCGTGTATCTAATGTATGTGGCAATTCGTCTATGGCGATTTAACGGTGCTGCGTCGGTCGGTCGAGCGTCGTCAGTGTCCTGGTGGGCCGCGTTTCGTCGGGGATTTCTGACCAACATTACCAATCCAAAAGTGGCTCTGTTTTTTGGCAGCGTGTTTGCCGCTTCGTTCCCGGCGGCGCCCAGCCCGATCCTGCAGGCGTCGGTGGTAGCCATGGTGGCGCTCAACGCGCTGTGCTGGCACACGCTGCTCGCCTACCTTTTCTCTCGCGAGCGTGTTCGCGCCGCCTATTCGCGCACGCGGGGCGTCGCCAATCGCATCGCGTCGGTCACCATGGGGGCCTTGGGACTGGGCATGCTGGTGGCGTCGCTGCGCGAGGCGCTCTTTCTGACCTATCGTGCGAAACTTGGATCAACTCCATGATCGCGGTGGCTGCGTCGCTCGTTTGGCGCGTTAGCCGGCAACGCAGGCGTCCTGAACCCACTAGATATTGCGTTTTTGGATGGGGTCGAGACACCATCCCTACTGTGCATGGGGTTGTTTTCGCAGTTTTTGGTCCGGGCTAGTACGTCGCTCGTCCGCCGGAGATGTCGAACACCGCACCGGTCGAGAAGGCGCAGTCTTCCGACGCCAGCCACGCCACCATCGCCGCCAGTTCTTCCACCAGCACGAAACGCGCCTTCGGGATTTTCGACAGCATGAAGTCGATGTGTTGCTGTGTCAGTTGGTCGAAGATCGCGGTCTTGGCTGCGGCCGGTGTCACGGCGTTGACGAGGATGTCGTGCTGCGCCAGCTCCTTGCCCAGCGATTTTGTCAGCGCGATCAGGCCGGCCTTGGAGGCCGAATAATGCGCCGCGTTCGGGTTGCCTTCCTTGCCGGCGATCGAGGCGATGTTGACGATGCGGCCGTATTTTTGCGCCAGCATCGCCGGCACCACCGCCTTGCAGCAGATGAAGGGACCATCGAGGTTGATACGCAGCACCTTGCGCCATTCCTCGAGGTCGGTTTCCCACACGGTCTTGTTGATTCCGGCGATGCCGGCATTGTTGACGAGGATGTCGATCTTGCCGAACGCCTTCAGCGTTTCGTCGCGGGTCTTTTCCACTGCGGCAAGTTCGGAGACGTCAACCTTGAAGGCGGTGACTGCTGCGCCGATTTCCTTCGCGGTCCGTTCCGCAAACGGCAGGTCGTGGTCCCAGATCGCGACCTTGGCGCCGGAGGCGACAAAGCGTTCGGCAATCGCGCGACCAAAGCCCTGCGCGCCGCCCGTAACGACGGCGCAGCGGCCGTTCAGATCGATCTTGTTCATGGGGGAGCCTTTGATTGCCTGGACGTCAAAGCATGTAGCCGCCATCGACCACGAGGTCGACGCCGGTGGTGAACGCGCTTTCGTCGCTGCCGAGATAGACCGCCATGGCCGCGATTTCCTCGGCGGTGCCGAGCCGGCCCATCTTCTGCCGCGAGACGAATTTCTCGCGTCCATCAGGCCCGGCGGCGGCCGCGCGGTCGAGCATCGAAGGTGTTTCCACGGTGCCGGGGCAGATGCTGTTGCAGCGGATGCCTTGCGTGATGAAGTCGAGCGCCACCGCGCGCGTCAGCAGCGAAACCGCAGCCTTCGACGCGCTGTAGACATAGCGGTTGGCCGGTGGCCGCAACGCCGCGCAAGACGAGATGTTGACGATGCTGCCGCCGCCGCCCGCCAGCATCGCCGGCAGAAACACCTTGATGGTCCGGTGCATCGATTTGACGTTGAGGTCGAAGGAAAAATCCCAGTCTTCTTCCGAGCACTCCATGATGGTTCCGTGATGCACGAAGCCCGCCGCATTGAGCAGGATGTCGATCTTTCCAACGCGTTTGGCGAATGCATTGACGTCAGCGGTGTTGCGAACGTCGAGCCGCGCCGTCTCGGCGATGCCTTCCTTGGCCAGGGTGGCGATGCCGCTTTCGTTGATGTCGGTGGCGATCACGGTGGCGCCTTCACGCGCGAACGCGACAGCGCACGCCCGCCCGATGCCCGCCGCTGCGGCGGTGACGACAGCGCGCTTTCCCTTCAGTCGGTCAGACATTTTTTGTGCTCCTTCATTTTCCCTCGTCATTGCGAGGAGCGAATCGACGAAGCAATCAATGTTTCCGTGGAGGCAATGGATTGCTTCGCTTCGCTTGCCTAATGATTATCCCGGGCGACGCCGACCGTGCCGACGATGTTCTGATAGCGCGTGGCAAGTTCCATGCATGCGCCGGTGGATTGCTGGCCAACGGTCGAGCGATAGAGTTCCTGCCACGGCGTCTGGTTTGCCGGATATTTGAAGCCGCCATTCGCCTTCAGATCGGCGTGGCGTTTCTTAAGTTCCGCATCCCCGACCAGGATGTTGGCCGAGCCCTTGTTGAGGTCGATGCGAACCTTGTCGCCGGTCTTGAGGACCGCGAGCCCGCCGTCGGCCGCGGCTTCCGGCGAGGCGTTGAGGATCGACGGCGATCCCGAGGTGCCGGATTGCCTGCCGTCGCCGATGCAGGGCAGCGACAGGATGCCCCGTTTGATCAGCGCCGCCGGCGGCTGCATGTTGACCACCTCGGCGCCGCCGGGATAGCCGATCGGCCCGGTGCCGCGGATGAACAGCACGCAATGCTCGTCGATCTTGAGCGCCGGATCGTCGATCCGATGGTGATAGTCCTCCGGGCCCTCGAACACGATGGCGCGGCCTTCGAACGCGTTGGGGTCCTTGGGGTTGACCAGATAGCGGTCGCGGAATTCCTTCGAGATCACGCTGGTCTTCATGATCGCGGAATCGAACAGATTGCCGCGCAGCACGATGAAGCCGGCATCCTTCACCAGCGGCTTGTCGTACCCCCAGATCACGTCGCCATCGGGTTTCGCCGCTTCGCGGCAGTTCTCGCCCATGGTGCGTCCGTTTACCGTCATGGCGTCTTGGTGGATATGCTTGTGCGCCATCAATTCGCGCACCACCGCTGGCACGCCGCCGGCGCGGTGAAATTCCTCGCCGAGATAGAAGCCGGCCGGCTGCAGGTTCACCAGCAGCGGGATGTGGTGGCCGTGCTTCTGCCAGTCGTCGATCGACAGCTCGACGCCGATGTGGCGCGCCAGCGCGTTGATATGGATCGGCGCATTGGTCGAGCCGCCGATCGCAGAATTCACCACGATGCAGTTCTCGAACGCCTTGCGGGTCAGGATGTCTGACGGTTTGAGATCCTCCCAGACCATCTCGACGATCCGCTTCCCAGTCTCGTAGGCGATCTGGCCGCGTTCGCGATAGGGCGCCGGGATCGCGGCGCAGCCCGGCAGCGACATGCCGAGCGCTTCGGCCAGCGAGTTCATCGTCGAGGCGGTGCCCATGGTGTTGCAATGCCCGACCGACGGGGCGGAGGAGGCCACGATTTCGATGAATTCGTCGTAGTCGATTTCGCCGGCGGCAAGCCGCTCGCGTTGCTTCCAGACGATGGTGCCGGAACCGGTTCGCTCGCCGTTGAACCAGCCGTTCAGCATCGGGCCGCCAGACAGCACGATGGCGGGCATATTGACGGTTGCCGCCGCCATCAGGCAGGCCGGCGTGGTCTTGTCGCAGCCGGTGGTCAGCACCACGCCGTCCAGCGGATAGCCGAACAGGATTTCCACCAGCCCGAGATAGGCGAGGTTGCGGTCGAGCGCAGCCGTCGGACGCTTTCCGGTCTCCTGGATCGGATGCACCGGGAATTCCATCGCAATCCCGCCGGCTTCGCGAATGCCTTCGCGCACCCTGTTTGCCAGTTCGAGATGGTGGCGGTTGCACGGCGAGAGGTCGTTGCCGGTCTGCGCAATGCCGATGATCGGCTTGCCGGACTGCAATTCCTCGCGGGTCAGGCCGTAATTGAGGTAGCGCTCCAGATAGAGCGCGGTCATCCCCGGATTATGCGGGTTGTCAAACCACTCCAGGGACCGGAGTCTCCGGCCTTTGCCATTGACGGTAGTCTTGTTATCGCTTTTTTTCATTGGTTCCTCCCGCACTGCAAACGGTAAGCTGTTAGGACGGCTCAAATCGCGGCAGCGGCTTCCACCATGCTCAAAATTTCATCCGCTGCAAACGACGATCGATCGTCCCAATTCCTGGACTTGTCCATTGATCTTAGTTCGAGCCAAAAGATAGCGCTACCATTTTCTCGATCGCGTGATTGTGGACCCTGTGACGCGTCGTCCTCAAGCGGTTTGCGGCATCGAGCTTTCGCGGATCATGAGTTGAAAGCCCAGATCGATGACCGGTTCCGGCGGCCGGCGGCCTTCGATCGCGTCGATTACCATGGTGATCGCGTGCCGTCCCATCTCGTAGCGGTTGGTGCGCACGCTGGTGAGCGAGGGGACGGCGGCGGCCATGAATTCCAGGTCATTGAAGCCGACAATAGCCATTTTTCCGGGAACCGCGATCTGGCGGCGCTGACATTCGAACAGCACACCGAGCGCAAGGTCGTCATTGACGCAGAATACCGCGTCGATATCCGGCTTCCTGGCCACGAGATCGGCAAACAGCGTGCCGCCAAGCGTCACCGTGGTCGGCACGGTGGTCGTAACAACGAGGTTGGGGTCGAACAGCGAGGCCCCCTTCATGGCGTCGCGGTAACCTTCGAACCGCCGCTGCACGCGCGGATCCATGCGCGCGCCGAGAAACCCGATGCGCCGGTAGCCCTGCTCGAGAATATGTGAAATCGCGGCAAAACTGGCATCGTAATGCGAGAAGCCGACCATCATGTCGACCGGACTGTCGCCGATCTCCATGATTTGCGCGACCGGACAGTCCATTGACTCAAGTACGGCGCGCGATTCCGCGGTCTGATTGATCCCGGTCACGATCAATCCGGCCGGCTTCTGGGCCCGGAACAGCCGCAGCAGCTTTTCTTCCTGCAGAATGCTGTAGCGCGTATTGGCCAACTGGATGCTGTAGCGGCTCTGCTCCGATGCATCGTAGATGCCGCGCAGCACGTCGGCGAACACGCTGTTGGTCAGCGAGGGGATCACGACGCCGATGACTTCGGTACGGTGCGAGGCGAGCGCGCGTGCCGCCAGGTTGGGCACGTAACCGAGTTCCTTTACCGCGCTGTCGACGCGTTCACGTTTGTTCAACGACAGCGCGTCCGGATTTCGAAAGAAACGGGATGCTGTAATCGGCGAGACGCCAGCAAGCTTGGCGACCTCGGTGAGGCGGATTTTGCCAGACTTCGTCCGTTTTCGTCCCATTCCGCGCTCTTATCACAACGGCTTAGACAAATGAACAATTATTGACAGCGCTACCATCGCATTGCTAAAAACCTTCAAACTGCGGATGATAGTGCCTGCTGAATTTGGCAGACGGCGTTACAGTCGAAAAAGACAGCATGGCGCCGGCCTTCAGCCGATGGCGCCAGAAAACAGAAAAATGAGGGGAGAGAGATCCGATGTCGTCGGTACAGATTCGCGACGTGCGAAAGTCGTTCGGTAATTTCGAGGTTTTGCACGGCGTCTCGATTCCGATCGAGGATGGCGAGTTCGTTGTGCTGGTCGGCCCCTCCGGCTGCGGAAAGTCGACCTTGCTGCGGATGCTCGCTGGCCTCGAGAACATTACCTCCGGAACGATCTCGATCGGTGAGCGCGTGGTCAACAACGTCCAGCCGAAAGAGCGCGACATCGCCATGGTGTTCCAGAACTATGCGCTCTATCCGCACATGACGGTCGCCGACAATATGGGCTTCTCGCTCAAGCTGCGCGGTGCGAGCGCCGAGGAGATCGCCTCAGGTGTCAAGCGCGCCGCCGAGATCCTGGCGCTGACGCCGCTGCTCGAGCGCTATCCGCGGCAATTGTCCGGCGGCCAGCGCCAGCGCGTTGCCATGGGCCGCGCCATCGTGCGCGATCCCCAGGTGTTCCTGTTCGACGAACCGCTGTCCAACCTCGACGCCAAGCTGCGCGTTGCAATGCGGACCGAAATCAAGGAATTGCACCAGCGGCTGCGGACCACGACGGTCTATGTCACCCACGACCAGATCGAAGCCATGACCATGGCCGACAAGATCGTTGTCATGCACGACGGTGTCGTCGAACAGATGGGCACGCCGCTCGAACTCTACGACCGGCCCGCAAATCAGTTCGTCGCTGGCTTTATCGGCTCGCCGGCGATGAACTTCCTGAAGGGCAAGGTCAAGTCGAACGGAGCGGCTTCCTTCGAAGGTCCGAACGGCGTCAAGCTGCCGCTGGCGTCGGCGCCCGCCAATTCCGAAGGCCAGCCGGCCGTCTACGGCGTGCGGCCCGAACACTTCACAATCGCCGATGATGGCGCCGAAGCAGAGATCATCGTGGTCGAGCCGACCGGCTCGGAAACCCAGGTCTTCGCCAAGCTTGGCGGCGAACAGGTCGTCGCGGTGTTCCGCGAGCGGCATCAGTTCAATCCGGGCGACAAGATCCGGCTGAAGCCGGATCCGACACTCGTGCATCTGTTCGATGAGGCGACTGGCAAGCGACTGAATGGCTGAGCAATAATTGAGCAATAATCAAGAATATTCAACCGGAGGATGGACTATGCATGACTTTACTCGCCGCTCTCTGCTTCAGGGCGGCACTGCGCTTGCCACTGCAGGCGCACTGACCGGACCGGCACTGCTGGAATTTGCCAAGGCCTGGGCACAGGCTTCGCCGTGGAAGGCGGAAGCGGGCGCCAAGCTCACCGTGATGCGCTGGAAGCGTTTCGTGCCGGCGGAAGACGACGCGTTCAACGCCATGGTTGCCGCCTTCAAGGCCGCGACCGGCACCGACATGAACGTATTCTCGGAATCCTTCGAGGACGTGCAGCCGAAGGCGTCCGTTGCCGCCAATACCGGTTCGGGCATCGATCTGGCCTGGGGCTTGCACACGCTGCCGCAGCTGTTCCCGACCAAAGTCCTGAAGATGAACGACGTTGCCGATTATCTCGGCAAGAAATATGGCGGATGGACCGACGCCGCCGCCAAGACCTGCATGCTGGGCAACGATTGGCTTGGCATCCCCGTGGCCACCGTCGGCGGCTACATGACCTACCGCAAGTCGGCGACCGACAAGGCAGGGTTCAAGGAATTCGCGAAGGACTTTCCCGGCTTTCTTGAGATGTGCAAGGCGCTGAAGGCAAACAATACGCCGGCGGGCTTTGCCCTTGGTCACGCCACCGGTGACGCCAATGGATGGCTGCACTGGATCCTTTGGGGCCACAACGCCTGGACTGTCGACAAGGACGACAAGGTCATTATCAATTCACCGGAAACGGCGAAGGCACTGGAGTACGCCAAGGCGCTGTCCGACACGTTCATTCCCGGCGTTGCGTCCTGGAACGATGGTTCCAACAACAAGGCATATCTGGCGGGTGAACTCTTTTGCACCGCCAACGGTATCTCGATCTACGTTGCGGCGAAAGACGATCCGAAGATGAAGGATCTCGCCGACGACACCTATCACGCATTGATGCCGGTTGGTCCGATCGGCAAGCCGACCGAGCTGCAGTTGGCAGTGCCGATCCTGGCCTTCAACTTTACGAAGTACCCGAATGCGGCGAAGGCGTTCATTGCCTTCATGCTGGAGAAGGAAAACTTCGACAAATGGCTGATGGGCGCGCGCGGTTATCTGACCCAAACGCTCAATGCCTACGACAGCTCGCCGGTCTGGACCGCCGACCCGAAAAATGCGGTGTTCGGCCAGGCCAGCAAACGCGCGCTGCCGGCGTCGGGAATTGGCAAAGTCGGTGAAAAGGCGGCTACGGCTATTGCCGACTTCATCGTGGTCGACATGTTTGCCAACTACTGCACCGGTGCCAAGGACGCCAAGACCGCCATGGCGGAAGCCGAACGGCAACTGAAGCGCATCTATCGCTGACGAGACCAGAACGGGCGGTGGGTGACCGCCGCCCGTTCCAACAACCATTCAATTGGGACACCGCCCATGGCCGACATTGCGATCCAACCCCGGATAGCCAAGCAGCAGATCCGCGAGGCTACCACGTGGGACCAGATCAAAACCAACCGCAATTGGCTCGGTTTCTGGTTCATGCTGCCGGCGATGGGGTTCCTGATCTTCTTCCTGGCCTATCCGCTCGGCCTTGGAATCTGGATATCGTTCACCGACGCCAAGATCGGACGGCCGGGTCAGTACATTGGCGTCGAGAATTACGAGTGGTTGTGGGACGATTCGATCTTCTGGCTCTCGGTCGCCAACACGCTGCTCTATACCTTCGTCGCGAGTGCGATCAAATTTGCTGTCGGCCTCTATCTCGCGCTGCTGTTGAACGAGAACATGCCGTTCAAGGCGATGCTGCGGGCGCTGGTGCTGATTCCGTTCATCGTGCCGACCGTGTTGTCGGCGCTCGCGTTCTGGTGGATTTTCGATTCGCAATTCTCGATCATCTCATGGTCGCTGAAGCATCTCGGCCTGATCACCCACAACATCAATTTTCTCGGCGATACGACCTGGGCCCGTATCTGCGTCATCTTCGCCAACATCTGGCGCGGCGTGCCGTTTGTCGCGATCACGCTGCTCGCCGGCCTGCAGACCGTGCAGCCGTCGCTCTACGAGGCCGCGACGCTGGACGGCGCCAGCAAGTGGGAAATGTTCCGCTTCATCACCTATCCGTTGTTGACGCCGATCATCGCGGTCGTGATGACCTTCTCGGTGCTGTTCACCTTCACCGACTTCCAGTTGATCTGGGCGATGACGCGGGGCGGTCCGGTCAACGCGACGCATCTGATGGCGACCTTGTCG
>Ga0310811_10011228_pt1 | contig 11602 bp, 24 predicted proteins | sample YCmetagenome_FD_207642 | JGI IMG/M metagenome (GOLD analysis project Ga0310811, IMG submission 207642) | Soil microbial communities from experimental microcosm in Duke University, North Carolina, United States - YC | ecosystem: Engineered > Artificial ecosystem > Soil microcosm > Unclassified ...
AGTACCACGGCCGGCAGTTTTACCTTGGCCGGAAGCAATACCACGACCAACGCGTTTGCGGTTTTTGTTTGCGGTAACCTGGAGTTCGTTGTATTTCATTACTTGTCCTCCTTCTTTTCAGCCTTCTTTGGAGCGTTGATCCACTCGTCACGAGGTACCAGGCTCTTAAGGGCTTCGATTGTCGCGTAAGCAATGTTCACTTTGTTGGTTGAACCAAGTGATTTAGAAAGCATGTTGCGGATACCAGTAACGCCGATAATCTGGCGAACAACACCGCCGGCAATAATACCGGTACCAGGTGCTGCAGGCTTGATCAGAACGCGTGCGCCTGACAGCTTGATTTCTGCATCGTGAGGAATCGTGTCGTTTGCAACAGGGATAGTGATCATGTTCTTTTTAGCAACATCGGTAGCTTTAGCGATTGCAGCTTGTACGTCTGCTCCCTTGGATACACCAACGCCAACCTTGTTTTTGCGGTCACCCACAACAACGAGGGCCTTAAAGCGGAAACGGCGTCCACCTTTTACAACGCGGGCAACGCGGTCGATGTTGATAACGAGTTCTTCAAACTGCTTAGGTTCCGCGGGAACTTGTTCGCGGCGCTGGCCACGAGGTGCGCGAGTGTTAGTAGTAGCTTGTTCGGCCATATTAGAACTCCAGACCTTCCTTACGTGCAGCGTCTGCAAGCGCAGCGAGTCGTCCAGCGTACTGGCGGCCGTTGCGGTCAAATACGACTGCGTTAATCTTTGCTTTCTTTGCTTTCTTTGCAATATCGCTACCAACAAAAGCAGCTTGCTCGCTCATTGTGCCAGTCTGCTTGGCGCCAACGGTCGTGCTTGCAACAAGTGTGTGCTGACGTACATCGTCGACAATCTGAGCGCTGACGTGCTTGTTGCTGATAGTAACCGTCAGGCGTGGACGCTCGGCGGTACCGGTAACTTTACTGCGTACGCGGTTTTTGCGGAGGCTTTTGTTAAGAAGCTTTTTAGCGAGGTTAGCCATGATTACTTACCAGCCTTTCCTGCCTTGCGAAGGATAACTTCGTCGGCATACTTAATACCCTTGCCCTTGTACGGCTCAGGTTTCTTGAGTGAACGGATCTCAGCGGCAACCTGACCAACAGCTTGCTTGTCGATACCACTGACGGTGATTTCCATCTTGTTGGTGGTAATCGTAACACCAGCTGGTGCTTCGTATTTTACAGGGTGGCTGAAACCAAGGCTCATTTCGAGCGTTGTGCCGCTCATAGCGACGCGGAAACCAACACCGTTGACTTCCAGTTTCTTTTCAAACCCCTTAGTAACACCAACGACGGCGTTGTTCAGGAGAGCGCGCTGCAACCCGTGCTGCGCTTTAGCGATGCGTTCGTCATCCTTGCGGGTAACGATAGCTTTATTGTCTTCGAGTGAGACAGTAACGTCGCTCAGGTGTGGTACGGTCAGTTCGCCCTTAGGCCCTTTGACAGTAATTACACTCGAGTCGACCGTGATTGTCACACCGGTGGGTACCTCAATTGGTAGTTTTCCGATTCGGCTCATAATACTTCCTTAGTTAATCTTTCTTATTCTTGTTCCGGATAATCATTGCCACTGCGACAATGATGGCGAGTGCGATAACGACTGCGCCGATTACGATTGCCGTAATGAGCGTGCTATCGCCGCCTGTGCTTGTTGCGTTTGTTGCTGTGTCGGTTACTGGCTTCATAAGGCCTAGTATACCTTAAGCAGCAATTCCCCGCCAAGGCGTTCCTTAATGGCCTGGTGGCCGGTAATAACACCCTTGCTTGTACTAATCAGTACAAGGCCACGGCCGCTTTTTACCTTTGGAATGTCGTTGACGCCAACGTATACACGACGGCCTGGCTTGCTGAGACGCGTAATCTCGTTGATTGCGCTGTTCTCACCAGGTGCGGCGATGGTAATAACCAGCGTATCGCGTGGCTTGCCAGCCTCTACCTTAACGTCTGCAAGGTAGTGGTTCTTTTTAAGTTGTTCAGCAACAACTTTTTTGATCTTGCTCGAAGGCACACGGACTTCGTTTTTGCCAACCATAGCCGCGTTACGGATGCGGGTAAGAAGGTCGGCGATTGGGTCAGTTGATTGTAAAGACATATCTTATTCCTTTCCTTCTTACCAACTACTCTTAGTGATACCAGGGATTTCACCCTTGGATGCTTTTTCGCGGAAATTAATACGGTTAAGGCCAAAGCGGCGCATGTAACCGCGTGGGCGGCCGCTCAAAAAGTCGCGGTTTTTCCAGCGGGTTGGGCTGCTGTTCAATGGAAGCTGGGCAAGACCTTCAAGGTCACCGAGTTCTTTTAGTTCAGCGCGCTTTGCGGCATATTTTACGATCAGCTTTTTGCGTTTTTCATCGCGGGCGATCATTGATTTCTTAGCCATTAACGGTTGCCTCCTTCTTTCTCAAACGGTACGCCGAATTTTTCAAGCAGTGCACGTGAATGTGCGGCAGATTCGTTCTTAATAGTAAACGTTACCTGCAGACCATGCAGCACTTGGGTTTCTTCAAACGTCAGTTCTGGGAAGATAGACTGTTCGACAATACCGAGGTTGTAGTTGCCGCCCTTGTCAAACTTTGCACCTACGCCGTGAAAGTCACGGACACGTGGCAAAGCGATGTTAACGAGGCGGTCGAGGAACTCGTACATACGAGCGCCGCGAAGCGTAACGCTAATGCCGACACGGTTCATGCCTGCGCGGATCTTAAACCCAGCGATAGACTTTTTAGCCATGCGGTCAATTGGCGCCTGACCAGTAATCTTGGTCAGCGTGTTGCGGACAATTTCAGTATGACGTTTGTCGTCTTTGTTTTTGCCGATGCCGACGCTAACTACAATTTTCTCGAGTTTTGGTACTTGGTGTACGTTGTCGAGTTTTAGTTCGGCTTGCAGTTCTTTGACAAATTGGTCTTTGTACAAAGCTTTCAAGCGAGGAGCAGCGACAGTAGTGGTAGTTTTAGCCATTACTTGATCTCCTTATTCTTTGCTTGGCGGGCAAGGCGAACCTTAGCGCCGTCCTGGCTCTTTACATAACCGATACGGCTTGTCTTGCTGGTCTTTTCATCAACAACAAGTGCAAGTTTGTGTAGCGGGGTTGCCACGTGGATGTCTTTTGAACCGCCGCGTGGGTTAAGCTGGCTTGGCTTTACGTGACGGTGTTTTGTACCGACACCTTCGATAAGAGCTGCGTTCTTTTTAGTCAGAACGGCCAGTACCTTACCAGTTACACCTTTGTTTGCGCCTGCGATAATCTTTACGACGTCGTCTTTTTTAATACGTTGTGCCATATTAGAGTACCTCCGGAGCTAGGCTGATGATTTTGGCGTAACCCATGTCGCGAAGTTCGCGGGGAACGGGGCCAAAGACACGGGTAGCCTTAGGGGTTTTGTCATCGTTAATGATAACAGCAGCATTGTCGTCAAAAGCGATCGTGCTGCCATCGGCACGCTGGATCTGGTCGCGCGTACGGACAACAACTGCCTTTACGACGGACTTTTTCTTTACGTTACCGGTTGGGTTTGCCTGCTTGACGCTGGCTACGATAATGTCGCCAACGCGCGCATAGCGGCGCCCAGTACCACCGAGAACGCGGATACACAAAAGTTCTTTTGCGCCCGAGTTGTCGGTTACTTTAAGACGAGATTCTTGCTGGATCATTAGGCTTTCACCTCGTCATCTTTAAGTTCGATCGAACCGCGGGATTTCTCTTCGATGTTCGCGAGCTTAAAGCTCTTTGATTTTGAAACAGGACGGGTTTCAACGATCTGAACCTTGTCACCAACATGTGCTTCGTTGTTTTCGTCGTGTGCGGCGTACTTGCGGTTCACAGTGTACTGCTTACCATAAATAGGATGCGTTTCACGACTAGTTACAGTGACGGTGATGGTCTTATCGTTGACATCCGACGTCACGATACCGGTCAATGTCTTGGCCATATTATTTACTCTCCTTTTCGCTGATCTCGGCTGCTCGGATAGCAGTGAGAAGTCGGGCGATTTCTTTCTTGGTGCTGGTCAGTACGCGTGGGTTAGCAAGCTCACCGGCAGCGTGACCGCGGCGGGCGGCAACGAGGTCATCGCGCTTAGCAGCAAGCTCACTGCGGAGCTGCTCAAGCGTCTTTACCTCTTCGGCAACCTTAGCGGTCTTTTTAACGGTAGGTTTTTTCTCAGCCATTATGCCTGCTCCCTCATGATGAACTTAGTCTTCACAGGAAGCTTGTGGGCTGCAAGGCGCATAGCTTCGCGTGCTACTTCTTCTTCAACGCCCTTCATTTCAAAGAGGACGGTGCCAGCTTTTACCTTGGCGACGAAGAATTCAGGGTTACCCTTACCGCTACCCATCTTTACATCCTGTGGCTTGCGCGTTACAGGGGTGTGTGGGAAGATACGGATCCAGATTTTACCACCACGCTTGATGTAGCGGGTCATTGCCTGACGAGCGGACTCGATCTGGCGTGAAGTGATACGCTCGTTGCTCTGTGATTGGAGCGCGTAATCACCAAAGGCGATGTAGTGGCCGCGGGTTGCGATGCCATCGTTCTTGCCTTTGCGGACTTTTCGATACTTAGTTTTCTTTGGAAGTAACATTACCGATCCGTCCTTTCACCCTTATAGATCCACACTTTAACACCTACGATACCGGCGCTGGCTGGCATCTGGGCGCGTGCAGAGTGGAAATCAACGTCTGCGCGAAGCGTATGGAGAGGCACTGAGCCTTCGCTTATCTTTTCGCGGCGCGCCATCTCGGCGTTGTTCAAACGACCAGCCACCTGAATACGGACACCCTTGGCACCTGCATTCATAGTGTTTTGTGCAGCCATTTTGGTTGCACGGCGGAAGTTGATACGGCGCTCAAGCTGGCGAGCGATGTTCTCTGCAACTAACTTAGCTGAGAGTTCCGGACGCTTTACTTCTTCAATGTTGATACGGACTGGCAGGCTGGCGATGCTTTCGATCTGAGCCTTTAGTTCCGTAACACCTGCACCACCACGGCCAATCACAACACCGGCTTTAGCCGTGTGGATGGTAATGGTAATGAGGTTTGCCGAACGTTCAATCTCGATACGAGCGATTGTTGGGCGAGACGCGAACTTCTTTTCGATCAGGTCACGAATTTTAATGTCTTCCGCAAGCCACTTGGCAAAATCTTTTTTGCCGGCAAACCAGCGTGAATCCCAGTTCTTGTGAACTTGCAAACGGAAGCTAATAGGGTTTACTTTTTGGCCCATATTATTTGTCTCCTCCGGCAGTTTTCTCAGCTGCAGGCTTTGCGGCTGCCTTTTTAGGTTTCTCTACACCGGCTACCTCAACCAAGATGTGGCTCGACTTCTTTTGGAAAGGAAGTGCGCGGCCACGGCTTGCTGGCTTAAAGCGCTTAAGACGAGGACCTGTCGTTACCGACAAGGTTTTGATCTCAAGGCTCTTACCGTCGAGGCCATGGTTGTTTGTAGCGTTAGCGGCTGCGCTTGCGATTGCCTTTTTAACGGGCAGTGCAGCGCGTTTTGGTACGTTTTCAAGGATAACGAGCGCATCAGCAACCGTGCGGCCACGAACCAGGCTCGCAACGAGGCTTACCTTACGTGGCGTCTGGTCGACGCCTTTGGCGTAAGCGCGTACTACTAGCTTGTCAGCCATTATTTCTTATCCTTTCCACCGTGCTTGCGGAACTTGCGGGTTGGGCTAAACTCACCGAGTTTGTGGCCAACCATGTTTTCCGAAATAAGCACAGGTACGTGCACACGACCGTTGTGAACAGCGATCGTTCGGCCTACCATCTCTGGGCTAATCGTGCTGGCACGTGCCCAGGTTTTGATGATAGTACGGTCGTCTTGACTAAGCCCGGCCACTTTTTTAGCGAGCTTGAAGTCGACGAATGGGCCTTTTTTGAGTGAACGACTCATATACTACCTCTTCCTCTTCGCTTCATGGCGAGATTTTACAATCATCTTGCTCGTATCTTTACGACGACGAGTACGGTAACCAAGCGTGAGCTGACCCCATGGAGTACGCGGAGCTTTACCGCTACCGTGACGACCACCGTCACCACCACCGTGCGGGTGGTCTGCGGCGTTCATAACAACACCACGGACAGTTGGGCGGATACCCTTGCGTCGCTTACGACCAGCGGAGCCGATCTTAATGTTCTGGTGCTGGACGTTACCGACAACACCAAGGGCTGCCGTAGCTTCCAAACGGAAACGGCGGACTTCGCCAGAAGGCAAGCGCACCTGAGCGTAGTCGCCTTCTTTGGCCATCAGCTGGGCTTTTGTACCTGCTGAACGGACCATCTGCGCACCCTTGCCTGGGTTGATCTCGATCGCGTAGATCTGAGAACCGACAGGGATACGGCTTAGTGGCATACGGTTTGAAGACTCAACAGGAGCTTCTTCGCCGCTGACAATTACCTTGCCCTTAGTCATTTGCGTATCAGCAAGGATGTAGTGGTACAAACCGTGCTGGTCTTTTACGCGGGCAATACGGGCTGAACGGTTAGGATCGTATTCGATCTCCTCAACCGTTACCGTAAGGCCGGGAGCCAACCGGTGGTTAACCAATCGGTAGTGGCGCTTTACACCGCCACCGCGGTGACGAACTGTAATGCGACCAGTGTTGTTACGGCCTGCATTCTGCTTTTTGCTCTTAATAAGGCTTTTTAGCGGTTTGCGGGTAGTAATTTCACTGTAGTCTTCCGTGGTCATACCGCGGCGAGCAGGAGTAGTTGGGTTGTAAGCTTTAATTGGCATTACTTCTTCTCCTCTTCTTCAGCTGGAGCATCAAAGACTTGAATGCTATCACCCTCGGCGAGGGTAACGTAGGCTTTCTTGCTGTCTTTGCGGGTGGTCGTTCCTGGGTAGCGGTTTTTGCCGCGTGAGAAACGAACTGCCTTACCGCTTTGGACAAGCGTCTTGATGTTCGTTACTTTTACTTCAAACTGAGCTTCAACCGCGGCTTTAATCTCGTTCTTGTTGGCGTTCGTTGGAACGTTAAAGGCGTAAATGTTGCCTGCTGAAAGCTTGTAAGCTTTTTCGGTTGCGCGTGGGATAACAGTAATAGTTTTCATATTACGCCTCCTCCTTGGTCAGCCAGTTCTTGATTTCCTCAAGGGCAGCTGGCGTTACCAGGATTTTGTCTGCGTTCAAAATGTAGTACACGCTCAGGTAAGTGGCGCGGACAAGCAGAACGTTCTGCAAGTTAGCGGTCGAGCGGATCAACTCTGGAGTCTTTTCGCTGACAACCATTAATACCTTGCGTTCGAGTTTGCTGTCATCGATGAACTTAGCCATCTCTGCAGTCTTAAGCGTAGCGGGAACGTCTTTTACGACAACCTTACCAGCCTGGCTTGCAAGTGTCAGTGCCTGGCGAAGCGCAACGCGCTTGCTGGTCGTACTGAGTTTTTTAGTGTAGTTTTCGTTGCCGCGTGGGCCGAATACAACACCACCACCGCGCCAGATTGGGTTACGGCTCGAGCCGAAACGTGCGCGGCCAGTGCCTTTTTGCTTCCAAGGCTTCTTACCACCACCGCGGACTTCGCCGCGCTGTTTGGTCGTTGCGCTTGCAAGACGGTTGTTCGCGAGGAATGAATCGTACGCGAGCTTCAGCAGTTCGTGGTTTTCAACCTCTACTGCGAAGACTTCTTTAGGTAGAGCAGTCGAAGCTGCCTTTTTAGTAGTCTCGGCCATTATGCTTTACCTCCGATAATGATCAAGCCCTTCTTTGGACCAGGGACAGCGCCCTTAAGACCGATAAGGTTTGAACCGGCGTCAACATAAGCAACCTCAAGGTTCTTTACGGTAACGCGGTCGTGGCCCATACGGCCAGCCATGCGTTTGCCCTTAAAGATTTTTTGAGGATACATTGATCCGATTGAACCAGGCTTACGAACGTCGCCCTTACCACCGTGAGTACGGCCGCTCGTGTTGAAGTTATGGCGTTTTACCGTACCGGCAAAACCCTTACCCTTGCTTGTGCCGGTGGCGTCGACCATGTCGCCTAGCTCAAACTTAGTTACATCGATGACGTCACCAACCTTAAGGTCGGCTGGAAGTTCATCGACGCGGAATTCCCGAATGTGCTTCGGGGTCACTTTGGCTGTTTGTGTATGACCAGCCACGGCCTTGCTCAGGTTCTTACCCTCACCATATGCCACCTGGACTGCGTTGTAGCCGTCTGATTCGACGGACTTGACCTGAGTCACAGTCACGGGGCCAGCTTGAATTAACGTCACAGGAACTGCGCGTCCATCCTCGCTGATGATTTGGGTCATACCAATCTTGGTACCGAGAAGTGCTTTCATTGCCCTCTTGCTCCCACTTAAAATTCTTGGTGGCTGGGGGTTTCTACTGGGGTAGACCTACCAATTCACCAAGAACGAGTTGTTATTACGTAATAAGTTACCTAGCAACTATAGCATACTCAATCTGTTGAGTCAATAATTTTACCGGGGGTTTGGCGGGTGCTATATAACGATGCCGGCTGGCACAAAATACGAGATAATTGCGACAATCAGCAAAATTGCGTACCAGATTTTGCGGTCGGCTTGGTATTTTTCAAAACGGCTTACAAGTACGAGGCCAATAAGCAGACCTGCCGGAATACCGCTAACCGGCAAGCCGAGCCAGGTGACTGGTTGGGCAAATTTAAGCCAGAACGTACCAAGCAGTACAAAAACCACTAACTTCAAAAAGTAGGTGCCGTCGGATTCGAATATTCTTTCATTCCCCCGCCTTGCTACAGCGGTAGCACGGTTTCGGGCATAGGTTCGGGGGCGTTTTTGTTTTGTTTTTGCCATTACTAGCTAGTATACCAAATGAAAAAATAAGCTCAAGCGGCTTGCAGGTTAACACAGCATCAGGCATACTTAAACTATCAAACAACTTGGAGGAATAATGGCGGCAACCAAGAAGAAAAAACCAGCAAAAAAAGAGGTCCAGTATAAATCTTTCGTGCGCTCAGAAGGCCCAAAGCCCTTTGTCAACTTTAAAGTAACGCAGCAAACCGCCTATTGGCTAATTTTGGGTGTGCTTATTCTGGCACTGGGAACCTGGGCGATGTACCTCACTATAAAGGTACAGCGCGTTTACGATGCGGTTGAGGCAAACAATAGTGCCAACAGCACGTATGTCATGCCCATGAACCACCGCCGTTAGTCCCTGCTCTTATTCCGCTTACGCCGCGTATGTGTTACTATTTTACAGGTCCGTTTTTTCCGTCTCGGAAGGAAAGTAATGTCCGCCCGACATTGTCTGTCGGCCGTGGTGGCTCTGGCCGCCGTCTTCACTGGCGGCTTTGCCCTTGCCTACACGGCCCATGCAGTACAGCCTCTTCCTGGTGAACTGGCTATGGTCTGCAGTATGGGGCTTGTTCTTGCCCTGTCTGCCGATTCATACCGGCGCTCCCAGGACCGATCCGCACTGTCGATGCGTCGCCGTATCTTGGCGATCTACAACCAAGTCGACCGCCTCACCCAGGCGGGTTACGACATGCTCGCCCCGCACGACGGCGATACGCAAACTGCCCGCGTTCTCATCAGAATGGAACGTGGCACTGCGATCATCGAAAAGGAAGGATGGCACGGCGTTTACCGGCGCTACAGCCTCCAGGAGAACGGATGCGTCCAGAGGTCGATTCTTGGTAACAACCTTACCGGGCACGACCACGAGTGGCTGAACGATGCGCTGACGCCCGAGCGGCTCGAGTACCTGCTGCAATCGCTGCAGACGTACACACCGCGGCGCCGCGCCTCTATCGCTACTTCCTGAGATGCCTCGGACCACGCCCTCAAAAAGGGCTCGCCGGCCGAGAACGGCTGGCCGCAGCATACCCCGCAGCGGCCATCTCCTAGTAAACAAAAAAATCCCGGCAAGTACCGTTTATTACATACGGATTTCTGCGTCAACACCAGCTGGAAGGCTAAGGTTCTGCAGGCTGTCGATAGTTTTAGGCGTTGCGTTCGTAATGTCGATAAGACGCTTGTGAACGCGCATTTCAAACGTTTCACCACCGGTTTTGTATACGTGTGGTGATTTAACGACCGTAAAGCTTGAACGGCGTGTCGGAAGTGGGATAGGACCCGCAATACTTGCACCCGTACGAAGTGCCGTGTCAATAATCTGTTTTGCCGACTGGTCGATAACCTTGTGGTCATACGCCTTTAAACGGATACGAATACGAAGGCCAGCTGCCTGCGCGTCTTTTTTCTCTGCCATGAGAGAGTTCTCCTTTATGTACAACCCCGTAACCTCTGCTCGAATCGTGCGCTATGTTCACGTCTGGCCGAGTTCTCGGGGTAAATTTTGTTAATACTGTCTTATTTTATACTATTCACTGGCGTTTGCCAAGAGGCTAAAACCATGCTATTATCTCCCCGAGTACTCGAGAGAGGAGTGTGGGCATGTCTAACGTCGTGCGGCGCCCCGGCAATGCGCCGGCCGCCCGTGCAGGCACTGGCAAGAAGAAGTCCAAGAAGTCCGCCATCCCCTGCTGGATGCTCCTGAAGCGTCACACGTTCGACGGTGATCAGGAGTACGCGCCGGGCCGCAAGCTCTCCATGAAACGCCGCTGCTCTGTCTGCGGCCAATACGTGAAAGGCGGTGAGATACTCCCCAAAGAGGACAACCCGTCCTGACCCCCGTTAAGCAGCGCCAGTCCGGCGCCTTCGGGTGTCAGGGCGGGCGTTTGCTTTTATAGTTTAATCAAATAATACGGCTTACGAATATAAAACAGTGCTTTTGTCGGCTTGTTATCCGTTTTAATCAGATGTGTGTGCTGGTGCTTTACTGTCCGGCCGATACTCCCCACGCCGCGGGCATAGACGTTATAGCCTTCTTTTTCGTACTTTGCACTGGTTTGTAACATTTCCAGTGCTTCTTCGCTCGTAAAGTCCTCAAACGACTCCAAGTGGCGCTTAGGGATAATCATACGGTGATCCAGCACCTTGCGCCCCTCAAACACGTCATAAAAGACCCTGTTCGGAATAATAAACATCGTCTTGCCTTCTTCAACGATATTTGTCCCTTTGACAACTTCGTTACAAAAAGTACATGTGCCCAGCTTTTTGTCACCGGAATTATTATGCGTATAGTTTTGTCGGGTTTTTCGGTAATGGTACATTTTCTTCTCTCGTTATAATTACCCACAAAAGAGACCCCGACAGATGCCGGGGTCTCTAAAACAGCTAGATGCCGTTTATTATTTGTTGATCTTGGTTACAACACCAGCACCAACGGTACGGCCACCTTCGCGGATAGCGAAGTTAAGACCTTGTTCCATGGCGATAGGTGCAAGCAACTTAACCTTGAAGGTTACAGTGTCACCTGGCATAACCATTTCTTTGTCAGCTGGGAGTTCAACCTCACCAGTTACGTCCGTAGTACGGAAGTAGAACTGTGGCTTGTAACCCTTGCTGAATGGAGTGTGGCGGCCGCCTTCTTCCTTCTTAAGGATGTAGACTTCGGCGTCAAACTCAGTGTGTGGAGTGATTGAACCTGGCTTAGCAACAACCTGGCCGCGCTCGATTTGTTCGCGCTCGATACCACGGAGAAGCAGACCGGCGTTGTCACCAGCTTGACCCTGGTTGAGGTTCTTCTTG
>Ga0310811_10011229_pt1 | contig 11601 bp, 8 predicted proteins | sample YCmetagenome_FD_207642 | JGI IMG/M metagenome (GOLD analysis project Ga0310811, IMG submission 207642) | Soil microbial communities from experimental microcosm in Duke University, North Carolina, United States - YC | ecosystem: Engineered > Artificial ecosystem > Soil microcosm > Unclassified ...
GAAGACGTGATCGAGTTCCAGCCGCGAGACCACGGCGCCGCGATTGGGGATCCGTTCGATCAGGCCACGGCCTTCGAGGATGCCGAAGACCTCGCGGATGCGCGTGCGCGGCACGCCGAATTCGGCGGCCAGCTCCTGCTCGCCGAGCTTGGCGCCGGGCGCGATGTCCTGACGTGCGATGCGCTCGCGCAGCACTTGCACGATGTCGGCGACCGAGGTGTCGCCCCGCCGGCTGCCGCCGCCGCCCTTGCGACCGCGCGGCTTGGTCTTGAGGGCGACGACCCGACCCGACATTCCTCCCCACCCACCTTGCAGTTCGTCTGATTTCCTTTCGATAAGACAAGGGTCGTTCGGAAGTGTCAACAATATTGTCGACATGTTTGAGAGCAGATCGGCAGGCGCGCCTTTCATTCTCCTCTCCAGCTTCGCTGGGGAGGTGTCGCCGTCTTACGGCGACGGAGCGGTCATGAGTCCACGGAGAGGGTATGAGTCCCATGAACCATGACCCCTCCGTCCGCGATGACGCGGACACCTCCCCAGCGAAGCTGGGGAGGAGAATGACGTGCGCTCCGAGGGTTTTGAGATGTCTCGCTTAGAACCTGATATTGGCCGCGCGGACGACCTTGCCCCATTTCTCGGTTTCGTCGCCGATCAGCTTGCCGAAATCGGCGGGCGTCCCGGGAATCAAATTGCCGCCGAGATCGGCCAGCTTGACCTTGAGCTTGCCGTCGGCGAGGCCAGCATTGGCTTCCTTGTTCAGCCTGTCGATGATCTCGGTCGGGGTCTTTTGCGGTGCGCCGATGCCGTACCACGCGCTCGCCTCGTAGCCTGGTACGAAGTCGCCGACGGTCGGCAGACCGGGCAGTGCCTCGGCGCGCTGCGCCGTGGTCACGGCCAGCGCGCGGAGCTTGCCTGTCCGGATGAACTCGATCGAGGCGGGTGATGTGGCGAACAGGACCTGCACCTGTCCGGACAGCAGGTCGGCGATCGCCAGCGCCTGTCCGCGATAGGGCACATGCACCATGCTGATGCCGGTCATCATCATGAACAACTCGCCGGCGAGATGGGCGGCGCTGCCGTTTCCTGCCGATGCCATGTTGACCTTGCCGGAATTTGCCTTGGCGTAGGCGATGAACTCCGGGACGCTGGTCGCCGGAAATGACGGATTGACCACGATCACGTTCGGCACCGTCATGAGACCGGCGATCGGCGCTATGTCGCGGATGAAATTGAACGGCAGCGTTGCGTAGGCGGTGGCATTGATCGCGTTGGGCTGACCGACCAGCAGCAGCGTGTAGCCATCGGGGGCTGCATTCACGACCGATTCGGCCGCGATGTTGGTCGCGGCGCCCGGCCGGTTCTCGATCACGAAAGGCTGTCCCAGCCGATCGGAAAACCATTGGCCCATGAGGCGCGCGACGATGTCGTTGCCACCACCGGGAGCGTAGCCGACGATCCAGCGCACGGGACGTGACGGCCAAGCCTGCGCCTTGGCTCGGCCTGCCGCGATTGGCAGCGCAGCCGTGCTCGCGGCGAGATGATGGAAGCGTCGGCGTGAAAGTGTCATCGCATTCCGTCTGCTGCCTGTGTGCCCTATTTCGACCGAGACGCCCTGATACCTTGAGGATGATAGCACTCTGCCACGTCCGGAGGATTTCGGCGTCGGCGGTCGCGCGCTCGGCGTTGCGGGTCGGCGCGAGCACTCGCCGCCGCCGATGTCCAGACGAGCCGGCCGAAAAATAGATGCCGTGGATTGCACCTGTTGGCGCAAGCTGACAAACAGCTTGAAGAATCACAGGCACGTCGTCCATATCCGCGACCGACGTGACCATGGGTTCTCTCACATCCGATCGAGGAGGTGTTTCTTGGTGGCTTCCGTCCAGGCGCGCATTGCCGAAGAACTCGGAGTCAAGGAACAGCAGGTCCAGGCAGCGGTCGATCTGCTCGACGGTGGATCGACCGTCCCCTTCATCGCGCGTTACCGCAAGGAAGCCACGGGGTCGCTGGATGATGCGCAGCTTCGCACGCTCGAAGAGCGGCTGCGGTATCTGCGCGAGCTGGATGCGCGGCGCCAGGTCATCCTCGAGTCCGTCCGCGAGCAGGGCAAGCTCGATGCGACGCTCGAAGCGGCGATCATGACGGCAGACAGCAAGGGTCGCCTCGAGGACATCTACCTCCCCTACAAGCCCAAGCGCCGCACCAAAGCCCAGATCGCCAGGGAAGCGGGACTGGAGCCGCTCGCGGACCTGCTGTTGAGCCAACCGCAGGCTCAGCCCAACGTCAGCGCGGAGCCCTATGTCTCGGCGGACAGGAATGTCGCCGATGTGGCAGCGGCGCTCGACGGAGCGCGCGCCATCCTGACGGAACGCTTCGCCGAGAACGCCGACCTGATCGGTGCCCTGCGCGAGGAATTCTGGACCAACGGGCGCCTCGTGTCGAAGGTGCGCGCGGGCAAGAACGAAGCGGGCGCCAAGTTCAGCGACTATTTCGATTTCTCGGAAGCTCTCGCCAAGATGCCGTCGCACCGGGTGCTGGCGCTGTTCCGGGGCGAGCGCGAGGAAATCCTCGACCTGACGATAGAGCCGGACGATCCCGCGATGCGTCCTCCCGCGACACAGGCCGTCGCCAGCGTCTATGAGCTGCGCATCATGCGGGCCTACGGCGTCTCCGACCAGGGACGGCCAGGCGACAAGTGGCTCAGCGAGACCGTGCGCTGGGCGTGGCGCACCAAGATCATCGTCATGCTGTCGATCGACCTCCGGCTGCGCCTGTGGACTGCGGCCGAGGAAGAAGCGGTGCGGGTGTTCGCCTCGAACCTGCGAGACCTGCTGCTCGCCGCTCCTGCAGGCGCGCGGCCGACGCTCGGGCTCGACCCCGGCTTTCGGACCGGCGTGAAGGTCGCGGTGGTCGACGCCACCGGCAAGGTGGTGGCGACCAGCACGATCTACCCGCATGAACCGCAGCGGCGCTGGGACGAGGCGCTCGCCGTCCTGGCGAGGCTCGTGCGCGAGCACAAGGTGGAGCTGATCGCGATCGGCAACGGCACCGCCTCGCGCGAGACCGACAAGCTCGCGAGCGAGCTGCTGAAGGGGCTGGCCGAGCTCAAGCTGCACAAGGTCGTAGTGTCGGAAGCCGGTGCCTCGGTCTATTCGGCCTCGGCCTATGCGTCGGAGGAGCTTCCCAGCCTCGACGTGACCTTGCGCGGCGCGGTGTCGATCGGGCGCCGACTGCAGGATCCGCTGGCGGAACTGGTGAAGATCGACCCGAAATCGATCGGCGTCGGTCAATACCAGCACGATCTCAGCGAATTCAAGCTGTCGCGATCGCTCGACGCCGTGGTCGAGGATTGCGTCAACGGCGTGGGCGTCGACCTGAATACGGCGTCAGCGCCGCTGCTGGCGCGGGTGTCGGGCATCGGCCCGGCGCTGGCCCAGAGCATCGTCTCCCATCGCGACGCCAATGGTGCTTTCCGCTCTCGCAAGGCGCTGAAGGAGGTGCCGCGGCTTGGTCCCAAGGCGTTCGAGCAGTGCGCGGGCTTCCTGCGGATCGCCGCCGGCGACGATCCGCTCGACGCTTCGGGCGTGCATCCCGAATCCTATCCGGTGGTGCGCCGGATCATGGCGGCGACCAAGAGCAAGGTCGACGCGCTGATCGGCAATGCCCCGATTCTGCGGGCACTCTCTCCGAGTTCGTTCGTCGACGACAGGTTCGGCCTGCCCACCGTCACGGACATCCTGCGCGAGCTGGAGAAGCCAGGACGCGATCCGCGTCCGGCCTTCAAGACGGCGGAGTTCAAGGCCGGCATCGAGACGCTGAACGATCTCGTGCCGGGCATGGTGCTCGAGGGTGTCGTCACCAATGTCGCCGCGTTCGGTGCGTTCGTCGATATCGGCGTCCACCAGGACGGGCTCGTGCATATATCGGCGATGTCGAAGGGATTCGTGAAGGACCCGCGCACCGTGGTGAAGCCGGGCGATATCGTGCGCGTGAAAGTCCTGGACGTGGACAAGCCGCGCAAGCGCATCAGCCTCTCCCTGCGGCTCGACGACCAGGCCGGCAGCCAGCCGGCGCGATCCGCCCGCCCTGACGGCGGCGGCGCTTCCCGGCGCGATCGGGCCGCCGGCATGCAGCCCGGCAAGGGCGGTTCTCCGGGCAGCGCGATGGCCGACGCCTTGCGCCGCGCTGGCTTCGGCGCGCGCAACGGCGCGCGCTGAGCCCCGCGAGCCGGGTCATGTCTTCTGGACCGCGGGCATCTCGCCCGCTCATGATGATGACATGAGCATGATCATGAGCGGGCGGGACGCCCGCGGTCCCAAAAGAGCATGACTCCTTGTCCCGTATGACGCGACACCTCCCCGGCTCCGCTGACAGCTCCGGATGAATCGCCAACCCTCGACCGTACGGCTCCGGCCATGCCAACATTGCGTTGAACGGAGTTGAGCGCGCGTGAACGGTGAAATGAAGCTTTCCCTCGGCCTGCTGATCGGCCAGGCCGCCGGCGGCCATCCTGCTGCCTGGCTGCATCCCAAGGCGAACGCAGCCGGCTCGACCGACATCGCCTATTTCCGCACGCTGGCGCAACTCGCGGAGAAGGGCTGCTTCGACCTCTTCTTCATCGCCGACACGCCAGCCGCGCGCACCGACAACCTGCACGCCTGGAGCCGCTTCCCGATGTTCATGAACGTGCTGGAACCGGTGACCCTGCTCACCGGCCTGGCCGGGGCGACGACACATATCGGGCTGGGCGGCACGGTCTCGACCAGCTTCTCCGAGCCCTACAACGTTGCCCGCCAGTTCGCCTCGCTGGACCACATCTCGGCCGGCCGCGCGGCGTGGAATGTCGTCACCTCGGCCAACGACTATGCGGCGCGAAACTTCGGCCACGCCACCCTGCCGCCGCACGCGCTGCGCTACGAGCGGGCGAGCGAGTTCGTCGACGTGGTGAATGCGCTCTGGGATTCATGGGACGACGACGCCTTCGTCCACGACCGCGCAACCGGCCTGTTCTTCGATCCGGGCAAGCAGCACGCGGTCCACCACCAAGGCAAGTTCTTCAAGGTCGACGGCGCGCTCAACATCGCCCGTTCGCCGCAGGGCCATCCGGTTCGCCAGCGCCTCGAACCCGCAGGACGCCAAGCGCGGCTACGACGATCTCAAGGGCCGCATGGCGCGGTACGGGCGCGATCCCGACACGATGAAGATCCTCGCCGGGCTGCCGGTCGTGATCGGCAGCAGCCAGCAGGAGGCCGAGGACAAGGCGCAGGCGCTGCAGGAGATGATCCATCCCGACGTCGGCCGCTTCCGGCTGGGCACCGACCTGGAGACCGACCTGTCCGACCTGCCGCTCGACGAGCCGATCCCGCCCGATCGCCTGCCCAAGAGCGCCAACCAGCACAAGGCGTTCTTCGATGGAATCATGAAGATCATCCGCGAGGAGAACCCGACCTTGCGGCAGCTCTATCTGCGCTACGAGCGCGGCCGCAAGACGATCAAGGGCACGCCACAGCGAATCGCCGATGTCATGGAGGAATGGTTCGCCATGGGCGCCGCCGACGGCTTCATGATGCAGTTCGCCACCTTGCCCGACGGGCTCGACGATTTCGTGCGGCTGGTGGTGCCGGAGCTGCAGCGGCGTGGCCTGTTCCGCGCCGGCTACACCGGCACGACGCTGCGCGAGCATCTCGGCCTCACTCGGCCAGCCAACCGGCGCGCGGCGTAAGCGCTGCCGCTTTCATGAACAAGGCTGGGCACCAAGGCAGGTCTGCTGATTGACGACAATTGGCACAGACGTTGCTGCGACGCCCCTCATTCACCGTCCTGCGGAGAGGTCGTGTCGAACCATCAGGCCGCTGTCGCCGAGAGTCCTGTGATCGGCGTTCACGTCACGCCAGGGAACACATGCCAATGAAACTGCTGCGACTGGCCGGTGCCTGCGCGCTCGTCGCCTTGATGACCGGTACTCCTGACGCCGGCGCCCAAGACAAGGCCCTGGCCCTGGGCAAGGTCCTGAAGGTCTCGCTCTCCACCGAACTGCAGATCCTCGATCCCATCGTCACCAGGATCAACTCAGCGAGGGTTTTCGCCTATCTGGCCTACGACACGCTCGTCAGCATGGACAGCGAGGGCAACTTCAAGCCCCAGATGCTCGACGGCTGGACGGTCAGCACCGACAGGCTGACCTACACCTTCGCGCTGCGCGACGGGCTGGCCTGGAGTGACGGCACGCCCGTGACGTCCGACGACTGCATCGCCTCGATCGAGCGATGGGCCAAGCGTGATCCCTTCGGCGGCGCGATGATGGACGCGGTCGCCGAGTTGCACCCCATCGATGCGAAACAGTTCGTGATGACCCTGCGCCGGCCGTTCGCCTTCGTCATCGAGGCGCTGGGCCGCTCCGGCCACCAGATCCCGGTCATGATGCCCGCCCGGCTGGCGCGCCTGGACGCCGTCAAGCCGGTGCCCGAAGTCGTCGGCTCGGGCCCCTTCACCTTCCTGAAAAAGGAATGGCGTCCGGGCGACGTGGCGAGCTTCGTGCCCAATCCGCGGTATCGCCCCCGCGCCGAGGCGCCCGACGGGCTGGCCGGCGGCAAGGTCGTCAAACTGGATCGCGTGGACCTCGTCAGCGTCCCCGACCAGACCACCCGCGCCAGTGCGCTGGAGGCCGGCGAGATCGACTGGCTGGAGATCGCGCCGCTCGACTACGTCGCCAACCTGCGCACAAATCGCGATATCGTTGTCGGCAAGCCACGCGCCATGGACCAGTTCCTCGCCGTGCTCAACGTCAACCACGCCGACCCGCCCTTCAACGACATCAAAGTGCGCCGGGCGCTGCAGGCCGCAATCGTCCAGTCGGAGATCGTGGCGGCCGTGGGCCTGCCGGACGACCTCGTCATGCCGTTCTGCGGCTCGATCTACATGTGCAATGCGCCGGGATCGACCGATGCCGGCACCGATGCGCTGCAGGGCGCCGGCCCGCAACGGGCACGCCAGCTGCTGAAGGAATCGGGCTACAAGGGCGAGCCCGTCGTCGTCTTCCACTCCAAGACTTCCGCGTTGCTCAATCCCATCGGCCTGGTGGTGGCCGCCCAGTTGCGCCGGGCGGGGTTCAACGTGCAGATCGAGTCGCGGGACTCGGCCACCATGCAGCAGCGCCGCCTCCAGCGAACCGGCTGGTCGATCGTGCCGGTCGTCTCCAACGGCATCGACCTGATGAATCCCCTGGCCAATCCGCTGGCCGCGGGCAACTGCTTCGACACCGCGCCCGGCTGGTACTGCGATCCCAAGATGACCGACCTGCTGCAACGCTACGCCATCGCCGGCGAGCCCGGCGAGCAGCGGCGGCTGGCCGACCAGATCCAGGCCGCGGTCCATGACAATGTGAACTACGTCATCGCCGGCCAGGTCGCTGCACCGCCAGCGTGGCGATCCAGCCTGACCGGCGTCGTGCCGTTCGCCTTTCCCGTCTTCTGGAATGTCACGCGACGCTGAGGCAATTGCCGACGCGAACGCACTTGATGGTGCGGTAGGGCGAATGCATCCTTTGCGTGGCCCCCAAGGCAGGCCGGAGCGTATGGAGAAGTAGAAGTGCCAAAGCGGACCATCAAGCTCGGCGTCTCGATGATCGGCCTGGGCTATCATCTCGCGAACTGGCGCCACCCGGATGCGCCGGCGGACGGCAACATGTCGCTCCAGCATTCCATCCGCGTGATACAAGCTGCCGAACGCGGGCTGTTCGACATGGGCTTTCTGGCCGATGGTGTCGGCATCCGCTTCCATGACGAACCGAAGGGTGCGCTCTGCCGCACGGCAAAGAACGTGCAGTTCGAGCCTCTGACCCTGCTCTCCGCGCTCGCGATGGTGACGAAGAACATCGGCCTCGTGGCGACCGCCTCGACGACCTACAACGAGCCCTATCACGTCGCCCGGAAATTCGCCTCGCTCGATCATATCAGCGGCGGGCGCGCGGGCTGGAACGTCGTGACGTCCGTCACCGACATGGAAGCACGGAATTTCAACCGCGACGCCGCCCCGGGCTATGACATGCGCTACGATCGCGCCGCCGAGTTCGTCGAGGTGGTTCGCGGCCTCTGGGACAGCTGGGAGGACGACGCCTTCGTGCGCGACAAGGCGTCCGGGATCAATTACGACCCGACGAAGCTGCATGTGCTGAACCACAACGGACCGCACTTCAAGGTCGCCGGCCCTCTCAACATCGCGCGGACGCCGCAGGGCGCTCCCGTCATCGTCCAGGCCGGCGCCAGCGAGCAAGGGCGCGAACTCGCGGCCGCCACGGCGGACGTCGTCTATGCCGCCGCCCAGACCCTCGAGGCCGCGCAGGCCTATTACGCCTCGGTCAAGGGCCGCATGGCCAAGTATGGCCGTCCTCCCGACGCGCTGAAGATCATGCCCGGCCTGATGGCGATCCCCGGCAGGACGCGGCAGGAGGCACGGGATCGCTACGAGGTCCTGCAGGAAGTGGTCGACCCGCTGGTCGGGCTGGGCGCCTTGTCGAACTATCTCGGCGATCTCTCGGCCTATCCGCTCGACGGACCGGTGCCGGAGCCGCCGAACCGCCGCATGCACAGTCGCGCCGGAATCTTTCTCGACATCGCGCGGCGCGACAATCTCACCATCCGCCAGCTCTATCTCAGCATCGCCGGCGGCAATGGTCATCGCACCGTCATCGGCACGCCGGCCGACATCGCCGACGCCATGGAGGAATGGTTCCACCATGATGCGGCGGACGGCTTCAATATCCTTCCTCCCTGGCTGCCGGGCGGGCTGGAGGACGTCGTGGACATGGTGGTGCCGGAATTGCAGCGCCGCGGTCTCTACCGCACGGCTTACGAAGGCAGCACCTTGCGCGAGAATCTCGGCATTCCCTACGCCGCCTTCGGCAAGGCTGCGTACCGGCCGGCAGCCGAGTGACACCTCTCGCGCCAGCCCTTCGGACAGGTTTCATTCCTGAATGATGGCGACACCGCCGCGGATCTCCTGATGGCAGATGTGCTGCGCGTCTCGAAGGTCCGCTCTTCCCGCGAACCTTTGTCGTCCTGAGTAAGGCGCGGTTTACCGCGCCGTAGCGAAGGACCTCATCGCCGCCTGCCACAAGTGTACTTTGGAACTCCCGGCGAAGAGATCCTTCGCCAACGGCGCGGTAAACCGCGCCGTACTCAGGATGACAAGAAAAATGCGCATTCATCAATAAAGTCACACGCCCTGACAGAATGGACGACGGGAGACCCGCCCGCATCGATCCTCGTCGACAACCTGTCTCAAAGGTCAGGTCCAGCTGCTTCTTGGGTAGCGGAACCTGACAGGCTGCACGGTATCGGCGGCCGGCGCCCGCGCACGATCATGGCCGCGCGCAACAACACAGGATACGGCCGCGTCCGAAGCGGCCAGAGGAGACAGACATGAGCCTGCACAACATCCCACAGCCCCAGCCCGTCCCCGGTGCACCGGGCGCCGAAGAGCTGGTGCCGTCGCGCTACGCGCTGAAGGTCGGCGAGATCGACGTGATCGTGGTCAGCGACGGCGTGCTGAAGCTGCCGACCAGCGTATTGGCCCACAACGTCGCGCCGGCCGTCTTGGCGGCCTGGCTGGACGACAATTTCCTGCCGGCCGACACGCTCGACTGGCCGCTGAACGTGGTCGTGGTGCGAAGCGGCAAGCAGACCGTGCTGATCGACGCCGGCGTCGGCGGCGAATACCCGGACTTCCCGCGCGCCGGACATCTGGCGTCGCGGCTGGACACCGCCGGCATCGATCCCGCCTCCATCACCGACGTGGCGCTGACCCACATGCACATGGACCATGTCGGCGGGCTGCTCGACCCCGCGCTCAGGAGCCGGCTGCGTCCGGGCGTGCCGATCCACGTGTCGGAGGCCGAGGCCAAGTTCTGGGAGGCGCCCGATTTCTCCAAGGCTGTCATGCCGCCGCCGGTGCCGCCGGTGCTGCGCAAGGTCTCCACGCGGATCCTGAACGAATACCGCAGCCAGCTCCGGCTGTTCGACAAGGAGCACGAGGTGGCGCCGGGCGTGGTCATGCGCCGCACCGGCGGCCACACGCCCGGGCACAGCGTGGTCACCCTGACGTCCGGGGCTGAGCGCCTGACGTTCCTCGGCGACGCCATCTTCCCGGTCGGGTTCGACCATCCCGACTGGCAGAACGGCTTCGAGCACGACCCCGAGGAGGCCGCGCGCGTCCGGGTCCGTCTGTTGCGCGAGGCGGCGGCGAGCGGCGAGATGCTGGTGGCCACCCACCTGTCGTTCCCGTCCGTCGGCCGGGTGTCAGTCGCAGGCGATGCCTTTCGTTGGATCCCGGCCTTCTGGGACTACTGACCGCGTGCCGGGTCAGGGCCCGATCAGACGGCCGAATGCCGTTGACCGTTGAACAACCAGTCGATCGCCGCGGTAGTGGGTCAGTCGAACCGACCCACTATCATCGCTGCACCGTGCAGCACTGCCCGACCCTGGAGCATGATTGGTTTACGTGGAGCCAACGCGGTATCCAGTCTGTCATCCTGAGCAAAACGCGGTTTACCGCGCCTTGCTCAGGACGACAGAAGTTTGGACGTCGGCCTAAGGGTGCTTCGATCAATGCAAATCACGCTCTATCCGGCTGCGGCGGCTTCCACGGCTGTCGCAGCGCCGATCATCTCGATGTCGAACGGTGTCGACTGGTAGATCTCGTTGATCCAGTTGCCGAACAACAGATGACCGTGGCTGCGCCAGCGGTTGTGAGGACGGAGCGCAGGATCGTCGGACGGGAAATAGTTCAGGGGCAGCTGGCTGGCGCCGTCGCGCACATACTCTCCGGCAAGGGTTTCCGTGTCGTATTCGAGATGGTTGAACATGTGCAGCATGCGGCGGCGCGGGTCGTCGATGAGGCAGAGGCCGCTTTCAGGGCTTTCCGCGAGGATCGTGAGCCCGGCGGTCGCCTCGACATCGGCCCTGACGTTCTCGGTCCAGCGCGAGACCGGAACGTCGAACACGTCGGCGAATCCGCGCATGTAACGCGACTCGGGAACGAGATTGCGGTGCGAGAACACGCCGAAGGCCTTGCGCGGCAGCTCGCGCTTGGGCGTTCCATGGAAGTGATAGAGCGCCGCCTGGGCGGCCCAGCAGAGCGTCAGGCAGCGATGGACGTGCGTCTGCGTCCAGTCGAGGATCGACCGCAGCTCGCGCCAGTAGCTCACCTGCTCGAACGGCAGCCGCTCGACAGGGGCGCCCGTGATGATGAAGCCGTCATAGCGGCTGGTGCTGACGTCGCTCCACGGCCGATAGAAGGTCGCCATGTGGTCGGCCGAGGTATTGCGGGCGACATGATCGGTGATCCGGACAAGCGTCAGCTCGATCTGCAGGGGCGTTGCCGCAAGCAACCGGGCAAGCTGGGTTTCGGTGCTGATCTTGTCCGGCATGAGATTGAGCAGCCCGATCCTGAGCGGCCGGATGTCCTGGCGGATCGCATCCTTCTCCCGCATCACCGCGACGCCTTCCGCTTTCAGTACTCGGCGCGCGGGCAACGTGTCGGGAATCTTGATGGGCACTTCAGATCCTTCCTCCGGGCGACGCACCAAGCCTGGTCCGCTTGATTGCG
>Ga0310811_10011230_pt1 | contig 11601 bp, 8 predicted proteins | sample YCmetagenome_FD_207642 | JGI IMG/M metagenome (GOLD analysis project Ga0310811, IMG submission 207642) | Soil microbial communities from experimental microcosm in Duke University, North Carolina, United States - YC | ecosystem: Engineered > Artificial ecosystem > Soil microcosm > Unclassified ...
TTACGATGTAGTACCTTGACTTGCGAGTTTATAGTGATGAATTATGTTTCAGCTTGGTACCTTGCTTAGCATTCAATGAGTATTATATCCTGCTTGAAAATTTGATGCCAAATTTACCCTTTGGCACCGTCGAGTATTAGTGACAGCTTATCAGCGTGAGACTAAAAAACACAGAGATCACAAAGTTTATAATCTCCTTCCTACATCAAGCCTGTCAAAAGCAAGTAGTGGTATTTACACACTGGAGCTTTAACAGTGCTCTGCAGCGTGGGACTAAAAAACGCAGAGATCACGAGGGCTACAATTTCCTTCCTAGATCAAGCCTATCAAAAGTAAGCAGTGGTGTTTACACACTGGAGTTTTAACAGTGCTCTGCAGCACGGGACTAAAAAACGCAGAGATCACAAAGGTTGTAATTTCCTTCCTAGATCAAGGCTATCAAAAGTAAGCAGTGGCATTTGCACACTGGAGCTTTAAAAGTGTTATGGATATCAGTAGTGATTATAACAACCTATTTTGGAAAACAAAATTATTTTCCTCCATTGCCACTTGACTGTTCACTCGCAACTCTTACTATACACATACAAAATTATCAAAAAGGCCTTTGGTGAGCTGAAGTGGAGTAGCAGGCATATCTTGTGACAATTCAACCGTCTGCAACATTTCCAAAATTGACTTTGTCGAGAGATCACACATTCGTAATATGGAAAATCATATATTCATTAACCTCGTTCATCATAACATTAACAGCAGGGGAAAATACATGGCCGGACTAACTGCGCCAAGTGAAGAGAATTAAAGAAAAGGCAATATAGTAGAGGGGGGGCGAGAAACAAGCAAGGGTATCAAATGACTAGTCAGAGTCTAATGCAGTGTCTTCCATCTGTTGCCTCTGGGCAGCTAGAGAACTGACAGACATTTGGGATACAATGTCCAGCGTTAAGTCCTGCTGATGGTTTCTTCCAAAAACTTTTCTATGCAGGGAGTTAGCGATAAGGCTGAGTAACTGACGTAGATGACTTACCTTGTCCACCACTCAAGAAGTTTGTCCACTCTGGCTCGTGCAACTGGACCTGGGGCATTCTCAAAGAAGTCCACTACATTGTTCCAGAAAAGATGATAATCAAAATCTCCGTCCACTGTGTGCCAGGACATAAGGTTGGAAAGTGCAAATCAAATCTAGAAATTTCATTCAGGCTTACAATTAATAGAAACATAGACAAATCTTACTTGACAAGTTGCATATGCTATTGCGCGAGGAGTCACCTTCCTCATGCCAATGATAGAGGCAACGCATGTCTTCACTTTGCCTTGATCAGATCGTCTCTGGGTACGTTGGTTGTTCTCAATAATGTTGGCGCCATCACCTTCACAATCCACTTCATTAGCAGAGGAAGGAGAAGTAAAGATCGCCTTTAACCCCTGGAATGCGATGAGCTATGAGTCAGTTAGAGAATTCAGGCTACTCGCCATAACCAACAGCTTCGACTTAAAAAGCCCACACTCCAGGTTCTTGGAGTCGGCTTCATAATTCTCATACATGAATGACAGCCATGAATTCTCGGAAATGATGAAAGCTGTCGTACGGTCATGAATGCCAGCCTTGACACTGGATCCAATATTAACAACATGTAAGTGAAAACTCAGATCATAACACACACTGGGTCCTCCCAATGCCATTCCGCTGGACAGAGGAGTTTACCGCACACATCGCTCACGAAACCCCGATGGTGCTTGTCATCGGTCCTGATGAGCAGAGTCGGACAACACTCGATGTTCACCCACGAAGCCACAAGTTCTTTCAGAGTTCCTGTGTCGTCGCCCCAAGCTGAGTCCGTGCCTCGCTTGAGCTAGATTGAAATGAGCGAAATGAGCGAGACATGTTACAATATTGTTAAAAACCTTTTTGAGCATGTCGTCGGAATCTTCATGATCGAGATCTGCCAGCTTATTGTGAAGCCATGACAGTGCCTTGGCGAGTTTGATGTATCCACGTTGAAGTTGGTCTTGCCTGTTCACTTCAGTAAATAAGCATAACAATTTGCATAGTGTTATGAACTGGGATAGGTTCTAACAACCTAGACTCAAAAGAGAGCCTTCGTGGTTGAGTCTGGTCTAACTATGCAATGACAATGAAGTCTGCTTGCAAAGTTAATAACTAACGACAAGGTACGACCTTGGAGCTAGGTTCAAAGGTTCAGACTGACGAAGAGGAGTGCTCTAAGTCAGAGATCGGTTCGGACGACTAAGCTTGGAGGGCTTAGATGAAGGAAGTCAAGTGTCAGGTAAAACCCAGTAAGATTAAAGTAAAGAACTACATAGTACAAGGCGTGTATTTATAAGGAATCCTAGGAGAGGTTTAGGGCCGGTATGAAGACAAAGGATGACTGCCTGATTAAGTATGTATGCGCAAAGAAAGGTAAGTGATCCGAGAAAAGAAACGTCAGTCATCTAGCGATGGCGGTAATAAGCGATCGTGATGTAATACAATGGTGGAAGAACAAGAGAAAATGAATAGGGGCTAAGTGTACTGTAACATTACCCCGTTTTTATCGTGAAGTCACTGACTTCATCAATCAGTATCATCGTAAAGAGTATGGTCACAGTCATAGTCACGGTGAAGAAGAGCGTCTTACTCTTCAGTGACGCAGAGGTCCGCGGCATCTCGGTCAGCTTCCCAACGAGCAAGGGCGCTATAGAATTCCAGGTCTTTCCAGTCGATAGGAAGGACGGCTTCGCCCTTAAGCTGTTTACAGAAGACGGAGAAATGGCCTGGTGCATAGGCACGACAGACATGACAGTGACGACAGACAAAGTTGTTGTCGGGATCAGTGGTTACGAGGGTTACGTGGGGCGCCATAGCAGGTGTCGGGGATGCAGAACGTTCATGATTGCGGTTGGTAAGATCGGGAGGGGAAGGAGCGGAGGCATGAGCAACTCTTGTTCTACAGGTGTTTCCAGAAGAGCGTCTACGATGCGTTCTTCGGAGGGGGTGTGCTGGTTCGTTAAGTGGAGGAGCCGTTTCCTGCAACACTTGCAATGCAGCCATTGTCGAAAGAGACATAGTGCGTAAGCCAGGAGTAATATCCTCAGGTGAAGCGGAAGTAACACTTTCAACTGGCGGAGGTACAGGAAGAGGTGTATTAGGGGAGTGGGGACGCAAGACTGGTGTAAGGAATAATGCCTCTCATCGTGTGATATGGCGCTTTTCACTAGGGAATACATGGCACGAACTTGCAGCACCACTCTGGGTGCTATCTGCAGCTATTCCTATATGAGGCGCAGCTTTCCCGCGCAACGCGCGCCATGCGCGCACACTTCCCGCGCTTCACGATGCGCGCACTTTCCCGCGCTTGAAGCGCCCTATAGCGCCAGCCATCCAGAAGCATCCATCCACTGTCCACCAAGCTCTCTAAGTGCGTATATTCCTATTTCCCTTATTTGCATATCGTTCCACTTTTATTTTTATCATGGACCCTTACTTTACATACCTTACTCGGTAGCGCTTCGGCTCCGCATGACAGCGCTTAGGCACCATATATATAAATGCCAGCAGTACTTACTATTGAGGACTTTTCGGTTGACAGAACTTGGCACCCACTATTTACCTAGCAGAATATAGTTGAAATCCATTCGTTTTACACTCTCTCATTTGCGCATATACGCGCGCACTTTCCCGTGCTTCGCGCAGCACACGCGTGCGTTCCCGCACCTTCATGCCTTGCGCGCACCTGCGCTTTCTCGCGCTCTGCATTGGCCGACCAGTAGCGCCTTCAGCGCATACATCTAGATCCTTGCTGCACTTGCTTCCCCTTTAGGGTCGAACGCACTTGTCATCTCAGGTATAGCAGACTAGGCAACGCGCGACCTACAACAATTATAGATACAGTCAGGAGCTTTGTTCGAGCCTCGCTGTGTTGTAGTTTCTACACTGGGTTCTTAATAATTCGTTCGCATACTTCGTGGACAACTTCATGAATAATAGTTTTAGTGTCATCAGGCATAAGACGTATAGCGAGGTTCCTAATACACCTCTGTAAATGAAGGAGGATGCTGGTGTGGCGAGGATTAGGGAGGATTTTGGCGGTGCATTCAATGAGCTCTGCAGCTCGGATGATGTTGATGAGGAGCCCGACGGCTGTGGCGTCATGTTGGGCAAGGCGTTTGTCGATGTCTTGGGAATACTGGATGTCTAGGCAAGCTGCCTCGATGAGCGTCTGGTTTTCTACTTCTTCTAAGATGGCGAAGTAGTCGGAAGAGGTGGTGGATACAGGCGAAGCGCTCTGTGTAGCGCGTACTTCTTGGTTAATGAGGTCGGTGGAGTCAAGGGTTTTGGTGACGGTGTCAAGGTAGGAGTCAAGCAAGACAAAGGCGGATGCAAGGTCGGAGGTGATGTCGGAGGAAGAGCTCATAATGAAGTTATTGGTGAGGGCGAGGAACTTGAGAGCAATAAACTTGATAAGGTGAAGATAGTCAGGGAGTTGCCAAACGATGTCACCAGAGTACATTGGAAAGGATTAGGTGAGTTTGTGCTTCTTCTTATACGCTTTCGTTATCTCAGAGGCATTACCTAGATTCTCTTCTGGGATCCACTTGTTGCTGGCCGATGAGTAGCTGACCCAAGATACGAGATAGCGTCTTCGTTTACCTGTTCCCTTGTGGGCAAGAATAGCCTCGACTTTGTATTCTTCTTCCTCATTGATAATGTCAGGTTGTGGTTCTTGGAAGTTCGGACCATGTACGTCAGTTTCGCGATAGGATGATAGTTCCGAAGCATGAAACATGGGATGGATTTGCCATTGTTCTGGGAGCTGGAGTGTGAAAGTGATCGGGCTTAGTACGGCTTTGATCGGGAAGGGTCCGTATCTCTTCGGTCCGAGCTTCTTCTTTGGTATTGGGACGATTAGGTTCTTTGCCGATAGCCAAACCTTATCGCCGACTTTCCAAGGTGTATACTTTACTCTGTGAGATCGTTCTGCCATTCGTTGCATAGCAATGTTGTGACAGGCAACGGCTTCTTCTTGAGCTTTCTGCAGAAGCCTCACGCGTTCCTCAGCTGCTGGAACCGATGACGATGCTAGGGTATGGGGTAGCAATCTTGGGTTATATCCCATCATAAGATAGAATGGTGAGGCGTTATGGGAATCATGCTTCCTGTGGTTGTGGACGAATTCTGCAAGAGGGAGGTGTTCGACCCATGTTTCAGGGTTGGTTCGACAATAGATCCACAAATACGTTTCCAGTTCTTGATTAAGACGTTCAGTCTGTCCAAAGAGCTTTCGAGAATTTAGAGACAAACTGAGGGCCACGATTGGAAATAATTTTGTCGTAAAGACCAAATTGTCGATAAATGTGCTTGAAGAAAAGCTTAGCTACCCCTTCTGAAGTGATTGTTTTCTGGCATGGAGTAATAATTACCTCCTTCATAAGGCCGTGGTCGACCACGACCATAACAGAATCAAAACCACCGGAAGGGGAAAGATCAGTGATGAGATCGACCGATAAAGAGGTGAAAGGGACAGTCGCATCAGATGGGATAGGGACAAGGGGAGGGGTCACCGGGTGGGTATCAGCTTTTATTTGTTGACAAAGGGAGCAACCCTCAATGTATTTCTGGACATAGGCGCCAAGACTGGGCCACCAAAAGTCACGTTTAACAAGTTCTTTGGTTTTTAAACAGCCGGGATGACCTGCAGTGGGGTGGTCATGGAGACGTTGGAGTAGGTCGTGGCGAGTAGCAGGGGAGACATAGGCACAATCTTTGTAATACAGGATCCCATCAATAATTTTCCAGTCAGACAATGCGGATTTCATAGGGGGAAGACAAAGGCTGTTCAGGGCGTCAGATGCAGTGGAGAAGATGGGGTCCGTGGAGGGGTCATCCGTAGAGAGGGCATCGCGTAGTGAGTCGTCAAGAAGTCGGACAAACATAGCATCGGGGAGGAGGGTGACGTTTGCGTTATCAGAATCTGTGGGGAGATGATCTGGTCTGCGAGATAATGCATCAGGGGCAGCTAACTTAGTTCCAGGTGCGTGATGGAGTTGAATATCAAACATGGAAAGAATCAGCTGCCACCGTGCTTGACGGCGGGTTAACTTCTGTGCAGTGCGGAAATAGAGCAGGTTCTTGTGATCAGTGAATACGATGACCAGGTGTGGGTTTCCTTCAAGGTAATGACGCCATTCAGTGAGCGCCCGAATGACAGCAAGTAGTTCCCTGTCGAAGATTTGGTAGTTTCGTTCTGCTGGGTTTAATGACTGGGACAGGTAACCGCACGGATGGTACTGTCCGTTATCATCAGTCTGAAGGAGTACAGCTCCGGTTGCCACAAGAGAGGCATCAGTTGCTATGGCAAATTGGCGAGTGGGATCAGGGTTCTGAAGGACTGGTTGATGAAGGAAGCAGTCTTTCAGGGCAAGGAACAAATCATTACATGCATCAGTCCATAAGAACTGGACATCTTTCTTCGTGAGGTCTATTAGGGGGCGTGCAAGGTCAGAGTAGTGCGATATAAAGTTCCGGTAGAAGTTGCAGAATCCAAGAAAGGACCGTGTCTCTTTCACCGTGGTGGAGACGGGCCAGTCCCTAATTCCGTCAAGTTTAGCAGGGTCCATAGTGACGTGGCCTGGTTTAATGATCATGCCAAGATATTCCACCTCTTTGGCATCGAACATACACTTCTCCGGTTTCAAAAATAACTGTTCCCAACGGATTATCTCCAATATTCTCCTGGTTCGCTTTTGATGTTCATCAAGCATCTTTGAAAAGATGAGAATGTTGTCCATATAGATTACTAGCCATCCTTCGTTAATCTCCTGCTGAAAGGTTCGATTCATGTATGCCTGGAATGTGGCTGGCGAGTTACAGAGGCCGAAAAACATGATGTTAGGTTCGAATAATCCAAATTCCGTAGTGAAAGCTGCTTTCCAGCGGTCGTCAGGGTGGATCCAGATATTATTATAGCCAGATCAGACATCCATCTTGGTAAAGTACTTGGCATCGTGTAATCAAGCAATCAGCGTGAGAGGGAGAGGAAGCGGATAAGAGTTCTTTATTGTCCAATCGTTGATGTACCGGTAGTCTTGACAGGGGCGAAGTTCTCCACTCTTTTTGCCAACAAAGAAGAACCCACTCACTTGGGGGGACTTCGACTTGGAGATAAAACCTTTCTTCTTATTCTCATCGATAAATGCCTTCAATACGATGATCAATTCCGGGTCGTTCAGGAGGGAGCCGATTGAGACCGTCTTTAGCGAAAATGTCACGGAAATCATGGAGATAGCCGGGTACCAGTTCTTCGAATGATTTCTTTTTCTGTTCTACCTTGCTATGTGCTCCGGCGATGGCGAACTGCTGAGCTTTATTACTGAATTTCATTTCATTCTTGGAAGTACCGTCTTTGGTGAGGGGGGAATCGAGGGAAACATTCTCAATAAGGTGCATCTCCGTTCCGTCTTCCAAATATTCAATAAGGACGTCTTCATCCTGTAGCTGATAGGTGGTGATGTCGGTTACCATGGGTTCATAATTTCCCCAAATATCCTCTTTAGTATCGAAGACGGGGGCTGTCTCTTCTGGAACTGTCATCTCTTCATCGGGGATCTCTTTGATGGATGCGGAGGGGTAAGTCGTGGAGTCAATACGTCCAGGTGTCACTGGTTCGACTTTTGTCAGAACCGTGGAGTCAACGCATTCAGGTTTCACTGACTTCTTGAGCTGGGAATGCTCATACTTCGGTTTCTTCTGAAAGAGGAGGGGTAATCCATTCTTCTTTCATTCACTATCAACATCTTTCTCAATTGAATCGGATTTGGGAGTCCTGGGCAAAGAGAGCGTTCCTGCTTTCCATCGGATTATAGGATCCATAGCCCGTAACCATGGGATTCCAAGCAAAATCTGATCGCGCTTACCAAGGCGTGTGACGTTAAACTTGCCAATCATGGCACAATCATCAATTTTCACGGTTAGTACGCAGTAATGCGTAATCGGACTGCCTTTGGTTAGGCTTCCATCGGCGGTGGTTACTTTGAAGGGTTTAGAGAGTCGGTGGGTTCAGATCTTATGGAGTTTAATGAAGTCCTTGGAGATAAAGGTTCCTGCCGCTCCCGAATCGACAACGGCGGTGGTTTCGACAGTTTTCAGACGAGTTTTGGAAATAAGAGTCATCAGAACACATAGTTCCTTTCGTTCTCCAATAGCCTGTACAAGTCTTACTGTTACATTGGAAGATACTGATGTCATACCAGTCTTCCACATCAAAATCCTCCGCAAGGCGGCGGTTCTCCGTTTCATTGTCTTCTTCCTCGATCTTTTCCTGCCTAACTGGGACCTTCTTCTTCTTCTTCTCAGGGCAGCTATTGGCACGGTGGCCTCGCTTCTTGCATATGAAGCACAGGCCTTTAGCCATGCAATTGGTGCGTTCTTCTTCGTCGAGACGGTCTACGTCGATCGCATTGTAGAGACTCAAGTCTCTATGGGCGTGTACAGACCATATTGCAAGACCTTATACTGGACCTGTTGAAGTGTGGCGACCTTTGTGATTTTCGCATTTTCGTGCATTTTGCATTTTCACATATATCGCGCATTTCGCGTTTCTGCACATCTCACGTGTTTCGCGTTTCAGATTCCTCGCGTTTTCATGCATCTCACATATTGCGCACATCTCGCGATCCCACACAGTTCGTAATTCGCGCACTCGCATATCTCGCAGGTTTCACGTTTCCGCACATTTCGCATTTTCGCGTTTTTCACATGTTTCGCATTTCCACGCATCTCATGTATTTCGCGTTTCAGATTCCTCGCGTTTTCACGCATCTCACATATTGTGCACATCTCGCGATCCCACACAGTTCGTAATTCACGCACTCGCATATCTCATGGGTTTCACATTTCCGCATATTTCGCATTCTCCCGTTTTTTGCGCTTCGACATATGCTACCGCGCACCTCCCTGGGATCCATCGCATTCCATTTGCATGTCCTGTCCTCATCCTCCAAGGTCCATTGGTGCGTATCTCACTTTGTTTCACTCGCATTACATCATATATGTCCTTGCATTCCCATTTATGTTCATTTATCTCATTATGTGTTTATATTACATCACCCTTGTACATTTAGCGCTACCTACTCGGCTCCGAGGCCTGGGAACTCGCTTAGCATGCTGACACGTCAGCGCATAGTTAGAGGTTTTTACTTTACTTCTCTTGCATCACTTAGACAATTAGTTAGGAGGACTTAGCATCTAAAATCCATCAACTTCCAATTTGATCGTCGCACTCTGCAGTAGCCTCAGGATATTCTCGAGAAGCACATCCATTTTTCTCCTTCAGTATCTAACCTCGAGTTAGAGAGCCCTGCTTTCGCGTTTTCAGAGAGTAGCGCACTTCGCGATATTTTCACGCTTTGTCCCGCGCTTCGCGACTTACAGCGCGTTTTCACGCGCCCTTAGCCAGGCCAAAGCCCAATCCACGACTCCCCTCTCCTATAGAGGAATCTTATCTCAGTAGCAATCCCCTTGGGACGAGCTATATCTCGCGTCCAGAGGAGCACTGTAGAGCCCACATCAGGTCTAGCCCCCACCCACTCATCATTCCTCGCCTTCAGCGTCATTGTCCTTCTTCTTAGGTTGGGGGCAGTAGTTGCGGTATCGGTTAGCGCTGGTGAGGGCGATGGTAGTCTTACCGCGATTAATATTGCTATCAATCTTAGTGACGGCGGTAATATACTTGTCGAAATCGGTAGGGATTTCTCCCATGAGATGAACGGCGCGGACGAGGTTGTCGTTCAGGCCTAAGTTGAACATATGGATAAGGACGTGTGATTCCTTGATGTTGGCTACTGCTACGAGTGAGTGGAACTCGGCGACGTAGGACGTGAGACTTCTCCTGAGCTGTTTAAGCTTCTGGATCTTGTTGAGTGTGACTATACTCGCATCGGCGGGGATAAACATTTCCCGGAATTCTTTTTCAAAGTCGGCCCAAGTTCCATACTTGGCCATTCTTCCTTCGCATAGTTGATAAAAGGTATCCGACCAGGATGAGGCCGTTCCTTCCGTCATATAGGCAAGGGCGGTGACTACCTTTTTCTCATTGGTGGAGTAAACCACGGCGTTAACAGTCAAGTATGCCTTTACGGAATGCAGCCAACGTAAGGCTTTTCTAATGTTACCATCAAAGGCAACTGGGGCTCCAGCGTGGAGTTCAACCTCTTTAGTTGCGTGAGACATTTTAAGACTAGGGTGGGCTGATAGCTGTCGGGGAGGTCTTTCTTCTGGGAATTCGTCTGAAGAGGAAGTTGAGGTAGAACTTGAACTATCTTCAATATCAGTGGGGATCAGGCGGGGTTCGGTGATAGCCGACTCGGGAGCCACATGAAATTCTTCTTCCGGGGTATCCAGTTCTTCTGGTTCTGGATCTGGCTGGGTAGGATCTCTTTCCCACCAGAACATTCTCTGCCAAGAGCTCATCTTGAACTGGTATCAATAAGGGGCGTCACAGATGGTGACGGTCAGGTAAAGGACTTTAATCTTTTGTTACGAACTGGGATAGGTTCTAACAACCTAGACTCAAAAGAGAGCCTTCGTGGTTGAGTCTGGTCTAACTACGCAATGACAATGACGTCTGCTTGCAAAGTTAATAACTAACGACAAGGTACGACCTTGGAGCTAGGTTCAAAGGTTCAGACTGACGAAGAGGAGTGCTCTAAGTCAGAGATCGGTTCGGATGACTAAGCTTGGAGGGCTTAGATGAAGGAAGTCAAGTGTCAGGTAAAACCCAGTAAGATTAAAGTAAAGAACTACATAGTACAAGGCGTGTATTTATAAGGAATCCTAGGAGAGGTTTAGGGCCGGTATGAAGACAAAGGATGACTGCCTGATTAAGTATGTATGCGCAAAGAAAGGTAAGCGATCCGAGAAAAGAAACGTCAGTCATCTAGCGATGGCGGTAATAAGCGATCGTGATGTAATACAATGGTGGAAGAACAAGAGAAAATGAATAGGGGCTAAGCGTACTGTAACACATAGAGGTAGATGCTTACTCTGGAGTGGCATCCTTGTCACTTTCTTCACAACACCGGTCATTTTCGGCAATAAGATCCTCTATGGGAGTATAAAGGTCAACCATACGTCGGATTGCCCGTCCCTGCGAAACATAGAAAGTTGTCTTTCTACAAAGAGGTGTCAAATCTGCTTTTATGAGTAAAGATTGAAAATGTGCACACCTTTTCTTCATCGCCTTATCCTGCTTCAATATTTCAACCTGCTCCATAAGGGAGGCAATTTGTTGCTTCGCCCTACCACTAGGAGAAGTCGGGACATGCATAGAGGCATGTTGAGACTGGGGACTGCCTGGGGCATGCACAGATTCTGACATGCCAGATAAGACTGAGAAGAGCAAATATTTCGAGAGAGGTGCTGAAAGGATATAGAAAAGTAAACGAGGGTGAAAGGGCCTATGAGAATGTCTTAAATGGCATATGCAATGGACGCACCCAAAAGCAGCCTAGTGTCTAGATCAGTGACTTGTCTGAAAGCGGCCTAGCATAGCCTTGGTAGCCAGCCATAAAACATACTTCTCGAGTCCCTTTTCAGGTAGTCCAGGA
>Ga0310811_10011231_pt1 | contig 11601 bp, 8 predicted proteins | sample YCmetagenome_FD_207642 | JGI IMG/M metagenome (GOLD analysis project Ga0310811, IMG submission 207642) | Soil microbial communities from experimental microcosm in Duke University, North Carolina, United States - YC | ecosystem: Engineered > Artificial ecosystem > Soil microcosm > Unclassified ...
GCGTAAGCGCCCGGGCCGGCCGAGGCGGCCCGCTGACCCCGTCGCCGGCCCGTTCCGGGCCCGGCCGCGCTGCGGGTACCCGGTTTGCCGGATACCCCACGGTTGCCCGGTGTGTTCCCCTGGTCAACACGTCAATTCCGTTTAAAACTGCAATATTGGCATAGCTGGGATGAGCTTTATTGAAGTATTAAACGGAATTGACGAGCTGATCGGCTTCGGCGGCCCGCAGCACGGCCCTGGTCCTGGCGGTAAGCGCCTCTACCACGGTGCCGGGTTCCATTCACTGGCGGCTGGATGGCGGCGGCGCGGGGCGAGCCGCAAGCGCCCGCGCCGCCGCGTTCCGAGAGGGAAGCGGCGCGTTGTCAGCCGACGATCGCATCCCTATCCCTCCGCCGGCATCGCGCCCCATAAGGCCGGCAGCGGAGGACTATTACCAGTGTGACTTATCTGCGGCGCTTTGGGGCGAATATCGATCGCGTCGATATCAGCGGCGAGTTCCCGGCCGCCGCTGGCCCGCCAATCAGCGATGCGGACGATGGCTTCAAGATAGGCGAGGGTAAAAGGTCCGTACCTGGTCAGCAGCCCACCAACGGCTTTTGTCCAAGAGCCTGCGCTCTCGGGGATGAACTGATCGAGGTCCACGGTGAGCGTGGATGCGGGACGGCCGAGTAGCGCCGGGATGGTCCACCGCGCGCCTTGGCGAAGGCCAAGAATCTCCGCATCGGAATTCGCGGCATTCAGTTCGCCGATCCGGACGCGAAGCTTCCCGTGGTGCGCGACCACCAAGTACCGGGCGAGATCCCGGTCCGGGGCCTGCTCGAGCAGGCGGCCAAGCGGGCCGTCGATGAGCAGCAGCGACGCGAGTTCGTGCCGGAACGGCACGTCCCCGGCGAACTCCAGCCGGCCTGTCCTGCCCCCAGACTTCGCCCAGGGGCGGCCCGCGGCGATCTCGTCCCGCTCGTCCTGTGCGGCCAGGGCGCAAAGCGCGTCCTGCCAGATCGGGTGTGCCTTACCCGCATCATGCAGCCAGCCGGCGACCACGGCGCTGCGCGCGGCATCGGCCGGGAGATGCTGCGGGGCGATGGCGTTGAGCAGGGCGGCAACGTGGTCCCGGACCTGCTCGCTGTGCTCGTTCAGCGACTGCCATGCGCGCGGGGCCGCAGCGGCCGGATTAGCGGCAGGCGCGTCCTCGGTATCCGCGCTGTTCGCGAGCGCCTCGACCGCAGCCAATGCCGTTAGTTCCGCCTGCTCGTCCGGGGTGAGCAGGGCAGGGCTTTCCGGCACAGGACCGCGTGCCAGCAGGTCGAAGCCGGTTTGCGGGTCATAACCGCCGTCGCCCCCGCGGACCAGCAGCAGTTCACCGGGCCGCAGCCGCGCCGACGGAACCCGCGTAACCGGCCGCCACGCACCCGCTACCTGGTCGAACCGCCAAACCACGCGTTGGTCCGCCAGCCCAAGTGCCGCACCGAGACCGATCCGGCACCGGTACTCGGCGGCGGGAAGCCTGACCTCGGGATCGGGCGCGCCGTCGGCGCCGGGCGTCCAGGTCGCCCAGGCGACCTCCAGGTCCAGGTCTCCGGCATCCCGCACGTACGGGGCGATATCGACATCGTCGTCAGACAGGTAGGTACTGGTGTCGAACAGGCCAAGGAACTCACCGCGGCCGATCATCGCCGGGAGATCGCCGCCAACGCCGCCCAAGCCATCAACGCCGCCCAAGCCGTCAACACCGTCACGGGCAGCGAGATCCGCAGGGGATACCTGCATTCCCTCGACCCGGGCGAGTTCGCTGGTGGCGGCGTCGACGTCTTCCTGCCGGTAGGGTGCCGGGTCAGCCGGCGGTACCCAGAGAACCATGCCCGAATGCGCGGCCCGCAGGACAAGCGACGGCCAAGGCGCCGCCTCTGTGATGAGCAGTGCGGCGGTCAGGTCGCCGAGGCCCGCCTCGACGACCTGGGTCGCGACGACAATCAGGTCCTGCCCGGTCATGGCCGCCACCCGGTTCCCGCGCTCAATGCCACGGAACCGCGAATGCAGCAGCGCCACGTCAACCGGTCCGCCGCGCAGCCGCCGGTAGACCTGCTGGGCGGCTTCCACCGTGTTAAGCACGACAAGCGTGCGCGTCCCGCGCGCGTGCCGCGCCGCCGCGTTCGCGGCGATCGCGCCGTAGTCGCCAGGTTCTGCGGGAAGCCGCTGGAAGGTGCGCGGTGCGGCCAGTCGCCCCGACAACAGTGTCATCCCGAACGGTTCCGCGGTTCCCGTTTCCCCCGCCAAGCTAGCGACCTGGCGCAGGGTGGTCACGGACTGCGGGCAGAGCCGTGCATCGTCGACAACCCAGTGCGCACCGTTGACACTCAGCGCGAAGTCAATCGGCCACATCGGCCGGCTGACCCCGAACCCTCGGCTCAGCGCTTTGCTGAGCAGCGTGTCCACCGTGCCCACGACGATCGCGGGCCGGTGCGCGTCCTCCCGCCAGTCTCCGACGTTGTCACCGCGTGCGCCCGTCACCACGTGCAATGCGACGTGCTCGGTCAGGTCAAGGGCGGCGAGCCAGCCGCGGACCTCAGCGGCGACCGGCTCAAGCAGCGACCCTTGCGGAAGCGCCCAGATCAACCGCCGCGGGGTAGCGGCCCGAACCGGGTCCGGGCCGTGCCGCCGACGCCATAGCCAGGCCAGGATCAGCCCGGTCTTGCCTATCCCGGTCGGCGCCCGCAAGGCGTCAGGTAGCCCGTCCCGCGCGACTCTCGCGTGGTGGGCATGTGGCTGGAACCCTGTTGCTTGCCCGAAGAACGACTCGAAGACCCACATCCTTCGAACATTGAACCATTCGGCTGGGTAAATCGTCTTACAAGACGAGGCAAGAAAAGCCCGAGCGTCGGAAGGGCCCCGGAGCGCGGGCGGCGGCCGGAAGGCATCGTGATGAACGGACTCAGCATCGCCCAAGACACCTTTCAGATGTCGGTGACCGTGCCAGAGAACCTGGTCGGCATGCAGACCGAAGGCGAGGGTGAAGGGGCGGCGTGGCACGGGGTCACCTGCGCCGAGGTAGACGGGCGGAGGGCGGTCGTGCTCGTATCGATCACCGTGACCGCGTTCCACCCGCAGAAGTCGGCGGGCGACGCGCTCGATGCGCGCCTCCGGGCCAGGCACGCTGACGGAAGTGCCTGCGTCGAGCAGTTCTCCGTCCCCGGCGGCAACCCTGCCTTCAGCGTGCGCCGCGTCGTGACTCAGCGAGTCAACGGGCGCGACGTCACGACCGGCCAGGCGCAGGCGCTCGTCGCGTACCCCGGCGCCGGGGCGCTCGGCGTGGTCAGCGCCGTCGCCTTGGATCCCGCGGACCTGGACTGGGCCGCGGACCTCGTCACCGGGATCGCCGCGGGCATGACCGTCACCGGCGCGTCAGCGGCAGCCTGACGCCGCAGCGCTGGGCGAGCGCCGCGCCGACAACCCCGAGAACCAACAGCGCGAGCCCGCCGGCGATGACCCGCGCCCCGCTTAGCCGTCGGCCAGGCCGGCGCGCGGCACTGGTCCGCTCCGGCGCCGCACGCCGGATGGCAGCGGGGCGCCGTCCCGCCGCGCGCTTGTTCGCCTCGCCGGACGTGAGCAAGCCGCGGTGCACGAGCACCCGGTCCTCCGCGTCCCCAGCGAGCGCATGAGCATTCCTGAGCGCGTCGAGCATCTGCTGCGCTTCTGCCAGGTCAATGCCGTCTTCGGGGCGCGACATGCACGACACCAGCCGTGTCCGGGCGACCTCAGCGATCGTCCGCGCCTGCCGGACCTCCGGGTCATGCGCGATGGCGTCGCCGAGATCGTGGACCAACGTACCCCCTGCGGTGAGCACTGGAAATCACCCGCCTTTCGACAGTGAGCTTACCACAGTCACAGCATGTTCCAGTAAATTCCAATAGTGCGGCTGTGCCTGTCGGCAACAACTATGCAGTCCGGCCAAGGGAATGCACCCCGTCGGCTAGCGGGGTGGTCCGCTACTCGCTTGGTACCCGGAACTGCGACAAATGGGCCATCAATGAGTGGTGCGCCTCCCAGCCGTCCGGGAACTTCACCGGCACGCCAAGGTGCACCGGTTCGGCGGACGGGTGCGCGTCGAGCAGTTCCGGAATGCCCGCGCGGGCCACCACGACGCAGGCGTGCCGGTGCCGCGACGCGAGCACGCACAGGCGTCCCGCCTCCAGGTGAAACGCCGTCGCGTCGCGCCGCCCGGACAACGGGTGCAGCATGATCGTCAGGTCGAATTCCCGCCCCTGCAGGCGGTTCGCGGTATCGGCGACCACACCGCCCAACGCCGAGGCGAGGACCGGGTACGCGAGGGCCTGTGCCCGGAGCGCGCGCCGCACGGCCGCCGCCTGGTCGCGGTGCGCCACGCCGATGGCGATCCGCTCGCCGGTCACGCCGTGCTGCCCGCGCTCGGACGTCGTGACTCCGCCACGCAGCAGCGCCCGGGCCGCGAGTGCCGCACAGGCGTCGACCGCCTCACCGTCGGTGCGCAGCGCGTGCCGGTGCGGCAGTTCGTACAGCGCCCAGCCGCTGTCGGCGGCCGTCTGCAAGGCAAGGTCAATAGAAGTCATCCCGAACGGCCGCGTGTTCCACGTCATCCCCCGGTCCTTGAGCTCGGTCGCGGCGGTAAAGCCGCTGAAGGGGTAGAACGCGGAAGAGACCACGGGGGCCGCGGTGGCGGGCAGCCGCCAGGAAACCGGCAGCGTATGTACCGGGATGCCCGGGTTGTTGACAAGCAGTACCGCGACGGCGCTGGACATGGGGTCCCAGTTCAGCCCGAGCCACCGTTCCGTCTCGACCGTAGAAAAAGGGTCGAGCTGCCCCGGGTCGCCCACGAACAGCGCCTTGTCGAACAGGTGCGCGATCCGCAGCAGCGCGTCGGAGCGCATCTGGTACGCCTCGTCCACGATGGCCCACGGCCAGCGCGTGCCGGGATCCGCTAGCCCCGTGTTGGAAAGCATGGCCCATTTGGCGGCGGTCGCGATGACGAGCGGGTACTCGCTCAGGTCGGCGATCGAGCTGCTCACGGTCACGTTCTGGTGCTTGTAGACGCGATCCGCCGGGATGTAGTCCTGCGCGGACAGCCGGCCGATGCGGAGGACGCCGTGCTCGCTGGCCAGCCGGTCGATCAGGTCATCGACCTGCTCGTTGGTCTGGCCGACGACGATCACCCGCTCGCCGCGCTCGGCGAGGCTGGCGGCGGCCGCGACGACCAGGGTGGACTTGCCCGCGCCAGGCGGGGAGTCGACGACCACGCCACGCTCGGCCTTGGCTAGGTCGCCGAGGATCGCCTCGGTAACCGCGCGGGCGCTGGCGGCGGCATCCGCGATGCTCATGACCAGTCCTCCCGGGCGTCCTCGGCGGTCGGCACGTACTCAGGCGGCGGGCCGCCGTGGGTCCATGGGGTGTCCTGGATCTCTGGGAACTTCAGGGCGGGCTGGAAGTCGTCCTTGAGCGAGGTATAGGTGACGTTGTCCCCAGCGGTAGGCACGCTGCCCGGCGGCGGGGTCAGCGACCGGCCCATGCCGCCCTTGAGCTCAAGGACAACCTGGGTGATGCCGCGCCCGGTCAGGACCACGTCCTTGACTGTCGCCTGCTGGGCGGGCCTGAGCGGGGACTTGAGCACCGCGCCGGGCTCGAAGAGCACCTCGTCGGTGGTCGCCACGGTGATCCACGGCCGGAGCACGGGCCGCTTGCCTGCCGTATCGATCCGCGCCGGCTCGGCGTCCACGACGTCGCCTGCGAAGGCCTCGCCCGTCATGCGGTACTCAGCCATGACAAGCGGATCGTCGTAGGCGCGCTCGACCGCGAGGCGCTGCTGTTCCCGTTCAAGCCGGGCGAGCCGCCTGGCCGCCGCGACCGCGCTGTCCCTGCGGGCCTGCGGTGCGCCGCCGTCGCGGACCCACGCGGCCTGGTTGGTGAACGACCAGCGGTCAGACAGCCAGCGCGGCTCGACATGGGCGGCGGGGGACAGGTCGTCCAGCAGGTCGATGGCCCGCCACATGAGCGCCCAGGTCGGCTCGAGCTGGCCGCGCAGCGCGCGCTCCATGTCGGCCCGCGCCCGGCTCAGCCGTGCGGCGTCGCCGGTCAGCCCGGCCTCGTGTGCCGCCCGCAGGATGGGCTCAAGCACCTCGTTGTCGAAGGTCGGGTCGGTGACCGGGCCGGCCGGCGGGCAGCGCACGGGATCTTCGGCTACGCGGGACGCTTCGCGTGCGGTCATGCCGTCGGGCGGCGAGATCCAGGCCAGCAGGGCGGCCAGGTTGGCGTCTTCGGCGGCGGACTGGCCGGTTGCCCAGTGGTCGGCCAGCACGGCCGTCATAGGAAGCAGTTGGGAGGAGGGTGAAACCTCCGCTCGTTCTGCGAAATAGGTGAGCCACCGCCCGAGGACGGGAACCGACGGGTGGACCGCGTGCTCACCCTCGGTCCGCCGGAACCTGGTCGACCGGCCGAGCAACCGGAGGAACGACGCGGTGGGCTGGTTGGGCACAAGGAGCTGCGGGGCGTCGGGGTAGGGCTCGCTCCGCTCGACGCTCCCGTCGTCCCCGTGGTCGCAGGCACTGATATGGCTCTCAATCGCCGGCAGCACGATCGCGGCGAGGTCAGCCGCGAACTCGAACCGCTGCGTCCGGTCTCTGGGCTCGTAGACGACGAGCAGCCGCGGCTTGTCCCGGTCGTCGCCGACGAGCACGGCGAGCGGCGCGCAGGCCTCGCCCGCGAGCTGCGCGGCGACGAGCACCAGGGGACGCGCGGCGAGGTGCACGTGCCGGACGGTCTTGGTGGGCAGGGCGCGCCCGCCGGTCGCGGCGGCGGCGCGAGCGAGGGCGGTAAGCACGGTCACGGAGAACTCACCTCGCCGAGGAGCTGCTCACGGAGCTGGGCCGCGCGCAGCAGCTGGACGGCGATCTCCGCCTGGGCGGGCGGGGGGAGCGTGCCCCGCGCGAGGGAGAGGGCCTGCGCGGTGTACTCGATGCCGCCGAGGTCTTCGCGTACCGACTTGCCGAGCGCGCCGGTGCTGCCCTGCGCCTCATCCCGGCACGCGAAGCAGAGCTCGCAGGTAGAAAGGCACTCGGGCGAGTAGTTGGCGGTGATGAGCGCGATGGCTTGCGCGAGGTCGTCCGGATCGCGGCGCGGCGTGCCGTCGGCGTCCGGGTCGAGGTCGACGGTGAGCGACTCCGGGTACAGCGCGAGGAGGTCGTCGATCCGGGTCATGCGGGTGAGCTGGCGGTCGAGCACGCCGAGCTGCTTGCGGACGTCGATGCTGGTGGCGACGGGCTGGCTCGCGAAGTCCTTGGGCGCGATGAGGATCGTCTCGTGGCTGACCCGGGCCGCGTCGCCGCCCGCGTCGGCGATGAGGTCGCGCAGGGCGCGGACGTAAACCGCCGACTGGATGGCCGCGGCGGCGACCTTCGCCGGGTCGGCCTGGCCGTCGATGACCGGGAACGACTTGATCTCGATGACGTGGAAGCTGCCGTCGAGCCGCAACGCGATCAGGTCGGGCTCCAGATAGGCGTGCCTGCCGCCGACGCGCAGACGGAGCATGGGGTGGTCGAACAGCGTGCGGGGCCCGTGGTCCTGGCCGGTGAGCGCGTTCCTGGTGGCGGTGTGCCGCAGTTCGCGGGACTGCCTGCCCGCCACGTCGTTGAAGTCGGTGTAGCCGACCTCGGTCACGTCGAGCTCCAGCAGGTCGCGGAGCAAGGTGAGCAGCTCGGCGGCGCCGTTGTCCTTGACCCGGGCCTCGAACGCGTTGCCCCGGACGATCGCGAACGCCGACTGGCCGAACGGCGCCGGGTACCCGATGTGGGCGGCGATGTGCTGCTTGTTCACGCCGGCCGCGTCCAGCAGCGCGCGCCGCACGCAGCCCGGGTTGGCCGCGAGCGCGGAGATGGTGCGGGCGTTGTGGTTAACCGGCATGGCGCGGCCGCGAAGGCGGTCAAGGCGCGCGGTCGTTTCCGGCGGCTGATTCACCTGGAGGGATCTCCTCCTCGTTGAGCTTGTGGCGCTTGGGCTAGCCGGCGGCGGAGCCGGTCTCGTCATAGGTCACGGGCTGAAACCCGTCTTTGACCCCGAAGAACTGCTCGGCGTCGGCGAGCTGCTTCCTGGCCCGGGCCGCCGCTTCCTTCCGGAGCTGGGTGTCGGCGTCGGAGTGCACGGCCAGCTCCGCCTGAGCCGCCTGCCGGACCACGTCGGGCTTCAGCTGGTCCGGAGCCGACGCCAGCATTCCCGGGACCGGGGCCGCGCCGGGGATGTTGCCGGCGAACCGTTGCAGGAGCTGGCGGGCGGTCGTCGGCGGCGTCGGGATCCGCTCGATCGCGTCCGCGACGCGGATCGCGGCCGTCAGGAAGTCGACGCGCGGCGACAGCGATCCGATCACGCGTTTCTCCATCGGCCAGGTCGATACGGCGAGCAGGCCACGCGACGGCGACAGGTAGTCGGCCGATAGCGCCGCGCAGATATAGTACGGCCGGGCGAATGGCGCGGAGCGGAAAGAACGTTCTTCGTCGCGCTTCAGGCTGGTGACCCTGGTGGTCGGGAACGTCGACCCGAAGAACGCCTCGTGCACGGTGGCGATGAGCTTGGGCGCGGTCGGCACCTGCAGCAGGCTGAGGGCCTCGTAGACCTGCTCGCGCAGCGGCAGCAGCGAGGCTTGTGCCTGCCGGACAGGGGGCTGCTTGGGTGCGGTCGCAGCGAGGGCGTCCTCCCACGCCTGTTCCGCCCGCCTGAGCTCGGCGCGCCGCGCGGACGCGAGCGCCGAGTCGCCGGCCAGCACCGCCTCGCGGACCGCGACGCGCAGTTCGTCAATCCGTCGTTCGAGCGCCTCTATCGTCTCAGCCACGGAGCCGATACTACGTGGGCTAGCTCGGCGTTTCCAGCAACTTCCAGCATAAATTGCGGATCGACTCCAGTGGATCTCGGGTCGCCGACGGGGAATGCGCCGGTGTAGGCGGGTGTTCTTACCGTCGAATGGGAAAAGCGCGGTGTGCAGCCGGCAAGGCGGTGCCGTAGACTTACCGAAGCGTAGGTCGCTTGATGCGCCGAATCGGGTTCGACGGACATCGGTCAGCATGGGCGTGGCGATATCTCTGCCACGCGTGGGCGGCGAAGTCACTATGACCGCTGCGTAAGCGACCCCCCGAGTCCTGGAGACGATTTTTCGTTGACTGCAATGCCAGCAGAGAGTTCTGCCGTGCCCGAAGACGTTAGTACCGAAACCCCCACTACCTTCGCTGCCCTTGGTGTCCCGGCCCCGCTCGTCGAGGTCCTCGACGACCAGGGGATCGCCGCGCCGTTCCCCGTCCAGACCGCCACACTGCCCGACGCCCTAGCCGGGCGCGACATCCTCGGCCGAGCCCGGACCGGCTCGGGCAAGACCCTGGGCTTCTCCCTTCCCCTCGTCAGCCGGCTGGCCGGCGGGTCAACCCGGCCCGCGCGGCCGCGCGGCCTGGTGCTGGTGCCGACCCGTGAGCTCGCGACCCAGGTGTCGACGGTGCTCAAGCCCCTCGCCCGGGCGATGAACCTCTGGGTGACCACGATCTACGGCGGCGTCGCGTACGGGCCGCAGGTGAACGCCCTGCAGCGCAGGACCGACATCGTCGTCGCCACCCCCGGCCGCCTCGCCGACCTGATCGGGCAGGGCGAATGCGACCTGTCCGACGTCGAGATCACGGTCATCGACGAGGCCGACCAGATGGCCGACCTCGGCTTCCTCCCGATCGTCCGGCGGCTGCTCGAGACCACGCCCGACAGCGGGCAGCGGATGCTGTTCTCCGCCACCCTCGACGCTGCCATCGACGTGCTCGCCCGCCGGTTCCTCCACGACCCGGTGCTGCACTCGGTCGACGAGAACTCCTCGCCGGCCGAGATTGAGCACCACGTGCTCACCGTCGACGCGGCCAACCGCGTCGCGGTCATCGCCGCGCTTACCGGCGGCGACAAGCGGTCGCTCGTGTTCACACGGACCAAGCACGGGGCGGAGCGGCTCGCCCGCCAGCTCACCGAGGCCGGCATCCCCGCCGCCGAGCTGCACGGCAACCTGCGCCAAGGGGCACGCTCGCGCAACCTCGCCGCGTTCACCTCCGGCATCGCCCGTGCCATGGTCGCGACCGACATCGCCGCCCGCGGCATCCACGTCGACGGCATCGACCTGGTCATCCACGCCGACCCGCCGGCCGAGCACAAGGCCTACGTGCACCGCTCCGGCCGGACCGCCCGCGGTGGCGCGGACGGCGTGGTGGTGACCCTGCAGACCAGGGGCCAGGCCCGCGGCGTCGCCGCGATGATGCACAAGGCCGGCATCACGCCGCACGCGCCCGTCGCCGTGAGCGCGGACTCTGCGGTGCTCGTCGAGATCGCCGGGCCGCCTGCTGACCGCGTCCAGGTCTCCGGGAAGGTCGCCGAGCTGGTGCGCCCTGAGGACCGGCTCGCCAAGAACGACCGGCCGGGCGTCGGCAAGCCCTGGGAGGGGCGGCCGCGCCGGGACCGCGACCGGGGGCGGAGCCACGACCGCAAGCCGCGCGACGACCGCTTCCGTGACCGGGGTCCGCGCGACGCTGGGAACCGGTTTGACCGTGACGACCGGCCCGCGCGCAGCGAGCGCTTCGCGCGCGAAGAAGGCGCGCCCCGGTTCGACCGGGACGACCGCCCTGGGCGTGACCAGCGCCCGTACCGTGAGGACCGCGCGCCCCGCTCCGAGCAGGGAGAGCGTTTCGAGCGTGGCGACGGGCCGGCGCGCGGCGAGAACCGCTTTAACCCGGGCAACCGGAATGACCGCTTCGGGCGTGATGACCGGCGGTCCGGCAACGGGAACTACGGTGACCGGAACTCCGATGACCGGCAGGACCGCCGCGACAACCAGGGTGGCAGCGGCTGGTGGCCGCGCTCTAACAGCAGCCGGCCGGGCGGCCAGCGACCGGGTTCGTCCTGGCGGCCGTACGGCGCGGGGAACCAGGCCGACAGCGGCCGGAACGCGCGTGACGGCTGGAACCGCGACGACCGCGGGCGGGACAACGGTTCCCGGGACAACGGCTCTCGGGACAACAGCTCTCGGGACAACGGCTCCCGAGACAACGGTTCCCGGGACGACCGCGACTTCGGCCGGGACCGTCAGGCGAGCGGACGCCCCAGGTCTGGCAGCCAGCCGGGGCCTCGTGCGGGCCGGTCCGGTCGGCCGCAAGCGGGCGGAAACTTTGGTGGATCTTCCCGGCGTCCGGGGTATTCCGCCGGCCGAGGTGCCGCAGGTAAGAGGCGGGACTCAGGACAGGGCAGACATTTCTGACATATCTTCGCAGGCCAGCGGCTTGCGAGTCGGAGCACTTTTCCTTGCGCGAACGCCGACCCGCACCGCTGGATGCGGTAGATTGACTTTAGCTGTTGACGGACTATGCGATCGCAATTCACTCCCAGATTCAACTAAGTCGGCACCGTTCGGTGTCGATCTTGATGGTGATGGGAAAATGATGACCGGATCCCCGGTTCGGTAGATGGCAGCCATCATGGCTGATCCGCGTGAAGTGCGCGGGTCTCAGGCTCTTCCAGAAGGACATACAGCAAAAATGGCTCAGGGGACCGTAAAGTGGTTCAACGCGGACAAGG
>Ga0310811_10011232_pt1 | contig 11600 bp, 11 predicted proteins | sample YCmetagenome_FD_207642 | JGI IMG/M metagenome (GOLD analysis project Ga0310811, IMG submission 207642) | Soil microbial communities from experimental microcosm in Duke University, North Carolina, United States - YC | ecosystem: Engineered > Artificial ecosystem > Soil microcosm > Unclassified ...
GTTTTGTTCCTAAGTACAAGGAGAATACAAATGAAGTACACTCATCAAAAGAGAAATCCCTCACTATTTCACTTTTGACATGCCCTAACTGATGTTTGTATAGACTTAGTTCTTCATTATGCCACTCAGCAAGTTTCTTTCCATAACCAGGCAAGTAGTGCAAAAGAGGCACACGATCAACGAGATAAGCTCCCGGATGCATCACAAGTTCAAAGTGAGCAAGGACTTTATAAATATGGACAACCTTGGGATCAGTGTAGGCAGTTGGTGTAGACTTCTCATAAATCACCCAAAGAATGACGGATGCTGAATACCTTCAAGTCGAAGTAGCATATCTATGCAAGGATCACAAATAGACTTGGTAAGAACATACCGCGCTGCATGCTTCTGGTGGTTCTTAGGGTCATTCAGGATGTTTAATACAAACTTCCTTGCATTATCGTACTGCATGTCTTTATAGGCCTCTGCCGCCTTGGGCTGAAGATGGGTATGAACTGCTTTGCAGAGACGCCAAAACGTTCTCCGGAACGAGCCAAGACAATATGCATCTCATTTGAGAACATTTCTCCCACAGCGATAGACAGAGGATGATCTACCAGGGATCTACCTTCTGCCTCCATGATGGTTGTGATTTCCTGGTAGATAGGTCAATATTTGAACAAACCTGAGTATAGACAGATTTCACCTCGACGCTTCCGATGACAATGATTACTTGACTGCCTTGTCGGAACGATACTACAGGCCCATACTCCCAAACTAGATCGGTCAGTGCATGAGCAATACTGAATGGGTGGTCTACATCAGTTTTGCATATCAAAGATGACATTTAGAAGACCCACTTGACAGAAGGCAAAGCGTTGCTCCAGAACCAGTGGGCAGGAGGTCCAGGTGGAAACAGAATGGCATTTTTGCCATTCGCTAACGACAGCACAACGAGAACTGCTGTGGATGCAACAACACCAGCAGCATAGTTGGCTGTGAAGAGGGTTCCTAGAATCATGATGTTAAGTGAGTTGGAATATGACTAGAGTGGAAATCCAATACGTCTTATAACAGCTGTCGGTCAGCTGACCCGAAGATGTATGAAGCACAACATGAAGATGATAAGAGGGATAATCAGGGGAATCTGATGTGAGTAGAATCACTATTGTAGTCAAGATCCAGTATAAAATGGTCCAAGTGCCACGGCGTTTCAGTAAGGACAGATGGGAGCTGGTCTGTGGAAACAGTGGAGTACATCTTGAAGCTGTGCGAGATTATCCTCTATAAGTGTCTCGCATCGGACTATATAGCAGAAGTCGTGGAAGACGCTAAACGTGATGCAGCATAGGTAAGCGTGGAGGCTCACATTAGTACGGGAGCTGTGAAGATGTTGGGGAGAACTTGTTGTAGTGCTTGACCCAGCCTGACTGAAGCTTGACATGGTGTGGTTGGGGCACAATAATAATAGTGGCAGGAGTGTGCTGCATTGAGATGAGCGTGAGTGTGAGTGAACTGTAGGGTTGAGACAATTAGTTAAATAACAAGAGTAAAGAAAGAACATACTAGAAACAACTTAGATTTGAGCTGTGCATCCTCTAGCTAGGAGCAGAGGCCAGACAAAGATATTTCGGAAATTACACATGAGATGGGTGAGTACGAGCTCTACCTATTTACACCATTTGCCACTTCGCTGGTTCAGGGTTCAAAGCAACTTTGGACGCCCTGGCCGGGTCTGCATTTACACTGGGGTCAGTTCAGGGTTCGAAGCAACTTTGGACGCCCTGACTAGCCCAGGTAAAATTGAATAAAATAATTGAGTGTTCCCAGGGTGCCCTTTAGTGCCCAGGGACCTAAGTGGCACAAGTTAACAGCGGATGGTCACAGATCAACGCCTGAGCAATCGAAAGTGTCCCACTGGGGGGAGCTGTGCATGGTGCTTGTATCGGCCTCTGGAATAGGTGGGCACCCAATGGTACTAACTAAGGAACAAAAACAGAGAAGTTCGAAATTTGGTTTCAAGCATCACGTGACTGACAGTTGAACATTCAACTGTGGGCCACATGAAATTGACGCGGTTGTGACGTGCCAGTGACGTGGCTTATGTGACGCGGCACCATCACAAATTCTATGGTGCACTGTGGAGATCATGCTCAAACACCATCTTATATCGCTCGAAATGAATTCCAAACACTTTGAATCATCAACGTATGAATATTTATCTATGTACAGACCCTAGAGTGCTGCATTCACCTCTCACCAATTTTAAAGTGCTTGTCCTCTGTGTTCGTATTACTTTGGAATGTTGTGTGCATCCCATATTTGTATTGCATTAGCTCTAACCATTGATCTAATGTTTATTTTCAGACAGCAGTGTGAAGTGTTATCTCCCTATGCCAAGCCTCGACTCCACCTTGTTGAGTCTGATGCAGCCTCTGTACTCTGTACTACCATGTCAAGCCCCAACCACATCATGTCAAGCTTCAGTCAGGCTGGGTCAAGCACTACTCATACCATGGCAAATTCTCCCAACATCTTTGCAGCTTTGTACTAGTATAAACCTGCACACTTATCTATGCCGTGTCAAGGCTCACTTGCATGCCGCATCACACTGCACAGGCTGCATCGAACGCCACCCTGAGCATCAGCCTCAACTATGGTCTAGAGAAGAATTGGTATCGGGTAATCAGAAATCTATATATACCATGCCTTTTGTGAGTGATTTAGGATACAGAGTGCACTTGTTTTATCCTCTAGGAACTAATCAAACATATATTCAAATTTTTCTATCCCGACGAGAGAGGTCATTCAAATCATCCATATCAACTGCTCGGCGTTGGCTCATTCCCTGCTATGACCACTTGGGTGCGCCATTCCACTGATGCTCTTTGCGAACTCAAATTCGACAAGTAGAACATGTTACGAACTGGGATAGGTTCTAACAACCTAGACTCAAAAGAGAGCCTTCGTGGTTGAGTCTGGTCTAACAACGCAACGACAATGAAGTCTGCTTGCGAAGTTAATAGCTAACAGCAAGGTACAACCTTGGAGTTAGGTTCAAAGGTTCAAACTGAGGAAGAGGAGTGCTCTAACTCAGAGATCGGTTCAGATGACTAAGTTTGGAGGACTTAGACAAAGGAAGACAAGTATCAGGTAAAATCCAGTAAGATTAAAGTAAAGAACTACATAGTACAAAGGCGCATATTTATAAGGAATCCTAGGAGAGGTTTAGGGCAGGTACGAAGACAAAGGACAACCACCTGATTAAGTATGTATGCGCGAGAAAAAAGGTAAGTAACCCAAGAAGGAAACATCAGTCATCTAGTGACGGCGGCAGTAAGCAGTCGTGATGTAATACAATGGTAGGAAGGGAAACAAAAGATAGCTAGGGGCTAAGCATATCGTAACATTACCCCATTTTTATCATGAAGTCACCGACTTCATCAATTAGTATTGTCATAAAGAGTATGGTCATAGTCATAGTCACGGTGAAGAAGAGCGTCTTGCTCCTCAGTAATGCAGAGATCTGCAGCATCTTTATCGGCCTCCCAACGAGCGAGGGTGCTATAAAATTCTGGGTCTTTCCAGTTGATAGGAAGAACAGCTTCACCTTTAAGCTGCTTACAGAAGACAGAGAAGTGGCCGGGCACGTAGACACGACAGACACGACAATGATACTTTGGGCAGTGCTTGTGACAGTGCCCGGGAGTGCGACAGTTATGACAGACAAAGTTGTTGTCAGGGTTGGTGGTTACAATGGTGATGCGGGATGCAGTGGAGGGCATTGGGGATGCAGAGCGTCCACGATTACAGTTGGTAAGGTCGGGAGGGGAAGGAGCGGCAGCACGTGCGACTCTTGTTCTACAGGTGTTTCCGGAAGAGCATCTACGATGTGTTCTTCGGAGGGGGTGCACTGGTTCGTTAAGTGGAGGAGCCGTTTCCTGCAACACTTGCAATGCAGCCATCGTCGAAAGAGACATAGTGCGTAGGCCAGGAGTAATATCCTCAGGTGAAGCAGAAGCAGCGCTTTCAACTGGCGGAGGTACAGGAAGAGGTGTATCAGGGGAATGGGGACGCAAGACTGGGTTCTTAATAATATGCTCGCATACTTCATGGACAACTTCACGAATAATAGTTTTAGCATCATCAGGCATAAGACGTATAGCGAGGTTCCTAATACACCTCTGTAAATGAAGGAGGATGCTGGTGTGACGGGGGTTAGGGAGGATTCTGGCGGTACGTTCAACGAGCTCGGCAGCTCGGACGATGTTGATGAGCAGCCCGACGGCTGTGGCATCATGCTGGGCAAGACATTCATCGATGTCTTTGGAGTACTGGATATCAAGGCAAGCTGCCTCAATAAGGGTCTGGTTCTCTACTTCTTCTAGGATAGTGAAGTAGTCGGAGGAGGCGGTGGATAGGGGTGAGGCATTCTGTGTGGCGCGTATTTCTTGGTTAATGAGGTCGGTGGGGTCAAGGGTCTTAGTGACGGTGTCAAGGTAGGAGTCAAGTGAGATGAAGGCAGATGCAAGGTCAGAGGTGATGTCAGAGGAAGAGCTCATAATGAAGTTGTTGGCGAGAGCGAGGAATTTAAGGGCAATAAACTTGATAAGGCAAAGATAGTCAGGGAGTTGCCAAACGATGTCACCGGAGTACATTGGAAAGGGTTAGGCAAGTTTGTGCTTCTTCTTATATGCTTTCATTATCTCAGAGGCATTACCTAGATTCTCTTCCGGGATCCACTCGTTACTGGCCGATGAGTAGCCAATCCAAGATACGAGATAGTGTCTTCATTTACCCGTTCCTTTGTGGGCAAGAATAGCCTCGACTTCATATTCTTCTTCTTTGTTGATGATGTCAGGTGGTGGTTCTTGGAAGTTCAGACTGTGTACGTCAGTTTCACGATAGGATGATAGTTCCGAAGCATGGAACGTGGGATGGATTTGCCATTGTTCTGGGAGCTGGAGTGTGAAAGTGATCGGACTAAGTACAGCTTTGATCGGGAAAGGTCCGTATCTTTTTGGTCCGAGCGTCTTCTTTGGTATTGGTACTATCAAATTCTTAGCCGATAGCCAAACCTTATTGCCAACTTTCCAAGGTGTGTACTTTGCTCCATGAGATCATTCTGCCATTCGCTGCATAGCAATATTGTGACAAGCGATGGCTTCCTCTTGAGCTTTCTGTAGAAGCTTTACACGTTCCTCGGCTGCTGGAACCGATGACGATGCTAGGGTATGGGGTAGTGATCTTGGGTTATATCCCATCATGAGATAGAATGGTGAGGCATTATGGGAATCATGCTTCCTGTGGTTGTGGACGAATTCTGCGAGGGGAAGGTGTTTGACCCATGTTTCAGGGTTGGTTCGGCAATAGATCTGCAAATATGTTTCCAGTTCTTGATTAAGATGTTCGGTCTGTCCATCAGTTTGCGGATGGTAGGTGGTAGAGGGTGCAATGGTGTAATCAAGGAGCTTAGCAAGAGCCTTCGAGAATTTGGAGACGAACTGAGGGCCACGATCGGAGATGATCTTGTTGTAAAGACCAAATCATCGATAAACGTGCTTGAAGAAAAGCTTGGCTACCCCTTCCGAAGTGATTGTTTTCTGGCATGGAGTAATAATTACCCCCTTCATAAGGCCATGGTCGACCACGACCATAATAGAATCAAAACCACCGGAGGGGGGAAGATCCGTGATGAGATTGACTGATAAAGAGGTGAAGGGGACAGTCGCGTTGGATGGGATAGGGACAAGGGGAGGGGTCACCGGGTGGGTATCAGCTTTCATTTGTTGACAAAGGGAGCAACCCTCAACGTATTTTCAAACATAGGCACCAAGACCAGGCCACCAAAAGTCACATTTGACAAGTTCCTCAGTTTTAAAATGACTAGGATGACCCACTGTGGGGTGGTCATGGAGACATCGCAGTAGGTCATGGCGAGTGGCGGGGGCGACATAGGCACGATCCTTGTAATACAGGATGCCGTCAACGATCTTCCAATCAGATAATGCAGATTTCATAGGGGGAAGACAAAGGCCAGTCAGAGCATCAGACGCAGTGGAGAAGATGGGGTCTGTGGAGGGGTCATCTGTAGAGAGGGCGTCACAGAGTGATTCATCAAGAAGACAGACAAACATAGTATCGGGGAGGAGGGTGACGTCCGCGTTATCAGAATCTGTGGGAAGATGATCTGGTCTGCGAGATAACACATCAGGGGCAGCTAACTTAGTTCCAGGGACATGATGGAGTTCAATATCAAACATGGAAAGAATAAGCTGCCACCGGGCTTGACGGCGGGTTAACTTTTGTGCAGTGTGGAAATAGAGCAGGTTCTTATGATCAGTGAATACCATAACCGGGTGGGGGTTGCCTTCAAGGTAATGATGCCATTCAGTGAGTGCCCGAATGACAGCGAGCAGTTCCCTATCGAAGATCTGGTAATTTTGTTCTGCTGGGTTCAAGGACTGGGACAGGTAACTGCACGGATGATACTGTCCATTATCATCAGTCTGAAGGAGTACAGCTCTGGTTGCCACAAGAGAGGCATCAGTCGCAACGGCAAATTGGCGAGTGGGATCAGGGTTCCGAAGTACTGGTTGTCGAAGGAAGCAATCTTTCAGGGCTAGGAACGAATCGTTACATGCCTCAGTCCACAAGAACTGGACATCCTTCTTCGTGAGGTCTATTAGAGGGCGTGCAAGGTCGGAGTAGTGTGAGATAAAATTCTGGTAGAAGTTGCAAAATCCCAAAAAGGACTGGGTCTCTTTCACCATGGTGGGGACGGGCCAGTCTTTAATTCCGTCAAGTTTAGCAGGGTCCATAGTGACGTGACCTGGTTTGATGATCATACCAAGGTATTCTACCTCTTCGGCATCGAATGTGCATTTTTCCGGTTTCAAAAATAACTGCTCCTGACGGATTATTTCCAATATTCTTCTGGTTTGCTTTTGATGTTCATTAAGTGTCTTTGAAAAGATAAGAATGTCGTCCATATAGATTACTAACCATCCTTCGTTAATCTCCTGCTGGAAGGTCCGATTCATATAAGCCTGGAACATGGCTGGCGAGTTACAGAGGCCAAAAAACATGACATTAGGTTCGAATAATCCAAACTCCGTAGTGAAAGCTGCTTTCCATCGATCGTCAGGGTGGATCCGAATGTTATTATACCCAGATCGGACATCCATCTTAGTAAAGTATTTGGCGTCGTGTAATCGAGCGATCAGTGTAAGAGGAAGGGGAAGCGGATAAGAGTTCTTGATCATCCAATCATTGATGTACCAGTAGTCTTGACAGGGGTGAAGTTCTCCACTCTTTTTGCCGACAAAGAAGAACCCGCTCGCTTGGGGGGACTTTGACTCGGAGATAAATCCTGTCTTTTTATTCTCATCAATAAATGCCTTGACCGCTGACCGTTCTTTTTCAGATAAAGGGTAAATCTTCGATGTCTTCAGGATAAAGCCGGGTTTCATCTCAATACAATGATCAATTCCGGGTCGTTCAGGAGGGAGCCGATTGAGACCATCTTTAGCAAAAATATCACAGAAATCATGGAGATAGCTGGGTACCAATTCTTCGAACGATTTCTTTTTATGTTCTACCTTGCTATGTGCTCCGGTGATGGCAAACTGCTGAGCTTTATTGCTGAATTTCATCTCATTCTTGGAAGTACCGTCTTTAGTGAGAGGGGAATTGAGGGAAACATTCTCAATAAGGCACATCTCCATTCTGTCTTCCGAGTATTCGATAAGGACATCTTCGTCCTGTAACTGATAGGTGGAGATATCAGTTACCATGGGTTTGTAATTTCCCCAAATATCTTCTTTAGTATCGAAGACGGGGGCCGTTTCTTCAGGAACTGTCATCTCCTCATCGGGGATCTCTTTGATGGACACAGAAAGATAAGTCATGGAGTCAATACGTTCAGGTGTCACTGGTTCGACTTTTGTTGGAACCGTGGAGTCAATGCATTCAGGTTTCACTGACTTCTTGAGCTGGGAATGCTCGTACTTTGGTTTCTTCAGAAAAAGGAGGGGTAATCCATTCTTCTTTCATTCATTATCGACGTCTTCTTTGATCAAGTCGGACTTGGGAGTCCTAGGTAAGGAGAGCGTCCCTGTCTTCCATCGAATGATGGGATCCATGGCCCATAACCACAGAATTCCTAACAGAATCTGATCGCACTTTCCGAGGCGCATGACATTGAACTTGCCAATCATGGCACAATCGTCTATTTTCACAGTCAGTACGCAATAATGCGTAATCGGGCCGCCTTTGGTTAGACTTCCATTGGCGGTGGTCACTTTGAAGGGTTTAGAGAGTCAGTGGGTTTGGATCTTATGGAGTTTAATGAAGTCCTCGGAGATAAAGGTTCCTGCCGCTCCCGAATCGACAACGGCAGTAGTTTTGATGATTTTCAGACGAGTTTTGGAAATAAGAGTCATCGGAACACGTAGTTCCTTTTGTTCTCCAATAGCCTGTACAAGTCTTACTGTTACATTGGAAGATACTAACGTCATACCAGTCTTCCACATTAAAAATCCTCTGCAAGGTGGCGGTTCTCCATTTCATCATCCTCTTCCTCAATCTTCTCTTGCCTAACTGGGACCTTCTTCTTCTTCTTCTCAGGGCAGCTATTGGCACGGTGGCCTCGCTTCTTACACACGAAGCATAGGCCTTTAGCCATGCAATCGGCGCATTCTTCTTCGTCGAGACAGTCTATGTCCATTGCATCATCGTCCTTCTTCTTAGGTTGGGGGCAGTAGTTGCAGTATCGGTTGGCGTTGGTGAGGGCGATGGTAATTTTACCGCGATTAATATTGCTATCAATCTTAGTGACGGCAGTAATATACTTGTCAAAATCGGTAGGGATTTCTCCCATGAGATGAACAGCGTGCACGAGGTCGTTGTTTAGGCCTAAGTTGAACATATGGATAAGGACGTGTGATTCCTTGATGTTGGCCACCGCTACGAGTGAGCGGAACTCGGTGACATAGGATGTGAGACTTCTCCCAAGCTGTTTGAGCTTTTGGATCTTGTTGAGTGCTACTATGCTCGCATCGGCAGGGATAAACATCTCCCGGAATTCTTTCTCAAAGTCGGCCCAAATTCCATACTTGGCTGTTCTCCCTTCGCATACTTGATAAAAGGTATCTGACCAGGATGAGGCCGTTCCTTCCGTCATATAGGCAAGGGCGGTGACTACCTTTTTCTCGTCAGTGGAGTAAACCACGGCATTAACAGTGAAGTACGCTTTTACAGAATGCAGCCAACGTGAGGCTTTTCTAATGTTACCATCAAAGGCAACTGGGGCTCCGGTACAGAGTTCAACCTCGTTAGTTGCGTGAGACATTCTAAGACTAGGGTGGGCTGATAGCTGTTGGGGAGGTCTTTCTTCTGGGAATTCGTCTGAAGAGGAGGTTGAGGTAGAACTCGAACTATCTTCAATATCAGTGGGGATCAGGCGGGGTTTGGTAATAGCTGACTTGGGGGCCACGTGAAATTCTTCTTCCAGAGTATCCGGTTCTTCTGGTTCAGGATCTGGCTGGGTAGGATCTCTTTCCCACCAGAACGTTCTCTGCCAAGAGCTTGTCTTGAACTGGTATCAATAGGGGGTGTCACAGATGGTGACGGTCAGATAAGGACTTTAATCTTTTGTTACGAACTGGGATGGGTTCTAACAACCTAGACTCAAAAGAGAGCCTTCGTGGTTGAGTCTGGTCTAACAATGCAACGACAATGAAGTCTGCTTGCGAAGTTAATAGCTAACAGCAAGGTACGACCTTGGAGTTAGGTTCAAAGGTTCAGACTGAGGAAGAGGAGTGCTCTAACTCAGAGATCAGTTCAGACGACTGAGTTTGGAGGACTTAGATGAAGGAAGACAAGTATCGGGTAAAATCCAGTAAGATTAAAGTAAAGAATTACATAGTACAAAGGTGCGTATTTATAAGGAATCCTAGGAGAGGTTTAGGGCAGGTACAAAGACAAAGGACAACCACCTGATTAAGTATGTATGCACGAGAAAAAAGGTAAGTAACCCAAGAAGGAAACATCAGTCATCTAGCGACGGCGGCAGTAAGCGGTCGTGATGTAATACAATGGTAGGAAGGGAAACAAAAGATAGCTAGGGGCTAAGCATATCGTAACAGAACAGGTAATATATTTGCCTATCTACCGGCCTCTGTGCAGACCACTCGGCTGTCACATGCTTTAGGTGAGTGATGCTTCCATGTCTCTTTGCTTGCCTCTCTTACACTATAGCTAAACATAGATGTTATAATGATGACTCCTGCAAATACTCCATCTCTCCATCAAGTCATGAGATATTACTCCCAGGAGCCATTTGATATCCCCACAGACACAAAATCTATGCCACGCCAGCGTACCCGAAATGCTAGTCCTTCTACAGCTCAAGTGATTAGATTAAACTCCATGGTCCAGATTGACCTTCCAACTCTCTACCTCCTAAATCTGCTACTGGTGTCCGGATACCGACAAATGATGGAGGTCAGAGTCAGCACTGACATGGTCGCAAGGCAAAAAGACCTCATCAAAAGGCTGGCGATTTCAAAAAATACGTCCAAGCTCGGAACGAGGAATGGAACAACAGCGAGCTGTTGAAGATGACTTGGGCTGATCACATGATAAGCTATCCTGCCAACAGCTTCATGGCTGACATAGACCTCGAGTGCCTGACCGCACTAGAAGCAAGGATGTTCGAATATTCTGAAGAAGCAGGACCTGCCGGCAACCAGCAGTGGGGTTTGGATGCTGGTCAACATCACAGGTGGTGGGATGTGTATCTCAACATTCCTAACGAATGGGTTATGGAAAGAGATTACAGCAACACTGAGCTTGAAGTAAGGAAAAGATTATCTATTCTGTTCAATAAATCTCTAATTGGTGTGATTGACAGCGTGGTCCCTTATTCAGCGACAACTCTGATGCTACATCTGCAGACAAGTTGTCCGGCATTGTAGCTCCTTCACCATTGGCTGAAGAAGAAATTGCACCCATGAAATGCCACCCTTTGCTGCCAGCTGAAGAATGTGCGCCAGTTAAACATTGATGTGTTTGGAAGAGGGTCTAGAGAGAGAGGAAAAGAAATTAGTTATTGGTTGAAGTAGTTAGTAGTATGGGTTCTCGATGTGAAATACTGGCGCGTCAGTGCTCATTAGTGCGAAGAGAATAGCCATCAGCTGATACAGCTAGCAGTATGTGACCCTATAGTGAATAAAATTGACAAAGGAATCATCATGAACCCGTACAACTTGATGTGTGAGTCGAATGTAGAACATGGGAACTCTTGCATTAGCACGTTAGTGGCCTCGTCAATGCCGCGTCAAAATAGTTACGCCCCACTGAATCAGTATTGTCGGTCTCGTTCTCACCAAATGGCACTCGCATCGCCACTGGTTATTGGGATTACACTGCTCGGCTGTGGGCTTTGGCTCATAAATGACTTTGTACACCAAGATCTACGTAGTTAGTAGTTGAATACATAGTGCTAATGCATTCTCCCAGATATGGCGCCTCGCAAGATTTGTTCCATCATCTACAAGCTGGGCCACAAGCTCCTGAAGATACAGGAGCTGTTCCTGTGTAAGTGGGCAGTTTGGCTC
>Ga0310811_10011234_pt1 | contig 11599 bp, 17 predicted proteins | sample YCmetagenome_FD_207642 | JGI IMG/M metagenome (GOLD analysis project Ga0310811, IMG submission 207642) | Soil microbial communities from experimental microcosm in Duke University, North Carolina, United States - YC | ecosystem: Engineered > Artificial ecosystem > Soil microcosm > Unclassified ...
ACTCAGAACCAGAAGAAGAAAGCTAAGAAAATGTGCGTTTCTGCATTAATTTATTGCTTCGTACTCAAAACGAAACGATTATTCACAGACTTCAAAAACAAGCCCGCGATGAAGAGCGAGCTGCCAAAGCGGCTGAGAAGGCTGCAGAGGAGGCCGCTGCAAAAGCTAAGCAGGCAGCTCAAGAGGATGCGCAGCGAAAGAAACGCGAAGAAGAACGTGCTCGTCGCGAAGCTGCCCGGAAAGCTGCAGATGAAGAGAAACAGCGTAAAGAGGAGGAGCGTCGTAAACGCGTTGCAGAGGAAAAGGAGCGGGAGGCTGAGCGGGAGCGTAAACGCAAGGAAAGGGAAGATAGGGTTAGGCAGGAGCGCCGTGAGCGGGAAGAAAAGGAGCGCAAGGCCAAGGAGGAGAGGGATGCCAAGGCGACTGCCGAGAAGGCTGCCCGAGACGCTGCCCGAAAGGAGCAACAAGAGAAGGAGGAACGCGAGAGAAAGCTTGCCAAAGAAAAGGAGGAGAAGGAGAAAGCGGAAAAGGAACGGGTTGCCCAGCAGCAACGAGCTGGCAAGCACACCCGTCCATCAACCTCTCCCCGTCCTTCAGTCTCTACGCAACGCACTCAGAGCAACAACGGCCCATCTAAGAAAATTCTCAGCAAGCCCATCCCCATCACTCCCACCTCGTCCGGAAGTACGCCACGGCAGTCGCTGCAGCAGACACCACAGCAGCCGCAGCGTCCCGTGTTGTCTAACTCTCAACCCGCAACTCCTGTGGCACCCTCTGTGCAAAACCATTTTCCTCCGCCCACCACTCCTCATTATCCTGTCGCTCCTGGGATGATATCTCCGCTTCCTGGCACATTGTCCCCTCGTCTACCCTTTGCACAACCTCCACCTCCATTTGGACTGTTCGGTCCAGGACCATCAATGCCACCTCCAGGACCACCTCCGAACCTCGGTCCATCTGCCCTTCCTCGCAATTTTGGCTCACCTACTTCCTTCGAATCAGGCTTTAGCCGTCCTCTGGCACCGACAATACCCATTGGACCGCCTTCGAAGGTTTCGCAGAACCTTCTTGGCTCACCGACCATACTGGCATCAGGGCCTCCAAAGCGAACGTCTATACCGGACCCGGGGCCTGTTGCACGGCCGGTTTCTATTGCTCCAATAGCACCACCTGCGCCTATTGCACCACCTGCACCTATCGCGCCCCCCGCACCCATTGCAAGGCCAATGACAGGGGAGACATCTGGGTCAGGCTCAGGTTCTCCTAGCCGTCGCTCTCCAAGTCCGAAGGGCATCCTTGGATCTTCTGCTCTCGCAGCTGATGATGACGAAGTCGTTCCTCCGCCCGGACGGCGCATCGCGCCGGGTGCAGTGGGCCAGTCGTGGGGTGTTAATACCAGTCCACGGGCCGTTGTTGGAGATAACCGGCCTCCTTGGGGTGCACCCGCGCCCCCAGGGTTTGGCTCGTCTCGTCCTCCAATCGGACCTTCATTGTGGGGAGGTGTGAACCCCACGTCTGATTGGCAAACACCTGGGACATTCTTTCCGAATTCTTTCGTGAACCATATTAATTCATCCCCGCCCCCTCACACGGGTTAAATTGAATATCGCTGGCGGGCAGCTAGTCTTTCATTTTGATTCCTCTTGATACGCTCCCTAGTGCTCTTCTCTTTTGCTCTATTTGCATCGGTGTTTGCGATCACACAAGGAGAAATACATTATAAAAAGATGTCAGATTTGGAGTGATCGTCACGCTACACGGGGCACGAGTATTATAGCAACTTGCTCGACGCTGCCGGAGCGACTCTACTACGAATGAGCTTGATGACGTACAGGGGAAGCGCGCTAACTGCTACGATGACAGCTACTTTCCATGCAAAAGGAGGGGACACGACGAAATCGAGGTCTGCAAGAGACGATCAGTAACCCTTGAGATGGATGATGAGAACACGCACCGAAATACTCCGGTAAGAATGCGATACTGATAACATAAAAGAAAAGGGTGACTACTTCCGAAATGACCATATAAATATGCCTGTCGCTAGGGATCAGACCAGCGTCCATTGGGAGAGTAACTGTAGTTCTTACCAAGTTGTGATTTCTAGTGCAACCATGATGAGTTCGTTAATGACCAAAGCCGTAAAGGAGATAGACACGATGTTTAGAAACTCGGTTTCGAACAAGAGGAGGGACATGATCATGATGGCTGCGCCTATAAATATCACGATCAACTTAGGGAATCTAAGAACGAAGCAAGTTGACTGACCTTGGTATACACTAATCATCAACCACTGGAAGAACGTCTTGAAAGATAGAGCACGTCCCTACAACCAATTGTCAATAAGCCATAAGGCTATTCACACAACCACCCACTTTTGTCAGTTCTTTGTATAACTCCGGGTATATCAACGCAAGATCCTCGTTCACATCACGATCCAGAACCAAGGAAAACACAGGCGCCATCGTATAAATCGTCGCATACCCTACCATCAACCACCCCTGGTACAGCGCAATCGGGGCAAAATAGAAGATAGCAGAGAAGACGGCTTGCATGATCGAGATGATGAGGCCGCGGTGGATGACGAATTGTGCGAGCTTTGCAGAACGGCGGTATGAGTTACGGCCGTGCCACATCAGGAGCTTCGTGAGGTGGCTGAATTGGGTGACGGAGAAGTCAGCAGCGAGGGATGCTTGCTTTCCTTCTTTTCCAACGATACCGACACCTGCGCGCGTTAAGGTTTGAGAGTTCCGTTCGGAATCAGTGTTAGAGGACTCACCAACGTCAGCGGCTTGTATCATGCTGACATCATTACCACCGTCTCCGATACAACAAACACGTTTCTTGGTGTGATACCGGATTAATCTTGCGACATCTGCTTTCTGGGTGGGAGAGCATCGACAAGCAACGACGGCCGATAGCTTGGTTGTAATCTCGATGAACTCATTCTTGTACAGGTTCAAACAAAGCTGAGTAGGCAAGATGAGCGGGGCACAAATACGTGTCTAAAGAAAGTAGTACCTGCAACGACTCGCCATCAATTACCAGACAGCAATCCAGCTTCGACTGTAAGAACTCCAGCTCGTCCTTGACTTGATCAGAAGTCTTTACTGCAAACCCAAAACATGAGTGGCGGAACAAAAACACATAGATCAGCAAGCTCACACTTGGCTAACTCATGAATATACTGATTCCGCGCCACCAGTTTGGTCGAAATGGCAATAACTCGTGCCGTCTCGATCTTATCACCGGTAAGCATCCAAATCTTAATTCCCCCATTCCTGAGCAGCTCAAGCGTCCCTTTCACCTCATCCTGCAGCTTATCCTCGACACCTGTCAGGCCAAGCAGCTCCAGGTCATGCTCCAGGTACTTTGCAACGACAGAAATCATCGCCTCGCCACGTCCATCAAGCCGGATGCTAGCAGCATGGTGCGCAGTCTTAAACGCCGCATACTGCTGCGAAGTCAGCCGCTTACGTGCAACGACGAGCGTACGCAAGCCCTCGCGCGCCATATTCCCCGTCTCCTCTTCCAGCCAGTCATTCCGCTGCACGATACGAGCCATAACGACATCTGCGCCCTTTTGCAAGAAAAGCACCTCACCACTGTGTGCGTCTCGCACGACAATGCCCATGCGCTTGGACTCGCTCGTGAAGGGGAATATATCAAGGATGTCATAGGTAAGACGTGCGCCGGTGGGTGTTTGGAGCTCCATGCGTGTGCGGTCGCGGAAGACAAGCGTGAGGCCGACACTTTCAGTCCACTTGACGATTGCGACTTCGTCTGGGGAGGAGGCTTGGTAGGTCAAAGTGCCATCGTCGTTGGTGACTGGAGTGACCTATGTTCTGAGGAGTGGGCTGGAAAGAAAGAGGGAAAGGGAGATGACGTACATTGTGGCAAAGTGCAAGACTAAGCACTACGTCCCGGAGTCTTGACGACATATCCCTCCGTCCTCTCATGGCAAGTTGTGCGCCTGTAGCTATTGAATTACTTCTTGCATGAGCTGCATTTCGTGAGTGTTAGTCTATCCATGATGAAAGAAGTGGATGTGTGAAATACGCGCCTTGATCAGCACCAAATGCACTCGCAAGCTGGTGAGCAACTTCGTCCATGCTGTCAAAACCGTAGGACATGGTTCCCATGTGCAGCTTCTTCATCTCCATCTCTAGAATGTCCTTCAGCCATCCGTGTGCACATAGGAAGATATATAAATCGTAATGGGTAGGAGGCAATACGTAGCAGAGAGAAGGAACAATTCCACGCACCATTTTGCGTAAGGGTTCCAGTTTTATCGCTAAGAAGGTACTCTATGCGTCCCAGCTCCTCAGGTAGTGTGCTCGTGCGGACGATTGTGCCAGGAATCTCGGAGTCGTTCATTATTTGCTGTGCGTAGACCGTCTTGCCCATGTCAAGGTTTACACGCAAGCTAGGTTTGCCGTGAGCATGATACATGAGAGAAGCGATAAAGGGAAGAGAAAACAATGGGTATGTGCTCGTTTTCCGTGAAGAAAAGAAAGACATACCTTATGGGGATGATAGACGAAAACAATATGAGGAAACGGAATACATAAATATACCACTGTCCCCTGAACCCATTCAACGCAACGAGTCCAAACGATAACGCGAACGTCACCGCGCAAAGAATCTGCAGGTAGACTGTCATGAATGTTCCCCTTAGTACAAGGACGTACATGCCTACCTTGGCAAGTCTATTGATCTCCAGATCCAGCAGACCGACCTTGGTCTCAGGATGGCTTGTGTTCATGACAGCGCGCGTCTCCGACCCTGTATATACGATGAAGCCAACAGCAGAACCCGCAGCTAATACCGTATTGCTCCATAGGACATTCTCCGCAGACAGCGGCTCGACAGCGGGGACCTGTACCATGGGCACATCATCAACAGAGTGCGCGCGGGGAGTGTGTATCGTAAATGTCCCGATGAACGTGTGGATGTCCTTGATTGGAGCGTCGGCTAAGGTTCGGATGTCAAATGAACATCTAGGGGTGGAAAAGGTAGGGGCACACACCATAAACTTCCGCATCCAAATCTAGTAGTTCCCTGTCGTTGACAAGCTTCTGGGTAGCAGGAACTGCAACACGAAGCTTCCAGTCCGTCTCTCCGTCGAGCTGGTCGGTTCGGATGAAGCACGTTCCAGAAGCATCGCTCGTGCGCAAAAGGACCATATCTGCCGGTACGCGCTGATTCTTCTCCAGTACGACAAGGTCACCCACCTTGAGGGAAGAGGAAGGGACAGAGCGTGTATGCGGACCGCTATCGGAGGAGGGAACGAGGATGAGGTATTTCTGGGAGTTTGCTTCGCGGTCGCGGAGATTGCGCTTGTAGTCATCGTAGGCTTCTTTGCCCATTGTGACGCAGAGCACGAATGCGAGGGGTGCGACATATGTAACAATAAATCCTGGGCACACATGAGGTGGTACAGAACCAGTATGAGAGGAATAAGCGTACCGATCTTGAGTGCTGGAACGAACTGAGATAGGGCGACGAGAAGGAAATATAGATTAAAAAAGAACTTGAACTGTTCGTAGATGACAATAGGAAAGAAAGTGAATATGTTGTATTTCTGGTTCCGTACGAGGTTGGGCGGGAACTTGGATTGTAATTTTTCTGCAAAGTTGAGTCAACAGCTTTGTATAGGATATGCATGGACTCAGAGAAGACGTACCTGCTGGTCTGAATGGTATTGTCCTGGACTTGTCCTGTGTCTTATGTATACTTGACGGACGCTGTCCCGATGAACGCTATCTCCACTTAAGACTTGTGGTGCTTTGCAGATAGATAGATAACTCACCCTTTTCGACTGTTCACCTACATCTCCCTCTTCAGCCTCTTCTAGCGTACTGTCCCTGTTCCCAAGTAAAGTTGCCTCCTCATCGAACTCGTCTGCGTCTATGTATCGTTCGCGCTGTTTTCCCTTTCCCTTTGCAGTCAAGTTTACGTTGCGTGCCGCAGCAGCTCTCAAAACACTCGTGGGCATATCGGTATCCTGGGCGTCGTTCAGAGGAACGTACCCGGCTCTTGTCTTTCCTTTGCGTCCGAGAGAGTGCAACGGGATGTCAGACATCAACGTCGACCCGAGGCCAGACCCACCCAAAAGTCAAGGCTGCAAACCAAATAGTGGATACTGCCCGATGAGTCGATGAAATGTGACGTCAAGAAGCAACTGGCAGGCCCAAGAAATTAGGGCGCAAAGGAGAGTACTACTGCGCTTTTGCGTGAGATGGAGCACCGCTGTCAGATGCTCAGGCTAATGAGCAAATTGTAGCTGTTGATATAAACAACAGTGGTAACGCGTGGACCATGCGTATATGTACGTGTATCAATGTAATTATAATTAAACATGCTTGTTTAAGTTCTAGACTGCTTCTGTGCTTCTACCCCAGCCTGGAAACATGATGGAAAATTTAACGTTGGGTATCTTGGACAATGGACATCATATCCAAACGCAAAGTAAAGGATATTTTTTTCGCTAGCACATAGTGTAAAGCGATAGTCTATCAATATTATCATCTAGTTTAAAGGCCAACTTCATCTGCGAATGGTAATGCCTGCACACTCCCAATAGCTACAAACGTGGGCTTGGCTTGCGTGATTGCAGTAACAGACTAGATACGTGTTTTAATATTATTCACGCAGAACGAAGAAAAATGTACACACCTTCGAGAATGCAGCAGCATCAACCTTGTCTATTGACGCTAGCGTAGCTTCGATGGAAGCATCCGAGTTTGCAAAGACCTGTAATCATGAAAACGTCCTCAGAAACCTAAAGCCCACGACCAAATGTCAGGAACGCACCTTGGTACTGAGAGCACCGAAAATCCCATCACGACCATCTAGAGAGCTGGCAGCAGCAAACTTGGCTTTAGCTACAGCTGTTTTAAGTGCATCACCCTTCAGGCCCGTCGACTCCTTCAATGCCTTGGTGGCAACCTTGGCAGCCTCCTTCACCCCTTCGGCGCTCGAGCCCTGAACAAGCAGACCGAAAAGCGACGCATCCGAATATGACATGAGAATAGGCTGCACTGACGTCCCCTGCGGGATAGCAGCAGAAATAGGTGAAAGGCCCTGTGACCACTTGACAGATGGCTCAGGCGAGAGGTGCGCAGAAAGAATAGCAAGCGCGGGATCCGCAGGGCCAGCAGCACCAAAGCCAATGAACACAGTCTCAGGCCCATGTGACTCCACCCGCGTCTCACCACCAAAGTATGTCGACGGTTTACTCTCTGCAGCCACGTTGCCCACAGATGCGCCTGCAAGCGCTTTCTCGACTAACTGTGTAAGCGTAGCTGAGTCGATGCCAGTGCCCAAAACAGCGATGTTGCCCTTGCTGAACGCACGAGCTGCGAAATCCTTGACATCATCGAGGGAGACATGACTGTGTGGGGACGCGAAGAGGGAGGAACCGAGACCAGAACGGAAGGCGAGCGAATGTGCGAGTTCGAGTGCGTGGGTTGCAGGGTTTTGCGAGGCAGCAATGCTCTCGGCTTCGACTACGGGGAGGACGTACTCTTGGAACTCATGTCGCTGGAACTTGCCAGACGTGAGGAAGGAAGACATGACGTCGACGAAGAATGACCTGTAAACATCACGGCCATATTAAAACCGACGCATAAGATGCTGCATGTAAGGGAACGGACTCATCACCGCGCAAGAACTCGGAAGTGAGTGCCAAATATTCACGGGTCAAACTTGCAGAAAGGACACCGCCGTACAACTCGCTCTCTCTGACCGTGCCCAATGTCGACCTTTTAGCAGTGCTCTGCAAACACTACTTCAGAGCACGTATTGAGAATAGAATATAACACGCACCTTGAAAGCGAAGTTTTTCAGCGTATGCGCGACACCAGGTTTAGACTCGTATCGGCTGCCGGCCTTAACGAGGAAAGTGACAGCGGTGGTGGGTTGACCGTTGTCGATGGCTGCGACCTTGACCCCGGCATTGTCGACGACAGTGGCGAAGCTGCGCGCGAAGGCCGACACTCTTCTTGCAAGCATTTGTAAAGATGAGTGAGCTTGGACGGAACGGATAACTTTGGACTCAAGTTGCAGAGCGGAGTTGGCTCAAGAAACGGTAGATTCCGTGTTCGTCCGAAATTTTGTTATGTCCACACCGGGTGACCACAAGAGGTAAACTCAGTGCGCAGTAGTTGGGAATCATAATCACATTGCATTGCATTACAAACAAACAACAGGCAGGTAGGAAAACTCATCATGGAGTACGTTTAACAATCAAAGCAAAACAAACAGGAAAGCAATCATAAAAGCAGTTACCAGAAAGCACCTTGAAGATAGCATTTCACAAAAAAGCACAAGAAAGCGACAGTCACAGAAAGGCACAAGACAACATTTAGGGGACAAACACCCAAGATTCTTTATAACTTCCTCGCCCACACGGTGTGGTAAACCCCAACCAAACCGGGGACGTGCTCTATGTCCTCAACAAACCCAGTGACAAGGGTGTCAATCTCATGCTGGGTCATCCTTGCTTCACGGAGCATAGGTTTTAGGCTCTCCGCGAAATCCTTCAGGGCTTTCAAGTACAACATGCCGACACGCCTCATGACCGGGTTCTGGTGCCAGTCACCAACGGGGATATGGAACGTCTGGATAGTAGGCATAGTGAACTGATGGGATTGCCGAATGAGACCAGGGATTCTGTCGGCAATGGGGACCAGGTGCCGGAGCCCAAGGGAGTGATCAATCGCCTGAAAAAAGCTTCGCGCACGAGGTACTTGGCGAGCAAGGTCAAAGGAAGACCCATGGGCAAAGTCGATGCAACGTCCAATCTCGCCGGAGAAGAAGAGACCGCCGGGACGGAGCAACCGAGCAACTTCCCGGAGGAGTTCTGGGTAGTCCGTAACCTATTCATGATTAATGAATAAAAACGTGGCAATCAATGAACAACGTACGGCTAGATCAATATTACGAGCATGAATAAAGTCCATAGTTGCGTTGTTCCATCTGAACTGTCTTGTGATATCATGGATCTCGAATTGCACGTGTGGCAAGGGGCGCCTAGTGGCAATCGGAACTGGGCAGGGGGTAATTTGAAACTATTCATCTTACGCGGGCATAAGCAAGCTCACCGATATCAAGCCCGTAGATCTTGACACGGGGAAACAATCTCGCCATATCCATCGGCCTGCAGGAAGGTTAGCGTAAGAGAAGCACAGATCGGAAGTTGGTCAATAGATCGCGCACCAACGGCCTGTCCCGGTGCACAAATCGAGCACACGTTTTTGCCTGGAGCGAGCATCGCTGAGTACCTCGCTTACTGGGCCAAGGTAGTGGGATTCGACGATATCGCGCAAGATTTTATGAACACTATTCAATCTCTAATGAAAAATTAGCGATTTTAATTGTATGGGCTGCGTGGCACTTACTGCTTGCTCCGGCCCGTCAGCAGGCAATGGATAAGGCAAGTTACCATGAGAATGGAAGAGCCTTCCGTCCCTTTCAAAGAAGTGGTCCGGAAAGTCATATTCTTCGAGTTCGGTCACGTCAGAGGACGCGTCAGAGGCATCGTCTTCATCTGGGAATTCAAGGAATGAGTGAGGGAACACCACCTGGGGGTACAAGCGTTAGACTGACCGTGCAGCATATTCTCAGTATACTCGAAGGCCATGAACGGGATGGCACAGCGATGAGGAGACCGCTGCGCGACAACTTGATATGATGTGATAGTTGTTGGCAAGACGCCAAAATTGGACCCCGCTGCAATTCCTGAGTTTTATACCGATAGTAACTCAGCGAAACAGGGTAGAAGGCTAAACACGAGGTCAAATCCAAGCGGCCCTTTTGAATCCAGGTTGAGATGGGAATGAACCACAATAACAACGTGTCAGCGTTGGTAAATGGGGAGTGTCAAAAGCTGTATTTGCGAACTGGTCGGTGGGTTGAACTCAGGTTGAAGTCAGCGGCTGCCAGGAAGGGAAAAGAAGGTTGGCCAGTTGATGGGGAGTAGAAAGGCCACGCAGGCACACTCGCTCGAGAGAGGAAAGCAAAGACCGAAGAGCGGCATAGGTTATGCATAAGTATCAACTGAGGAAAGATGCTAATTTTCGATGGAGGAAAAGAACGATAACGGTTACGTGATAAGCTGAACCGCCTTACCTGACCATTACAACAGCAAAATGACATACCATCTTCGGTGTAGATCTTCAATTGCAATCGATACGGCCACAACAAAAGCGCCTTAAGCCCGCGTTGGACTAGGCTTTCATTACTGGATAGCTGTCATTGGGCAAGTCAATGATGCGCTTCTCACTGTGTAAAAAAAGCTGCCTTATTAGTGGATGGCGCCTACTTCTTCGCCTAATTTTTTTGGTAAGCTTGCCGTCGTCTGAAACGATGCCCAGGGCTACTTTAGCGCCACATGGGAAGCAGATTCACCCAGATTCAGCTTTCATGCCGGTCTGGGGATATATTGATGACATGGCTACGGTCATTCTAATAAAGCATCTTTTTGTGAGTCACGATAAAATTTGTCTGACAAGCTAAATGCTGCTAACCGTGAGCATCCCCCCACAGGGATGATTCAGTTCGTGGGATTTGCCACCTCCCCGAGTTGCCGTATTGCAGTATACAGCACCTGCCAGCAAGTGGTTTCACGTTATCTGTCGCTCTCTTGGCGCAAAATATTTCTTGAAGACTCCTGTTAATTTGCTGGAACTACTAGCCAGGACCGTCTGACTGTGGATGTCACGTTAATATTGATTCGTTTTGTTTCGAGAGAAAGCTGGTGATTTTTTGTTTACTTCCGGAGAAGCATCCCCGCGACGCGAGACATCGGTCACGTGCACGTCCATGTGGTGTGACTCCTATAAAAGACGCGTATCAACGTCCACACCCGTCCACACAGTCTCAGAGTGTATTTCATGACTACGCATTAGCCATCCACCATACCATCCCCGTCTGAATTCACTATGGACGACATCAATGCATTTTTCGCCGAACAAGAACAGCGCATGAATCTTCCTGACGAGGACGTGGATGAATACATTCGTACACGATTGAAAGATTACCATAGGAACAGGTACGCGCGCCATTCAATTGGCTCCCTTTTTCCAGTCTCCTGAGTATGATGATCACAGAAGTCATATTATCGATCACCTTATTCCCGCGCAAGGTCCCCCGCGCAAAGTGGATACACGCTCTGATCCATTTCTTACTTCTGACATGAACAGGGGAGAGCAGCAGATCTCTGACAAAGAATTGCCCACGCAGTGCGTTTCGCTTACCTTCTCACATAGCTCTTGCAAATCTTAGTCTACAGACTGAAGCGCAAACACGCAGAGCCGGAGTCTCCAGCCCAGGGGAAGAAGCCAAGGCTATACGAGATTCCTAACGTGACCACGTCAGGAGTACCTGTTTCATCAACTTTCTTCTCACGTAGTGACAATGCTGAACATGCCGCAAAGTACGTTGTGTTGACCCTTATCTCAATTTCGGATCAATCAGATCCGTCCCGTAACTAACGCATATGGACACAGCGCTATAACTTCAATCAAGTTACTAAGTGAAGGCACCAACCAAATTCCGCAACTCCCGGCACACCGAAATGGGGATGCCCCAGTCGAAA
>Ga0310811_10011235_pt1 | contig 11599 bp, 11 predicted proteins | sample YCmetagenome_FD_207642 | JGI IMG/M metagenome (GOLD analysis project Ga0310811, IMG submission 207642) | Soil microbial communities from experimental microcosm in Duke University, North Carolina, United States - YC | ecosystem: Engineered > Artificial ecosystem > Soil microcosm > Unclassified ...
AAAGGCGCGCGAATCATGAAATCCCTTCTGCACGCTCCCGGCGGAACGAGCGAGAGCCTGAGCCGAAGAGGACCCGCTCCGACGGGCCGGCGAAATAATCTCGAGTTACCAAAGCCCGAAATGTGAGGATCAGCTCCAGGTGAGCTCGTCGATCGAGCGCGGCCAATCTTCCTTGAGGAGACGCGACAGCGCGCGGTCGGCGAGGAGCTTCCCATCGGTCTGGCAGCGGGCGCAATAATTCGTCTCGTTGTCGGCGTAGCGGATTCGCTGGACCGGCGTGCCGCAAACGGGGCACGGCTTGCCGAACTTTCCGTGGACGGCCATGTCGTCGCGAAACGCGGTCACCTTCGCCGGGAAATCGCCGGTTGATTCTTTTCGTAACTTTTCTATCCACTCCGTGAGTGTTGTGCGCGTCGCGTCGAATAGCCGAGCGATTTCCTCCTCGGTGAGACGCCTCGTGTGCTTGACTGGCGAGAGCTTCGCGCGATGAAGAATCTCGTCGGAGTAGGCGTTGCCGATGCCGCTGAACAATCGTGGATCCGTAAGCGATCGCTTGAGCGTGTGATTCTCGCGAGACAGGCGCTCGCTGAATTGCGCCAGATCTGCTTCCAGAACCTCGAGGCCACCGCGCTCGAACTGTTCGAGAGACTGTTCGCCGCGTACCAGCCAGAGTGAAGCGCGCCGCTTCGAACCAGCCTCGGTGAGAATCAATGTGCCGTTCGGAAAATCGAACGCCGCGAGTCCGATCTTGCCGGGCACCTTGGTACCGGCCGGGACCCAACGGAGACGCCCGGCAATCATGAGATGGATGACGAGAAAGAGATCGTCCTCCAGCTCGAGGACGATGCGCTTTCCCATTCTCCGCACACCCGTCACACGCTTCCCGGTTGCCGCGCTGATGGGGGGATCCACCGAGCGGAGCAGGAACGGCTTGGGGATCCGCACTCGCTCGAGTGGTTGTCCCACCAGTCGAGAAGCGAGGGCCTCCATGTAGACCGTTATATCGGGCAGCTCCGGCATCTCTGGATTCGCGCTCGGCTACTTTCTGGGTTTCGGCGGCTGCGCAGCCATTGCCGCCAGGAGGTAACTCAGATTCGCCGTTCCATCCATGATCGGCTCATTGGTCGAGTAGTCACCGACGTCATCGTGATAAACGATAAAGCCCGTATTGAATGGTGCGTACTCATCGGGGTCGTGGAGGCTGATGCCGAGGAGGTGTTGATAGATGGAGGAATAGACGGGGCCGTCGAGCAATGCACCTGTGAGCTCGACGTGCATCTCCTTCGCGACGACTGAATGCGGATCGCGTGCGAACACTCCGTCATGCGGAAGTCCGATGACCATGGAGACTCCCCAGGGATTCGTTCCGAACAGCCAGTCGAGTGCGGCCTGCTCGTATTCCCTGAACTGATTGTCGCCGGTCATGCGGCGATACAGATATGCCTGAGTCGCAAAGGAGGCCATCAGATTGTTCGAGCACCAGATGAACGGGATCCCGATCCGAAAGCCGTTGTCGGCGCGACTCACTACCATTGCCAGGCCCTTCCGGTAATACTCGGCGACAGTTTTCCGGTCGGTCGCGTTCGATCCACGCCATATCTCGTAGTGTCCGTTGTTGTGCCATGGATACCACTGATAGTGTTTGGCGGTGTCCGCTCCCATCCACGGAGTAACGGGCTCGCGCGCTGCGTATTCCTGCGCATCGCGGAGATAACCGCGGTCATGCGTCAGCGCGTAAAGCTCCGCCGCTGCCAGCTCCATGTCGTCGGCCCAGTTGTCTTCTTCGTAATAGTATGGTGCGTGACCTGGCGCTCCCTGGCAGACGCCGGGAGACTTTTTTCCGATCGCGTATGCTGACAGAGCTTTTTGATGCAGCTTGGCGGCGAAGGCGGGATCCTGCTTTCGGTAAATCGAGGCCGCCAGCGCGAACGCTGATGCGTATTTACCCGCGGTGGATGCGAATCCGTTCGACCTGTTCTTGTACTTGAAGAGTCCCTGCGGTTTCCCGGTGCATGGATACACCGGTCTCTCCTTCCCCTTTCCCCAGCCGTAGTCCGCCGAATCGGTGGTGGGAAGATCCCAGTAGGTATGGTCGCGATCGTCGCCGAGCTGGTTGTACATCTCCGAGTCGGTTGGGAACATGCGCACCAGCCACTCGAGGCCGTGCCGAGCCTCGTCGAGCACGTCGGGAATGCGGTTGCTTGCGGGGAGGCCGCGCGAATCGAAATGATCCGCAAAGGATGCCGGATGATCCCTGTACGCCATCATCATGACGAACGTCGCGTTGGCCGATGTCATCACGTACTGCAGATAGTCCGATGCATCCGCCCAGCCGCCCGTCACCGGAACGAATTTGCCGGCGCGGGTGGAATCGTCGACCACGATGCCATCGCGCGCGTGAACGACGGCCTTGAACAGCGGATTGAATCCTGAACGTTGCTCACGCATGTAGTAGAGCAGTGTATCGGCCGCGCCGTCGTAAGCGTTCGCGCTGATGTGAATGGTCGGTGACGTGACCCCGCCGGAGACCAGATGGTAGTCACCCGGCGTTCTGACCGTCGAGAGATCGAAGCGATAGTTGGTCGCGCAAGGCCCGAACGGCTTGGCGCGTCCGGCTCGTTGAACAAGAATTGTTTTTCCAGCGGCGTCGATGACCTGGAAATCGCGAATGTCGATCGGGACTGTGGAACAGTAGACAGCCACTTTCGGTGCATCGGGAAGGTAGCCGAGCTGATTGACGCGGATCACGCCGAGCGGCGCGGGGGTAGCGGCGACTTGCAGCAAGAGCAGAATTTCAATCATCAGAAGAAATGTCGGGTGCTCAAAGGGCGCGCGCAAAGTATTGATACGCGGCCTCGAGATGCTGTCGCTTGATATAGTCGCCGCCCAACCGCCGGCCACCATCGAGCGCGAGCACTACCAGCTTGGAAGCGATTCGCCTTATCTCGGGGTCAGCAAGCCCCAGCCGTCCTGCACGTTCCAGCATCTTCTCGCTGGGGGCGCCGATCAGCTTGGTGGCTCGGTGAGCGATCTCGTCGTCGTACACGAGACCCGTGACGAACACCACCGGCGCGGCCAGCGCATCTGGCTCGATGGTATCCGCCGACCTTAGCTCGAAGAATTCCTTTGGGCGCACTTCCGGAAATAGTGTCGAGAGATGGAACAGCCAATCGTCTCTGCTTATGGCAGGCTCGGACATCCAGGCGCGAAATGCGCGATAGGCAACACCATCACCGCCGCCGCGCATTGCAATCGCATCGAATGCGAAGCTCAGATATCGCTCGACGTGATGGACCTCGTCGTAAATGATTCCGGTTCGCGAAGAATCGAGAGTCCTCCAGAGCTGCGCGCGGTAACTAGCCCAGCCTGTTGCCTTGCGGGCATACTGGCGAGAGTTCGCGAAAAGCGCGACGACGATCGGCGCCAGACCATTCAGGAGCCGCCATCGCGACTTCGGATCCACGCCGCGCTCGAGATTTATCTGGAGGGCCGCGGTCTGCCGCATCATCTGGACGCCCGACGGTCCGATAGAGTCGAAGTAGCGAGTCATGCCCGTATAACGATCGCGATGGAGCTGCAGCGGCACTGCATCGATGTCGTTGAACGGGTCGACTCCCCGTGCCAGCAGCTCGATTCCAACGCTCGACATTGCCTCGCGAAGGATCTTCACGAGAGCCTGCGTCGAGTCGATGACCTGTGATGCTGTCGGCGCGGGAGCGCTACTGATCTCCAGCTGTCCGCCGGGCTCGAACGAAAGGCGCGCACCATCCGCGAGATTCCAGGAGGGAGGGTCTTCGCCATTGGACTCCTCGTGCCACCCCTCGCGCAGCCCAACGCGCGACAGCACCTCCGCGGTCGATGCGCGCGAATCGTTCATGGCGAGAGCGCGCGTACGCGTCGACTTGTGAACTGGAATCAGCTCCAGCTCCACTCCGACCGCCCGCGGATTCGCCGAAATGACGGGCGCGAACAGTCGCTGTCGCACATCCTCAAACAGCTCCGCCTCAGAGAGGCTCACGAGGCTGGCTCAGCCCTCCGCGCGGGCGAGCGCCAGAGCGAAAGAGCCATCGTCGGCGGGCATCCATTTCTCGATCGATAGGCCCGCGGCGGACAGAATCTCCTCGAGTATCGGGCGGTCGTACTTGTAGCTCAGCTCGGTGCGAATGGTCTCTCCCTTCGAGAAAGAAATCTCTCCGATTTCCGGAATCGTCACGGTATGCGCTCGGCGCACCACGAGATGCATCTCCACGCGATGCTGCTCGATACTATAGAATGCGCGGTGCTCGTAGTCGCTCAAAGGGAAATTCGCTTTGAGCTCGCGATTGAGACGCTCCAGGACGTTCAGGTTGAACGCGGCGGTAATGCCCCTGGCATCGTTGTACGCGCGATTGATAATGTTCGGATCCTTGATCAGATCGGCGCCCAGCAGAAAGCGATCGGCCGGACCCATTTCACCGGCAATATGCGAAAGCAGACGGACCGCCTCATCGCGCGAGAAATTGCCGATCGTGCTCCCGAGGAAAGCGACCAGCGTCGGACTTGCGACCGGCGGAAGGGCGAAGGGCTCGGTGATGTCAGACACGACCGGCATGATCTGAACGTCCGCATAATCAACGCGTAGCTGTGCCGCGGTCGCCTTCAGGAAATCCCTGCTCACGTCGATGGGGACGTAACACTCAGCGCACCCAAGTGAGCGCATCTCGTCGAGAATGATGTGCGTCTTGGTCGCGCTGCCGGCGCCCAGCTCCACCAGTGAGCACGGCCTGACAGCCTTGATGATTTCCCCGATGCGCTGCTCGAGCAGCGATCGCTCCGCCCGTGTCAGATAGTATTCGGGGAGCTGGGTGATCTCCTCGAACAGTTCCGAGCCGCGCTCGTCGTAGAAGTACTTTGGTGAGAGTTGCTTCGGCAGGCCGGAAAGCCCGTTGCGGACGTCGCGCACCATCTGTTCGTGCGGGCGATGTACCGTGTAGGGCGGCGTGCCGCCGACAATTTCCGAAGGACGATTCCCGTTCTTCATGCGTCCCGCGCGCAGCGGAATCCGCTGAAGATCTGACGGCGAATAGGGTAATCCCAATTCCTGAAGGTGTTGCGAATCGCGCCGGGCCTCGTGGCCCACGAGCCTCCCCTCAGGATTTTATAGTCGGGGCCGAAGAACTCCTCGGAGTATTCCTTGTAGGGGAAGCTTTCAAAGCCGGGATATCCGGTGAAATCACTCGAGGTCCATTCCCACACGTCGCCGATCATTCCATAACAGCCAATCGGCGACAGGTTGCGATCGTGAGTGCCGATCGGCGCGGTATCGAAGGCGAGCTGATCGATGTTTGCCGATATCGAATCGGCAGGCGCATCGCCCCACGGAAATGTCTGGGCGCGCCCGGTAGACGGGTTCCATGATGCCGCAACTTCCCACTCGGCCTCCGTCGGCAGCCGCTTTCCCGCCCACGCCGCGAACGCCTCGGCCTCGTAGTAGCAGACGTGACAAACCGGGCGCGTGGGATCGAGTGGGCGCGTGATGTCCATCGTCCGCGTGCGCCATCCATCCCCTGTTCTGCTCCAGTACTTCGGAGCCGTGGCTCCGCTCTCCCCCAGCCAACGCTTGCCGCCATCAGACCAGAATTCCTGACGCTCGTAACCGTTGTCTCTGATGAATTCCAGAAAGTGCCCATTCGATACCGGATAGCGGTCGATCTGAAACGGCGGTAGCACGATCATGTGCTTCGGCCGCTCATTGTCGTACGCGGCGCTTCGGTCATCCGTCCCGATAGAAACCTGTCCGCCGCCGAATGACACCATCTCGGGCGAAACAGGCTTACGCGCCGCGAACGAAAGCTGGCGCGGCGCGCGATATGGATCGCCCTTTTTCAGCTGCAAGGTTTGAAGGATCGTCTCGTTATGCTGGTACTCGTGCTGGAGGACCATGTTGTAGACGTAGGCATCCCGCAGCAGCGGATTTGCATCGTCGAATTCCACCGAGTCGAGCCGATCGAGAACGCGGACGCGTATCTCACGAAGCCGCGTAGTCATCTCCGACAGAGTTGGGAGCGCGAGCGAGGCACGAGTTGCACGCGGGTGCTCGAACGGGTTGTACAACCCCGGCATCTCGGAGAACTCAATCGGTCCGTCGAGATTCTGCGTGAGCCACAGCTCCTCGAAATGCGCGATATGGCCGATGTCCCAGATGATGGGACTCATAAGCGGGTCGTGCTGCCGATGCAGATCTTCGTCCGACACGGTGGATACGAGCAGCAGCGTCCTATCCCGTGCCTCCGTCAGGAGGTCCGCGATCGCCTGCTTTGAAGGAGGAGCAGAGGGCGCTGGATGGGTTGTGAGACGGGATGCAGTCATGGAAGGAAAAACACGGTCCGGCAATAATTGAAATCATACTGCCGTTCTTCAAAGTTGCTACCAGATAAGGATAGCCCGTAGTGCAAGTACCCGCGGGTGAGTACACTCTTGTCGCACCCTTCCAACCGGAACACATGAATGGCCGAACAGAGAATTGCTGTTGTAACAGGCGGTAACCGCGGAATTGGCCTGGAGGTTTGCCGCCAGTTGGCGGAGCTGGACGTCAGGGTAATCCTCGGATCGCGCGATGGCGCCAAGGGAATCGCTGCCGCGAAGGAGCTCAGTGCCACCGGGTTGTCGGTCGAAGCGCATCAGCTCGATGTGTCGAGCGCCAAAAGCATCGGTGAATGCATGAACTGGGTGCGGCGTGATGTGGGTCGCATCGACATTCTGGTGAACAACGCCGGAATCATGGTTGAGGAAGGGGACGCCGATCCGCTGGAGGAGCTCGAGATAATTCGCGAAACGATGCAGACCAACGTCTATGGTCCCGTCCTTTTATCGCGTCTCGCCATCCCCATCATGAAGAGCCGGCGCTATGGGCGCATTGTAAACCTCTCGAGCAGCATGGGCTCCCTCGCCGAAATGGGCGGCGGATACATTGCCTACAGGTTGTCGAAAGCCGGCATCAACGTCGTGACCAGGGTGATCGCGGCCGAAGCCGAGGGAATGGGCATTCTCGTAAACTCGGTTGACCCTGGTTGGGTGCAGACAGCAATGGGCGGGCAAGGCGCCAGTCGCAATGTCGCGAAGGGCGCGGAGACCGTCGTGTGGCTCGCAACGCTTCCTGACAACGGCCCAACGGGCGCGTTTTTCCGCGATCGAAAAGCGATACCGTGGTAGAATTGCACTCGTCATTGTTCGCGAATAGGTTTTCGGTCGACGAGTAACATGACGAATCCCAGCGCAATTCCAGTCAGCCCTTCGGGACGTCACAGCCCACTGATAGGCTTCGTCGAACGTATGCCCATCATAGCAGGTGGGCTTGTAGCGATCCTCGGCGCAGCAGCGCTCGCAGGCTGGGCCTTGAACATTCCTGCGGTTACTAGGCCCACCACCGGCGGATATCCGATCCTTCCGCTGATGGCGCTGTGCTTCGTTCTGGCGGGAACCGCGCTGATCCTGGCCGTGCGTCGGAAACGGACTACGAGCACGGATGCGATTCAACAAACGCTGGGTGCTCTTGTCGCAACGATCGCCGGGCTCACGCTGTACGAATACTTGCGGGGCAGCTCGTCCGGCTTTGATCTCCTCCTCTTCGGAGACAGCGTACAACGAGTCTCGCATGTTCCGCCCGGCCGCATCGCGATCAACAGCGCCGGCAGCCTCCTGCTCTTTGCGCTCGCGCTTCTCTCGATTCCGCACGATCAGCGCAGGCAGGACCTTCGCGCGCAGATGTTCGCGACGCCAGCTCTTCTCATCGCTCTGCTGGCGATCCTCGGCTATCTGTTTGGCGTCAAAGGGATGTACAGTCTGTCGCAATCGTCCGGCATGGCGCTGTGGACGGCGATCGGACAGCTGATACTCGGCGTCGGGATTCTCGTCGCGGTGAGAGATCGCGGTGTCGCGGTGCTCCTGCTCGATGATGGCCCGGCCGGCGTTCTAACGCGGAGACTTCTGCCGGCCGCTTTGCTCGCCCCGATCCTGCTGGGTGTCATCAGGATTCTGGGAGAGCCATCGGGCTTCTACGAGTCCGAGTTCGGTGTGTCGCTGTTCGCCGTCGCCAGCATCATGACGTTCGTCGGACTCGTGCTCTGGTCGGCGCGGGTCCTTCGCAACACCGACAAGGAGCGCGTCGATCTGCTGCTGCTCGAGCAACAGGCGCGAGCCCACGCGGAGAAAGCGCGCAACGAGGCCGAGTTGGCGCGCGCGGAAGCTGAGCGCGCGAACAACGCCAAGACGGATTTCCTCGCTGTGATGTCGCACGAGCTGCGAACTCCGCTTACGGCGATCATGGGGTACGAGGAGCTGCTTTCCGATGGTATCACCGGACCGGTGACGGAGCTGCAGCGTCAGCAGCTGGGAAGAATCAACGCCAGCGCGCGGCATCTGCTTGGTCTCATCGACGAAATTCTGACATTTGCGCGCGTGGACATCGGGCGCGAACGCATACGATGGGAGTCGATGTCGGTGAATCACACGATTGCCGACGCGGCCGCGCTCGTCGAGCCGATGGCGGCAGCGAAGAGCATCGATTTCATCGTCGACCTTCTCGAAGAGGATGCGGCCATCCAGACGGATGGGACGAAGCTGCGGCAGATGCTGGTGAATCTTCTTTCCAACGGCATCAAATTCACGGAGAACGGCGAGGTCCGCGTCAGCTGCCTCGTGAACAATGGAGTTCTGGAGCTGAGAATTGCGGACACCGGCGTCGGAATTTCCGCCGAGAATATCGAGGAAGTCTTCGAGCCGTTCTGGCAGGCGGAGCAGACCGCCACGCGCAAGACGGGCGGCACCGGTCTCGGGTTGAGCGTGACCCGCAAGCTCGCGCGCTTGCTCGGCGGCGACGTCACCGTCGCCAGCAGACTGGGAGCGGGCACGACGTTCTTGCTGACGTTGCCGATGAAAGCGCCGGCGGGAGAGCCGGTCCGCCGACGCGACACCCCAACGACGCCCACGAGCGCGGTTGCCGCGATTCGCGTCTAGCGCGCGCCGATTTTCGCGTCCGGCTTGGAAGTCACGGGAGCACCTGCCTCCTCGAGCGGCGCGACGAAGTTGAACAGCTTGAGACGGAGATTTCCGCGCGGACCAAGAGTGGCGTCGTGCTCGTACAGGGTCACGGAGCAGTTCGCGACCTCGGCCTTCCTGTCGATGGCGAGCAACTCGGACTCGGTGAGGTGCTCGAGTATGTAGCGCATGCAGAGCACCACGACCGAGTGACAGACGATGAGAACCCGATATCCGCGGTATTCGCGCGAGATCATCTCGGTGGCGCTGCGCAGGCGGAGGATGACATCGCACCAGCTCTCTCCGCCTGGCGGCCGGTGGTAGAATTTGCCGAGGAGGCGGCGGAACTCGGCCTGTTCCGGGAAGATCTCCGTGACTCCGACGGCGGTGAGCCGATCGAGGATTCCAAACTCCTTCTCGCGCAGGCGTTCATCGACCACCATGGAATAGGAATCGTCGTGCATTCGTGCATACTCGACGATGAGGCCCGCTGTATGACGCGCGCGGAGGTAGGGAGAGGTGAGTACGACGTTTGGTCGATCCTCACGCGGAACGGATCGGAACCAGTTTCCGAGGGCGATCGCCTGGCGCTGACCGAGGTCGGAGAGCGGGACGTCGACATCGCGAACATCGATCTCGATTTTTTGTTCACCGGCCTCGTGCGCCGCGTCGCGCGCGACATTTCCTGCTGATTCGCCATGACGGACGACATACAGCAGGTCCGGCCAGATCTGATCTGATTTCATGCGACCGAAACAGGGTCAAGGAGCGTACCAAGCCCGGTTTCGGTTCGGGCGAGCTTGGTGTAAACCTTGTAATTCTATTTGGAATGAGATCGACGCCAGAACAACACGATCCCGATTGGCCGCGCTATCCTGAGACGATTCTCACTTTCTCGACCAATCCAGCTGTGGAAATCGATCTGCGTGAGATTCCGTCCGCGCGTGCGATCGCGGATCTGGCTGCGGCTGGATTCGACCAGCCATTCGCGGTATTGACCGCGTTCGATCCACGCGGCCACGATCTCTCAGCCGCCGAGAACGAGAAACGGCGCCGGGAGCTCGAAGCGCGTCTCATTGGGCGCGGATACCGTTTCGTCCCAGTGGACGCGTGCTCTCCAGACCGCACTCATTGTGAGGCTAGCGTTGCCGTGGTGATGCCGCAGGAGAAGGCGATTGCTCTCGCGCGGGAGCTCGAGCAGGTCGCGATCTTCTGGTTCGACGGGAAGCGGTTCTGGATAATCGGCGCGCTGATGGAAGCGGATCCTCTAATGCTTCCGCGTAACTCGTGAGACCGGTGATCGGCTACTTCACACCAGGTACTTCCTGAGCGGCTCCCAGTAGTTCAAATGCCAACCAGTCGCGAGATGCTTCGCCTGGCCGTTGGGGAATCCGATGTGATCGAAGACGATCGTTGTCGCCGAACCCTTATCCCTGAGTTGGAATCGGGCGATCGAGAAGATTCCCGGCGCCCAGTCAACGACGCGCCACGCCTGAACGATTCGCTGGTCCGGCACCAGCTCGAGGTGTCTGCCGACGATGTGGCCGCCGAAGATGCTGAAGGCACCACCGACGTCGCGCGCGATCTCCGCCGCCGGCGCTTTCGGAACCGTGCTGTAGGCCATGAAGCCCGAGAACTGTTTGGCGTCCGTCAGCGCTTCGTACACGCGGTGACGGTTGGTATTCAGCGTCACCTCCTGATGAATCGCATCGGTGCGGACCACCTCGTTCGACGATGGTGACAATGCGGCGGCCATCCCTCGGCCGGTTACCGAGGCAAAGGCGACCAATGAAGCCAGGCGCGTGGAGAACTCCCTTCGGGTCAGTTCATCTGGCAGCACGAGAACTCCGGATTAAGGTAAGGCTGGAATAGTTAACATTGTTGTTTAATATTAAGCAATGTCAAGAGCCCGACGTATTGGTCCATCTCGCTCCGATCAGCTCGATCTGGTATTCGGCGCGCTCGGCAACAAGACTCGGCGCGCGATGCTCGCGAGGCTAGCGAAGAAGCCGGCTATGGTCACAGAGCTGGCCGAGCCGTTCGACCTGTCGCTACCCGCGGTGTCGAGGCACATCAGGGTGCTCGAGCACGTCGGCTTGATCAAGCGGACAGTGGACGGCCGAGTACATCATTGCGAGCTGAAGGTGGAATCGCTCCGCGATATCGACGAGTGGCTCAACCACTACCGCCGCTTCTGGGACGCCAACCTCAAAGCCCTGGCTCGCCATGTCGAAAGTTGAGATTGTGAGTCTCGTCGCGCGGCGGACTATCCGTGCGACGCCCGAGAGATTGTTCGAGGCGTGGACGCGTCCGGATCAACTGATCGCCTGGTGGGGGCCGTCGGGGGTCGAATGTATCGATGCGCAGGTCGACCTCCGGGTCGGCGGAGAGTATCGCATCGCCAACCGCTTTCCCGACGGTCGCGTTGTCTGGATCAGCGGCGAGTTCGAGGCGATAGAGCCTGCTCATCGGCTCGTCTATACGTGGCGACTGGATTCTCAACCAGACCCCGAGCGGGTTACCGTGCGGTTCGAGCCGCGTGGCAACTCAACCGAAGTCATCGTCGTGCACGAGCGAATCTCCG
>Ga0310811_10011236_pt1 | contig 11598 bp, 8 predicted proteins | sample YCmetagenome_FD_207642 | JGI IMG/M metagenome (GOLD analysis project Ga0310811, IMG submission 207642) | Soil microbial communities from experimental microcosm in Duke University, North Carolina, United States - YC | ecosystem: Engineered > Artificial ecosystem > Soil microcosm > Unclassified ...
GTGTTCACGATCTGATCCGAGCAGCGATCCGCTCCGGCGAGCTGCGGAAGGGCGACAAGCTGGACGAGCTCTCTCTGATCAGGCGCTTCTCCTCAAGCCGCAACGCCGTACGCGAGGCTCTTCAGCTTCTCACCGAGGAGGGCCTGCTGGCTCGCTCCCCGCGAGAGGGCACGACGGTGGTCGCGGCAGTGGTTGAGTTGCCCCTAGACAACCTGATCGCCGAGGGCCTGGCTGACCAGATCGCGGTCGAGCGGCTGAGCGACGAGCGAGTTCCTTCCACGCCGAGCATTCGCCGCAAGCTGCAGACCGAAGCCGCCGAGGTCGGCGCCATTGAGCACCTGTTCACGCTCCGCGGCGAGCCCGTGGGCGTGCTCACGAACTACTATCACGCCGATGTGGTCCAGCCGACGGGATGGGTTGGGTGCCCCGACATACCGACTGTTTTCGAGCAGGTGCACGGGGTGGCGGTCGGATGGGTCGACACGACAATCGAGGCACAGCTCTGCGAGCCTCGGACGATGCGCGTCCTGGGTCTGACCGAGCGTTTGCCGGTTCTCGTCCGGGAGCAGATCACCTACGACGTCGACGGTCGTCCGCATGGCCTTTCGTACTCACATTTCCTCACTGATCGCGTTACCTTCAATGTGCGCAGCACGCCGATCACGATTCCGCATCGCGCGACGCGGCGGCAGAGCGCATGAGATGCGCGTCCTATCGGGTTCACCGAACTCGGACCTAGAATTTCGTTGTTGGCGCTGCCGCCAGTTGACCTCAGAAGGTACCTCCCCACCCTCTTCTGCTCCGGGAGGTTTCGCCAGGTGAATACCTAGAGGCCCTGTGTGTGGAGTGACGGAAAGCACTCTCTGCCCATTTTGCGCCGCGAGACTTATCATGAAGACTTTTTGCGGCCTGAAGGATTTCTCTCGCATGTAAGAAAAACACCGCTCACGCGTCTTTTTCTTACATGCGGCAAAAAGTCTACGTGTTGCTCGGACCCGCCTTCCCGATTAGCCGATGGCCGGGGACGGTCATGGGGCTTGCGTGAACGTTGAGGCCGGCGGCGGCTGAGGTGCTGGGCGCAGGTGGGCGATGGCCGGCTTGCCACCGAAATAACAGGCGGTTGCTGTCTGCGCGGGCCAGGGAAAATGGGCGGGGGCCGCGTGGGACTTTCCGTATCAAAAGGCGAGCAGGTTCTCGCGGAACGTCGGGTACTCGTACGACGAGCGGATCAGGCCGCGCTTGCGCAGGGCCGGGCACAGGCCGTCGGTGATGCCGATGATGTGATGGCGGGTCATCGGCTGGTAGACCAGGAACCCGTCGCCGCCGGCCACCTCCATCGCCTCACCCATCTGCTCCGCCACGGTGTCGAAGGAGCCGACGAAGTCCATGCCGTAGTTGAACGGGCCCGTGACCAGCTCGCGGAGGGTCTTCCTCGCGGAGTTCTCCAGCCACGCCTTCGCGGTGGTCGTCTCGCCAGTTCCGATCTCCTGCGGAACCGGGCCGTCGAGGTCGTACTTCAGGTAGTCGATCGTTCCGCCGCTGGCATAGCTCATGCCCCACAGGCGCATCTCGATCTCATCCTTGTCGTGACGCTTCGCGGCGAGCCGGCGAGCGATCTCCTGCGCGTCCTCGTCGGTCTCGGCGACCACCGGGATGGTCATGAACAGGATCTTCAGGTCCTGGGGCTTGCGGCCGTGCTTGACCAGGCGCTGATCGAAGTCCTGGCGCAGGGCCTTCATCTCGTCTGGGTTCTTGCACAGCGCCAGGATCACGTCGGCGTGCTTGGCGGCGAGCTCGCGGCCCGGAGTGGAGTTGCCGGCCTGGGCGACGACAGGGCGGCGCTGAGGGCCGGGGATCGTGTTCAGCGGGCCGCGGCACTTGAAGTACCTGCCCTCGAAGTTGATCGGATGCACCTTCGTGTGATCCGCATACCGCGGCTCGTCGTAGTCCAGCACAACCGCGTCCGGGTCCCACGACTCCCACAGAGCCGAGACGACCTGCATCCACTCATCCGCCATCGCATACCGCTCCGCATGAGCCAGATGCTGGTCATACCCGAAATTCTGCGCCACCCGGTGCGAGACCGACGTCACCACGTTGATCCCGGACCGGCCCTCAGTCAGGTGATCCAGGGTGACCGCCTGACGCGCCGCCAGATAGGGCGGGTACTGGATCGTCGAGACCGTCCCCACCAGACCCAGATGCCTGGTCGCCTGCGCGAGCAGCGGGATGTACGGCATCGGGTCGTTCTTGGGGACCATTTCGCCGTACTTAAGCGTGATCTCCATCGTGCCACCGAGGGTGTCTTCGATCATGGCCGTATCCTCGATGAACATCAGGTCGAAGCCGCCGCGCTCCAGCGAGGTCGCCAGGTCGACGTAGATGTCTGGCTTCATCCAGTCCATGCCATTGGTGCTGGACCACTCTCCCCACCACTTGTGGATTCCGGTGCTGTCGCCGAGGAACCAACCGAGGTGAAACATGGGAATGCCTCCGTCCGCATGGGCTATTCGCTGAGTCCCGCCGGTTCGTGCTGTCATTTTCCGACGTAGTGAGGACGCTATGAGGCGCTCGTTTCACGCGGTGCGAGCCCAGGTAGCACCGCTATTGCGCCGGTTCGAGGCCTCAGTGTCGCGACTGCGGCCGGGCTGTTGCGCCGGGGGATCTCCGCAATCCGCCGTGTTAGAACGACCGCGTCGGCGACTTCAGAAGGCCATCAGGTTCTCGCGGAAGGTCTTGTGCTCGTAGGACGACCGAATCAGGCCTCGCTTGCGCAGGGCGGGGCACAGGCCGTCGGTGATGTCGATGATGTCCTTGCGCGTCACCGGCTTGTAGACCAGGAACCCGCTGTTCGGGCCGGCGATCTCCATCGCCTCCCCCATCTGCTCCGCTACGGTGTCGAAGGAGCCGACGAAGTCCATGCCGTAGTTGAACGGGCCGGTGGCCAGCTCGCGGAGCGTCATGCCCGCGGAGTTCTCCAGCCATGCCTTGGACGTGGTCGTCTCGCCGACGCCTATCTCCTGAGGTACCGGGCCATCGAGGTCGTACTTCGAGTAGTCGATCGTGCCCCCCGAGGTGTAGCTGAGGTACCAGAGTCGCGAGGCGATCGCGTCGTTCGATGTCCGGGCCGCTTCCTCTCTGCTGACCAGTTCCCGGGCGTCGGCGTCGGTCTCGGCGACCACCGGGATGGTCATGAACAGGATCTTCAGGTCCTGGGGCTTGCGGCCGTGCTTAACCAGGCGCTCGTCCATGTCTTGGCGCAAGGCCTTCATCTCGTCTGGGTTCTTGCACAGCGCCAGGATCACGTCGGCGTGGGCTGCCGCCAGTTCCCGGCCCGGAGTGGAGTTGCCGGCCTGGGCGACGACAGGGCGCCGCTGGGGGCCGGGAATGGTGTTCAGCGGGCCGCGGCACTTGAAGTACCTGCCCTCGAAGTTGATGGGGTGGACTTTGGTGTAGTCGGCGTACCGCGGCTCGTCGTAGTCAAGTAGGACCGCGTCCGGGTCCCACGACTCCCACAGAGCCGAGACGACCTGCATCCACTCATCCGCCATCGCATACCGCTCCGCATGAGCCAGATGCTGGTCATACCCGAAATTCTGCGCCACCCGGTGGGTCACCGACGTCACCACGTTGATCCCGGACCGGCCACCGGTGAGATGGTCCAGGGTGACGGCCTGGCGAGCCGCTAGATAGGGCGGGTACTGGATCGTCGAGACCGTCCCCACCAGACCCAGATGCCTGGTCGCCTGCGCGAGCAGCGGGATGTACGGCATCGGGTCGTTCTTCGGCGCCATCATGCCGTACTTCAGGGTGGCTTCCATGGTGCCGCCGTACGTGTCCTCGATCATGGCCGTGTCCTCGATGAACATCAGGTCGAAGCCGCCGCGCTCCAGCGAGGTCGCCAGGTCGATGTAGATGTCGGGCTTGGTCCAGTCCTTGCCGTTGGAGCTGGCCCACGTGCCATTCCACTTGTGGATGCCGGTGCTGTCGCCAAGGAACCAGCCAAGGTGGAACATGCGGATCTCCTGTCGCGTGAGGATCGATCGTGGTCAGAACGCGAGGAGGTTCTCGCGGAAGTGCGGGAACTCGTACGAAGTACGCACGAGCCCGCGACGCTGAAGCGCCGGCACCAGCCCCTCGGTGATTTCTCCGATGTAGCGCCGGGAGGTAGGGCCGAAGATCAGGAAGCCGTCACCGCCAACCTCGGCCATGACCTCCCCCATGCGCTGGGCCACGGTGTCTGGGGTTCCCACCAATGGGACGCCACCCAGCACCCAGTTGGCGGCCGCCTCACGCAGCGTCTTGCCCTGCGAGTTCTTGAAGAAGTCAGCGAGCGTGCTGCGGTGGCCATTGGTGGTCAACTCGGGGACTGGCTCATTCCAGTCGTAGACGGAGAAGTCGTTCTCGGTCAGCGCCGACAGGTGTGCGAGGGTCTCCTCCGCCTTCCAGTCGGTGACCTCACGGTTCCGCTCCGCCAGCGCCTGGGCCTCTTCGTCGGTGTCGCCCAAGACAGGAGAAGCGACGAACATCATCTTGATCGAGTCCGGATCACGCCCGTACCTCTCGGCGCGTTGCCGCACGTCGTCGCGGTACTCCCGCATCGCGTCGATGCCGACCGCAGCGCTGATGACAGTGTCGGCGTGCCGCGCGGCGAACTCTCGTCCTCGGGGAGAGCCGCCGGCCTGGCAATAGACCGGCCTGCCGTTCAGCGGCGGCAGCGTGTTGAGCGGGCCGCGGACCTTGTAGTACTTGCCCCTGAAGTCGATGGGGCGCACCTTGGTGTAGTCGGCGTACGTCCCGGTCTCCCGGTCCATGACCACGGCATCCGGATCCCAGGAGTTCCACAGCGCTTCCACGATCTCCACGAACTCATCTGCCCGGTCGTACCGGTCATCGTGCTCCCAGAGTTCGTCCATGCCGAAGTTCTGCGCGGCGCGGTGCTCGCTCGAAGTCACGATGTTCCATCCCACTCGCCCGTTGCTCAGGTGGGAGAGCACCGCCTGAGAACGGGCGAGCAGGAAAGGCGGGTAGAAGGACGTCGACATCGTGGTGAAGATGCCGATGTGCTCTGTGGCCCTGGCCAGCACCGGGGCGAGCAGGACCGGGTCGTGCTTCGGCGCGTACAGCGAGTGCTTCAACTCAACCTCCATGCTCCCGCCGTACGCGTCGGGCACCATGGCCGAGTCTTCGATCATCATGAAGTCGAAGCACGCCCGCTCCAAGGACTGCAGGAAGTCCACGAAGAACTGCCCAGCGGCCCAGTTCTCCGCATCGCGGCCTCCCCACTGTCCTCGCCAGGACTTCGGAGGCATGAAGTTCATGAACCAGCCGAGGTGGAACAAAGCTGCCCGCTCAGTCATGTGTCGTCAGCTCCTCATCAGCCCTCGGATGCGCCCTTGGATACCTGGCTCCAGTCGATCCACTGGTCCGAGCGCCAGGTGATCCCATTGACGTCGGTCCGGAACGCGGTGGTCGGCTGGATCTGAGCGATGAACGCGATCGGAGCCTGGTTGATGAAGATCTGTTCCGATGCGTTCCACAGCTTTCCTGCGGCCGCGGTATACGGATCTGCCAGGGCGTCGGCCTTAGCCTTGGCCGCGTAAAAGGCGGGGTCGACCCACGCGGCCAGGTTGTTGCCGGCCGGCGAGCCGTCGGGGTTCTTCGCTGTATAGACGTTGAGCTCGTACGACGGGGTCAGCGTGATCGAGTAGTCCAGCAGCAGGAATGCCTGGAAGGTGTGATCGGTGCGACCTTGCCCGAAGGCCGCTGCCGGGACCTGCTTGATGGTGATGTTGAAGCCGGCTGCCTTGGCGTAGGTCTGGATCTGGACCGCCGCTTCCTGCATGTCAGGCTCGGCGGCAGACACCGTGAGGGTGTAGCTCACGGGCGTTGAGACGCCGGCTCGTGCCAGCAAGGCCTTGGCCTTGGCGGGGTCGTAGGTGAAGTCGGTGAAGCCCGACCCGTCATAGCCGGGCGCGTCGGAGCGCAGGAATCCGGGGCTCTTGCGGAAGGCCAGACCGTGGAAGACGTTCTGGATGATCTGGTCGTAGGGGATGGCGTACTCCATGGCCTGGCGTACCAGAGCGTTATTGAACGGAGCCTTGTTAGTCAGCAGCGGCATCTCCATGTAGGAGTTCGGGTTCGGGGCCGACAGGATCTTGGTGCCCGAGCCCTTCTCAAGGTTGACCAGATCCGACGGTGCGAGGTCCAGGGCAACGTTGGCGTCGCCGGACTTCAGCAGGTTCACTCGCGTGCCCTCGTCAGGGACGATCTTGTAGATGATCGTCTTGATCTTGGGGGCACCCAGGACGAAGTTGGAGTTAGCCGTGAGCGTCGCCGAGACACCCGGCTGGTAGTGGGTCACCGAGTAGGGGCCGAAGCCGTAATTCGGGTTCGTGGTGGTGAACTTGACCGCGTAGGGGTCACTCGGCGTGGCGTGCGCCTTGAGGTACTTGGCGTCGTAGACGTACGCCGTCACATTGGCGATCAGACCGAAGAAGGTCGAGAGGTAACCGGGTTGCGCGAGGGAGACGGTGAAGGTCTTGTCGTCGATCTTGTGGAACTGCTTGATCGAGGTGATCTGCGGGTTCTGGATCGATGGCGAGATCGACGTCGAGGTGTTGAAGCGGCGCTCCCACGACCAGATGACGTCATCGGCGGTGAGGGGATTGCCCTGCTCGCTGACGGCGTCGGCCAGGTGGAAGGTGACAACCTTATCGTCCTTGCTGATAGTCCAGCTCTTGGCAAGATACGGCGCGTATTTGGCCACATTCTGGGCGACGATGCCGTTCCTGTTGGTCGCCTCGTACGGGTTGCGAACCAGCGTCGCACCCACAACGTTCATCGACGGTTCGAGGCCGCCAAAGCCGTTGTCGAGAGCCCAGGTCCAGCTGGTGTCGGGGGTGACGACGACGAGGGTGCTGTTACCACTGCCCCCGCCTCCGGAGGAGTTCGGGCTGGAGCCACACGCGGCAAGCGCGAGCACACTGGCCATGGTCATGGCGAGAATGAGCAAAGCTCTCTTGATAGTCAAGGGAGTCTCCTTTGTGGTGACGCAGTCTGAGAAGGGCATGACACAACGTCGGGTCACGGCTGGACTGTCCGAGAAGTGAATCGAGCGGAAGCAGACGTCGCTGTCAGTGGTTTCGCCGGCCGAAGACGCGCTGGCCGGCCAAGGCGAACGAACCAACGGCGATGACCAAGGCGATGGCGGGAAAGATGAAGGACCACCAGCGGCCGACGGCCGCGTCGGAGGCTCCAGTGGAGATCATCGATCCCCATTCCGGGGTCGGCGGCTGGAGGCCCACGCCAAGGAAGCCGAGAGTTGCGGCAATGAGGATCGCTGCGCCGAACACGAGACTCGCGTTCTCTAGAGCCGGCCAGCTGGCGTTGGGCAGCACGTGGCGCAGTGTCAGCGCGAACTCGCGCTCCCCCGCCATGCGGGCGGCGTCGATGTAGGCATCGCCGCGGACCTTGAGGACCTCAGTGCGCACCATTCGCGCCTGGTTGGGCGTCAAGATGATGGCCAAGGCGATGGTCAGCGAGAACACGGACGTACCGACCACGGCGACGAGCGCCAGTGCGATAACCACCGCCGGGACGGCCTGGATCAGATCAAGGACACGGACGAGGAAGCGGGCGACCCAGCCGAGAAGGCCGCGGCGGGACTCGTTCATGCCGATGAGAAGCCCAAGCAGGATCCCGACAGTGGTGGAGATGAGGGATGTCAGTGTCGCGATGACGATATCGTTGCGAAACGCAGCGATCGTCCGCGAAAAGACATCCAGGCCAGTCGAGTCAGTGCCGAAGGGGAAGGCCCCGCCCGGCGAGAGATTAGGCGAGCCCGCGACTTCGGTCGGGCTGAGCGGAACGATCCATGGCCCGATGATGGCGATGATGAAAACGGCCACCATCGGGTAGAGCGGTGCCCACGACCAGATTCCCGCCAGGATCTGCTTGACCGTGACCTTGGGTGCGGAGGCGGCAAGAGTCTCGCTGCTGACCGTGATGGTCGCACTCATGACGCACCGTCCTTCGCCAGCCCAGGCCGGCGGCGCGGGTCGATGGTCATGTTGATGAGGTCGACGATGAGGAAGACGACCAACGAGATCGTGGCGACGAGAACCAAGAACCCCTCCAGCGCCGTGCGGTCGCTGGAGTTCACGGCGTTCACGCCGTAGAGCCCCATGCCTGGCATGGCGAAGAGCTGCTCGACGACGACGACACCACCGAGCAGGAATCCGAAGAGCGTTCCCATCATCGCCACCGCCGCCGGGGCTGCTCGCCGCACGACGCTGAGGAGCACGGTCTTGCGCGACGCCCCTGCCGCAATCCGGAACCGTGTCGGCGCGGCATCGACGGCCTCCTCCAGGGACCGGAGGAAGATCTTGAGCAGTAGCGGCGTGTTCGCGATGACGAGGACACCCACCGGGAGGACCAGGTGAGCGCAGATTGAGCCGAACATCGCGGTATCCCCGGCGAAAAGCGCGTCCAGCAGCGGGAAGCCGGTCACCCTTGGGTCCGGGTTCAGGGTTGGAGCGTAGCTGCCGTTCGGCGCTGGCAGCAGGTGGAACGCGGTGTAGAAGATGAAGATCCCCAGCACGCCGAGAACGAAGTCCGGGATCGCGCCAGCGGTCCGGGCGTAGGGGACCAGGATCTTCGCGAGGATGCTCCTCGGCCTGAGCACGGCCACCAAGCCCATCACCACCGTGAGCGCTGTGGCGATCACCATCGCGATCACCGCTAGCTCGATCGTCTCCGGCAGGCGCTGGGACAGCTCTCCCCGCACTGACAGTCCGTCGATCATCGAGTTGCCGAATTGCAGCGTCACCACGTTGTGGAGGTAGTGGATGAACTGCGAGAAGAGGCTTCCGGTGAGGCCAAGCGAGGCACGGATCTGCTCTGCCTTCGCCGAGGAGACGTTCTGGCCGCCGGTGAGTACCGCCACCGGGTCGCCGGGGATCATCCGCACTATAAAGAAGACCGCCACGGCGAAGAAGAAGAGGTGCACCGGAAGAGCGAGGACCCGGGTGACCCACCAGCGCTGTCTCCTCAAGACCTCAAGCGTCTTGGTCACCGCGCCGTCCTTCTGATCGATCATCGCACGGCCTCCTCAAGAGGGGGGCCGACAGAGGTGTGCTTTGCGATCAGCGGGCGGGCCGACCCTCTATACGCCTCGATGAGGACCTTCGTGTACAGGTTCTTGCTGTGGTTGATCACGTCGTCCACAGACCCCTGCTCGACGATCACGCCGTGCCGCATGACGACGACGTCCCTGCTTACGAACGCCGTAGCGGGCAGGCCGTGCGAGACGAAGACGAGCCCGGCCTTGTTCTCGTCGCAGTACTTCTTGAGCAAGTTCAACACAGTGCCCTGGACCGAGACGTCCAGCGCCGAGACCACCTCGTCACACAGAATGAGAGCCGGCTTGACGACCAGCGACCTTGCGATCGCGATGCGCTGACGCTGTCCGCCAGAGACGTCTGTGGGTTTGCGGTCCACCATCCACGGCGCGATGCCAACCAGCGCAAGGGTCTCGTCCACGAGTGCGTCCGCCGTGGACTTGTCCACTCCCAAGAGCTCCTGCGCGGGTCGGCGGACCGAGTCACGCAGCGTTCGGGTGGGATCGAAAGAGGACGAAGTATCCTGACTGATCATCTGGACGTTCTTGCGGAACTCCCTCATGTCACTCGGCGTCATGTGGTGGACGCTGATGCCGCGATAGGCGACTCTCCCTGAGGTCGGCGTCTCTAGCCCGACGATGATCCTCGCCAGCGTCGACTTGCCGGACCCCGATTCTCCGACGACGCCCAGCCGCGTGGTGTGGTCGATGGTCAAACTGACACCGTCCACAGCCGGGCGTCGCTTGCTATTCGCGCGCGTTTTCCCGAAGTCCTTGGTGACGTCCTCAACCTCGACGATCGCCATTTCGTTGCCGATCGGCATGGCTCACGCCCCCTTCGCCGGGGCAGTCAGCGCAAGCTCGCTCTCGGCGGCCGCGAGCCAGCAGGCAGCGCCGTACCCTCCGCCGAGTTCGGTGCGCTGCGGCGGGACCGCGCAGGCATCGTGTGCTTTGTCGCACCGTGGAAGGAAACTGCATCCGCCAGCCGGGTCGTGCTGACCCGTCGCTGAGATCGGAATGGTGGGCAGGACGTCCAAGTCGGCACTCTCCAGCGTGGGGACGCTGCGCATGAGGGCCTGGGTGTAGGGATGCACCGCGGTTGTGTCGAGCGTGCTCGAGGCCCCCTCCTCGACGATCCGGCCTCCGTACATGACGAGCATGCGTTCGGTGAACGCCTGGGCGAGGTGGATGTCGTGGGTGACGAGGATCAACCCCGTGCTCATCTCCGTGGTGAGTGCGACCAGCAACTGCATGATGTCCCGTGACAGCGTCGCGTCCAGCGCGCTGGTCGGCTCGTCCGCGATGAGGAGGCGCGGGCTTCCGGCGAGGGCGAGCGCCACCATGACGCGCTGCCGCATACCGCCCGACAGTTCGTATGGCCGACTCTTCATTACTCGCTGGTGATCGACCATGCCAACCTTGAGGAGCCACTCCGCGGCCTTGGCCTTGGCATTCTTGTACGAGATCTGCTGGGTGGCGCGCAGGATATCGACGAGCTGGCTGCCCACAGTCCACACCGGGTCCAGAGACGTACTCGCATCCTGGAAGACCATCGCGAGACCGGGAATGCGCTGCGGCAGGCGCTTGCGCTTGCGCTGCGCAATTGAGGTTCCCTGGAACGTAATGGCATCCGCCTCGATGACCGCGTTCGGATGGGTGAGGACTCCGGCGATCGCCAGGCAGGTGTTGGTCTTGCCCGAGCCGGACTCGCCGACGATCGCGACCCGCTCGCCGGGCGCGACCCTGAAGCTCACGTTGTCGACGGCTGTGAAGTCTCCGTCGGCGACCTTGTACCGGACGGTGAGGTTCTCTACATCCAGCACCGCGGTCGATGCTGGCGTGCTCGTGGCGGCGTCGTCGTCGCGGTGCGTGCCTTCGGTTTTCGTCCTCATGTCAGCCTCCTCGGTGGTGATCGGCTGTGGCGGATGATGCGGTGTTAGAATGCTGATCGCGCAATGTTTCGGTTGCCGGCACCTGCCCTTTACGACCTATTGCGCTGCGGTTTTGACACCAAATGGACCGTCGCGCAAGTTTCCTGACAGCTTTGGTCTTTTCGCAGGTCAGCGACCCAGCGTCGCGCGCTAGGCGGCCTAGAACTAGCGCAGTTCGCGGCTAACTCCGCGTCCATTACGCCGTCTCGTCAAGTACGCAAAGATGTCGCGCGGCACATCGGTGAGGGCCTTGGCGGCGCAATCAGGAGTCAACAGCTCAGGCACCCCTTGGCAATCGAGAACTGCTTGACTCGGGATATGGGGTCGTCACGGCGCCGACACGGCAGATGGGGACAGCGCCCTGCACCCGCTTCCCGGGCGCCGAAGGACGTGAACGAGATCCTCGATCGTCGCGAGGCCAAGCGATCGGCCCGGCTGGCCGTCATCGTCGCGTCGCTCTCGCCCGATAAGTTGAACCACGAAACGGTCGCCGAGCTCGCGGACGTCCCAGTGGGATACCTCCGCTGGCGCTATCCCAGTACCGAC
>Ga0310811_10011237_pt1 | contig 11598 bp, 7 predicted proteins | sample YCmetagenome_FD_207642 | JGI IMG/M metagenome (GOLD analysis project Ga0310811, IMG submission 207642) | Soil microbial communities from experimental microcosm in Duke University, North Carolina, United States - YC | ecosystem: Engineered > Artificial ecosystem > Soil microcosm > Unclassified ...
GCCGGCGGTATGGCCAGTCGCCGAGCGACTGCCGTGCTCGCACGATGGCCGCCTGACGTGGCCGTCCATACAATCCAGGGTCACTCGCTCGTTCGCCGCGCGATGGATGCGGTCAACACACACATCCGCGACGAAGCGTTGCGCGTCGGCGATACGCTGCCAGGCGAAGGGCATTTCGCTGAGAAATTGGGTGTCAGCCGCGCCGTGATGCGTGAAGCATTCGGCGCGCTCGCTGCCTTGCACCTGATCGATGTCGGCAATGGCCGCCGACCGCGCGTCGCCGCAATCGACGGATCGGTGATGGCGACCTCGCTCGACCACGCGATCAGCACTGCACAGATCAGCGTGCTCGACGTGTGGGACGTACGCCGCACGCTCGAGGCGCGAACTGCAGCGCTCGCGGCGGTCAACCGCACGCAGGAGCAGGCAGCCGAGCTTATCTCGCTTGCCGAGCTTATCGCTGAGAATGCGGGAGATTCCGAAGCGATCAAGAGACACGATATCGCGTTTCACCAGGCCATCGCCGCGGCAGCCGGCAACGGCTTGCTGACCGCGATCATCCGCTCGTTTGGCCCATTGATGGAAGTCGCCGTGCCGGCGGCATGGAAGACGCGGACGACCGCCGAGCAGCGCTATGCCATCATCGAGCACCATCGTAATCTTGCTGCGGCCATCGCAGCCGGAGACGCCGATCGGGCGGTTGCGTGTATGCATGGGCACTTTGACGCTTCGGTCGGCGCACAGCTGGCGCGCGACAATCAGTAGCCCGAGAGACATGGCCGATATGTGCTCGATCGAAACGAGGTGACACGGCGTCTGTCACGCCGCCAGCCCAAGGCCGCCCGTGCGATAAATCTGGCTCAAATGCGCGAGCGGGCGCGCCGCGCGCTACCCCATCCAATCTTTGACTACATCGATGGCGGCGCCGATGACGAGGTGTCGCTTCGGCGCAACGTTCGAGCGTTCGATACTTACCAACTAATACCGGACGTCCTTGTGGACGTGTCGCAGGTAAGAACGTCAACGACCATTTTCGGGCAGCCGTCGCGTTGGCCGCTCATGTTGTCCCCGACTGGTCTCACGCGGATGTTTCATCAGGATGCGGAGTCCGCAGTGGCGGCCGCTGCCGCCCGGCATGGGATACTGTACAGCCTGTCGACCATGGGTACGACAAGCTTGGAGGATATGGATCCGACGAATGCCGCGGCCAAGATATTCCAGATCTACATCTTCAAGGACCGCGGGCTAACCTCGGAACTCATCGCCCGATGCAAGGATGCGGGATATTCAGGGCTTACGCTGACTGTTGATACGCCCGTCGCGGGCAATCGCGAGCGCGACGTCAAGAGCGTCACCCTCGATGGTCAATCTCTGCACTTGCTGGAAATAGGTTCAATCTCGCCAACGTCAGTCACAAGGTCGACGCATTGGCCGCGGGCCCGATGAGCTTGTTCGAGTACATCGGGAATCAATTCGACCGGACCGTGTGTTGGCGTGACGTGGAATGGCTCGCGCGCGAATGGGGTGGTCCACTCGCCATCAAGGGCATTATGTCTCCGAACGATGCCCGAAAATCCATCGCGTCAGGTGCGACCGGAGTGATCGTTTCGAACCACGGCGGCCGGCAACTCGACGGCACGCCTGCCCCTATCGACCAGATTGCAGCCGTACGCGCAGCTGTCGGCGCGGGCATCGATGTCATCTGCGACGGCGGCATACGACGCGGTTCTGATGTCGTGAAGGCCTTGGCGCTTGGTGCAACGGCGTGTTCGATCGGGCGGCCCTACCTTTATGGCTTGGCCGCCTACGGCGAGGCTGGCGTCGATAGAGTTTTGTCGATCTTGTCCGAAGAGTTCATCCGGACACTGACCCTAGCGGGCATCAACGACGTCGCCGCCGTAGAACGACGTCACGTCGGTAGCTGCTTGTCCTGCTCGACTTAGCGTAGGCTGGGCGAGCGGAGAGCAGAGATGATCAAGATGAACGGCGAGGTTGAACTCCCACGTTAAATTCTCGGGAACTCATATCAACGGCCGCTTTTGATGCTTGAAAGCGTCCCGGGGAACGTCCGATGTGAAGCGCATTCCTGCCCCATTGCATCGCCTAGGGTCGCGTTCTTTGCGCCCCGTTGATGTCAATCATCCACTCCTCCGATACCAAGAGTAGCGCGGCCATTATAACGGGTCCGATAAACAGCCCGACCAAGCCAAGCGCAGCAAGACCGCCAAACGCACCGATCAGCGCCAACAGGAACGGCAGTTCGACCGCACTACCCACCACAATGGGCTGAACAACGTTATCGCCGATCGTCATGACCACCGCGCCGAAAGTGAAAAGCAAAGCCCCAGCGAGCACACCGCCGCTACCAACCAGAATCAAGCTGGCCAGCCCGAATGCCGCCCAAGCGCCGAACGGAATTAACGCCAGCACGATCGTAAAAGTCGCGAACAGGAGAGGCTGCGGCACACCGGCAATTGTGTAGGCCACGCCGATCAGGGCACCCTCGCCGAATGATACGAGCAGTGTTCCGATCACAGTCGATCGTACAGCGCCCGTCAGGCGCGCCGCGAAATCCCGTCCAAAGGCGCCGAACATTCGGCTCGCCAACATCTCAGACTGTATAGCGATCCGGGCGCCCCGCGCCAGCAGGGTCGTTAGGATCACTAGCGTGACAAGGAACAGCGCCGATTCCCGCGCAACCTCGCCTGCGATCGAGCGGGTCCAGCCCAAAGCCGAGCCGGCGCTGATCGTGCCAAGCAGAGCATTCGCGCCATGCGGATTGGCGAGATTATGTTGCCACCAGCGGGCCGCGCGCGCGCCGACTATTGGCAGCCCGGCAACCCAGTGTGGCGTCGGCAACCCGTTGCTTTGCACGTGCTGCACCCAGTTTAGTGCCGCCTGACTTTCCTGCGCCAAAGACACCGCCGCGATTGACAGCGGCAAGATGACAAGCAGTGCGGTTGCCGCGGTGAAGATGAGCGCGAGCGCAAACGGACGGTTAGGCAAGTAGCGTTCGGCCCGCTTGAAAAGCGGCCATTCGGCGATGGCGAATACCGCCGCCCAGGCGATTGGAGTCAGGAACGGCAGAGCAATCCAGAGCGCGAGCAGCAAGATACCGACCGTTAGGTATAATTGCCGAGTGCGTACGCCAGCCTCCGGTTTGCTTGGGGGTGTTGCACTGGCGGGCTGCTCGGTCATGGCTTCGTCGCCTGTGATAGATGTCGAAGACTGAGCGAACGACTGACGGATGGGTTGCAGCGTTCGTGGGCCCAGCATTTATGACGTCGGCTTTCGGGGACCGGCTACAGCAGCACGAAAGACCTTTTAGAGGGCGCTTCCGCCATGGGACCGGTGAACCACATTAATACGACTTTGGCGGGAAAGTCGTTTTAGCTGGGCCATTGTTGACCTCCACGGCGTTGGGTTTCCGTAGCCGAACCCTCGGCGGTGAAGGATTTCCATGCCTGACAATATTAAGAAAACCCTTGGGAACGGCGGCGAAACCCATCAGCAGGCTGGCGACGGCATGCCCGTACTGACCACCAACCACGGTGTGCCGGTTAGCGACAACCAGAACAGCCTAAAGTCCGGGTCACGGGGCCCAACGCTCCTTGAAGACTTTGTCCTTCGCGAAAAGATTTTCCACTTTGACCACGAACGCATCCCTGAGCGCATCGTACACGCGCGCGGTTCGGGTGCGCACGGTGTGTTTGAAGCGACCGACGACATAAGCGATCTGTCCAAAGCAGCGGTGTTCACAAAGGGTGAGAAGACCGAAATCTTCGCGCGCTTCTCGACCGTTGCGGGTGGCGCAGGCTCGGTTGATACGCCCCGTGACGTGCGTGGTTTCGCGGTGAAGTTCTACACGCGCGAAGGCAATTGGGACCTCGTTGGCAACAACATCCCGGTGTTTTTCATCCAGGATGCGATCAAGTTCCCAGATTTGGTGCATGCGGTGAAGATGGAAGCCAATAGCGGCTACCCGCAAGCAGGCAGCGCGCATGACACCTTCTGGGACTGGGCGTCGCTGATGCCCGAATCCACCCACATGCTCATGTGGGCGATGTCAGACCGTACGCTGCCCCGTTCGCTGCGCATGATGGAAGGGTTTGGCGTGCACACGTTCAAGCTGGTCAATGCCGACGGCAAGGCGAGCTTCGTCAAGTTCCATTGGCGACCGAAACTAGGCATCCAGTCGACGATTTGGGACGAAGCACTGAAGCTGCAGGCGGCCGATAATGACTATCATCGCCGCGACCTGTTCGAAGCGATCGACACCGGTGCGTTTCCACAATGGGATTTGGCTATCCAGGTGTTCGACGAAGAGTTTGCGAACGCGCAGCCCTATGATGTTCTCGACGCGACCAAGCTGATTCCAGAGGAGGATGTGCCGCTGCGGGTGATCGGGACAATGACGCTCAATCGCAACGTCGATAACTTTTTCGCCGAGACCGAGCAGGTCGCATTCCTGCCGACGAACGTCCCGCCGGGCATCGATTTTTCAAACGATCCCCTGCTGCAGGGGCGGCTGTTCAGTTATCTCGATACCCAGAATTCGCGTTTGGGAACGACCAACTTCCACCAGATCCCCATCAACGCGCCGCGTTGTCCGTTCGGCAATTTCCAGCGCGACGGGAAGATGCAGACGATGGTCCCCAAGGGCCGCGCCAATTATGAACCGAACAGCCTCGCCGCGCATGGAGAGGATGGCGGCCCGCGCGAAACTCCGAGCGGATTTGCGACGACCGACGCCGCCACCGGACTCGACGAAACTGGCGATAAATTGCGCGTCCGCGCCGAGACTTTTGCCGACCATTACAGCCAGGCGCGGATGTTCTACCTGTCGCAGACAGCAAGCGAACAGGCGCACATCGCGTCTTCGTTCGTTTTCGAGCTCTCAAAGGTTGGCCTGCTCGACCAGGTCCCACCGCGCATGGTCGGCAATCTGCGCAACGTCGACGAGGACCTAGCCAAGCGGGTCGCTGATGGGCTGGGCCTACCGCTGCCCAAAAAGAACAAGGCGGCGAAGGAGCCCGTCGACATGCCGGCGTCAGACGCGCTGTCGATACAGAAGAAGATGAAGGCCACGCTCGAGGGCCGAGCGGTCGGCATTCTAATCGCCGACGGAACCGATGCTGCCGCGCTCAAATCGGTTGTGGACGGGGTGGTCAAGGCCAAGGGCAAGGCGGTCATCGTCGCGCCCAAGGTCGGCGGTGCGAAATTATCAGACGGCAAGTTGCAACAGGCCGACGGTCAACTCGCCGGGTCGCCGTCACAGCTGTTCGATGCGGTGGCGATCGTCCTGTCGGAAGCGGGGTGTACGGCGTTGCTCAACGAACGCGCTGCGGTACAATTCGCGATGGATGCCTTCGGTCATTTGAAAGCGATCGGTGCCTCGGACGCCGCCAAGCCGCTGCTTGAAAAGGCGGGCGTTGTGCCCGACGAGGGGATTACGGCGCTGGACAACAAGTTTGTGGCTGCGGCTAGCAGGCGGTTTTACGATCGTGAGCCCTCTCTGCGCATGCTCGCCTAGGAGTAAACAAGGCAGGCAAGTTCCAAAGCCTCGCGCTGAACCCCGCAAGTAGTCGTTTCGAACGGCTGCTTTCAGGCTCTGCGACGGGGCGGCGGAACGTCCACAATGGGGCGCATTGCCGCCCAGCGGCGATATCGCCAACATTCCGTCTTCGTCAGGCCCAGAGCAGGCATTGGCGGCGCCTCTCAAAGCGGTTGCTCACTGCAAGCCTCCATCCAAGTTTGGCGAACCAATTTGGCACGGCTGTCCTTCTTCTTTCTAAACGGCGTTAAGACAGACCCCAGGCTTATGGAGGTCGAGCGCACCCTCGCGACAACTTAAGGGGATTGACGGATGGTGGCCAAGGTCGCGCTTTTAGTGCGAAGTTGTTGTGGGCGGAGTAGTCCTAGCTAGTTCTGCTGCGGTTTGGCCCGTCCACCGGCCGAGCCATGCTTCGACGGTCGCGTACCATTGGGCGGAATTTTGCGGCTTCAGAACCCAATGGTTCTCGTCCGGAAAGTAGAGCATTTGGTGCGGCACCTTCATGCGTTGCAGCGCATGCACCGTGGCGATGCCCTGATCCATCGGCACGCGGTAATCACGTCCGCTGTGGACGACCAGCATCGGCACTTTCCATTGATCGACCCGATCAGAGGGGTCGAAGCGACCTTCGACGTCCGTCGTGCGCGCGGACAAGCCTTCGTACTGATCTTCGGAGAATGAAGGGATATCCGTCGAATAGGCCATTACTCGTCCGTCAAACAGGCCGTCATGATTGACCAGGCACTTCCAAGGCCCTTGCCAGTTGCCGGCGATCCAGTTGATCATGTAGCCGCCATAGGATCCGCCCAGCGCGCACGCGCGATCGCCGTCGAGCCAGGCATATTGCTTCAGCGCATGCGCCCAGCCTTTCTGAAGGTCTTCGAGCGGCCGGTCACCCCAATGGCCGACGATCGAGCGTGCGAAAGCCTCACCATATCCAGTCGACCCGTGAAAATCGATTTGGACAGTTGCGTAGCCCATGCTGGCAAAGAGCTGAGGGTTCCACCGATAGCTCCAGCTATTGCCCGAGTTGCCGTGCGGTCCACCGTGAATGACAAATGCCACCGGGTATTTGCGCCCTTCGACAAAACCTTGCGGCCTGATGAGGTACCCATAAACCGTCTCGCCGTTCCAACCGGCAAAGCTGAACTGCTCAACGGGAGCCATTGGCGCAGCGTCGAACAAGTCCTTGCCGATCTGGGTCAACGCGGTGGGTGCGCCGTCGACCAAATCGTACAACTGGCCTGGGCCGCTAAGACTGTCCGCAACATAGACCGTCGCTCGGCCGACGGCATCGAAGTCACTGACATTGGCGTTTCCGACAAGCTGTCGCGACCTGCCACTGGCGATGTCGATTGCGTAAAGCGGACCCTGGCCGCGCGCCTCCGCGCTGGCGAGGATTGTCTTGCCGTCGTCTGACCATCTGAACTTGCGGAGTAACCAATCGCTTTCGGGCGCCACTTCGCGCGTCGCGCCGGTGCGCAGATCAAGTGTCATCAACGCCGTTCGACTGAACGTCGTCTCGTGCTTTCGGGCGAGAAAGGCGAGCGTGCGCCCATCCGGCGACAAACTCGGCTGGGCGTTTGAGGTCTTGGCCTCGGCGATAACCGGACGCGGCGCGGACGAGCCGTCACGGGGCACGGACCAGATGATCGACGGGGTGCCCCAGCCAGGTGCGAATGACGGATCGCGGCTGGCGAAATATATGGTCCGCTCGTCTTTGGACAATGCAAAGCTAGCATCGTTGCCGGCGAGCTTGTCGGGCACGTCTGCCGCCCAGCCCTTCATCAACGGCGCTGCTTCCGACGCGGCGCCTTGGCCGAAGCGAACATTGAAGAGATTGACTCGCTTGCCGTCGTCATAGGCGTCCCAGAAGCGGATCTGGCCGCCGTCCGCGAAGAGCTGACCAGTCGCCTTGACTTTGGCCTTGGCGTCATCGGCGGTTTTGGTGCACGCGAGCGTCGGGCAGTCGGGGCGCACACTTATCGCGACAATCGCGCCCGCCTCATCGGCCGCCACTCTGAACGATGAAATATCGGCGGGGAAAGCCGTCAATTGTACCAGCGTCCCGTCCTTTTCCCGGCGCCAGAGCTGCTGCAAACCGGACTTGCCGGACAGAAAATAGAGCCGCCCGCTGGCGCTCCACCGCGCGCTTGGCGGTGCCTTTTCATCCTGCGTCAGCTTGATTGGCGAAGATTGGGCGAGGCGGTCGCGCAGATAGAGAGTGTTCAGCCCACGGTTATTGTCCCAGTCTGTGGTGCGCACGGTGTACGCGATCCAGCGGCCGTCCCCGGACAATTTGGGATCGGACACGCGGTCGAGCATCGCCAAATCCTTGGCGACGAAAGGCCGCCCCGCAGCCGGACCGGCCCCCAACAGCAATACGGCGCAGGCCGCCGCGATCACGCGCCTCATTTCGACGTCCCCCCTCTTGGCCCACCTGTTACGCGAGTCATCGGACGTCATGGCATATTCGCGGCATGGGGAGAACAACGACGCGCGTTATGCCTGGCGAGAATATTCGTGCGACGAACCGTGTGCCCTTGCGATGGGCAGCGAGCGCTTCCGGGGCGCCGGGTTACGCCAGCGCGGCGGCCTGGCGATCGGCGGCGAGCCGGTGCGATGGTATCGGCGCGACCGGCAAGCATGACAAATGCCGCAATCTGCCCGGCCCGGAGCATGTTAACAGCGTAGCGTTGAGGCAGGCTTTTCAATATCCGCTTGTCACCACAGCCGACGTTGGTCGCACCCTGAACCAACGGCGGCTTTCAGGATCTAGCAGGCCGGCTCTGAACGGCAGATATGAGGGCGCGAAGCTGTCGTACGTCGAATGTCCGCAATTGGGTCGTTAGCGGACAGGCGGCTTAGCTTGCCCTAAACCCAAGCTCACCGGCTGGCACGCGGATGCAGGTCTGCAATGAAGCGCATCAACGCGCCGTTGGTAGCGGTTGGTGCTTCCTGCTGAACCCAATGACCGGCTCCCTCAATGATAGTGCTGCCCCGGAAGTCGTCGCAAAATGCACCAGCCGCGGCATAGCCATCAACGCCTGGCATAAACCGGCGGACAGGATCCAGCGAGCCGCCGATAAAGGCCGCCGGCTGCGTGATCCGCTTGTTAACGACGGGCCCACGCTGCTGATAATCGAGATCCTGTGCGCGGTAGCGATTTAGCGGGCCTCGCCAGCCGTTCCGCGCAAACACCTGCTCATAGATGGCCAGGTCCTCCGCCGGCAGCCAATCGGGCAGCTTGGCCGGTCGTGCCATACCCGTCAGGAAGCGGTCATCTTTGGCTTTGGCCTGCATGGGCGAGGCCGCTTGTTGAACCGGTACTGATACACGAAGGTCTTTCGACCGCTGGGCGAGATGCGCACACCGAAGCTGCGAATTTCGGTGTCCCAGAGAAAGCGCTCTTGCGTGCCAGGCATCGCCTCGGCAATCGTAGTCTTCGTCAGCTTAGTGGTGCTCATGTACCCTCCAGTTACCAAGCGCGATGTTCCGTGAGCCCTTGGAAGCACATGGGAAGCAGGGCAGGGCGAAACGGCGCGAAAGCATGCGCACGAACGACGCGCCAGACCTCGTCGACAGTCAAGCTAAGCATCAGGAATCGCGCAGAAAAAGGTAGTAGAGCGAACTGAGGCGTAATGCCTGTGAGTTAACTCATAACCTGAAGGTCACAGGTTCAAATCCTGTCCCCGCAACCAACCAATCCTAGAAGAAGGGCCCGTTCTGTTCCCGGACGGTCCTTTGTGCGTTCGCTGCGCCGAACCGTGACCTGAAGGTCGCAGGCTCAAATCAGCGAAGCATGCTTTGCTGTCCATAACCACGCATTTCAAAAGCCCGTCTCGGCGTTCGTCGAGACGGGCTTTTTGCGTTTGGCGGCCGGGCGCAATGGACGACCGAGGGCACAGGATGCGACGGTGAACTGCGGTCGTTGACGCAGTTACGGCCTCGTTGCTTCGCCCGATCACGCAAATGTATCGATGGGTTGCGATTGGAAACGGAGCGGTCGCGAAGGGCCAGCTGCGCAGCCCAACGCGGCGAACTTGGTGGCTCCAAGGTTTTCGGGCGGTGCACCCACGCGATCGCGTTGATGCCCGTTCGACGCGCCGTCGGTTGACGCCGATCTCGCGTCCAGCCGGTATAAGAAAATCCGCCCGGCCGAGTGATCCCGGCCGGGCGGCCGGACTACATCTTGTAGCTGATGCGGAGGTACCCGAACTGGCCCGGGACGTCGTAGGTCGTCGGGTCGAAGTTGTTCAGGCTGCAGGTGATGCAGGCCGGCGGGTCCTGGTGATCGAGGAAGCCGGGCGTCAGGCCCAGCTGGACGTCGCCATAGAACCGGCTGGCCAGCCGGTTCGACGCCCCCGATTCTGTCACCGCGCTGATGTAACGGCCGGTGAACGAGGCCGAGATCCAGTCGAGCGACCAGTCGATCGTGCCGTTGCCCTTGAACTTGGGGAAGGCCTGATCGGGGCTGCCGCGCTCGGTGCCCTTGCGGTTGATGATGATGAACCCGTTCGACGCCGACAGGACATATTTGGTGAGCCAGTTGGCGTTTAGCGACAGCCCGAACGTGCCTGCGCCGGTGCGCGTCGAGCGAACGTTGAACGTCGCATCGACACCTTGGGTGCGGATGCTGTCGAGGTTCTGCAGCGTGCCGTCGATTTCGTTGATGAAGCCGTTGGCGGTGCGGACGGTCAGCGCGCACGAGGCCGCATCGCCGTTGAGGGCGCAACGATTCAGCGTCAGGTTCGGATCGACCGCGCCGATCGCGTTCTTGACGCGGATGTCGTAATAGTTCGCCTCCAGGCTCAGATTGCTGATGAACCCGCCACGCGCCCAGCTCGGCGCGTAGACGGCGCCCGCGAGGATGTTGCGCGACTTTTCAGGGCGCAGGTTGCGGTTGCCCTGGGTGATCACCGGCAGCTGGCCGGGGTCTTCGGCATAGCTGCCATTGGCCGGCACGCCGTCGGCGATGCAGTTGGCGCGCACCGTTGCGTTGGTTGCGAACTGGCCAGTCGGCGCGCTGCTGCAGGGGTCGGTCACGGGCAAATCGAAGCGTGAGCGGCCACCGAACAATTCGCCGAGGCTCGGGGCGCGGAAGCCCGTCGCATAGGAACCGCGCAGCAGCAGGTCGCTAACCGGCTTCCACAGACCGGTGCCGGTGAAGGTCGTGCTGCTGCCGCTGATCGAATAGCTCGAATGACGCACCGCGCCGTTGACTTCGAGCGAGTTGAAGAACGGCGTGTCTTTCAGCAGCGGCACGCGAACTTCGCCGTATATTTCGTCGACATTATATTTGCCCGCGGCAGGCTGCGCCGGGATGTCCGCGCCGAGACCGGCCGACACGATCGGATCGGGCGTGAAGCTCGCGGACTGGATGCGGTGTTCGTAACCGACCGCGAAACCGACCGGGCCTGCCGGCAGATCGAACAAATCGCCGCTCAGGTTCGCGGTGTAATTGTAGAGCTGCTGCTCGCTCTTGTCGTGTTCGGTGAAGCCGATCCAGGCCAGCATGGCGGGCGTGATCGATCCCGCGCCACCGAACAGGTTCAGCGGCACACAAGGGGCGGTGCAGTTGGCAATCGGACCAATCGCCTGGGCCACGCGGTCGGCGCGTACGTTACCGGTGAAGCTCTGGTGGGCGTCATTGATGCCGAATGAGGCATTCACGTCCCAATACCATTTGTGCTCGCCCATCATAAACGAACCGTCGAGCGTGGCGGTCGCCGAGAAGGTGTTGACGCGCTGGTCGAAGGTTCGCTGACCGGCTTCAACCAGACGTCGGGCGATGAACGAATAGTTCGCGGGGCGGCCGTTCGGCGTTCCGTTCGAATTCACGCCGGATTCCAGCGTCACGCCGTAGGGATTGTACGGATTGGTCGCGTCGAACGAGAGCGTGTCGAACAGGCTGCCTGCGCCATTGCCGGCATCGGGCCCGATGAACAGCGGCTCGAATGCCGCCTGGTTTTGTGATTTACGGTGCTGGTAAGACGCTTTCACGCGCAGGTTGATCGTGTCGTTGACCTCCTGCTTGAAGCTCA
>Ga0310811_10011238_pt1 | contig 11597 bp, 6 predicted proteins | sample YCmetagenome_FD_207642 | JGI IMG/M metagenome (GOLD analysis project Ga0310811, IMG submission 207642) | Soil microbial communities from experimental microcosm in Duke University, North Carolina, United States - YC | ecosystem: Engineered > Artificial ecosystem > Soil microcosm > Unclassified ...
GCGACGGCGGTGCGCATCGAGGACTGGTCCTGGACCGGGCCCATCCGGATGCTGATCGCGTAGGCGGTGCCGAGGAAGGCGAACATGCCGACGACGGTGACCGCGGAGGCGAGCGCGAAGTTGCGGTTGGCGAACAGCCGTACGCGCAGCAGGGGGTTGTGCACCCGCAGTTCGATGACGACGAAGGCGGCGATGCACACGGCGGCGATGATGAACGCGCCGACCACCGGGGCGTCGCCCCAGCCGTCCGAGGCGCCCTGGATCACGCCCCACAGCAGCGCGCACAGGCCGACGCCGATCGTGGCCTGGCCGGCCGGGTCGAGCGAGCGGCCCTGCGGGGAGCGCGAGTCCTGCGCGGTGAAGAAGGTGATGGCGACGTCGCCGACGGCGAGGACGACGACCACGATGAACGCCCAGCGCCAGTTGAAGTAGGTGGCCGTGATGCCGCCGAGCAGCGGGGCGAGGAAGTTGCCGGTGGACAGGACGGCCGCCCAGAGCGCGATCATCTTGGCGCGCTGGGCCGGCGGCCGGTCGCCGGCCACGAGCATGGCGAGGGTGGTCGGGAACAGGGCGGCGCAGCCGATACCGGCGATGATCTGGCCGGCCCACATCACCCCCACGGCGCTCGCGGAGGCGCCGATCGCCTCGCCGACCGCGAGCATCAGGGCGCCGCCCATCAGCAGGCGTTTGCGGCCGAACAGGTCACCGAGCACGCCGCAGGTCAGTTCGAGCACCGTGATCGGCAGCAGGGAGCAGTCGGATATCCAGGTCAGCTGGGAGCCGGTGGGGTTGAAGACCTCCTGGAAGGTCCCGTTGAGCGTGGCCGGCATGGCCAGGCCGATCTGCGCGAGGCAGACCGCGAACAGGGCGGCGGCGATCGTGCCGGCACGCAGCGTGCCGGGGTCGGCGCCGGATTCTCCGGGATGCGTCGTCATGGCGTCCTTCACGTCGTTGTGAAACCGGCGCTCCTCGGGCCGCCGGTGCCACCGAGTATCAGCGGGCCGACTATTTATTTCAACAGTCGAGATATTACGGTTGGGCAACTCCTCGAGCGTTCCTGAAGCTCAGATGAGTGATCGCGCCGAGCAGGCGGGCAAAGCGCCGACTATATTCTTCAGGGTGAGAAATATTGCGCCCGCCGCGGCCGCGGCCGCGGTCCCGGGCACGCCGGGGCCGCAGGGAGCGCAGGCACGGGCGTCGGTCACAATCGGGAGCGTGGAAAGCCCGGCCGACACCTCCGGCGTGCGGCGCCGCAACCTCTCGCTGGTGCTGCGCCGCATCGCCGCGCACGGACCGTGCGCCCGCACCGAACTGGCCGAGGCCACCGGGCTGGTGCACGCCTCGATCAGCGCGCTGACCGCGGAGCTGATCGCCGGCGGCCTGGTGCACGAGGCGGGCCTGGCCTCCTCCGGGGCGCGCGGGCGGCCGCGCCGGCTGCTCGAGCTCGCGCCCGGGCGGGTGCTGACCATCGCGATCGAGGTCACGCCGGCACGGCTGCTGTGCGTCGCGGCCGATCTGGACGGCACCGAGGTGTGGCGCGAGGAGCGCGCGCACGGCGGCGCGTTCGGCGATCCCCGGCCGGTGGCCGCGGCCGTCGCCCGCGCGGCCGAGGAGGCGCTGGCCGCCGTGCACGCGGCGGGACGGCCGCGGGCGCAGCCGGCCAGGCTGGTGCTGGCCGTGCCCGGCGCGGTGGTCGAGGACGAGATCGTGGCCGACTCCATCCTGCTCGGCTGGCGGCGGGTCGACCTGCGCGCCCTGGTGCGCGCCGAGAGTCCGCCGCCCTGCCCGGTGAGCGTGGTCAACGAGGCCAACATGGCCGCGTTCGCCGAGTACCGGGCGCTGACGGACCGCACCGGGACGGCCCCGCGGGTCTTCGCCTACCTGCGGCTGGGCACCGGGGTCGGCGGCGGACTGGTCGTCGACGGCGCGGTGCAGACCGGCGGGCACGGCATGGCCGGCGAGTTCGGGCACATCCCGGTGCACTTCGACGGGCCCGCCTGCAGGTGCGGCGACCGCGGCTGCCTGGTCACCTACCTCGGCCTGCCGGCGCTGCTGGCCGCGGCGGGGATCGGGCCGGCGCGCAGCGAGGCGGAGTTGGCGGACGGCCGGACCGAGTTCGACCGGCGGCTGCGCGGCGGCGACCCGGGCGCGGTGCGCGCGCTGGAGACCGGCGCGCGGGCGCTGGCGACCGCGCTCACCGCCGTCTCCCGGGTGGCCGACCCGGAGCAGGTGGTGCTCGGCGGGCACCTGGCCGCCTGGTCGGACTGGCTGGTGCCGAACGTGCTGCGGCACCTGGCCGGCCGGCGCGCGGTCACCCCGACCGACGAGCCGGTGATCAGCACCGATCTGCTCGGCGAGGACGCGACGCTGCGCGGCGCGCTGCGCTACGGCCGCGAGACCGTGCTCGACGACCCGGCCGGCGTCCCCCGGTCCGCCCCGGCCTGAGCGTGGGCGGCCGCGCGTCCGCATGCTGCTTCGCCCGGCCATCTCAGCCCCCTGAAGCACCGAGTCGTTATCGATCCGATATCCACGACGGCGCGGCCGGATGGGAGGATCATGAGCGCAGCGTAGGCCTTCACTGACGTCCCGCAGCCGCGCATCAGGCCGCCCCACGCCGACGAGGAGTACGAGCACCGATGACAGACAGGCCAGTGAGGTCGAGCTCGAACGCCGCGGGCGCCGCGCCGCGGCGGATCGGCGTCGTCGGCGCGGGCATCGTCGGACTCGCCGTCGCGCGGCGGCTGGCCGAGGTCACCGGGGCCGAGATAACCGTGTTCGAGAAGGAGGACGCGGTCGCGACGCACCAGACCGGGCACAACTCAGGGGTCGTGCACTCCGGGATCTACTACAAGCCCGGCTCGCTCAAGGCCACGCTGTGCCGCCGCGGCGTCGGTCTGCTCCGCGGGTTCTGCGCCGAACACGGGCTCGCCTACAACGAGATCGGCAAGGTCATCGTCGCGAGGGACGAGGTCGAGGTCACCCGGCTGCGCGACCTCGAGACGCGCGCCGCGGGCAACGGCGTGCCCGGCGTGCGCAGCCTCGGGCCCGAGGAGTTGCGGGAGATCGAGCCGCACGTCGTCGGGCTGGCGGCGCTGCACTCCCCCACTACCGCGATCGTCGACTTCAAGGCCGTCGCACGCGCTCTGGCTGAGGACGTCGCCGAGCTCGGCGGGCAGATCCTGCTCGGACACGCGGTCACCCGGATAGACCGGGACGGCGAGGGCGTGGCCGTCTACAGCAACGGCGGGCGCTATCAGTTCGATCGACTGGTGCTGTGCGCGGGACTGCAGTCCGACACCGTCGCCAAGCTCGCCGGCGACGACCCTGGCCCGGCGATCGTTCCGTTCCGCGGCGAGTACTACCGGCTCGTCCCGGAGCGCGCCCACCTGGTCAACGGGCTCGTCTACCCGGTCCCCGACCCCGCCTACCCGTTCCTTGGCGTGCATCTGACGCCGCGTATCGACGGCACGGTCGACGTCGGGCCGAACGCGGTGCTCGCTCTGGCCACAGAGGGCTACCGTCGGCTCGACGTCCGCCCGGGCGAGCTGCTGCGGACCCTGGCGTGGCCGGGCACCACCCGGTTGTTCCGCCGGCACTGGCGGATGGGCGTGCACGAATACCACGGCTCGCTCTCCAAGCGCGCGTTCACCGCCGCCGCCCGCGCGTACGTCCCCGAACTGACCACCGCCGACCTGGTCGCCGCGCCCGCGGGCGTGCGCGCGCAAGCGGTGGACCGGGACGGCTCGCTCGTCGACGACTTCCGCATCAGCGCGCTGGGTCCGGTCACCGCGGTGCGCAACGCCCCCTCTCCCGCCGCGACCTCCAGCCTGGCCATCGCGGAACACGTGGTGGATCGGCTGCTGGACCGGCCGGCGACCGACTGAGCCGGCGACCGGCCGCGCGGGTGACCGACAGGGCGAGCGTCAGACCGAGCGACGGACCGAGCGCCTGACTCGCCGTCAGCGGCCGACGCGCGCACGGTTTTCGTTGGAAAGTTTCCATCACAGGACTCTGGGTGGATAATTCTTACCCGAGCGGGTGGAATGATCTACGCGGTCTCCACACCGGGTACACCTAAGCGTTCCTATGTGGTGCGGTCGGGACATCACCGCCGGGCGGGACTCTCCGAAGGACATCGATGCGAACATTCAGAACCGTGGCACGCCGGACCGGGCTGCTGCGTCCGGCCGTGGCCGTGTCCATGGCCACACTCATGGCCTACGCCGGCGCCCAGGCTGCGTACGCCGCGCCGCACCCGGCCGCCACCGCGGGCAGCGGATCCGCGTCCACCTCCTGGCTGCCCACGACCCCGGCCGCCTGGCCGCAGGTCGTGGACTACAGCCGGACCGCGGCGAACGAGGTCACCCGTGGCGTCGAACAGTACGCCGAGACGTACGACACCGTCGGGGGCCGCCAGCACATCCAGGTGCTGACCGCGGACCTGGCCGACCCGAACGTGCGCACCGGTGTCGTCGAGGCCGGAGACTCGGTCATCGACCCGGCCGACGAGCTCACCTCGTCGATGGCGCACCGCACCGGCGCCGTCGCCGGCGTCAACGGCGGCTACTTCGACATCAACGCCACCGGCCAGCCGCTCGGCGGCGTGATCAGCGACGGCACGATCCTCAAGTCGCCGACCCCGAACTTCAACGCCCAGCTCGGCATCAAGCCCGACGGCACGATGGTGATGGGTCGGGAGAACTTCTCCGGCACGGTCACCGACGGCGCGCAGAGCTTCGCGCTCGCCTCCGTGAACACCACCGGGGACGCGGCGGCCGGCAAGATCACCGAGATCACCCCGTACCTCGGCGCCGCGAGCGGCCTGGGCGCCGGCACGCTCGTGCTCGGCCAGAGCGCCGCGGACGGCTCGCTGACCGTCGAGAGCGTGCAGACCGGCGCGACCGCGATCGCCAAGCTCCCGCAGGGCGAACTCGGTCTGTTCGCCGCCGGCGCGGGCGGTCAGTGGCTGTCAGCCGACGTGCACGTGGGCGACAGCGTGAAGATCGCCTCGCAGATCTCCCCGGACGACCACCTGACCCAGCTGCTCGGCGGCGTGACCATGCTGGTGAAGGACGGCCAGGTCTACAACGACCCGACCGGCACCCCGCCCAGCGGCGTCAACCCCGAGACCGCCGTCGGCATCAGCGAGGACGGCAAGCACGTCATCGCCGTCGCCATCGACGGCCGCGGCACCGAGGACACCGCCGTCGGCGTGACGCCCGCTCAGGCCGCCGGCTACATGGTCGCGCACGGCGCCTACACCGCAGAGCTCTTCGACGGCGGCGGCTCCACCACCGAGGTCGCGCGGGAGCCGGGGCAGACCTCGGCGAGCGTCGTGAACACGCCGTCCGACCTGCCCGGCAACACCGAGCGGCCGGTCGCGGACGGATTGTTCTTCTACAGCACCGCGACCCAGGCCGGCCCTGCGGCCACCGCGACCGTCAACGGCGGCAAGCCCGTCACCACGGTCGACGGCGGCGCGATGCCGGTCCCGGCGTACGCGGCCGACGCGGCCGGCAACCCGGCGGCGGGCACCGTGAAGGTGACGGTCGAACCGCCGTCGCTGGCGACCTGGTCGAACGGCACCCTCAGCCCGCATCGCCCCGGCGCCGGTACGATCATCGCCACCGACGGGAAGGCGCGCACCAGTGAGAAGCTCACCGTCGTGGACGAGCTCGCCTCGCTGAGCGTCTCTCCCGCCGCGCCCGACGTCGCGAGCGGCGCCACCCGGCAGCTCTCGCTCGCCGGCACGGACAAGCACGGCGACACGGTGCAGGTGCCGGCCGAGGCGGCCTCCTGGCAGGTCGACCCCTCGGCGCTCGGCAGCGTCGACGCGCACGGGCTGTTCACGGCGGCGACCTCCGGCGGCGGAATGGCCTCGGTCACGGCGAAGGCCGGCGGCGTCACGGCGACCGCCTCGGTCGGGGTCGGCAGCGTCTCCCAGCTCCTCGACGCGATGTCGAGCACCGCCGTGTGGTCGCTGAGCAACAACACCACCGGGCAGCCGGCCGCCCTCACCGCCGTCGCGGGCGACGTCCCGCCGGGCTCCACCGAGTCCGGCTCGCTCCAGCTGAGCTACACGATGCCCGCGGGTTCGGGTGTCAAGCAGCTGGTTCTCTCGCCGAAGGCGACGCTCAAGACCACGACCGACGGCGGGCACACCCCGAACGCCATCGCCCTATGGATCAAGGGCAACGGCTCCGGCATCGAGCTGGCCGAGTCGTACATCGGGGTGAGCGGCACCCGGACCACGCTCTACCCGACCACCGTAACCTGGAACGGCTGGCAGCTCGCCGTCGCGCAGCTTCCGGCCGGCCTGCAGTTCCCGCTGAGCATCTCGTTCGTCGACTTCCTGGCCATCAGCCCGGCGACCACGACCACGAACGGCACGTTGAATGTCAGTGACCTGCAGGCGCTCTACTCGCCGCGCCCGGTGACGGCGCCGACGTACCAGGCACTGCCGGACAACCCGTCCTGGCTCGGCTACACCGAGGACTCGGCGGACTTCGCCAAGCACGGCTCCACGCTGCTCGTCGGCGGCGACGCCGGCCTGACCGCCTCCGCCCCCGCCTTTGCGGGCGCCCAGGTGATGCAGGGCGTCGTCAGTGCTCTGCCGTCGCTCAGCCCGCAGGCCGCCCCGGACGCCGCCCAGTTCCTCGGCGACATGTCCGGCGACGCCACCCCGGCCGACCTGCAGTTCGCGAAGTCCGCGATGGACGCGCTGGGCCTGCCCGACCACGAGGTGGTGGGCGGCGGCGAGACCAGCAAGGGCACCTTGTCTGAAGCCGGCACCTACGCCGCTACGTTCGGCGACACGCACTACGCGTACACCGAGGGCGCGGCCAGCGTGATCGTCACAGACAGCTCGCACGGCGGGATCCTCGCGTCGGACGCGTACCAGTCCCCTGCGGCCTCGCAGTATCAGTGGCTGGTCCAGCAGCTGAGCGGCGCCACGACGAAGGACGTGATCGTCGCGACCCAACTGCCCGCCTACGACCCGACCGGCTCGGGGAAGAACCAGTTCACCGACGCTTGGGAAGCGCAGATGTATGTGCGGCTCCTGCAGAAGTTCCAGCAGACCCACCCGGGCAAGCACGTGATCCTGGTCGCCGGTGACACCACCGGCTTCTCCGAGCAGATCATCGACCCGCAGGGCGACCGGGTCGGTGTCGCGGACGGCGGCATCCCGCAGTTCACCTTCGCGGACCTGGGCAGCGCGTCGGTCGCGCCGGCGAACGAGGGCGGCTTCGCCCAGTTCGGTCTGATCCGGATCGGCACGACCGGCGGCATCCAGTTCGCGGTGCAGCCGGTGCTGTCCGCGATCACGGTCACCGCGACCGCGACCACCCTGAGCGCCGGCTCGAGCGCGGCGCTGACCGCGACCGGCACCGAGATCGGCGGAGGCAGCATGCCGATCGCCGACCCGGCCTCGCACGTGTGGTCCTCCAGCAACGCCAGGATCGCCTCGGTCGATCCCGTGAACGGCAAGGTCACCGCCCACCGCCCCGGCACGGTGACCGTCTCGGTCACCAGCGGCGGGGTGACCGACGGCGAGCAGCTCACCGTGAGCTGACGGCCGCTCCGGCCGAACCGAAGCGCCCCGGAACCCCCCTCGTCGGTTCCGGGGCGCTTCTTCGTCGCCGTCGCCGCTACGCCGTGTCGCCGCGCAGCCGAGTGACGGTGCGTCAGGCCAGCCGCCACGGCCGGAGCTTGTCCGGGTTGCGCACCGCCCAGATGTGCGTGATCCGGTCGTCGTCGCCGACCTCGAAGGCGAACACCGTCTCGATCTGGCCGTCGGCCACGACCACCAGGCCAGGCAGCCCGTTGACCGAGCGCTCGAGGATCGTGCGCGGCGGCGCGAGCCGGGCGATCGTCTGATAGAGGTGGGCGATCTGTCCCGCGCCCCTGATCGGCAGCAGCGCGGCGATGGCGCGGCCGCCGCCGTCGGAGATCGCGGTGGCGTCCGGGTCGAGCAGGCCGATCAGGGCGTCGATGTCCTGCGACTCCCAGGCCGCCTTGAACCTCCGGACGACCTTCGCCTGCCGGGCCGCGTTCGGGCTCGCCTCGGTACGGGCTGCGCCGATCCGGCGACGGGCCGAGGAGGCCAGCTGGCGGCACGCCGCCGGGGTGCGGCCGACGATCTCGGCGATCTCGGCGAACGGGTAGCGGAAGACGTCGTGCAGCACGAAAGCGACCCGCTCCGCCGGGGTCATCGACTCGAACACGACCAGGAACGCCATGGACACCGACTCGTCCAGGGTGATCCGGTCGGCCGGGTCCACGCCGGTGCCGCCCGCCGCCGCGCCCATCCACTCGCCGGGGTCGGGCAGCGGCTCCGGGACCCACTGGCCGACGTAGGTCTCCCGCCGGACGCGTGCCGAGCCGAGAAGGTCCAGGCAGATCCGGCTGGCCACCTTCGTCAGCCAGGCCCCCGGAGTCACGATGGCCTCCTGGTCCGCCCTGGACATCGCGTACCAGCGGGTGTAGGTCTCCTGGACGACGTCCTCCGCGTCGGCCAGGGATCCGAGCAGGCGGTAGGCGAGATTGAGCAGCTGCCGTCGCTCGCTCACGATCGCGCTCAGGCCCGGCTCCTGCTCGCCCGCCTGCTCCTTCGACGGCCCGCCCGCCTGCCCCTTCGCCGTTCCGTGTGCCGGCTCGGATGTGGTGGTCATGCGCTCTCCCGCTTCCTCGTTCATGTGCCCTCCCCCAGTACGACGGAGCAGGACCCCGGATTGTGAGGTTCGGGCTTCCGCCTCACATTCCGGGGGGCTGCGTAGTCGGACAGGTGAAGACGAGAACACCACCCAGAAGACAGGAAGCTCAGCATGAACGACTTCCAGCAGATCGCCGACCGCGTCGAGATCGATGCGCTGCGCGCCGAGTTCACCGACGCGGCGATGATGCGCGACCGCTCGCGCCTCGCCGCCCTGTTCACCACCGACGGCGTGCTGCGCATGCCGAACGTCCCGATCGAACTGGTCGGCCGGGAGCAGATCCGGATCGGCGGAGAGCGCCTGCAGAGCCGGTGGGACTTCTTCGTGCAGAACTCCCACCCGGGCATCATCGAGATCGAAGGCGACACCGCCACCGGCCGCACCTACCTGCAGGAACTCGCGCGCCTGATCGACGGCAGCTCGGGCCAGAACTTCGCGGTCTACCACGACACCTACCGGCGCACGGCGGAGGGCTGGAGGTTCGCCGAGCGGGTCTACGAGGTCAGATACGTCGACCTGACCCCCCTCGGCGGATTCGCACCGGGACCGGATCAGGCACTCCACCACGGGGGACCGGGCGAGACCGGCGGGCAGGCGGGCGGGACCGCGCAGGCCGCCGACGCGGCTGCCGCATCGTCGGCCGCCGCGGCGGACGACCACTTCGCCGCGGCGGCGTCCGCCGAGCGGCTGGAGCGGACGGTCGAGGCGCTGCGGGCGAACGGCTTCAACGCCGAACTGCTCGACGACGTCGCGGCGGCGCGGGCTCGCGTCAGGGAACTGATCCCTCCGGGCGCGAGCGTGTTCACCGGGGCCAGCGAGACGCTCCGGCTGTCCGGCATCGAGGAGGACCTCAACGCCGGCGACCGCTACCAGGCCATCCGCCCGCGGGTGCTGAAGATGGACCGCGCGACCGAGGGCGACGAGATCCGCCGGCTGGTGGCCACGCCCGACGTGGCGCTCGCCAGCGTCGCGGCCGTCACCGAGACCGGCTCGCTCGTCATCGCCTCGGGCAGCGGCAGCCAGCTGCCCGCCTTCGCCGGCGGCGCCGAAAGCGCGATCTGGGTCGTCGGGGCGCAGAAGGTGGTGCCCGACCTGAGCACCGCGCTGCGTCGCGTCGAGGAGCACGCCCTACCGCTGGAGAGCGAGCGCGCCATGGCGGCGTACGGGTCGCCGAGCGCGATCAGCCGACTGCTCGTCCTCAACAGGGAGCCGCACCCCGGAGGCCGCACCGTCCTGCTGCTGCGCGAGGCCATCGGGTTCTGAGATCCGCTGACCGACAACACGCCGCGGGGGCGGACGGCGAGCAGTATCGGGCCCGCCGTCCGCCCCCACAGGGGACTGGTCTCAGAAATCTACCTAGTCAGTCATCCATCTACTCAGTTCTCTGCCTAGCTCTGTCCGGCCAGGATCGGGCCGGCCTTCGACTGCATGGTGGCGAAGACGCTGTCGCCCGCCGAGCCGTCGAAGAACTGGTCGAGCATCGGCTGGATCGCCGACTGCAGTGCGGATCCGTGGCCGTACACGGTCGCGCCGTAGAGCGAGCCCTGGTCCTGGTACTGCGTGAACACGCTCAGGTCGATCCCCTGCGCGGTCAGGGACTTGCTCATCGCGTCCATCGATGCGGGGATCGAGGGGAAGAACGAGCCGTTCTTCTCCGCGGCCGGGGTCTGGCACGCCGCGGAACCCATGTAGGAGACCCACTTCCAGGTCATCTGCGGGTTCTTCGTTCCGGCCCAGATGTTGTTGCCGTTGGAGTTGCTCAGCACCTTGCGGGTGCCGTCCGGGCCGGTCGGGGTGGGGGCGATGCCGGTCTTGATGCCGGTGAGCTTCGCGAAGGTCGACGCCTCCCACGAGCCGCCCATGGTCATCGCGACCTTGTCCGAGCCGAGCAGTTCGGTGTCGCTGACGCTGGCCTGGCCGTTGGCCTGGGTGTACTCGCCGAACGGCGGCATGTAGCCCTTTGTGGCCAGGCTCCTGATCCAGTTCATGGTCTGCACGAACCGCGGGTCGTCGTAGTTGACCTGGGTCGGCCAGTCCGGCTTGTTGCCGAAGGTCCAGCCGGTGGTCGGGACCAGCTGCGCCCAGGTGGTCTGCCCGATGAAGTCGTCTGAGTTGAGCACGCCGATGCCGTAGACGGCGACGGCGTTCTTGTTGAAGCCCGGCTGGTCACCGTGCACGCCGTTCTTGTCCACGGTCAGGTGCGCGATCATCTTGCCGAACGTGCCGCCGTCGGTGGGGTTCCAGGTGAGCGAGTCGATGTCCTTCTCGCCGTAGCCGGCCTTCTGCAGCTGGTCCTGGTTGAAGTACAGCGCGGTCGCCGACCAGTCCAGCGGCAGGCCGTACTGCTTGCCGTCGGTGTACTTCCACGCGCTCACGCCGACGGAGAACTGCTTGAGGTCGTAGTTCGAGGAGGCGATGTCCTGGTCCAGCGGCATCAGCTGGTTCTGCTCGGCGAAGCCCTGGAAGTACTGGACGCTGTCCTGGAACGCGTCCGGCGCGTCGCCGGCGACCATGTCCGCGGTGAGCTTGGTGAAGTAGTCGCTCACGTCGTACTGGGAGATCTTCACGGTGGTGCCCGGGTTCGCCTTCTCGAACGCGGCCGCGCAGGTCTGATACGCCGCGGCCTGGTTCGGGTCCCAGGTCCACCAGTTGATCACGGACGAGCCGGATGAACCGCTGCCCGACGAGCAGGCGCCTGCCAGCAGCACCGCCGCGGCCGAGGCCGCGAGGGCGGCGAGGGAACGGGTTCTCATGAGTGGTCCTCCTTGGTGGTGGAGTGGAGCAGTGGGCGGAACGCGGACAGGACGGCGGCGAGGTCCTCGGGACCGCCAGCGTCGTGACCGTTGTATTCCCAGAGCTTGATGTTTTTCGGTCCGGCGTAGG
>Ga0310811_10011241_pt1 | contig 11596 bp, 13 predicted proteins | sample YCmetagenome_FD_207642 | JGI IMG/M metagenome (GOLD analysis project Ga0310811, IMG submission 207642) | Soil microbial communities from experimental microcosm in Duke University, North Carolina, United States - YC | ecosystem: Engineered > Artificial ecosystem > Soil microcosm > Unclassified ...
CCGACCGCGAGGACAAAAGAAAGAAGGACGTCGTCATAAAGATCCGCGGCCTGGTCAACGCCTTTGGCGACAAGGTCATCCATGACCATCTGGACCTGGATGTTTATCGCGGGGAAGTGCTGGGCGTGGTGGGCGGCTCGGGCTCGGGCAAATCCGTGCTGCTGCGCTCCATCGTCGGCTTGATCCGGCCCAAGCAAGGCACCGTGGAAGTCTTTGGCAAGTCCACTTGCGGTGGGATCGAGGGCGCCGAGATGCGCAAGCTGGAAATGCGTTGGGGCGTGCTGTTCCAGGAGGGAGCGCTGTTTTCGTCCCAGACCGCTGCGGAAAACATCCAGGTGCCGTTGCGCGAATATACCGGCATGAGCGAAGAACTGATGGACGAGGTCGCTTGCATGAAGCTGGCCATGGTCGGACTGCCACCGGATAGCGGCGACAAATATCCCGCCGAACTGTCCGGTGGCATGAAAAAGCGTGCAGGCCTCGCCCGCGCCCTGGCGCTGGATCCTGAACTTCTCTTCCTGGATGAGCCCACGTCTGGGCTTGATCCGATTTCCGCCAACGAGTTCGACGAACTGCTTAAGCGCCTGCAAAAGGCATTGGGGCTCACCGTGTTCCTGGTGACCCATGATATCGACAGTTTGCGCGCGGTGACCGACCGCATCGCGGTGCTGGTGAACAAGAAGCTGGTGATCGGCACGATCTCGGAGCTGCGCCAGAACAAGGATCCCTGGATCCAGGATTATTTCTCAGGCGTGCGGGGCCGCGCTGCATTGGCCGCGGAGGAAATCCACTGATGGAAACCAAAGCCAATTATGTCGCCGTCGGCGCCTTTGTGCTGGCCTGCGTGATCGGGCTGGTGGTCACCATCATGTGGCTGGCCGGCGTGCAGTACAGCCAGGAATACGCCTACTACCAAGCCTATTTCAAAGGCTCGGTGACGGGCCTGGGGAAAGGCACCGTCACCCGCTATAACGGCATCGAAGTCGGCCGCATCACCGATTTGCAATTCGATCCCAGCGACCCCCAACGCGTGATCGTCACCATGCAGGTGCAGCCCAATCTCAATATCCGCGAAGACAGTGTCGCCTCCATTGACAGCCAGGGCCTGACGGGCGGCTCCTTTGTCGAGATCACCGGTGGCACCGCCAAATCGCCGCTGCTGGTGGCCAAGGAAGGTCAGCGCTATCCGGTGATCCGCACCAAGCAATCCACCTTCGCCCAGTTGCAGCAATCGGCGCCCGAGCTGGTGGCCAAGCTCAACACGGCCGCGTCGCGGCTCAACGACCTGCTCAATGACAACAACCGGCGTGCCATCGCCCATGTGCTGACCAATCTGGATGAGACCACCCAGGTGATCGCCCGCCGCAACGCCGACATCGACGCCACCATCGCCAATGCCAACAAGGCTATGGCCAATCTCACCGATGCCTCCAACAATCTCAAGCCGGCCATCGATCGCGTGGACCTCACTGTCCGCAAATATGGCAAGGTGGCGGATGATGCCGATGCCTTCATCAACGGCGACGGCCTTGCCCAGCTTTCCGATCTGGTCGGGGAGGCACGCCGGCTGGTGGCCAATCTCACTCAACTTTCCGACCAGCTGAACCGCCAGCCCACCAAACTTTTGTTCGGCGACCGGCGCAAGGGTTATGAACCTAAAGGAAGCGCTCCATGATCGCGCGGCGACTGTTGTTGATTGGCGCCGGGTCTTTGGCCCTGTCGGGATGCGGCGGCAAGCTGCTGGATATAGGGCCGCCCGATGCGGGTCCGGTCTACACGGTATTGCCGAAATATGCGGCGGCGCCGGCGGGCGGCCAGAAAGTAGCTTGGGCGCTCTCCGTCCTGCGGCCTGCCGCGGCGCCGGGCCTCGATACTGAGCGCATAGCGCTCACCCAGCCTGATGGCACCATGGATTTCTACGCCAAGGCTACCTATCCCGACCGCCTGCCGCCGATCGTAGAGCAGGCCCTGCTCAACGGCTTCGAAGCATCGGGCCGCATTGATGCGGTGGCGCGCGAGGAAGACGCGCTTCATGCCGACTATAATCTGGTGACCGAGGTCAAGGATTTCGCGGCTCATTATGCCGTGGCCGACGGTATTCCCACCGTCACGGTAGCGCTGACCGTCAAGCTCACCACCAGCCACGGCCGCGCCATCGTCGGCACCTTCTCCACAGTGCAAACCGGCACGGCTTCCGCTAACAGCGCTGTGACGGTGGCGCAGGCACTCCAACAGGCGCTCGCCGCTGCCGTGAATGAGATTGTCAATTGGACCTTGGCTGCACCGATGCCGACGACACAGCAACCTGTCGCAACAGCATCGCCTGCCAAACCCGCCGAGGAACTGCTGCATGAAACCACGCGCGGATCCACGCGCGCGCGTAACGCTTCACCGCATTAGTTCCGCCACTACCGCCAAAAAGTTTGCGGGAACTTTCGCAACCGATTCCGTGTTGTGTTTCCGACAGGATTTTGAAACGTGGAGTCGTTGCCATGCTGAGATGGGCGCTGGTTTTCCTGGTGATCGGGCTGATAGCCGGCTTGCTTGGTTTTACCGGCATCGCCGGCACCTCCATCGCCATCGCCAAGACGCTCTTCTTTATCTTCCTTGTCATCTTCCTGGTTCTGTTGATTGCCGGTCTTACCGTGGCAAGACGGGCCTGAACGCGAGCTCACCATGCGCCGCCATCTTCTCGCCGCTTTTGTTCTGGTTCCCGCGGCGATCCTCGTGCTGGCGCAGGCGGGTCTTTTTTCTTCCTCCAGTCCCGCGGTGGCACAGGCCGCGGTACAGAACAGTGGCGCCAAGGCGGGGTCCTGTGATGAGCGCTGCCGGCCGGGCTGGATGGACGCCAATCTGCGCCTGGACCAGCTCCAGGTGCTCGGCACGGCGGAGAGTTACAAGCTTCGCCCCGACAGCGCGGTGCTGGGCCTGATCCGCATGGGCGGCAAGCAAGCGGCCCAGGAAGTAGATTTCGCTCTTCCTCCCATCGCGGCTCAACTCGACGCCGATGTGCGGGCCCTGGCCTTTGACGTCGCCTATGACCCCAAGGGCGGGGCCTATAAGAATCCCGCGGGCGCGGGCATGGCGATGGACCTGCTGCCGGACGATTACATCAAGGCGATGAGCAAGCCCGGCTTCAAGGCGATTCATGTGATGGATGTGGACTATCGTTCGTCCTGCCTGCTCCTGAGCGAGTGTCTGCAAGAGGCCGCGGCTTGGTCCAGGGCCCATCCCCGTCATCTGCCCATTGTGATCACGCTGAGGACCAACGACAGCAAGACGCCAATACCGGGCGCGACCCATCCGCTGCCCTGCGATGAAGCGGCGCTGAATGCCCTGGAGTCGGAAATCAAGGCGGCCTTTACCTCCGACCAGATCTTCACGCCCGACCAACTTCAGGGCCGCTATTCGTCGCTGCGCGACGCCGCCACCGCCCATGCCTGGCCGAAGCTGGGCGCGGTGCGCGGCAAGGTGATCTTCGTACTGGATGACAGCAGGGCCAAGGTGCGGGCCTATCAGGGCGGCCGGACGTCACTGGAAGGACGCCTGATGTTCGTTGCCGCCGACCCGGCTTCGCCGCTGGCCGCCTTCGTCAACATTCCCGATCCGGTCAAGGACGGCGCCCGTATCGGCGCGGCGGTGAAGGCCGGCTTCATGGTGATCACTCGCGCCGACGACGACGCGCACGAGGCCAGGGCCAACAGTCCGGCTCGCCGCAACGCCGCCTTTACATCGGGAGCACAGATCATCCGCACCGACTTCATCCATCCCGATCCCGCGATCGGGACCTATCATGTCAGCCTGGCCGAAGAGGCGGACGCCATGTGCGGGTCAGACCTTGGGTCCGAACACTGCGTGCGCTTTACAATCCCGGTGACGGCCTATCGCACTGTCGCCGCGGTCGCGCCTTGATTCACAGCTTCTTGTAGGCACGGGACAGCGAACGCCACGGTCCGATATCCCAGTGATTGGCCGCCAGCGGCGACGGCGACGGCAGGATGAAGACGCGCGTTCCGCCCAGCTGCTCGGGCTGCTCGCCCGCCACCGCGTTTCTGCCCATCACCTTGCGTCCGCCATTCAGGCTGGTGAAAGCCAGGATGGCCGGCTTCACTTTCCGGATGCGCGCTTCAAGTGCGGCGACCGCCTCCGGTCCCAGTGCGTCGGCGGGAAGCTGATGATCCATGCCGAAGGCATATTTGGCGATGTCGGTCAGGCCGATGCCCAACTCCCACAATTTCTCGTAATCGTGCGGCATGAAGAGGCGCGGCGTCAGCCCAACCTCGTGCAGCGTCTTCCAGAACTTGTTCTGGCCGTGGGCGTAGTAAGCCTGCTGCAGCGCAGACTGGCGTCCTGCGGCGGTGCCGCAGAACACCAGCTTCAGGCCCGGTTTGAGCCGGTCGGGCAGGATATGCTTACCGCCGGGGGCGGAAGGCGACGGCCTGGGCATGGCCGAATGTGGCGAAGCGCCCGTTTTCAGGCCAGCATTTTTTAAAAAACAGCCCTGCCGGCCGCTCGCCCTCCGATTTGCCCGGCCTTGCCGGTCGCGTCTCACCCATGCAACTCTTCCGCCACAAAAAAACGGGGAGGGATTGATGACTTTTACGCGCCGCCGCTTCATCCAGACGTCTGCCACCGCGCTGGGTACTGCCGCTTTGGCCGGACCGGCCGCCGCCAAGCCGCTGCCCTTCCGCTATGGCTTCAGCGCCATCTCCTGGGACACCAATATCGAGGAAGCGATCAAGGTCGGTAAGCGGGTCGGGCTGCCCGGCATCGAACCTTTCCGCCAGAATGTAGTGAATTATCTCGACAAGCCCCTGGCGCTGAAAAAGCTGATGGATGACGCCGGGGTTCAGATGGTGACCTGCTCCAATGGCGGCGGGCCGGACTTCTCCGGCAATTTCTTCGATCCAGCCAAGACGCCCAAGACCATCAAGGACCACATCAAGCTCGCCCGCGATTTCATCAAGCCGTTCGGTTACTGCGACCATTTCAAGATGAACAATGGCGGCCGCCCGGCCGGCTATGACGTCTCCGACGACCAGATCAAGGTCTGTGCCGACGCGCTGAACGCCATCGGCATGGAGACCATCAAGCTGGGCATCAAGCTGGCGCCCCATCCCCATGTCGGCTCGCTGATCCAGACCGAGCATGAGACCCGCAAGCTGATGGAACTGACAGACCCGCGCTACGTTTGGCTTACGGCTGACACCTCACACCTGACCTTGGGCGGCATGGACCCGTTGCAGATCATCAAGGATTACTGGCCGCGCATCGCCGAAATCCACTACAAGGATGCGCCCCGCCATTTGCGCGGCAACAAGACCCTGGCTGTCCCGAAGAGCGGGCCGGAGGCGGGCGGCCATGGCTGGTTCCGCAATCTGGGCGGCGACAAGGATCGCCCCGATTCGGGCGGCGTCGATTTCCCCGCCATCCAAGCTTTCCTGATCAAGCAGAATTACAAGGGCTGGATTGTGCTGGACCTTGATGCCTCCATGATCCCCAAGGGCATGGACATGGAGCAGAACCTCAAGAGCAATATCAAATACCTGGTCGACGTCCTGCATGTGGACCCCAGCACGGTCTAGCCTGATCCTTCTGATCCTGGCGCTGCTGGCGGTCCCCGCCCGCGGCGCCACTCTCACCGTTCTTGCTCCTGCTTCCGCTCAGCCTGGTCTCAAGGCCCTGGCGGCGGACTACACGGCCAAGACGGGCGTGATGGTCACGGTCGGCGGCGGCAGCCGCGCCAATGTCCTCGCCGCCCTGAAGGCCGGGCCGGCCGATGTGGTGGTGCTGCCCACCAATGACCTGATCACGATCAATACTGTCGCGGGCATGACGCCGCTGGGCAACATCGCGGTCGGCGTCGGCGTCAAGGCCGGCAGCAAAGTGCCTGACATCTCCACCCAGGAGAAATTCCGCGCCACGCTGCTCAAGGCCCGCGGCGTTGCCTATGCCGATCCCGCGGCTGGCACATCCGCCGGTCAGGCCATCGCCAACATGCTGAGCCTGCCCGACTTCCGCGCCGTGAAGCGGGTGCCCGTGCAGGGACTGGCCGTCACGGCGCTGGCCGATGGCCGCGCCGACATCGCCCTGCAGCTTGCGCCCGAACTCGCCAACGACAAGGCGGTGGCCCTGGCCGGTCGGGTGCCGGACATGTATGGCGCGGCGGTAGATTTTTCTGTCGGCATCGCGGCCGTGACGGCCGATGCCTTGGCGGCGCGCAATTTCATCACCTTCATCACCGACCCCGCCAACGCCAAACTCTGGCAGGCCCATGGCGTGACACCGCTTTTCCAATGATGACGCAGTGCACATATTTTGAGCGGGGATCTGCGGAACGTACCATATAGACCTATCAAATAAGGCTCTTTCCAACGGCCCCCTTTGGTGCCTTAATGTTGCGTCGCAGCAATAAGGCAGAGGGAGCAGTTCATGGGTCAGGAGCCAGGGTCCACCTTCTTCAGCCATGTCAAACCGGGCGACACCCCATACAAAGGCGGCGGCCTGCGCGATTTCTTTCTCTATCGCGACCTCGGCATCGCCGGCGCCACCAACGGCAAGGTGATCGCTCATCTGGTCAAGGCGAACCAGCCGCCCACCGATGGCACCGGCTGGCACTATCATGTCTGCGATTTTCAGATCGTGATCATGATGAAGGGCTGGGCCAGGTTCATGTACGAGGACAAGGTTACCCTGGTAGAAGCCGGCGATGTGGTGCACCAGCGGCCCGGCATGGTGCATTACCTGTTCGATTACTCGCCCGACATGGAATATCTGGAAATCGTCTCGCCCGCCGATTTCGGCAGCGTGGCGGCGGCGGCCGCAACCGACAAGGTCCCGCCCGTCACGCCGTGGAAGTGAGAGCTATTCCACGTTCGGCGCGGCTTTCCTGGGCGCCGCGCTGAGCGCCTTGATGATGGCAATCTCGCGCGCCCGATAGGCCGTGCCATCGGGGCGCAGAAGATCGTGGTGCCAGACCACGGGCGGCCGCGAGGTATAAGGCCGCTGCCAGCTGTCCCACGGCATGTCGGTCTGGGTCTTGCCGTTGACGAAGCCCCAATTGATCATACCGATGTCCATCCGCTTGGCGACGGGCAGCACCGTATCGATGGTCGAGCCGGCGCCGCGCGCCATGTACTCGGTGCAGATCAGCGGCCGGCCGTAAACCGTCAGGGATTTCGCCCGCGCCTCGAAGATCTCCAGCCAGCTATAGTCATGGAAAGAAATCACATCCGATTGGGTGAGCTGGGTCTTCTCCACGGCATTGAGATGCTCCAGGTCTTCCCAGTGGTCGTGATGCCAGACCCCGCTGGTCAGAGGCTGTGACGGATTGACCGAACGCGCCCATTCGAACACCCGGGGCAGCAACAGGGCGACATGCTCGATTTTGTTGGGCTCATTGGTGGTGTAGTCGCCGCCGCCCGGATTGTCGGGTTCATTCCAGACATCCCATCCCAGGATGCGGTTGTCGCCTGCGAAACTGCCCACGACATCCTTCACATAGGATTCCAGGCGCGGATATTGATTGACGTCAGCCAGTGCCTTGGCGCCAGGGCTCTGCACCCAGCCAGAATTGTGCACCCCTGGAATGGGCGGATGCTGCGGCCCCATTTTGTAGTTGGGGTCCCAGCAGCTGTCGAACAGCACCAGCAGCGGCTTGATGCCGTGCCGGGCCGCGATATCCAGAAAGACGCCGATGCGCTTCTTGAAGCCGGGTGCATCCTGCTGCCACAGCGCATCATGCAGGAAGACGCGCATGGTGGTCATGCCCATGCCTTGCGCCCAGCCCAGCTCCTTGTCGATCTGGGCCGGGTTGAAGCTTGCCTCCTGCCACATCTCCAGCTCGTTGATGGCATCGGCGGGGACGTAATTGCTGCCCACCAGCCATTTTTGCTTTGCGTACCAGGCATTGGCCTGCGCCTCCGTCCAGCGCTCGCGTGCAACTGAAGGCGTGGCCCAAGGCGCAACAAGGGCGAGCAGCAGGCCCGCCAAAATCAATTTTTTCATTGTCCCCCCAATTATTCGATCAGATGCGCGGATCCTCGCGCCGGTGCGCATTGACGATGGCTTCCCGCAGCTTCGGTGAAAGCTGCTTTTCGTCCAGCACCACCTTGCCCGCACCGGCATCCTTCACCGCCGCGAACGGCACATCGAAATCGCCCGCATTCTCGACATAGATCACCAGCTCGTGCTTGCGCAACTGGCGCACCGCGCCGAAGGATTTGCCGCCCTCGGTGAGGAACACGTCGAAACCTTCCTTGACCGTTTCCCACATGGGGCCCTCAGTAATAGCGTGGAATGGGACCAAGCTGCGGCGTAACATTGCTGCCCAAGTCGAACATCACCTCGTCCACATAGCACCAGCCCCAGCCTTCGGGCGGATCATAGCCCTCGATAATGGGATGCTGGGTGCGGTGGAAATGCTTGGTGGCATGCTTGCCGCGCGACTGGTCGCAGCAGCCCACATGGCCGCAGGTGCGGCACACCCGGAGGTGAAACCATTCCCAGCCCAGCTTGAGGCATTCCTCGCAGCCCTTCGCGCTGGGCGTCACCTTTGTGATCGTGCCGAGATGCGAACAAAAATTTTGGCTCACTGTGCCGCCTCCTGATGCGCGGCCTCGCGCTGACGCGCCAGGAAGGCATGGATGGCCGAAACCACCGTCGAGCCTTCGCCCACCGCCGCCGCCACTCGTTTCACCGAACCGCAGCGCACATCGCCCACCGCAAAGACGCCGTCGCGGCTGGTGGCCAGGAGATGGGCATTGTCGGCGCCGGTGATCACGAAGCCTTTCTCGTCGAGATGGACGCCCGAGCCTTGCAGCCAGTCGGTGTTGGGTTCGGCTCCGATGAAGGAAAAGACGTGGCCGATCTCGTGCTCGCCGATTTTTCCGCTGTCACGGTTTTTCCAGCGCACGCGCTTGAGCAGGCCCGGCTCGCCCTCCAGGGCGCAGATCTCGGTGCGGGTCAGGACCTCGACATTCGGCAGTCCGCGGATGCGGTCGATCAGATATTGCGACATGGTCGCTTCCAGATCCTTGCCCCGGACGATCATCCAGAGCTTCTTGACCTGCTCGGCCAGGAACACCACCGCCTGGCCCGCGGAATTCCCGGCGCCGGTCAGCGCCACTTCCTGGCCGGAACAGAGCTTGGTCTCGATCGCGCTCGCCCAGTAGTGGACGCAGGTGCCTTCGAAATCCGACAGGTTGGAAATATCGAGCCGCCGGTAGCGTGCGCCGCCCGCCAGCACGATGGTGCGGGCCGTCGCGCTTTCGCCATTGCCCAGGCCGATGCGGAAAGGCGCGCTGTTCGGGCACAAGGTCAGCGCCTCGTCGGGAATGGCGATCTCGGCCCCGAATTTCTGCGCCTGGTTATAGGCGCGCGCCATCAGGGCAAGGCCGGAAATGCCGGTGGGAAAGCCGAGATAGTTTTCTATGCGGGATGAGGCGCCGGCCTGGCCGCCGAAGCTGCGGCAGTCCAGCACCAGGGTCGAAAGCCCTTCGGAGGCGGCATAGACGGCGGCGGCCAGACCCGCCGGCCCGGCGCCCACAATGGCCGTGTCGTAGACCGTACTGGCGTCGATCGGCTTGACCAGGCCGATGCAGCGCGCCAGTTCGCCCTCGGTGGGGTCGCGCAGAATCTCGCCGCCCGGGCATAACACGATGGGCAGATGTTCGGGCTGGATGGTGAAGCGCTTCAGAAGCGTCTGGGCGCAGGAATCCGTCTCGGAGTCCAGCGCCCGATGCGGATGGCCGTTGCGCCGCAGGAAATTCTGCAGCCGCAGCATGTCGGCCGAACCGGCCGGGCCGATCAGTACAGGTCCGGTTTGTCCGGCTTCCAACAGACCGACGCGCCGCAGGATCAGCGCCCGCATGATGCGCTCGCCCAATGAGGCTTCCTGCACCAGCACATCACGCAGCCGCGCCGGCGCCACAACCAGCGCTTCGGTGTCGGTTACCGCGGCGGCATCGACCAGGGATGGCCGGTCGGAAAGTTGCGCCAGCTCGCCATGGAAGCTGCCGGGACCATGCCGGGTAATGACCGTGGACGCCGAGACCGCGCCGCCCTGGCGTACCTCGATCTCGCCCTTGAGGACAAAAACCAGGCCTTCGGACACTTTCCCCGTCCGGGTGATCAGGGTGCCGGCCGGATAGTGGCGGATCTCGCCGAAGCGCTTCAGCCGCTCGATCTCCTGCGGCTCCAACTGCGGAAACATCTGGTCCCGCCGCGTCTCCAGAACGGATTTTCCTTCAGCCATGGCCCACCGTACCGAAGCCCTTGCGGGGCGTCACCCTGAACTTCCCGGGAACTCAAGCGTTACCGCCCGATAATAACGGGAGGACCATATGCTTCGTCTGGTATTGCTGATCGTCCTGATACTTCTCGTCCTGGGCTCGATACCCCTGTGGCCTTATTCCACCGGCTGGGGCTATGGCCCGTCAGGCGGATTGGGCCTGGTGCTTCTGATCGTGCTGATCCTGATTTTGGTGGGACGCTTGTAGGCTCATTCCCTGCGGACAAGGCCGGCCGCCTTCAGGGCGCGCAGGATGAAATTGTCCCGGCCGGCTGTGGCCGCCACCACCGGGCTGGCGGTCAGCATGGCTTCGATCTTCGGCAAGACCGAGACTTGCGGAGCGGGTGCGGATTGTCGCGCAGCGGCAGCCGGCGCCAATCCCCAGAACCGCGCCATGCGCCGCGCGGACGAAATGCCGGCCTCCAGCACGAAAGGCCCCGGCGTGCCGACATCGCTGGAATCGATTGGCGTGCCGTGGCCAAGGATCGGAAGCGTATAAAGCTCCATCTGATCGCCCCAGTTCAGGCGCACCGCACCCATCACCATGTCCTGATGCGCATCGGTCAGGGCAAGCCCATGCAGGTCGGCCCATTGCGCCACGCTGGCCTGGGCATTGTTGATGTTCACCGTCGTGTCCAGCACCCCATGCCAGATCGAGATTTTCGGCCAGGGACCCGACCAGGGCGAAGCCGCGCGCACGGCATCGCCCCATTCGCGCGGCGTGCGCAGCGGCGCGCTGCGCATCGCTTCCAAAGCGTCGCGCACATTCAGGGCGGCGCCGAAAGCGAGCCCCGCAACAATCCCGCCGCCCGCGAACAATTCCGGATAGGTCGCCAGCATCACCGCGGTCATGGCCCCGCCAGCCGAAAGGCCCGTGATGAAGACGCGGCTTTTGTCCAGATGATAGGTCTCGATCACGGTATGGATCATGGCGGCGATCGAGGCTGCCTCGCCCTCGCCACGCGTGATGTCTTCCGGGTTGAACCAGTCGAAACAGGTGTTGGGGTTGTTGACGGCCTTCTGCTCGGGCGCCAGCAGCGCAAAGCCCATTTCCTCGGCCAGTTGCCACCAGCCGGCTTCGACGCCATAGGCGGATGCGCTCTGGCCGCAGCCATGCAGCACCACCACCAGCGGCGCCCCGGCTTTGAGGCCGCGCGGCAGATGGAGGAACAGGCGCAAATTGCCGGGGTTCGGCGCGAAGGGAAGCTGGATGAACGGATTGGCCGAAGGCAGGGGACGCGGCCGGGGCGGTACGGCCCTGGCGCCCGGCTTCAATCCGTCAGATCGCATCAGGCGCACCACTGT
>Ga0310811_10011245_pt1 | contig 11595 bp, 12 predicted proteins | sample YCmetagenome_FD_207642 | JGI IMG/M metagenome (GOLD analysis project Ga0310811, IMG submission 207642) | Soil microbial communities from experimental microcosm in Duke University, North Carolina, United States - YC | ecosystem: Engineered > Artificial ecosystem > Soil microcosm > Unclassified ...
GCTGCCATACTTGGGCGCATCATATGTCCACTTTGTTCCGAAATGCTATCGGAGGAAAGGCGCTAATTCGCTGGCCGCGGCGGCGCCGAAAAGGTTTCGTCGGCGTTTGTTGAGAGACCGCCGCTTTGCGTACTCTGGGCCAGACCGAGCGCCCTCCCGAGCTTGCGCACGAGGTTCCGGCCGCAGCTTCGATAGGGGCAGGAGCTCGCGAATATCGCCACAGGAGCGCCGCCATTGGATTTCAAAATCCCCGCCGAGATCACCGCCTACCTTGCCGAACTGGATCAGTTCATCGAGCGCGAAATCAAGCCGCTCGAACGCGAAAACGACAACATCCGCTTCTTCGATCACCGCCGCGAATGGGCGCGCACCGACTTTGAGCGCGGCGGCCTGCCGCGCCATGAATGGGAGGCGCTGCTCACCGAGATGCGCCGGCGCGCCGACCGTGCCGGACACTATCGCTTTGCGTTGCCCAAGGAATACGGCGGCAAGGACGGCTCCAACCTCGCGATGGCGATTATCCGGGAGCATCTGGCGGCCAAGGGGTTGGGCCTGCACAACGATCTGCAGAACGAAAGCTCGATTGTCGGTAATCTGCCGACGGTCCTGATGTTCCGCGATTTCGGGACCAGGGAGCAGAAGGAGGCGTTCATTCCGGGAATCCTCGACGGCTCGTTAAGCGTCGCCTTCGGCCTGACCGAGCCGAATCACGGCTCCGACGCAACCTGGATGGAAACGCGCGCCGTGCGCGAGGGAGACGGATGGCGCATTAATGGCGCAAAAATCTGGAACACCGGCCTGCACGTCGCGACCCACGACTTCGTGTTCGCGCGCACCAGCGGGCGCGACGGCGGCGCCAAAGGCATCACTTGCTTCATCGTCCCGGTGAAAAGCGCGGGTTTCAAAATCGAGGAATATCTCTGGACCTTCAACATGCCGACCGACCATCCGCGAATCTCGCTCACCGACGTCTTCGTCCCGGGCGACGCGACGCTCGGCGATCCGGAAAGCGGGTTGGAAGTCGCGCAGCACTTCGTCCACGAGAACCGTATTCGGCAGGCGGCCTCCTCGCTTGGCGCCGCGCAGTACTGCATCAACGAAAGTGTAAAGTACGCCAAGGAGCGCAAGCCCTTCGGCAAGCCGCTTGCCACCAACCAGGCCGTCCAGTGGCCGCTGGTCGAGCATCAGACTGAGGCCGCGATGCTCCGCGCGCTGATTCACAAGACGGCGTGGGAGATGGATCAGATGTCGAAGCCCGAAGTGGCGGAGAGATTGTCGGACAGGGTTGCGATGTGCAACTACCGCGCGAACCGGCTGGTCTGCGAAGCGGCCGATCGCGCGATGCAGGTTCACGGCGGCCTCGGCTACTCGCGGCACAAACCGTTCGAGCACATTTACCGCCATCATCGGCGCTATCGAATCACCGAGGGCGCGGAAGAGATCCAGATGCGCCGGGTTGCGCAGGTGATGTTCGGCTTCGGCAGCAAGGCCCGGGGAAGCGAATAACCCTCGGACCGGCTGCGGACGTAAGATTATGAGCGACGACGATTTTCTGCTTAGACTCGAAGCGGCACTCGCGCGTCATACTGGCAAGCCCGCGAAAGTGCATGACTTGCAGCGGCTGACCGGCGGCGCGAATCGGACGACGATGTCGTTTGATGTTGGCGGCGCCGACCCCGGCGAACCGCGCCGCCAATGCATCCTTCAACTTGGCACGCAGACGTTCGACTCGGTCGTCGGCATGGTGCCGCAGATCACTCCCGCGGAGCAGGCGCGCGTAATGATCGCGGCCGCGCGGGTGGGGGCCCCGGCCCCGCGCGTGATCGCGATCCTTGAACCCGCCGACGCGCTGGGCGAAGGCTACATCACCGCGCGCGTCGCCGGAGAGACGCTGGGTGCGCGGATCGTGCGCGACGAGCGGTTCGCGGCGGCGCGGCGGGTGATGGCGCGGCAGTGCGGCGAGATTCTTGCTGCGATTCATCGGATCGATCCAGGCGAGGCGCCTTTCCTGATGCGCCAGGACGCCGCCGCACACGTCGCGGCGCATCGCAGCATCGTCGATAACTACAACTTCAAACTGCCCGCGCTCGAACTTGCGCTCCGATGGGCGGCGGAGAACGTGCCGCGCAATCAGCGCCTCACCGTCCTGCACGGCGACTTCCGCACCGGGAATATGATCGTCGGCGAAGAGGGCATCCGATGCGTTTTGGATTGGGAACTCGCGCAGGCTGGCGACCCTATGCAGGACCTCGGATGGCTCTGCATCCGAACCTGGCGCTTCGGCGGTGCCGGACCGGTCGGCGGCTTTGGTTCGCGGGAGGACCTCTTCGCCGCATATGAGAGAGCGAGCGGCCATCCGGTCGATCCCGCGCACGTCAGGTTTTGGGAGGCGTTCGGTAATGTCAAATGGGCGGTCGATTGTCTGCTTTTGGGAACGCGCGGAATCGAAGAGGTTGGCATCGAGCGCTCCGCGATCGGCCGTCGTATCGAGGAGCCGTTATGGGATTTCTTCGATCTTATCGAGAGCCGCGAATAGCCAGCGCTTAAACCACAGAGGAACTGCGATGCCACAAAGCATGCCCAGCGCGCCCGTGCTTTTGACCGCGGCGGTGAAATATCTCGAAGAAGAACTGCTTCCCACGCTGACCGGGTATCATCGCTTTCAGACCCGGGTCACGGCGAACGTGCTGAATATCGTGCGGCGGGAACTCGAGTTGCGCGGCGCACAGTCGGCCGCGGAACGCGGACGGCTCGCGGCGCTGGCGGAACACGACGGCGACACCGAAACGCTGAGCGCCGAACTATGCGAATTGATTCGCCAGGGTGCGATTGATTTGGACGACGCGGACTTGCGGACGCATCTGCGTCAGTCGCTGGCCGACGCGTTGGCGATAAATAACCCCAAGTGGCCGAGCCGCTAGGGGTCTCTCTTCAGTCATCCCGAGCAACGCGGGTCCGCGCGCTCGTCCACGAATGTGAGTGTTCCAGAATCGACTAGAATTTCCCGTGGCGGCCTGCGCCACCTGCGAAGCGCGCCGCGCCGGAGCGCGTCTCGCCCGAGCGCACCGTCGCGATTCCGCGCGCGAACTCGTTCCCGAGCGCCGCTTCGAGCGGCAACGTCCATCCCTCGTATACCGACAGACGGTCGCTTCTGAGGCATCGCTGCGGAAAAGCCGCGAGTTGCGCGGCTAGTTCTTTTGCAGTGGCGAGGGCTGCGCCTGGTTCGACGATCCGGTTCGCAAGGCCCATTCGCATCGCTTCCTCGCCGCTGACGCCGCGTCCCGTGAGGATCATATCCATCGCGTGACTCATCCCGATAAGCCGCGGCAGCCGGATCGTGCCGCCGTCGATCAGCGGCACACCCCAGCGCCGGCAGAACACGCCGAAAACAGCATCGCGCGCCGCCACTCGCAGGTCGCACCAGAGCGCCAGTTCAAGGCCACCAGCAACTGCGTATCCTTCCACGGCTGCGATGACCGGTTTGCCGAGCAGCATCCGCGTGCAGCCGAGCGGGCCGTCGCCGTCCGCGGCGAGCCGGTTCCCCGCGGTGGTGGACACCGCTTTCAAGTCGGCGCCCGCGCAGAAACATCCTCCTGCGCCGGTCAGGACTGCTACCGCCAGTCCGTCTTCGCGCTCGAAGCGGCGAAAGGCCTCGGCCAAAGCCTCCGCAGTTGGACGATCGACGGCGTTGCGTGCGTCAGGGCGATCGATAGTGACGATCGCCAGCGGCCCTTCGATTTCAAACCTCACCGCGCCCATCGTGAACCTCGCTATTTTTTCATTTCTCTACGGTCTCGCGTTCGATCGCGAGCATCGCGTCGAGTCCGATGGTCTGATGGAGTTCGTTCTGTTCGTGACCCAGCCCCTGCGGCGCGAACAGGCTGTCCGAGTCTCCATTCGCAATCGCCCGGTAGCACTGCTTCATCGTCTTGTGAAACAGCAGCACCGGGCTCACCGCGTCGACCAGCAGCCTGAATCCGAGCGTCGCAAGCTCGGCCTTCGTCAGTCCCATTTTTCGCAAGTGTCCGTCGCTGGTCAGCGTCATCAGCGGTGGCGCAAGGCGTTCGCCAAGATGGCGGAAGTGCTCGGCCTTGTGCGCCATCACTAGCAACACGTCGGCGCCCGCAGCACGATATGCGTCGGCCCGGCTGAGCGCGTCGTCCATCGTGCTCGAACGGAGCGCATTGGTGCGCCCGATGATCACGAAATCGCGGTCGCGTCGAGCTTTGGCGGCCTCGCGAATCTTCGCGCTCATCAGGCCGGCGTCAATCATGTGCTCGATGCCAACATGATGATGCGCGCGTTTTGGCAAAAGCTGGTCTTCGATCTCGATTGCCGCAAACCCGGCCGCCTCGACCATGTTAATTGTGCGATGCAGATGCATCGGATCGCCCCATCCGCATGCGCCGTCGAGGATGAGCGGCAGCGGGCACACGGTGCGGATGTCGATTCCGATACGCACCATCTCGGTCAGCGTCAGGTTGGCCTCGGTAACGCACTGGATGTAGCCGAGGCCGCCACCGCCCAGGTAGAGCGCCGGAAACCCGGCGGCCTCGGCGAGCTTCGCGCTCAACGGATTAAACACGACCGGCGCTTCAATCAGCGAAGTGCCTTCAATCATTTCACGCAAGTTCTGACGTAAGCTGGCCATGGACGGCTCCGATTTCGCCAGGGAGTTTCCTCTGCTGAACGGCGAATCGCAGGGGTTAAAATAGGTTGAAGCGGACGCCGCCGATCATCAGCTGGTCGTCGCTGATTTTGCGTCCTCGTTGAGCCGCCGAGGCGAGGATGCGAGCGCGATTGTGGACCACGATATCGACGCCGCCGAGGCCCTCGCCGCGGCCGTCGGTTGCTTCAACGAAACGCACGCTTCCGTTCTCAAGCGGCATCTCAAAGCGCCCTCGGGAATCCTTGCGCAGTGGAAGTTCGGCGATGCTACTCCAGCGCTCGGCGAGCCCGCGCGGGTCGGCCGACTGGAGCTCGACTGCGCTGTAATATTTGACCACGTCGGTATGCATCACGCTGACCCACTCGCTGCCGCCGGCCGGCGTCCAATGGCCTTCGGGCTCGCCCATCGCGTCCCAATCGATCTCGAAGAACGCGCCCCCGGTGTCGGCCGGATGCAATTGCATGCCGTGAAACGACTTGCCCTCGTGTTCCCACGCGATGCGCACGTTGAGCGCGGCGGCGCGGGCTTTGCGCGCGAGCTGAGCGTCGTGCGAATCGCACTGGCAGATGACCATGTAGCCGCCGTCGCCACCCCGGCGCTTGAGGTAACGTCCGGCGGCGGTATTTTCTTTGACCGGCGCGACCACTTCGAGGAAGTTTCCGCCGATCGGCATCAGCGAATTCTCAAGCCCGAAGGCCGCGACCGCAGGGTCCACGAAGCAGACGTCGATCGCGAAGATCGCCTTGAAGTCATCGACGACTGGTGCGAGCCTTTCCGCTACCAGGCAGATCTGACGAAGTCGTATCGACATGCGAGCCTCCCTGAACGTGAGTTTCCCCGACGGCGGAATTCAAATTGACAGCGCCAGCAATCCGCCCGCCGGACGAGTACTGAAGCGAAACGATACATCCTGTTGCAGCCGCCAAGCCAGCGTATCGGGGCGTGGGCTCGCGCCGCTGGAAATCGCCGTAGCTCCCTGATACCGTCCTGCGCCGATTTCGGCTACAGTCTGGAGATCGAAGAAGCGGAGCCACTCCGTACGAGGTGACCAAATGGAAGTTGGAGTATTCTACCTACCGAGTATCGGCAACAAGGCTGAAATCAGCGCCGGGATGGCGGGACGGCGCACCGATCTTTATCAACGGATGCTGACCAATCTGGGCGAGCAGGCCCGTTACCTCGACGAGCACGGCTACTATGGCGTCGCCTTCACAGAGCATCACTTTCATATCGAGGGCGAAGAGGTTTCCACCAACCCGATCATGCTCGACATGTACCTTGGGATGCAGACCAAGCGCTTGCGGGTCGGGCAACTGGGCCTGGTCCTGCCCTGCCAACATCCGATTCGGATCGCCGAAGACACGGCGATGCTCGATCAGATGACCAAGGGGCGGGCCTTCGTGGGCTTCGCGCGCGGTTATCAGCCCCGATGGGTCAACACGCTGGGTCAGCATTATCCGGGGCTGACCGAGAGCTTCACCGATCCCGAGAACTACGAGAAGCGCAAGAAGGAACTCTACGAAGAGCACTTCGAGATCATTATGAAGGCGTGGACCAAGCCAACCTTCAGCCATCAGGGCAAGGACTGGCAAATTCCGCCGGCCAACACTTTCTGGGCCGCGCACGAAGTCACCCGCCAGTACGGCCAGGGCGTCGACGACAAGGGTTTTATCAAAGAGATCGGAACCGTGCCGGAGCCCTATCAGAAGCCGCATCCGCCACTGTTCCAACCCTTCAGCTTTTCGGAGTCCTCGGTGAAGTGGGCGGCCAGGAACAATGTCGTCCCGATCACCATTGTCTGCGATACCGAAATCTGTACCGGTCAATTCAAGGCCTGCCAGGAGGGCGGCGCGCAGGTGGGAAAGAAACTCGCGTTCGGCCAGGGGATCGGCCTGGCGCGCGAGATGGTCGTCGCCGACACCGACGAGGAGGCGTTCGCGCTGGCGCGTGACGGCGGATGCTTCATCTGGACCAAGTTTTTCGAGCCCTTCGGCTTCAACGCCGCGATTGCCCGGCCCGGCGAAAACTACAAAGACGTGCCCAACACGTTCGAGTCGATGGTCGACCGCGGACTGGCTATCTGCGGCAGCCCGGACACGGTCTCGCGCAAGCTGGAAGCGCTGTTCAAGGTTCTGCCGGCGGAATATTTTTGGGCCTTCATGTACAACGAATTGATTCCACAGAAGGCGATGATGCGATCATTCGAGCTTCTCACGACCAAGGTTTTCCCGCGCTTCACTGATAAAATTCGCTAGTCGATGCGGCCGGGGCGTTCTCAGGGTGAGGATGTTTCATCCTGGGAGCGCCGCCCGGCGCGTGCGGCACGATTCGCACGATCGGGAACAGCGAGCAGACATTCGGCCGGCCTTGCGCCGCGGCAGCCGCCTTATTCGCCCAGCCTGCTCAGAAGCAATCGCTGAATGACCGCGAAGATCATCGCGGTTGTCACACCGAACATCAGCATCCCGTCAGCCGCCTCGAGCGGCCCCAGCAGTCGCCACGACGCCGACATTACTATATCGCCGTAGCCCAACGTGGTGTAATTTTCCGCCGAGCTGTACAAGGCAGCAGCGAAGTCCCGGAATTCGCCGCAGCGCATGAATACCAGCGCCCACATCGCTATTTCACCCAGGTGCGCGGCGAGTGCCACCGATACGGCCGCCGCCACGATCAACACGTCCTTCCAGAAGACCATCCCGGCATGGCCGAGCCTTCTCTCGCGCCGGACGAAGTGGACGATCGCGCTCAGGGCCAGGGCGTGGATGAAGATGGTGGAGAGGGTCGTCGCCGCGCCGGCGGCCAGGGGCAGAAGAACGCCGATGCTATCGCGCGAAGGAGCCATCATGTCCTCCCCTGAACCGACGCGGTTTACTAAGGCTCGTGCAGACTCAGGCTGGTGACGAAACCGAGCGCGGGCACCAGCGCCAGCAGGGCCATCGATGCGCTGAGGCCGTGGCGATCGGCGATCGCTCCGAATACCGGCATCAGCAGGCCGCCGACTGTCATCGAGAGCCCCAGCGTTACACCCGCGGCCAACCCTATTCGCTCCGGCAAATACTCCTGCGCCATAACCACCACCACGCTGGTCGAAGCCGAGAGCGCGATTCCGACCGGAACCAGGAGCAGGCCCGCCGCGGCCAGGCCATGCGCGCTCAGGAATAAGAATAGCAATGGCGAGAGCGCGGCCAGCGACACTACGACCACGACCTTGCGGCCATAGCGGTCAGCCATCCGTCCGCCGATAAGCGTGCCAGTCACCACCGCGCTCAACATGGTAGTCAGAGCGTAGCCGCCGCCGGCTTTCGATCCATGCAGCACGTGCGACCAGTAGAGCGGGATGAACGTGTTGAGTCCGAAAAACACGATCGAGCGCAGCATCACGACCACCGTCAGACGCGCGAAGGCGCTCCACTGCTCGCGGCTTTCAACCGCCGTGGAGCGAGCGCCGCCGAGATGTCGTGGAACCCGCTCAGCGGCGAGCCGCGGCAACTGATAAGTCGCCGCGAGCGACATGATCACGACCGGCACCGCGAGCAGCATCGCTCCGCGAGTGCCGAAAGCGATCAGGGTCGGAGTTATCAGAAGGGGGCCGGCGGCAAAGCCCGCCATCCCGCCCACCGTGAAAAGACTCATCGAGGTCGCCGCGCGCGCCCCGCCGAGATATCTGACCCGTCGCGCGGCTTCGGGATGAAACGCGGAGATACCCATTCCGCTCGACGCTATCGCGGTGAATATCAGTACATAGTTGTGCGTCAGGCCCGTGAGCGCGACGCCGAGACCGGCGAAGCTGAGGCCGATTGGAATCAGCCAGGGCGACGGCCGCCGGTCCGCAAGTAAACCGAACAAGGGCTGGGCCACCGACGAAAAGAGCGTTTGCGCAAGCACCAGTCCGGCCGCGGCGGCGTAGCTCAGATGATATGCCCCGATAAAAAACGGCAGCATCGCCGGGACCACGCCTTGATTGATGTCGTCGGTGAAATGGCAGGCGGAAAGCAGAGCGATCGATTTGTAGTCGGCCGCTTCGGCCTTCGGCGGATCGGCCGTCATATTGGGCACGGAACTCACAAGTCACTCTATCTGTCAGAAGATCGGGACGGCAGGCAACCTCGCGCGCAGCGCGAGGCGCTCCCGCCTGGGCATAACCGAGGACAACTCGTATTGCGTGTCGCGCAACGATTTGGAAGTGTTTCCGGTGTTCAGCGAACTCGTACTGACGTGATCCGCGGCCGGCCAAAGAGGCAAATGGAAGCGAACAAAGCTGCTGAGCTAACCCCGCTCGCCGAGCGATGGTTGCGCGATTTCAACGAAGCTCCGTGGCGCAGGTACCTGCGCTCGCTCGAGCAGCGCGGACTGCTGGCCGAGGTCGACGGCATAATGGTCGACGCTGCAACCATCTTTAAGACGCACTTTCGCTGCGATACCCGCACTTGTGCGGGAATCGACCGCGGCCCCGGCATCGAGTCCTGCTGCACAGACTACGACGTCGAGATTACGCCCGAAGAACACGCGCGAATCCTCGAAAATGGCGAAGCCGTGATGGAGTTGTTGCACCGGCACGACGGCGAGCGCGTCACGACCGCGCGAACGATCGGTGAATTCTTTCTTGAATCGCACACGATTTCGCTGGCCAAGGAGAAAGGACGCTGCGCCTTCTCCTATCGCGACGCCGGCGGCCAACTGCGCTGCGGCATTCATTCATTGGCCCTGGAAAAGGGCGTCCCCGTTCCTTCGATCAAACCGCTCGCCTGCGTGCTGTTCCCCATCGTCATCTACCGTTTCGAGAACGGCGAGACCCTGCTGACCGCGACCTCGCGCGAGACTTCATCGCTGTTCGGACGGGAGAAGGATTCCGAGCTGCCGTGTCTGCGAGCCGAGCAGGGCGACCCGATGTTCGTCGAATGCCGGATGGCGATCGAGGCCGGATTCGGTGAAGCTTTCTATCAGCGTCTCATGCTGGCGGCGAGTGAGTTCACGCAGGCCGGACGTCGCCCAGCTTAGCGGCCGACTCACGCGTGCAGTCGCTGGCCTCGTGACCATAACTTAGCCGTCGCGCCGTCCACGCCCGCGCGCCAGATGCGCGGGCTGCTTGTCCGGCCGGAAAATCTCGGAAAATCCTCGGAAAATCGGTAAATCGTGCGCTATTCACGGCCGCAGTCTTCCATATAACCGGCGGCCCTGTAACCGGCGGGCACACCCTTCGTATCAGGTAAGCGGAGGAGCTGAGCAATGGATGCAGAAAGATTTACTGCAAGTGCGTCCGAGAAACGGGCCTCGAACTCGTCCACGGTGCGGAAGTTGTGGCGGTATTGCGCCGGAACCCTCGCGCTGGTCGCGACGCTTTCACTGGCTGGATGTTACGGTATGCCGCTCAGCACACGCGAGAAGGGCACGCTGCTCGGCGGGGCGGTCGGCGCCGGCGGCGGCGCGCTGGTTGGCTCGGCGGTCGGTTCTCCTCTTGCTGGCGCCGCGATTGGGGGCCTGGGCGGAGCCGGTGTTGGCTACCTGATCGGCAATCATATGCAGAACGAGCAGTACGGCTATGGCGGATACGGCAACGGGTACGGCGGCTATGGCAACGGGTACGGCGGCTACGGCAACGGCTATGGCGGCTACGACAACTACTATCGCTATGGTCGCTACTAGGAAAAGATAACGGACTCGCGAAGATAGCCAGGCTGCATCGTTGCTGTGCGCGCGATGCAGCCTGTTCCGTCTGAGCCGTTGGAAATTGGTCTCTACTCGAATGCCGCCAGCACCGCGGCTCTCACCCACGCTCGATAACCTTTCTCAAATTGACCGCACTTTTCAGATATCCGTGCTCACGACCATCTGACGGCGCCGCCCGAGGGTCGGTCGAGGCAGCATGACCCGCCTCCGCGCCCACGTCTTCACTGCGAGATTGCCATACCGCGCGCGGCTCGGCAGACTCTAGGCACCTTGAAGAATGGAGAGTGACCGGGTGGAGATATTCCAGTTCCGTCGAGCATACTTGCTGGGTGTACTTGTGCTGGCGGGGTGCGCGAGTGCCGCGGTCACGCAGCAGGCGCAGCGTGCGCCTGCCGACTACGATCGTCCCAGCCAGATCGTCATCTATCCCTTTGCGGCCAATCCCGCCGAGGTTACTCTCAACCAAAGCATCATCCAGAAAGCCTACCGCGGCGCGACCGGCGAAAACCAGAATGCCGATCAGCTCCAAATTGCGCATGACACCGCGCAGGCGATTTGTCAGCAGGTCGTCTCAGACCTGACGAGCCAGGGCTACAATGCCATCTGCGCTCAACGCGGAACGTTCGTGGCCGGAGGCAACATCCTCATAGTTGACGGCGCGCTGACTAATATCAGCGAGGGCAACCGGCTGCGCCGCCTGGTGATCGGTTTCGGCACGGGCGCATCGACCCTGGATAGCAATGTGTCGATGTACCAGCGCATCGGGGGCAATCTGAACCAGGTGCTCGCATTCAGCACGCACGCCGATAGCGGCAAGATGCCCGGAGCGGCAGTGATGGCGCCGGTCGGCGTAGCTGCCGGTGGCGGTGCGGCGGCTGTTGTGGGGATGAACGCGGCCGTCGGCGGGGCCAAGACTTACAGTTCATCCACCAGCAGCTTGGCCAAAAAGACTTCGGATCAGATCGTCAAGACCGTGACCGACTACACCGCACGGGCCGGATGGCGGATGCAGTAGCCTCGCCGGAGCCGCAAATGATGCCCCTGCGGTATTCGGCATGCCCCGGCGCCGCGCGGGCTCGCCCTCGAGATCGCTAATCGACTTGGCGAAGAAGCGAAAACGCCCCAAGACGGAACCCAAAGCCGGCAGGTCGATCGGCGCCGCACTTGGCGCCTCGCCGGCGTCGCCATCGGCGGCCGCGGCCCGTGGCACCTCCGCGCGGATCTGGCTCACCCTGGTCGCCGCGATACTATTCGCGGCT
>Ga0310811_10011247_pt1 | contig 11594 bp, 7 predicted proteins | sample YCmetagenome_FD_207642 | JGI IMG/M metagenome (GOLD analysis project Ga0310811, IMG submission 207642) | Soil microbial communities from experimental microcosm in Duke University, North Carolina, United States - YC | ecosystem: Engineered > Artificial ecosystem > Soil microcosm > Unclassified ...
TACGCGATTTCGCCAGTATATTAGCATCTTTTCGGGGACAGCCCATGCTGCTACCAGTGCTCTATATCGGAGAGCGGGCATCGTTATCGGAGCAGAATCGAACCTGGTATGAAGAGCTGCAACTCACTGTGCTGGCTGATGAATCCTCGAAGGTGAATGTGGATCAGATCTCTCCTGAAGAGCGTTTGGGACGCTTTCGCCAGCGCTGGCAGATCCTGCCTATTAACAAACGGATTATGCTGGTTGATCTGGTCATGAACCGTTTGCGGCTCTCCACTGGCTATCGCGCGCTGGCCTCTCTGGTAGACTCCGGCTATTTTCGTCTGATTCTCACCGGGAACCTGGACTCGCTCATCGAAAATAGCTTGATCAAGCGCTCCGGAGGCGTGCGGCAACGACAGTTTAGCCTGCTGGCGAATGGGAGCTATCCCTCAACAGACTATATCAAAGATACGCTCATGAGATCAACACGGCCCAGTATTATTTTTAAACTGCTGGGCGACTTTGCGAGCCACGATGACACCACCATCGCCACGAGAGATATTAAAAAGTATATGGAGCCGTTGCAATCGATATTACCTTCTTACCTCTCCTCCTTATTAATCATCGTGGGTGCAGGCAAATTGGATGAAGAGATTTTCTCCTATTTCCAGCAAGGAACCCAGTCCACAGGAGATCGTGTCTACTACGCTTGCTCTAAGCTGCCAGAGATCTTCTATACGATTTTCCCCCAGCGCCCACTGGAGCCTCTGACCGATGAAACCACGGATTTTGACGAGTTTTTTACCTCGCTGGCACAAGAGCTGGGCGTAGCCGTGCAACCGGTCACGGGTCCGCTCTCCGGGCCCGTGATGGTGGAGCCCCCGCAAGCAGAACCGTTGCCAAAAGAAGAGAAACAGAGAGCATCTGACGAGCGTGTTCCCGACACAACGCCTCCAGCGGCGGCAAATCCAGCCTCGGTCGACTTTGATGAGCTCATGCAGCAGAAAGTGGCAGAAGAAGGTCCAGTGGAGCTGGAATACTTTACCACGTTCAGCATCAACATCGATCTCAATCAGCGTCTTTCCTTCAATGTTGATGGCGAACTGCAATACAGTAGCCCGGAAAACAAAGAGTGGGATGTAGACATTGAAGCCATGCGGCTCAGAATGCAAGATCTGGGCGATGACATTGTGATGTATTATCGCAGCCGCAGCGAATCGACGTATAACAAGTGGCGGCGGAGAGCAAAAGATATGGGTGAGCAATTATATACTGGTATGATGAGCTCCTATCGCGATCTGGAAAAGAAATTTGACTGGGCCAGCACGCAGCCATTGCTCACTTTCTCTTTCAACGGTCCGCTCAAATACCTCAGTATCCCTTTCGAGCTGATGTATTATTCAGGGCATCCCCTCGCCGTCCAATATCCACTCTGTCGTACCGTCAGTGGTGTGCCTTTCGTGCGCAATCGTGTCAATTTTGACACCTTCATTCGTTCGCTGCGCAAAAACAAGAGTCAGCTTCGTGTCCTGCTGATCGCCTCGGATATCGACGGCATGCTTTCTGTGAATGAAGAGGTGGAGCAGATTGGCCATATTCTGCGGGAGCGTGCCAGGAGCATAAAACTGGATATCTTTATAAAGCCTCTCAAAGGTGATGAAGCCACACTCGCAAATGTGGAAAAGCTGCTGAAAGAGGGGAACTATCATATTGTCCATTATGCTGGCCATGGCATGTACGATGAACAAGTGAGTGAGAATAGCGCATTGTTCTTCCCCAGTGGAAAACGACAATCCGGCAATACTGAGGCTCTGGTGGCGCGCAAGCTGAGACTGCTTATGAATGCAAGCAAAACACAGCTCTTTTACATGAGTTCCTGCGTCGGCGCGCAGATTGGGAATAATGCTCAGCTCTACAACGGCGATTACTTAGGGATGATGGACGCCCTGGTCATGGCAGGCGTCCCGTATGTGCTTGGCTATCGCTGGTATGTCAGCGATAAGAGCAGCATCCAATTTGCCACGACTTTCTATAAAGAGCTCTTTCAAAGTCAGTTTATTCCTGAGTACGCGACGCATGCGGCGCGCAAAGCAATCTATGGGGAAAATGGGAATGATGAGACCTGGGCTTCCGCGCTCCTCATCGCCCAGCATGTGTACCATTAGTAGTAGTGTTCGAGAACGAGCGTTGATATGGCGAGCACCGCACTCAAAAAACTGCAAACATGGTCTCTGGGGCAGGCGATATGGGCTGTCGCATTGAGCAATAGAGGACATATCGCGGCGGCGGCTGGCCCGTCTGTCACCTATGGGATCGCCAGGGAAACCAGTACACGAAAAGTGGCAGATGATGAGATCTGGAGTATTGCCTTGAGTGCTGACGGTCAGCTTATTGCAACAGGCTCTAACGATCACTATGTTGTGCTCTATAGCGCCAGAGGCGACAAGCTGTGGGAATTTAAAACAGGCGAGCATGTGCTTGGCACGGCAATCAGTACGAATGGTTTTGGGCTTGCCGTTACCTCTCGTGATCGCACCTGCCGTCTCTTTTCGATACTGAGCAATATACCCCTCTGGAGCTATAAAGGACCGGACGTGTTTTTACGTGTTGCTATCAGTGCCAATGGTCGGCGTGTTGCGGCAGGCACCTATGGCGGAGAGGTATATCTCTTTAATGAATGGGGAGAGGTGCTCTGGCATGATCGAGGAAAAAGGAGCGGTGATATCTGGGGATTAGCTTTCTCGGAGAGCGATGAGTATCTTGTGGTCGGTTCTGAAAAGGATGGGCGGCTCGATTTGTATCAGCTCGATGGGAAATGTCGCTGGTCGAAGTGGGTAGGTGCTTCTCTACGCGGGATCGCGATCACCAGCGATGGGCAATATATTGCCGCACTTACACAGAAAGGCACGCTCTTATTTTATCGGCATACGGGCGAGAAGGTCTGGCAGTACTCCCTGGGTGGAGAATGTTGCTCGCTTGCCATGAATAGTGACGGAAGCTACTTTATCGTCGGTTGCTACGATGGTCAGGCACATCTGCTGGAGAATCCAGGTCAGCACGCAGTTTCTGCCCATCCTACCACCGATCAATCCGCGCTTTGGATTGTGCCTCGTGTGATGCACGCCATCTATCATTCCCATCCTGATAGGGGTCTCTGCGCCTGGTTTGATATCTTTGATTATGCGCTACGTCGCTTGCAGTTAGATTTCTGTCAGGCCCTGCTCACAGAAATCAATGAGCATCGCTATCCCTTTCTGTCCCAGGAACAGCGCGGCGTGGATAGCCGCGCCGGAGCCTATCTTCTGGCGCGTGGTCTGGCACACCATAAACAGGGACGTTTGCAACAGGCCAGAGAATATTATCAGGAAAGTCTGTCCTATTACCAGAAAGCGGATGATATCACCGGGCAAGGCCAGGCGCACCTGCTCCTCGATACACAGGAGCCGCTTCAGCATGACTATGCCTCCCTGTGGATTGGCAGTGGCGAGCAATATTTCATGCAGCGTCTGAAGACAATTTCCGCCAGTGATATTCCCCGGCGTCTGGCAATGATGGAGGCCGCGCGCGAGCATGGGTGGTATCAGGCGCTTCGTACCGCCGTTCTTGACGCGCAGGATGATGACGATATGCTCCTGCGACAGGAGGTCGCTGTTGTGCGCCATGTGGCAATCGCGGCCTTTGAGCGTCGGACCGCGCTCGTCGATATGCAGCTCTTACAAGGAGCCTTAGCGGATGAAAGCTGGGTCGTACGCTGGCGCGCCGCGAATCTGGCGCAGTCCGTGTACGCTTTGTGGTCGTCGGAGGAGCAGATAAAGATCGAGAATGCGCTACGCAACGCGCTACATACCGAAACCTATAGTGTGGTTAAAGCGAAGTTGGAGAGTATTTTGAGGGAAATCCATGCAACCAGAAGATATTGATTTAGAGAAAATGGCAAGATCGCTCCACCAGCTCCTGAAAGAAGAGCCGAACAATCCCACTCTTCTGGAGATCTATGGGCTGATTGCGAAACTGAAAGACGACTATACCATTTTAAAGCTGCCCGAAGTACAGAGATTGCGGGAACTGAACGAGCCGCCCTTCGACTACGCGGTTTTTCTCGAACCCAGTCAGCACGACCCTCGTGCCGCCATTATCGGCTTCAGAGGCATCATTCAGGAGGTACCGCTCCAGGGGGACCTGCAAAAGAAGTTGCATGAGCTGGTACCCGGGCAACAGGTCGTTCTCAATAACAAACGAAAGATCGTTGCGCTGCGTGATTTCTATACCTCCGGCGAGGTTGCGGAAGTTGTCAATGTGCGCATTCCCATTGGCGCGGGCGAAATCCTGGAGATCGAGAATATCCCACCCTATCGCACAAAGGTGAGACTGGCGAGTGGAGAAGAGCGAGATGCGCTATGTACGCCAGCACTTGCCAGAAATCCAACGCCCCTCAAGCAAGGCGATATCGTCCGTCTCTCCATCTCGCAAGATGCGATCACCATGGTCATAGGCAAAGTCAAGCCGAGTCTCCATGTCAAAGCAGGTGGCTCGGAGGGACTGATCGTCAATATTACTGACCGTCTGCTGGAGGAAGGCGTACAGATCGGCAATCTGGTGCGTATCGATTCGCAATTGAAATGGGCGTTTGAGAAAGTACCCTCACCTACCACAAGCAAGCTTGTGCTGGAAGAGGATTCCGAAGTGAGCTACGAAGATATCGGTGGTCTGGAAAGTCAGATAGATACCATCCGTTATGCCATCGAGCTGCCCTATTCCCGCGAAGTGGTGGACTATTTTGATCTCGTGCGCCCCAAAGGTATTCTGCTCTATGGACCTCCTGGTTGCGGCAAGACAATGATTGCCAAAGCAATCGCCAATAGCCTGACCAGGGTGATCAAAAAACATTTGCATACCACGCAACAACGCCTGGAGATGTGTCAGGCATTACAAGCGCTTTCCCCGTCCGATCAGCCGTTGCCACCGACATTACAGGCGCGGTATCACGAAATTATGCCGACGGTGACCAGCGAGAATATCACGGTTGCGGTCGCGCTGCAACAACTGGCCGAGGTTCTGGGCCTCTATAATATCCGTATCTCCCCATTGAGCCTGGAGAGAGAGTTACAAAAAATAGAGCAGGCGAAAGGCGAAGCGCGGGCTTTTTTCAAAAACGTCAAAGGGCCAGAACTGCTCAGCAAATGGTTGGGCGAGACAGAGCGCCAGGTACGAGAGATTTTTGAGGAGGCACGCAAGCAGGCCGGTCCCTATACGCCAGTGATTATTTTCTTTGACGAGATCGAATCGCTTTTTCGTACACGTGGAACGCGTCTGGAATCGCATGTAGAGGCAACGACCGTGCCTCAGTTCCTGGCCGAAATGGATGGGGTCGAGGGCAGCAAAAATGTGATGATCATCGGGGCAAGCAACCGAGAAGATATGATCGATCCTGCGTTCTTGCGCCCCGGCCGTTTTGATGTCAAGATCAAAGTTGACCGTCCAGATCAGAAGGCGGCAGAGCAGATTCTTGCGCTCTCTTTAACGCCGCATCTCCCGCTGGACTATCATCAGCAATCGCCTGTGCCCGCATTGGGGAAGATCATCTTTCGCACTGCCTATACCCATGCAAAAAAACTGCCCGCCTCGCTTGCCAGCATCGTCCAGTATTTGCCCGCCGGGAGCGATCTGCGCCTGACGTGTAGTATTGGAGAAGAGGATATTCAGCGATTGGCGACCTTGCCAGAGGGAACCACCGTCTTGCAGGCACAGGGCCGACAATTCAGCGGAGCCCTCTCCTCGCAACTGCTGGTAGCCCTGACCTACTTCAAGAATGATATTTTGATTGCACAGATCGTCAAACAACTACGCGCATTTCGCGCCGCCTATCCGCAGTGTGCCGCCATTGTCGAGGAATATATCCAGCGAGAGAAAGCCGCGGAGTGGCTGATCTCGAACATTAGCCGTATCCTGTACCATCAATCCAGCTTCCTGGGCGTACAGGCCGGGCACGACTATCTGATGTTTCCCCTGCGCGACTTTATGAACGGAGCACTCCTGGCGAACATTGTCGAACGCGCTAAACGCGAGGCCAGTAAACGTGCATTGCTGATGAACATTGTGCGCGGCAAATGGATTATTAGCTGGGAAGATTTGAAGGCAAGCATTGTCGAAGAATTTACTGAGAGTAAAGAGCAGATGATGTATTACAAGATCCGCCATGAATTCAAAAAACAGGATGTGCCTATGCAAGGCGTTGAATTGATGCTTCCGCTGGAGGATGTGACCACCAATCCCTGGATCGAAACCAAGTTTCGCCCCACCGGGCTGAGTACGCAGTTACAGGAGCGCTAAGGAGAAATGCGTATGTCTATTCCAAAAATGGCGGGGCTAGAGACGGAGTATGGGATCCTCATGCGAGGTATGGTCCCATCTGATCCCTTTATTGCCTCGCAATTTCTGATGGCGGGCTATAGAAGCGCGGGCGGTCTGGCTGTTTCATGCCAGTCCTCCTCTTTTTCGCCCGTGGAGGACGAAAGGGACCATATTCTCCAACGCATTTTTGGCACCGGACACGTCCCCACCTTTTTTGATCATTTTAGCTTGATGCTACCCAATGGTGCTCGCTTCTATATCGATCACGCCCACCCTGAATACTCGACGCCCGAAAGCTGTTCTGCGCGTACACTGCTGGCGGCAGATAAAGCCGGAGAAATGATCCTGAATCGTAGCTGTCAATGGGTGAACGCCAATGGCAATCTCTCCCCTGGCCAGGAAATTCTGCTTTATAAGAATAATAGTGACCATCATAGCAATAGTTACGGCTGCCATGAGAACTATTTACTCAGTGCCAGTTTCTATGAAGATATGCTCTACCAGCATTCACAACGCATGCTGGAGACGCTGCTGCCTTTTCTCGTTACGCGCACCATCATTTGTGGAGCTGGCAAAGTGGGTGCTGAACATGGCCGTGAGCCCGCAGCCTTTCAGCTTTCACAGCGAGCAGATTTTTTTGAACGTGTGATGGCATTGGAAACCACCGTGCGGCGTCCGCTCTTTAATACACGCGATGAGCCACACAATGACCCGACGAGCTATCGTCGCCTGCATGTGATTATCGGTGATGCGAATATGGCCGAATACTCTGGCTTCCTCAAGATTGGCATGACCCAACTCGTCCTGCGTCTGCTGGAAGATGGCTTTATGACCACCTCTTTCCAGCTTGCCGATCCTGTTGCCGCCATGCGCACCGTTTCGCGGGATTTATCGTTCCGCATGCCGTTGTTGTTAAAGTCGGGGAAGCGTGCGACTGCATTGGAGATTCAGAAAGCCTATCTGGAGCTTGCACAGCAGTATCTGCAACAGAATGAGCATAGTGCAGAAGAGGATGAGGTCATCGCACTCTGGCAGGAGATGCTGGCCATGCTGGAGCAGACGCCGCGCAAGCTTGCGAAGTCGCTGGATTGGGCCATCAAGAAACAGCTTCTCGAGTATTACCTGGCAGACCAGAAAACGTCCTGGAAAACAACCCTTCGCTGGCAACCTGTGATTGAGCAGACGCTCGATGTGCCTCCGGAAGAGGACCCTCTGTCCTTTTTAGAGGCTCATGATGCCAGACGTGCGACAAGTGTGAAAGCCTATATTGAGCAACATACCCTCTCCTGGGAGCACTATCAACAGCAGCGAACGGTCTATTTTGGCCTGCGGCGGATAGACCTGGACTATCATGCGCTCGGAGAACGTATCGACGATGAGCCACAGGGTCTCTATTATCGTTTATTGCGGTCCGGCGGCATTCAGCGCTTGCTCACCAATGAGGAGATTGCTACGCGTATCAGGCAACCTCCCTCGGATACGCGTGCGTGGCTACGCGGCCAATGGATTCAGCGCTTTGCCCCTTTCTTAGTCAGTGCAGATTGGGATTATTTACACTTTCAAATTGGGCCTGAACATTTCTATCATGATCTGCCGACCCCATTTGATGGTTCCGAGCAAAGCTACCATGATCAGTACCAACATATCACGGATATTGTCGCATTGCGTAACTTCCTTTTTTTAAAAAAGAGCTAACTATGCGTCTATAGAGAAGAGCGTAGAGAATTTTTTGAGGTAAAATAGGAGAAGATGGAAATAAATTGACATTAATCTTCGTTTATCTCAATAAAAGTGTTGTAGCGTAGCTCATGAAATGGAATATAGCAGAGATAAGACAGTCGTTGATAACAAGAACGGAGCAAACATGCAGCAGTTTTCACAAGAAGAGCAGCCACTGGAGCCCGGGCAGGGGCAACTTGTCGTTCATCCCGATCAACAGCAGTTGCAGCAACCGGATTTCAACTGGCTAGACCAGGAAGACCCGGTGGGCGAGGAGAATGAGGAAGCGCGTGCGGCCATTGAACTCATGCAGCAAATGAACCGCCCTGAAAAGGCACTCAGCAACGAAGAGCTCTGGAAGCTGTATAAGCAAGTTGAGGGACAATGAGAGGGGCTGGCATGGCTCTATCTGAACGCGTCTTTAGTCTGGAGACAGAATATGGCCTCCAGTTCTATCCAGAGAAACAGACGCCATCTGCACGAAAAAAGTCGCCCAGTTCGAAGCTGCAAAGGACGCTCTTAGCGCAGACCGTGAGACAACGCCACGGTCTGCGCGATAGTGAATATCTCCCCAATGGGGTGCGTATTTATCCCGATGATATGGCCGGGGGCGCTGGACATCCTGAGTGCTCACTGCCAGAATGTCGCAGCGCCCGTGAAGTCGTTGTGTATGACAAAGCCGTCGAAATCATGCTGCGGGAAGCCATTCCCGCTTTCGAGCAGAGTCTGCGCCAGAAGGGATTTCCGGGGAAGGTACGCATCTTTAAGAATAATCGCGATGTATTTGGTACATCGTATGGTTGCCATGAAAACTATCGGTTGCCTCGCAATACTGCTGTGCTCTCGGAGAACATGGCGACAATTGACGAGTTTATCACAGGCAAAGCCGATTCGCTGGAAAAGCATCCCTTCATCTTTTATGCAATGCAATGTCTCGTCCCGTTTCTTGTGACGCGTCAGATCCTTTGTGGCTCTGGCTATCTTAAGACAGGAGGGGGACGGAGTGTAGACTTCCATATCTCACAACGGGCTGATGAGGTCACACAGGAGGCGAACTATGAGACCAGCAAAGCGCGCAGTATTTTTGATGTGTCGCGCGATCTAAAATTCACTGTTGCAGAGTTAGCCAGCGTTATGCAATCGGCGCGACTGACCTTTAGTCATCAACTCCAGCATGAGCGTGAAGGGCCACAGCTCGAAGAAGATATGTGGCGTCTGCATCTGATTCTGGGGGACGCAAACGTCTCGGGTTGGGCGACCTGGATGAAACTGGGCATGACCGGTATCGTGCTACGCATGGTTGAGGATATCTTTTTTGATCAACTGCCCGCTCTGGAGAATCCGGTACGGGCATTGCATACCGTCGCCAGTGATCCGGCCTGTCGTGCTCTCTTGCCCATGAGGCGGGGACGGCCACAGAGCGCAATTGAAATTCAGCGCTGGTATCTGCGGCAGATTGAACAGTATGTGAATAGTTTTGGTGCTTCCAGCGAAGAGCAGGCCCTGATACGCGAATGGGAGGCGGCGCTTAATGACCTGCAAGCCGATCCCATGCGCCTGGCTGATCGTGCCGATTGGGTCTTTAAGAAAAAAAATATCGAAGCGCTCTATGGTCCTGTCTGGAACCAGAAGCTTGATAGTAACCTGTACAATAATTTGCTGAGCTTTGATCTGCGCTATCACGATATTGGTCCCGAAGGCTTTTTTCAGCAACTTCCGCCCAATCCCCGTCGCAATGTCGTCAAAAGCGCAGAGGTGCAGGCCGCAATTGAGACTCCCCCCCTCTCGCGCGCCCAGGTCAGGAGCGATCTCTATGCGATGCGTCATGTGGCAAAGGTTGCCATCACCAACTGGGGATCGTATAAGCTCAATGGGCAGCTTATCGATCTCAAAGATCCTCTGGCTTTTGCTCATCCTCAGCTCTTTGCGTATTGTGTTACGTCTCGTGCATGTGCAGATCTGCTGGAGCGTATGTTGCAACGTTGGGAAAGCGCGCTTACACATCCTGAGGCCGCAGTACGGAAGCGGGCGGTAACCTATCTCGGCTGGCAGCATACCGCGCAGAGCGTCGAGCTGCTCGTGCACGTCGTACAAAATGATCAGGATGCCAGCGTGCGTATTACTGCCATCCAGATGCTGCGTACGATGATCAAAAAAAGCGATCCGGCCTTTGATACCCTCCTCCATTCCTATCTGGATACAGATGATCTGTCTATACGTCTGGAACTGAATGATCTGTTTGCCTATGTCCATCAACATTCGTGAGGAGAGACCATGCCTACGTTGCGCTATATCAATCGGCAGAATCAGTGGGAAGAGAAAACATTTGCCAGGACCATCTATATTGGCACAGAGCCTCGTGCTGAGACAGCAGAGACTGAGAGCTTGCAATTGCCGCCCGATCCCTACATGAGTGCAGAGCATGCGCTGGTCACAAGAAGCGAGCTTACGCTGAAACCCGTCCTGGTTGATCTCTGTGGGTGCGATACACGCGTGAATGGCGTGCCAATTCAGCAGCTGAAAGTGCTGCATCATGGCAATGCCATTTACCTGGGAAAAACGAGCTTATTTTTTTCGGAGATTAGAATCATCAAGCTCAAGGAAGATTCCGGCCATTGTCCCTTATGTGGTGACCCATTGCTGGCCGGGGAAGAGGCGATTGTGTGTCCGCGCTATCCCTCGATCCTCCATAGTGAGTGCTGGTTTTCCACACGCAAATGTCCTGATGCCGGGTGCGAATATCCGAACTATGATGTGATTATGGACTCGCTGGGGGCATATCCCTGGCATATTCGATTTGAGCGGGCGCTCCCCTTTGATTCACCGCTCATCCAGCAGGGGCTCTCCTGCTCGGCGAATCAGGTGCGCGACTTCGTCCCCTTTCAACGAAACGAGGCGGTCGTTTACTGTCCGGGTAAGCTTTTACATCCCTGCAATATTTCTTACCATCTTCAGTGCTGGCTGGAGATGGCGAAGTGTCCCAATTGCGGATATGAAATACGTGAAGTGTTGACTACTACTTTTGGGAGTAGAGAATAGTTTTTGCATAAGGTGATATGTGCAACAGAAATCGATCCAGGTGACACAAACAGAGAGTGAGCGTTACGCGTCTCTTCGCCAGATTGCCTGGTGGAGGCAGCAACGGCTGGCTGGGGCGCATGTGATGGTCATAGGCGCAGGCGCACTGGGGAACGAAGTGTTGAAAAATCTGGCGCTCCTGGGCGTGGGGCATATCGTCATCGTCGATCACGACACGATTGAGCTCTCCAACCTTGCGCGCTCAGTCCTGTTTCGCGCAGAGGATGTCCAGCGTCCAAAGGTTGAGGTTGCTGCTGAGCGCATCCAGCAAATCAATCCCCAGGTTGCAGTAGCGCCGCTGTACAAAGATCTGCTCGATGTCGGGCTGGGCGTATTTCGGCAGATGGATATCATCATGAGCTGCCTTGATAATCGAGAAGCGCGGCGCAGAGTGAATCTGGCGTGCTGGCGAGTAGGGCGTCCGTGGATTGATGGGGCACTCGATACGCTGGATGGTCTGGTAC
>Ga0310811_10011249_pt1 | contig 11593 bp, 15 predicted proteins | sample YCmetagenome_FD_207642 | JGI IMG/M metagenome (GOLD analysis project Ga0310811, IMG submission 207642) | Soil microbial communities from experimental microcosm in Duke University, North Carolina, United States - YC | ecosystem: Engineered > Artificial ecosystem > Soil microcosm > Unclassified ...
TGTAATATAAACAACTAGTGAGATAAATGAACATAGATGGGAATGCAAAGACATATATGATGGAATGTGAGTGAAACAAGGTGAGATACGCACCAATGGACCTTGGAGGATGAGGACAGGACATGTGAACGGAATGCGATGGATCCCAGGGAGGTGCGCGGTAGCGCATGTCGAAGCGCGAAAAACGCGAGAATGCGAAATATGCAAAATGCGCGAAAATGCGAAACCCACGAGATACGCGAGTGCGCGAATTGCGAACTGTGTGGGAACGCAAGATGTGCCTTATTCGTGAGATGCGCGAAAACGCGAGGAATCTGAAACGCGAAATGCGTGAGATGCGAAATGCGCGAGAGACGCGAGAACGCGAAATGCACGAGATATGCGAAATACGAACGCGCGAGAAAGCGAGATGCGCGAAAATGCGAAATACGAACGCGTGAGAATGCGAGATGCGCGAAAATGCGAAATGCGCGCAAACGTCAAAATGCCAAAACGCCAACACCACAAAAACACGAAAATCGCGAAAATCGCGAAGGTTGTCACACTTCAACAGGTCCAGTATAAGGTCTTGCTATATGGTCTGTACACGCCCCTAGAGACTTGAGTCTCTACAGCGCATATATACTTAATCAGGCGGCTGACTATTACTTTCACGCTTGCCCTAAACCCCCTTCCTATGACCCCTTAAATACGCGCATTTGTACTATGTAGTTCTTTACTTTAATCTTACTGGGTTTTCACCTGATACTTGATTTCCTTCGTCTAAGCCCTCCAAGCTTAGTCGTCTGAACCAATCTCTAACTTAGAGCACTCCTCTTCGTTAGTCTGAACCCTTGAACCTAACTTCAAGGTCCTACCTTGTTGTTAGCTATTAGCCTCGCAAGCAGACTTCATTGTCATTGCGTCGCTAGACTTGACTCAACCCCGAAGGCTCTTTTCTGAGTCTAGGTTGTTTAGAACCTATCCCAGTTCATAACAGCCCTTCTGACCTGGGGTCATACTGGGTTTGTCACCACCTGCATGGAATGTGGGGTCGCTGAGTCCAGCACAGGTGAGTCACTCAACAGCAATCCCTTCTTCACACCTTTCTTGACCATCTGCTCAGATCCTAGCACATATTGGTCCCCTACAGGCTGGACTATGGCACTGGCCATGCGGCTTGCCACGCATGCACTCCTGCATGGGGTAACTGGCAGAGCCTCCTGTCCAACTGTCAATGGCATGGATGCCAGGTGAGCCACCTCCTGGAACTTGTTACCAATGTTGTGCTCCGTATATTCCCTGGGAGCCCTGACCATACCTGGTGAGTCAAATGCATACATTCTAGACAGCACGTCAGGTAGCAGGTTCTCCACACCTAGTAAGTATGTGACTTCAAAATTGAATTCCCCAATTTTCTTAATCCATCTCGCTTGGTGGCCTGACAGATTGCATTGATTTAACAAATGTATTAAGCCCTTGTGATCAGTGAGCCATACAAACTTGGCACCTTGTAAGATGTCCCTATGTCTCATCATGGTTTCTACCCCAGCTAACATCTCCTGCTCATGTACAGGATAGTTTCACTGGGCTGGGTTCAGCTTTGCTGAGTAGAATGCTGTGACTTTTGCAGTTCACCAATCTGGGCCCTGGGCCACCACTCCCCTGATCCCACCCAAACATGCATTGGTCATTATGTAGATTGGTGGTGCCCCCAGGCCATAGACCAAAGGTACACAACAGTGAGGTGCACAGGTGGAAACATAGCGTTTGACAGTGTCAAAGGCCCATTGCTGGGCATAGTCCCACTTAAATGGTATGCCATCCCCCGTTACCTCAGATAATACCCCTAATGGGATTCTGATTTTGTAAATGTTGTCAGCCAGATACCCAACTGAGCCAATAAAACCTCGACAAAGGTCATGGTTAGTTGGTGTCTTCCAGTTCATCACACTGTCAACCTTCTCTGGGTCTATCTGGATGCCATCATCCCCCATGATGCATCCCAGAATCTTGACATCCCCGCACAGGAACTGGATCTTCTTTTGGCTTAGGTAAAGTTTTTCCCAGTCCAGTACCTTCAGGACGGTCTTGATATACTCAACATGCTCCTGCAGCAAATCCAAGTATATTATAATGTCATCTAGGTACACATCCATCTGCTTTCCCAAGTACTCACCAAATAGATGATTCATCAGGGCTTGGTAAGTCACAGGCACATTACAATCGCCCTGCTGGAGGACGTGACTGACCATGTTCCCATTGGGAGTGGTCATTGCAGTTTGGTTCACATGCTCTGGTATCACCCTTATTTGCTCATAAGCATCCTGCCCATACAGCATGGATCTGAACCTTTTCGTGGCTACCTGGCAATGGTGAGGTCAGTTTTCTGGTATTCTTGTTTCATTCATGCAAGTCCACCACAGTACAAAGCCTATCTGATCCCGGCTTTTGGATGAATAACATGGGTACTGTATTCCTGGCACTGGTAACTTGCCAGCAGCCGGACATAAGGTACAACCTTTGTTTATCAGCCTATTGCAGCCTCAGGGGTTCTGGACAACAGGATGGGCGCCAAGGGTAGATTTTCCCTTCATCTATCAATGGAATAGTGTGATTGATGGCATGCAATGGGGGTAAGCTAGTTTCACTCGCTTTGGCGCAAAGAGGCCGAGCTAACACTTCCAGCTGGGCTCTAACATTGTCCAGGTTATCCTTCCAGACTTCAGACATACGAGACTCCAGGGTAGTCACTTGGTCACCCTTCATGGGTTGTTGGTCTATGCTACTGATTATGACTCTCGGTTGGTTAAGGCCAATCATGACCTTGTATTGGAATAGGAACGGTGTTCCTAATACTAAATCGTGATTTTGCAGATTAATGATGTCAAAGTATCTTTTCGAGTCAATTGATTGGTAATTTAGTCATGCTGTGGCCCCAAAATTAACCTTTAACCAGGATCCTTGAACTGCCAGCTGCATGACTATTGGTTTGGCCAACTCAATGTGAGGTATCTTTAATTGATCCGCTAACGTTACTGACATGAAACCTGACAATGATCCAGAGTCAATCAGCACTCTAGCTGGATGCCCATTGATGTGGACTACCACCACCAATGGTTTGGGGATCACCTGCTTAAAGTCCTTAGTCACAGCTGCTGTCCAATGTAAAGCAGGGTAAGTGTCTGCTGGTATTTGTTGTCCATTCAGCTCAACCATGAATAAGTGAGAGTCCCAGCTCATGACTAAAACATCAGCTGGAGGCATGTATATCCTGCAAGCAACATCATCCAAGTGTTGTTCAGCTGGGGTCATGGCCCCTCTCTCTAGCAGCCTGAGGATATTGTATTCAGGTGCGTTGACTTCCAACTCATCACACAATCTCCCATAGGCCCGAGTTAATCTAGCTTTGAACCATCTAGCTACCTCAAACCTCTCACATAGTAACAGATGGATTGGTAGGGGTATGCAAAAGGCTTTCGCATAGTCCCTTACCTCATAAGAACCGTCATGCAAACATAAGCATTTGAATCGCTCTGGGTGAGAGTAGTAAACTGTATCCTTCTCATAAGGTCTGCTGTTTTGCAGGATTTCAGCCACACAAAGGCCCAGAGGGACCCCCATACTCAAACCTGAGCCCCTAGGCCCTACTTTTTGTATCTCCTGTGAGGAGTAACCACAAAGCCTACCTACATGCTTATGATACCAACCCACCAAGCAAAACAGGGGGTTGAGAAGGAGCGAGGTAAGCACAGTGATCTCAGGGCCCTGTCTATCCTCATGATCTATTATAGTGTGCTCAGTTTCAGACACCCAATACACTAAGAATCTATCAGGTTCAGGCTCCTTATGAGGATTGTCGCCCAGGTGGGATCCTGAGCTTTGTCTTAAAATGTGCATTGCTTGTTCAGACAGAGGGTCGCCCATAATGTCTCTGACCGTTATTGGTGGTTTACTTGGTGAGTTCATTTCATAACCCATTGTCATAAAGGCGCACACTATTTCAGATAGGTCATTAGACATCAGTGGGTCCTCTACAGACAGCATTCAGTCAGAACTTGCAGGGCCCACCCCCATTCCATACTGATGCATGGTAGGTGGTGAGTTCTTGCTGCTTCCTCCCCTGATAGTTGTCTTCTGTGGGCAGTTCTGCAATATGTGTCCCAGCTGATGGCATACATAGCATAGACCCTCCGCCACGTGGTGTTCCTTTTCAGCCTGACTGAGCCAGTCAGGCTTTGTTTCAGTAGGTGGGTTCTTATTCCTCCTAACATCCTTCCTTTGATTGCCCATGTCTTTAGGTTGATTGTTCACCTCTGAGGGGTTTTCCTTCCTGTGGAAGTGACCATTTCGTTGATGATCTCCCTATATGCCTTTCCATTCCCCAGGTTTAGGCTATTGTCCCCCTTTGGGGTTTGGATTCCCTCCATCCTTTCCATCCTTGGTTCAACGATCACGTCCTCTAGCGGGTATGGAGTGCACAATCTCAATAATCTCAGCTGCACTCTGTACCTTCCTAAAGGAGGATGACTCTGGGTTGAGTTCCTTCTTCCAGAGTTCCATCTGAATGCTAGAGTTCAGGCTGGTCTAAAGGCAAGTCACCCTTTGCCTTTCAGCCACATCTCCTATCATATTCCATAACTCACTCAGTTCATAGATGTATTCTCTCACTGACTTATCATTTTGATAGCACCAGTTCAGCTTCTCCCTTTGCTTCATTCTGAAGTCGATGGGGAAGCAATGGTTGAACAGCTCTGTGAAGAACCTTCGTAGTCTCCAATGGTAGGGGTCACCAGAGACTTCTCTGGTGTAGAACTCATGCACTCTACCATTTAGGTAGTGTGCCAAGATAAACACCCTTTGCTTCTGCTCAACCTGCCCATCCTTGACATAGGCCATTCCCTTTATAAGAAACTTGTGGAATGCCCGTGAATCAAACGAGCCATCATAATTCACAGAAGGTATGGGCTTCAGAGTGTTCTTGTGGGACTTATGTCTCTTTCTCTTCTTAGAGTGTTGGTTGGAAGGGCCCTTCCTTAATTTGTCAGACGAGGAGTCACTAGATTCAGTTGTGATCGATGTTTCAGATGACTCGGATGTGCTTGACAAAGAGCTAGAGTCACTTGAATAATCACTGTCCCTAGGGTTGGCAGGGGTGCGTGCCCTTCACCTAGATCCCCTGCCCTTCCTTTTCTTGGAAGTGTTTAACTGGCCCAGGGCCTGTCCTATGTAACTTTGGGATGCCACTTGCTGGATCAGTTCCATCACCTGCAGTGTGGACCTGGAGGGAGGTGGGCTAGATGCTCATTCAAGCACTCAGTTGTCCACTCTCTAGACTGGTCATCACCAGACTCATTCAACCCTTCATCGGTCAATAGATCAGACTTGGTGTGTAGGTTGAAAGTGACCTTTGGTTTTCTATTTTTATCCTGGCTAACTCCCTCGCCATCCTCAGGGATCTTTACAGTGCTTATTTCCTTTGGAGCTGGATCCACTATAGGGATTAGTTTCCCTCTAGGCTGGTATTAACAGTTTTTACTTAGCTTTCTTACCCTACTTTTCCTTGCTTATGTCCGCATTTTCACTGCTTACATAATCACACAATCTTCGCCCTATACTTCCACTCATTAGCTAGACTTTCAGTTATATTTCTGGTTGCTCTCTTTCTAGGATTCAGTAGCTTCCCCAGATTTGCAGCTCATTAGTTTTAGTAGTAGCTCAATAGCTCACTATACAACTCCTGATACACAGTCTTGTCCTCATTGTCTGGAGTGACATTTTCATATTCTTTCTCTCTCTCTCTCTCTCTCTCTCTCTTGAGCCCTGAGCTTAGTCCAGAAGCCCTTGGGTTGAATAGCAGCTAGGCAGCATTCACCCAACATTGTTCTGCATCCCAGCAGAATTGTTGACCCTTCACCACAGGCTCTGAAATAGTATGGTTCTGGAACCTCGTCGGGGAAACGACAAGGAACACTAAGCGGATCGGACAAGATTAACAGGATGAAACTGTGGATTTCTGATATGTTGTACGAATATCAGTATGTGATGGTAGGTAGGAGACCCGAGTCTAATCTGAATGGTATGAGCGGGATGGAATATATGGGGAAAGGTCATGTGATATATGATAAGGTAAGCGTGTAGTAAGCGGTCAGCTTACACCCTCTCATTCTTCGAAGAATTTTGTGTGGCGTCAGTTTCTTTTCTATCTCGTCGTTGTCTTCATCATTCTATGCGTTTTCTTGTGTCGCTTGAGGTTCTTGTGAGGGATTGATCATGGAGCATTCTTCATCAGGTCTCATGTGTGATGTTGTGTATTCTTTCAATGCGGGCGTGTCTTCAAGCTCATTTCTCGATACCCAGACGTCTGCTTCAGGACCGTAACCGCACCATCGAACGAGATATTGATAGCCGCGTCCCCATTTTCTTTGGTCAAGGATCATGTCGATTTCCCATTCTTCAGTGCCCGATTGTGTTACGATAAGGCTGGGGCATTGTAGTTCTCTTGAAGGGTATAGTTCCGCGTTATTCGGTACATGATGTTTCAATTCTGAGACATGAAATGTGGGGTAAACGTTAGTGTGATCTGGTAGGTCTAGGGTATAAGTAGACGACTCAGGGTTCGTGGACACCACTGTATATGGGCCGTCGAACCGTGGCATGAATTTGGTGACTCTCTTGTTGTTGCCATTGAGATATTCGCGTCTTCGGTGCGTTGTCGAAAGGTAGATGAAATCGCCGATTTGAAAAGCGGGGTCTTTGTTTCTGTGCGCATTTGCGGTGTGTGCTTGTGCGATGCGAGTTGCTAGCAGCGCGTCATGTGCATCAGCAACGTCCGTTTTGAGGGCAACAATTGTATCTAGGGTGCTTTTGATGTCGATTGGGAAATCGTTGTGTATGGAACGGACTGACTCCATTGTCAGTGGCGGTAGTAGGCGTGGAGTTCTTCCCAAGTGTAAGTGGAAGGGTGTGTATCCTGTCGAAGTGTTGATGGTTGACATGATGTTGAATCTTACCCTAGGTAATGCGTTTACCCATCCTGTTTGATGTTGATCAACAAAGTATCGCAGAGTTTGATCGACTGTTTTATTAGTACGTTCGCTTGCACCGTCAGTTTGGGGATGATATGCAGTGGACATTTTTAGTTTTACACCTGTCAGGCGGTGTAACGCCTTCCAGAACTTACTTGTGAACAACTTGTTGCGGTCTGACATGATGCTCAAGGGCAGCCCGTTTTCACAGTACCAGTGATTGAAGAAAAGATTTGCAGCTTCACGCGCATTCATTTTCATCCGGCATGGCACTAAACGTACGTCCGCGCCTAGGCAATCGGTTATGGTCATGATTCCGTCATAACCCTGTTCAGTAGGGAGGGGTCCTATGAAGTCGATTGCGATGGAGTCCCCTCGTCCGTCTGGTACAGGGAGGGGATGTAGTGGACCAGCCGGTTTTGTGGTACGTCCTTTGTTTCTTGCACAGTCTGGGCATGCTGGTATGTAGCTCTCCTCGAGGTCGCGACGCATGTTCGGCCAATAATATGACTCTCGGATAGCGCCGTAGGACTTGTCGATGCTGAAGTGTCCAAGCTGGTCATGCGCGAGTCTGAAAATTGTTTCGTGAATGTGGGTCACTCATGGTATGACAAGATGGTCATTGAGATATAGTAGCCCGTCTTGTTTTCGCAGGCCTGGTAGAGAGTTAATTAATTTGGTCAGTTTTATGCACCAAGGGTCCACCAGGTATCCAGCCTTGATATCGTTGATCATTGACGCGTCTGGAGTGACGGATAACACCAGTGCCACAGGCTTTATGTTGTTGTCGATGTGGGTGGGCATGTTCCTAGTCTGTCTTACGTATGTTGGGACATCATCTGTCTCAGGCGGTAGTCGGGACAGGGCGTCAGCAACGGTATTGTCTTCCCCAGGAATGTATTGGATCTGGAAATCGTATTGACCAAAGAACTCTTGCCATCTCGCCTGTCATCGCGACAATTCTTTTTGAGTCATGAAGTTTTCCAGTGTCCTGTGGTCAGTATGCATGGTGAACGGTGTCCCGAGCAATTCAATGCGCAATTTTTTGAGTGCTCAAACGATGGCGAGGAGCTCCTTTTCATGTACTGGGTAGTTCAGTTGAGCTGATCTAAGTTGCATAGAGTCGAAGGCTATGGGTCGAGCCATTTGTGGTGAGGGTCCGACGCTCAACATCGCTCCTGTTCGCCAATCACTTGCGTCACAGGTGATGTAGATCCTGTTCTTACCGAGGTTGTCGTGGTCGATTGTTGTCAGACAATCTCGGCTCACAACCAGTCGTTTAATAGCGTTGAATGCGTTTTGATGGTTGTTGGTCCAGCCTGGCCAGTTGAGTTTGCTTGATTTAGTTGTTAGTGGTGTCAATATTCGAGTATGGTCCGAGAGGTTCGGTAGGAATTGTTCTAAATATCTTACTAGTCCTAGGAAGGATCTTACGTCGTTCATTGATTTTGGCGCAGGCCAGTCAATGATTCTCTTTGCCTTTGAAGCATCAGCTGCGATACCAGAAGCTGAGATGCGGTGACCCAAGAAATTGATCTCAGTGCAGAACAGGGATGTCTTCTTAGGCGAGCAGAACAGGCTAGCCCTACGTAGTGCGTCAAGTACTAACTTGACGTTTTGTGCATGTTTAGCCACGCTTTGGGACCAGATTATAATGTTGTCGAGATACGCGTGACAGATCTTGCCGATTAGTCCATGTAGGGCAATGAACATACGACGTTGGTGAGTTGCGGGAGCATTCCTTCCGCCTTGTGGCATGACAGTCCATTCATGTAGACCTTCCGGCATATCTATCGCTGTATATTTGATGTCATCAGGGTGTATGTGCGTCTGGAAGAATGAGTTTGTCATATCAATTTTTCCAAAAATTTTACCTTTTGCGCAGTCTCGTAGGATTTCATTGATTCGCGGCAAAGGATGGTTGTCTGGTACTGTATTGGCATTTAGCGCTCTGTAATCATTGACCCACCTAGGTAAAGCCGTAGGGTCCTTTTGGAATTAGGAATGCCGGCGATACGAATGGGCTGGATGATGGGTGTAGTCGTCCAGCTGCAATGTGTTGATTCAGGAGCGCTGTCCATGCCTCTCAGTATTTTCGTGGCGTGTTGTACCTTCTGCACTGTATAATTTTGTTGGGATCTTTTAGAGTTATATGGTGAACGATGTCTGTTGGTAGTTTGTCAATGTGAGGTATGTCGTCAGGGAACCTATCTGCATATTTTCGACGCATTTCTTTATCAAGTCGTTTGAGGTGCTCTTTATTGTTTTCAATGAATGCGAGTGTATCGATTCGTTGACGTAATAGCGAAGCTACGTTTGGTGTTTCAGAGACTGTGTCATCGTCGTATTTGTTAAGGCAATCGTTTAGAACGTTTTTGAGTTCATTGACGACATCTTTGCATAGGTGACTCAGTTCTTGTCTCGTTGGAATTTGTACTTTGATTTTTGGTTTGTGCTTCAGAGGGTTCAAGAGATCATAGTTGTCATCTTTGACGATACAGGTTCGAGATTCATGATCTATAATAAGACAATTATGTGATAAGAAGGGACCTCTGAGGAGGAGGGGAACTGCGAGCTTTGGTGCGACAATGGCACGTATTGTACGTGAAGTCCAATCATGATTAATGGAAGATGGGGACAAGAGAACATATTCGGAAAAAGAGAAAAGAGATGACGAAGAATTGTTTATAAAAGCTGAATTTGCTTGTATTTCGGCGTGTAGCTTGCGCTTATGCAAGCCGAGTTTGTTCACGACACTTTCGTCAATCAGAACTAAATGCGAGCCATGATCAATTAAGGCGTCGACACGTTCATACGAATTGGAAGAGGGCCCTGTCAAGAGACAGGGCCATATAAGGTGTGCGGTTTCAAAAGGGGCTACGCACATTTCATCCTCTGAGTCAGATCCATCATCGAGCACTGTAGACGGCATGATGGCTCCCACAGATCCTACAGCAGCCACAGATTTCATTTTTGGTTTTGCTGCAATTGCGTCTGATTCTGTGAGTGGCTTGTATGAGGATGCCTCAGGTGCTCCATCAGTACATTCTTTCGATTGGTGCATGACGTAGAACTTTCGGCACTTGAAGCAGCCTCTGTGCTTCATTAACAAGGTGCGTTTGGTTTCCGTCAAAGCACCTAGACAAGAGGAAGATGGCGTGTATGTTTTAGAGGATGACACTTTGTTGGAGGACGTGGTACGTTTTGAGGATCGGTATAGCTCCTCGGCAATCTTTTTGTGAGAAGCGATGTCCTCGAGACGTTTGTTGTCGAGGTGTTTGACTTCCTCGATCCACTCCTTCAGCGTCAGTTCAGCAGTGAGTTTTGCTCGGAGCACGGGGATGGTGAGCTCGTCACAGATATTGGCTTCAAGTTGATTGCGCAGTTGTGTGTCCGACAAATGTGCAGCATTGCCGTATAGTAAGGCATTCTGGTTCTGTAACTCTAAGGCCCATTCATAGAATGCGCGGTTGCCTTGATGCAACCCTAAGACGTTTAGTATCCCAGTGGGTTTCTAACCAAGCGCTTTTGAGTGCGGTCATATAGGCATTGAATGTTCCAGCGTCTAGTGTGTCTCGTTGGGTCAGATACCAGATGTGCAGTCTTGGGTCTGTCATTCCAGATGCGATCATCTTTACCTGATCTCCAGCTTTGATTCCCTTATGCATGAAATATGTCGAGCATGCATTTTGCCAGTCACGTGCGACTTCAGGCGTGAGTTCACCTGGCGAGAGCTTAGGTGGTTTGTTAATGGCGGATTGCTCGATGCTAGCGTATTTAGTCATTTTGCGAGAGCAAGGGTACAGTGTATGCGTGTTATTAGGTTCGGAATACGAAGAGGAGTCGTAGTATTTGATTGTGTCGAGGACACGTTCAAGAGGTACGGTATCTTCAGGTACGGGTGTCAATGGGGATGGAGGCGGGTTTGGGGGAGGTTGTAGTCTTAGATTCCTCGCACGTTGTCACGTGACTAAAGGATCAGAAACAGTGGGCTTCCTTCGAGTAGAAGGCAGTTTGGCGAGTCAAGTAATGGGCGGGTAACCCAGTGGTTTGAGAAATAACGGTTTGAAAAGTCAACAAGTTTCGTTTCTGTTAAAAAAAAAGTGGAACCTCGTCGGGGAAACAACAAGGAACACTAAGTGGATTGGACAACATTAACAGGACAAAACTGTGGATTTCTGATATGTTGTATGAATATCAGTATGTGATGGTAGGTAGGAGACCCGAGTCTAATCTGAATGGTACAAGCAGGATGGAATATATGGGGAAAGGTCATGTGATATATGATAAGGTAAGCGTGTAGTAAGCAGTCAGCTTACAGGTTCACCCCAATCGGGGTCACCTCAAGTGCACCTGGCATTGATGGAATATGCTGTCATGCATGGTATATGATCCATACCATGACAGATATACAGATAAGGAGTGATAAGGAGTGATAAGGAAGGTCTTAGGTACCATATTGTTTCCTATCACCAAGTTACTCTACCCTTTTTCCTTTATTTTCTAGCTAGTTTCTTTTTCTTCATTCCTGACCCCTATTTTCCCTATATCTTATTTTCTTCTATAAGATTCTGTTTCTTTATGTT
>Ga0310811_10011251_pt1 | contig 11593 bp, 14 predicted proteins | sample YCmetagenome_FD_207642 | JGI IMG/M metagenome (GOLD analysis project Ga0310811, IMG submission 207642) | Soil microbial communities from experimental microcosm in Duke University, North Carolina, United States - YC | ecosystem: Engineered > Artificial ecosystem > Soil microcosm > Unclassified ...
CCTGCCCGCGCTGAGGCGGTGATGTCGAAGGCGTGAACTGCCCGGCCCGGTCGCGGACCAGGAACCGGAAGTCCGCGGCCCGGTCACCGAGGTCCATCGCGGTCCAGGAAGAAGAAGCGGAAGGAGCCGTTTCGCTCGCCCATGTCATCCGGGACATGGTCGGCGTCGAGTCCATCCACGCCTTCGAGGCACCCGAAACGATCCAGACCCTCATCGTCGGCTCGGAATTGACGGGCACCGGCGCGTTCAGCTGACCGCACGGCAACAGAGCTTCGCTAGGATTCGCGTCAGGAGGAACCATGCGGGTCCCCGCGGAATCTCTGTCCGGCAGTTCGGTGCGGGACAAGGTCGTCACCGCCGCCGAAGCGGTGCGGCTTGTTCATGACGGCGACTCGGTCGTGGTCGATGGGTTTATGGGGCAGTGCTTCGCCGAGGAGCTGACGCTGGCGCTGGAGCAGCGGTTCCTGCTGACGGGCACTCCCCGCGACCTCGGGCTGGTGTTTACCATGGCCGCGGGGAACCGGCTTGGCCGGGGGCTGGACCGGCTGGCTCATAAGGGCCTGCTGAAGCGGGCCGTGGGCGGTCATTGGGCCTTGTCGCCAGAGCTGGGGAAGATGGCCGTGGACAACACTATCGAGGCGCATAACCTGCCGCAGGGCGTTATCTCGCAGCTGTTCCGGGACACTGCCGCCGGCAAGCCCGGCTTGCTGACCCGGGTTGGGCTGGGTACCTTCGTCGACCCGCGGCAGGGCGGCGGGAAGATCAACGAGCGGACGACCGAGGACCGCGTGGAGCTGATCACCCTCGGCGGTGAGGAGTACCTGTTCTACAAGGCGTTGCAGCTCGATGTGGCGTTCCTGCGCGGCACCACTGCGGATCCCGGAGGGAACATCACCATGGAGCGCGAGGCGCTGATCATGGAGGCTCTCGCCGTGGCCACCGCGGTGCATAACGCCGGCGGCCTGGTGATCGTGCAGGTGGAGCGGGTCGCCGAGAACGGCAGCCTGAGCCCGCGCGAGGTGAAGATCCCGGGCATTCTGGTCGACTGCGTCGTCGTTTCGCAGCCCGAGCACCATTGGCAGACTTTCGGCACGCCGTACTCCGCGGCGCTGAGCGGAGAGCTGCGGCGGGTCCGCAACTCGGTCCCGCCGCTGGAGCTGACCGCGCGGAAGGTCATCGCCCGCCGGGCGGCGATGGAGCTTCGACCTGACAGTGTGGTGAATCTCGGCATCGGCATACCGGAAGGCGTGGCCAATGTGGCGGCCGAGGAGCACATCCTGGACTACCTCACGCTGACCGCTGAACCCGGCGCGATGGGCGGCATGCCGGCCGGGGGGCTGGATTTCGGCTCGGCATGGCTCAGGCGGACCGCCTGGGGAATGTCAATGTCAGCCGGTTCGGGGCGAAGCTGGCGGGCTCGGGGGGGTTCATCAACATCAGCCAGAACGCCAAGCGGCTGGTGTTCACCGGGACCTTCGTCGTGCCGAGCCGCTGCCGGGTGCAGGATGGCCGGCTAGTCATCGCCGACGGTGTCGTGGTGCCCAAGTTTCTCGCCGATGTCGAGCAGCGGACCTTCAGCGGCCAGTACGCGGCCGCCGCCGGCCAGCCGGTGCTGTACGTGACCGAGCGCTGCGTCTTCCAGCTCACCCCCGACGGCCTGGAACTCACGGAGATCGCCCCGTGGGCGGATCTCGAGAAGGACGTCCTCGCCCATATCGGGTTCGAGCCCATCATCCGCGGCGAGCCGAAGCTGATGGACGCGCGGATCTTCGCCGCCGAACCCATGGGCCTGAAGGAGGATCTGCTGACTATGCCGCTTGAGGCGCGGTTCGCCTACGACGCCGAACGGAACATGTTCTTCCTGAACATGGAGGGCATGTCGCTGGTCAGCGCGGACGACGTCGAGGCAATCGGGACCGCGGTGGGAAAGCGCCTGGCCGCCATTGGTAAGAAGGTGCAGATGGTCGTCAACTATGACAACTTCTACCTGGACCCGGCCCTGACCGACGACTACGTCTCCGTGGTCCGCAGGCTGGCCGAGCGGCACTACGCCAGCGTGACCAGGTACACGACCAGCTCCTTCATGCGGCTCAAGCTCACCAGGCAGCTGCACCACCGGGACCTGGCCCCGCACATCTATGAGAGCCGCCAAGAAGCCATGAACTGGCTCGAGGACCACGTACCGAGATCGTCAGTACAGAATCGAGAAGGACCGGAAGCGGGCGAATGAGCGTGCCAGTCCTACCTGCGGGTGGTCTTCCGCGGCACGAGCGCGGTCTGCCCGAAGCCGCTGCACCAGACCTATACCGGACCCACCGTGCTCACGCCATATTATCCGGAGCTGCTGACCGTCAGCGCGGCCGGTGACTTCGAGGGAGTGCTGTCCTTCGGTATCGGCCTGGCCGCCCAGGGCGATTACCACGTCTTCACGCTCACCAGCCCGGACCGGCTGGTGATCGACGTCAGGCACGTCGCGCTCGGCAAGTTCCCCGGTATCTGGGACATCACCAGCTGGCCGCAGTACTGGGCCACGCAGTACTCCTGGCTCAACGGTCACCAGCCATGGCTGTCCAGCCCGTCGTCCGTCGTCCAGGCGTGGGCGGGTGGCTATGGCTCGGCCTCGGTGGTCCGGCAGGTGAGCGCGAACACGTTCAAGGTCACCAAGCCTGACGGCAAAACCTTCACGGTCACCGGCGTCCGCCCGGTCAGCGTCCCGGCCCGTGGGTCATCACCAAGATTGCGTAGGCCGTCCGGCACCGGATTCTGCCGTGTCGCGCGGCCCATTGCGCGTGGGCAGGGGCGGGCGGAAACGGGCAGCTGGCGAGTCCGCGGGTTAATGATCTGCGATTCCTCAGCTCTTCTTGGGCTTGCCGGTGCGGGCGATCGCACCGATGGCCGGGGCGAGCGTCAGCCACAACGCGATCGTCACGACCATGGACGTGAGGTAGCCGAACGGCCGGATCCCGACGTCGGCAGCGGTGATCCCCGCGAAGATCATCAGCAGCCAGGAACTGACGAAGAAGGCCGGGCCGGCCGCTACGATCTTGAAGAAGTCATCCACCAGACTCACCTCTCGCGATCCTCGCGCGTGCGCGAGGAAATTAGGTCTTGCGATCCTCAGGCGTGCGCGGGCAGGTACGTCTTGCTCGCCGCGGCGATGGTCATGCCCCACCGGCGGGCCCGGTCGGCCTCGCCGTCGAGCAGCGTGCTCTGCGAGCTGACCAGGAAACTCTCCGGGGCGGCGGCGAGCCGGTAGCCGTGCCGCTTCAGCAGCCTGGCCAAGGGGCGGCTGGCGCGGCCGGTGAACGCGGGGACGCCATTGATCCGGGTGTCGAAGGCGGTGGCCAGGCTGTCCCGGCGGCCGAGGTCCTTCAGCCAGTCACGCATGCCCGGGCCCTCGGCATCCGGGTCCAGCCGCAGCTCGCTGCCGTCCTTGGCGGCCGCCTGCGCGGCCATCCGCCGGGACGACGCGCTGGATAGCGCGTGCATATGGGTCGGGGCGCCGACCACCAGAAGGTCGGCTCCGGCGAGGAGCTCCGGGGTGGCCTCGGCCACCGGCACCACGGTCACCTCGTAGTCGGCGCGCAAGCCGTCCGCGATGTCGCCGGCGACGGCGCGTGTGTTCCCGTACATCGATTCGTAAACCACCAGGGCACGCATGCTGATCACATCCCTTAGCCTCGTGTTCAGCGCAGCCGGCCGGGTGCCGGAAGGCCAGGAGCGTACGGCCCTGATCGCTGGGACCAAGGTCGGGCGCCGGGGCGGGAAACCGGCCCGTTCGGTTCGTAAAGACCTGTCTACGGTGAGGTCCGGGAAGTGGGCCGAGCAGGAGATGCACGGGTCGTAGTTGCGGATCGTCTGCTCGCACCGGAGGGTCAGCTCGGCGTCGTCCAGGTCCAGGTGCGCCTGCACGAACTCGCGCAGGTCGGCCTCGATGGCCGCCGCTGGCCCGGATGTACAGGGCCCCCTCGCCCTCCACCCGGGCCAGTTCGGCCACCGACAGGACGCGCTTGTTCCTGTGGGTCATGGCGCTGGGTTCCTTCGTGACTACCTCGAGGGTGCCCGAACCGGCCTTGATGACGCCTCCGTCCCGCTCATCCGCGGCTAGGTCAGCCGCCGCCGCGCCACCGGTGAGCTCACCGTCTCCAGCTGGTCAGAGCCATGCGGCAGCCTGATGTCGTCGATCGCGTAACCGAGCTGGCTTTCCACGTCGATGACCCCGTCCACCGCGCGGACGGCCCGCAGCGTGGCGGCCAGCATGCTCTTGCGCTCGAGCTCGCCGGCCAGCCTGACCACCCCGTCGGTCACGTCAACCCGGACCAGGACGGGATTGGTGCCAAGGTAACGCGACAGGACGTCCCGGCTGATCTCCGCCTTGATGGCCGCGTCCGGACGGAGGAAGACCTGGAGCAGGTCCCGCGCGGTGACCACGCCGAGCAGCTTCCCGTCCTCACCCGTCACTAGCAGGAAGCGGGACTGATGGCGGTCCATTAGCCGGGCCGCCTCCGCCACGCTCGTGCCGACCGGCACCGTCGCCGGGTAGCGGTCCATGAGCTCCCCAGCGGTCTCGGCCGTGGCGATGTCCCGTCGGATCCGGTACGGCAGGTGCATCGAGTGCCGGCCCTCCGGGTCCCGCTGGAGCTGCTCCTTCCGCAGTAGGTCGCCCTCGGCGACGACGCCAGCCATCCGGCCCTGCGGGGTGAGCACCGGTACCACGCCGATCCGCGCCCTGACCAGGATGTCGGCCACGTTCTTGAGAGGCGTGGCCGGGGTGACCGTCATCGGGTTGGCGGTCATCACATCCCGTACCTGATAGTGACGCATCGTGTGCTCCTTCGCTCAGGCAATGTCAACTCAGTCCTCACCTGACATCACAGCGCCCGGGAAGAACTCGTGGTAGGGGCGCACATCCCGCGGCCCGGCGGCTTAACAGCCCGCCGTTCCAGGGCCTTCGACTCTCCCGCCTCCAGTTGGCGGCGCGCGCGCACCCGCAGATGATCATCCGTCTTGGCGTCACCAGCCAGGCCAGCACCGCCAGCATCCGCCGCCGGTCGGAGACGTCCTGCTCTTAGCCGGGCGGACCGAGGCCACCGGGCGGGTGACCAAAGGCTCTTCCCTCGCCCGGCGGCCGCGCCGATGCTGGTATCCCGACCGGGAGGTGCCATGGCGGCTGAGAATGTGCTCGAATGCCGCGGCCTGCGGCGGCGCTTCGGCGAGATCGTCGCCGTCGACGGGGTCGGGTTCCATATCGACCCCGGCGAGACCTACGGGCTCCTCGGGCCGAACGGGGCGGGTAAGACCACCTCCATCTCGATGATCGCCGGATTGCTCGAATGCGACGCCGGCGAGGTCCTGGTAGCCGGCGAGCCGATGACGACCCGCTCCGTCCGGGCCAAGAACGCGATCGGTTACGTGCCGCAGGACCTGGCCATCTACCCGGACCTGACGGGCCGGGAGAACCTGATGTTCTTCGCCCGGCTCTACAGCATGCCCACCCCGGCGGCGAAGCGCCGGACCGACGAGGTGCTCGCCCTCACCGGCCTGGCCGACCGGGCCGGTGACCAGACCAAGCAGTACTCCGGCGGGATGAAGCGGCGCCTGAACATCGGCATCGGGCTGCTGCACCAGCCGAAGCTGCTGATCCTGGACGAGCCGACGGTCGGGGTCGACCCGCAGAGCCGCAACGCGATCCTGGAGAGCGTGGAAGGGCTGTCCGGAGCCGGGATGGCCGTGCTGTACACCACGCACTATATGGAAGAAGCCGAGCGCCTGTGCGATCGGATCGGGATCATCGACCACGGCAAGCTGATCGCCGAGGGAACCCGGACCGACCTCGTGGGCATGGTCGGCGAGGGGGACCAGGTGCGGCTGTCCGCGACCGGCGACCTGGAGAAAGCCGCCGGTGCCCTGGCCGCGCGGTCGTGGGTCCGCCACGCCAAGGCGCTCGACGGTGGCATCGACCTGGTGGTGGAGAACGCCAGCACCGAGCTTCCGGCCATCTTGACCGACGTGGCGGCGGCCGGCGCGATCGTCAGGTCCGTGGAGGTCGCCGAGCCCGACCTCGAGGCGGTCTTCCTGCACCTGACCGGCCGCGCCCTCCGGGACTAGGGGAAACCGATGCGAGCCGCCTGGCTTATCTGCGCCAAGGACCTCAAGGCCCGGCTGCGGGACCGTTCGGCCATCCTGATCGGTGTCGTAGTCCCGCTCGGCCTGGCGTTCATCTTCAACTCGATCTTCAGCGGGATCTCCGGCGCCTCCGTCATCAACCTCGGGGTGGTCAACGCCGATCACGGCGCCGTCAGCCAGCAGTTCACCAGCCAGGTTCTGCCAGCCGTCGGCCGGAGCGGGGTGATCGCCATCCACCCCGAAGCCACCGTGGCCAAGGCCCGGGCGCTGGCGGCGAAGGGGAAGCTGGCCGCGGTCATCGTCATCCCGGCCGGCTTCTCCGCCCGGGTCCAGGCCAACCAGCCCGCTTCGATGCAGGTCATCGGCAACGTCGACGCCCCCATCTCCACAGAGGTCGCCCGGTCGATCACGGAGAGCTTCGCCGCGGACCTGAACCGGATCCGGCTGTCGGTCGCCACCGTGGCCGCCGGGACGACGCCGCTGTCGCCCGCGCAGATCCAGGCGCTCGCCGTCCGGGCCGCCGCGGCGGCCGTGCCGGTGGCGGTCAACGACGTGTCCGCGCAGACGAAGGAACTCGATCAGAAGTCGTTCTTCGCCGCGGGAATGGCCGTGTTCTTCTTGTTCTTCACCGTCCAGTTCGGCGTGACCAGCCTGCTCGAGGAGCGCAACGACGGGACGCTGGCCCGGCTGCTGGCCGCCCCGATCAGCCGGGCCTCGATCCTCGGCGGGAAGCTGCTGACGAGCTTCCTGCTCGGCACCATCAGCATGACCGTGCTCGCGGTGGCCACCACCTTGCTGTTCGGAGCGTCCTGGGGAAACCCGCTCGGCGTCGCGGTGCTGGTCGTAGCCGCGATCCTGGCCGCCACCGGGATCATGGCCCTCATCGCCACCCTGGCCAGGAACGCCGAGCAGGCCGCCAACTGGCAGTCGGTGGTGGCGGTCATCCTGGGCCTGGTCGGCGGCACGTTCTTCCCGATCTCCCAGGCGCCGGGCGTGCTGTCCCGGCTTACCTTCGTCGCGCCCCAGGCGTGGTTCCTGCGCGGGCTCGGCGACCTGCGCGGCGGCAGCATCTCGGTGGTGTGGGTACCGGCGCTGGCCATGCTCATATTCGCCGTGGTGACCGGAGGCCTGGCCCTGACGCGGCTCAACCGCTTGGCGGAGGTGTAAGCCATGAAGGCGGTCTGGATTGCCCTGGCGAACCTGCGCCGGATGTTCCGGGTGCGGACCAACATCTTCTTCGTTTTCGTGTTCCCGATGGTCCTGATCCTGATACTCGGGGCCACCTTCGGCGGTTCGGCCAGCCCGCGGCTCGGCGTGGTGACCACCGGCTCCGGGCCTCTCGGCGCGGCGCTGCTGCGCCAACTCGAGCAGACGCCGCACCTGCGGGTGGTGGCCGTGTCCGACCCCGCGGCCCTGCTGACGCAGGTCGAGCGCGGAAACATGGCTGCGGGCGTGGTCATCCCTCCCGGCTACGACGGCGCCGTCCGCGCCGGGCGTGCCGCGACCCTACGTTACCTGGCCCGGCCGGACCAGTCCTCCCAGCGGCTCGGCGAGACGGTGCGCGGCGCGGTCGCCCGGCAGGCGGCCCTGCTCGGCGCCGCAAGATTCGCCGTCGTGCAGCACGCGGCTCCCAGCTTCAGCGTCGGCCTGGCCCGGGCTACCAAGATCTCTCCCGTGGTCCCTGCCGTGTCAGTGACCCACGCGACCGCAGGCACGGCGCTGTTCTCGAGGACGCTCGGCCAGTTCGATGAGGGGGCCTGGACCGAGCTCTTGCTCTTCCTGTTCCTCATCGCCATGACCGGCTCGGTTGCCCTGATCGAGTCCCGCAGGCTCGGCGTGTCCCGCCGGATGCTTGCCACCCCGACGTCTTCGGCCACGGTCATCGCGGGGGAAACCCTCGGCCGGGTGCTGATCTCCTGCGTCCAGGCGCTGGTGATCATCCTCGGTTCCGCGCTCCTGTTCGGGGTCAACTGGGGCGCTCCGGCCGGCGTGGCCGCAGTCGTGGTCCTGTTCGCCCTGGTGGCGTCGGGAGCCGGCATCTTCGTCGGAACGCTGTTCCGCAACGAGCAGCAGGCGATCGGCATCTCGCTGCTGCTGGGCCTGGGCCTCGGCGCGCTCGGCGGCTGCATGGTGCCGCTGGAGGTCTTCTCGCCGGTGATGCGGCGGGTCGCCCACGTCACCCCGCAAGCCTGGGGCAACGACGCCTTCGCCCGGCTCGTCGGCCACGGCGCGTCCATCACCGGCATCCTGCCGCAGTTGGGCGTCCTCGCGGCCTACGCCGCCGTGCTGCTGACTCTGGCCGCCTGGCGGCTTCGCCGCGTTCTGTCCGGCTAGCGGGACACGTCCTGCACCGTCCAGATCGCCGACGTCAGCGCCTCGAACCTGCGCAGGTGGCGGCGCAGCTGGGTGAAGTCCCCCGCCCCCGCCGCGGCGACGGCGTCGCCGGCTGCGGCCGCGAGTCGGCTCAGCCGCACGCTCAGGAAGATGCCGGGGTCCGGGCCGCCCCCCGTCGCGGCCCGGGCCTCACGGCCCGCGACTTCGACCTCGGCCAGGATCGCGCCGGTGGCCTGGGCGACCTCGGCTATGGCCAGCCACGGGCTCGGCGCTTCGGCTCCGTCGCGAGCGAGCAGCCGCAACGCGAGTAGGTGGGGGAGGCAACGTGCCTGGTGGCCATCTGTCCGGTCGGCGACGGTCATGACGTGCGATCCCTTCCGCGGTGCGGATGTTCATTGCACGATGAGGACGGGACGGCCGGCTAGGGACCAAGGTCCCGGGGACGGCCGGTTCCGGCAGGCGGGACCCTGGCCGCCGCCGGTGCCGTGGCCCGGGTGATGCCGGGCAGGCGCTACGCGGACGAGTCCGTGCCTGCCCTGCTCTGACCGGGACCAATGGCCCTGGCGCGATCGGCAGTGGCCGACCAGGCCGGAATAGGAGGTCACCATGCGAGCAGAGGTCGGAGACGAACTGACGGTCAGGGGCGTCCACCAGGGCGACGAGGATCGTCACGGTGAGATCATCAGGGTCGACGGGGCCGACGGCACACCGTACCTGGTCCGCTGGCGCGACGGGCGCGAGACCGGGTTCTTCCCGGCGTCCGGGACCGAGGTCACGCACCACCCGGCTTCGCGCGCCGTATAGGAGCGCGCCATGATCACCCGGGCCCAGATCGAGAAGCTCGGCGCCCTGCACGCGGTGGAGTCGACCATGCTCTCGCTCTACCTGGCCGTGCCGCCGTCCGCGAACCTGACCGCCCGTGCCGGTGAGCTCATCGCCGCGGCCAGTACCGTGGTGCCGGCGTGGACACTACTTGGCCGGCTTGACCATGATCTTCTTGACCTCGTCTTTCTTCTCGGCCTTGAGGCCGACGGAGACGGTGAGGATGCCGTGGTCGTAGCTCGCCTTCACGTCGTCCGCGTTGGCGTCGCCCGGCAGCGGCAGGCTGCGGGAGAACGAGCCGTAGCGGAACTCGGTCCGGTGCTTGCCCTCGGTCTTGTCGTGCCGCTCGGCGCGGATGGTCAGGTAGCCAGAGCCGACCGTGACCTCCACGTCCTTCTCCGGGTCCATTCCGGCCAGTTCGGCCCGGACCATGTAGTGGTCACCCTCGACGAAGTCCTCGATCTTGATCGGCTGGCCCAGGTAGGGGCGAAGCGTCAGGAAGGGCTCCTCGAACCACTCGACCAGCTCCGGGAACATTACCCTCGGGTCCCTGCGCAGCAAGGTGCTCATCTCTTCTGCCTTTCTCTCGTGACGGCTGTGCCTTCATATCGATCGCATAACGGTCACATCGGCACGGGCAGGGACGGACGGCACATCGTGGCGTGACCTTCGCCCCGGCGGCGGCCACGGCAGGCCCCTGGCCGGCGGCGAGGCGGACCGGCCAGCCCGTTCGGTACCTTCTTCCGCTCCCTACCGGACTAAAGCCCGTTCCGCGGGCGGGGGGAATGCTGTCTCCTGTTCAGGTGCCAGAGCATCTGATGACGGCGGCGGCGGGGCGGGCGGAGATTGGCGCGAATCAGCTGTCGGCGCCGCGTCGGCGGCCGGTGCTGGCCGAGTTCGGGGCGCAGTTCGCCAACATGTTTGCTGTCGTGCTGATGGTCGCCGCCCGGATCACCTTCGTGGCCTATGCCCTCACCACCCCCAGAAGTTCCGCCAACCTCGTGCTGGCGATCGGGATTCTGGGGTCGTGCTACTGAACGCCGTCATCGGTTTCGCGCAGGAGCATGTCGCGGAGCGGACGGCTGAGGCGCTGCAGGCGCTGGTCCCGGGCGGCCGCCATCGCGGCCGCGGCCTGAGGGCGCGACCTTCGGCCCGGTGCGAGCCGACCAACGGCCCTGCCGTTGCGGTCGGCCGCGGGCGATGCTCGGAGCATAGGGAACCAACGGCAGGGTGATGAGGATGAAGATCGTCAAGGACGTCATGTCCACGCTTCCGGTATCGGTGAGCGAGACCACCTCGTTCCAGGAGATAGCCGCCAGGCTGCGCGAGTGCCGGGTCAGCGCGTTCCCGGTCCTCGACGCGGACGGCACGGTGATCGGCGTCGTGTCCGAGGCGGACCTGCTGGTCAAGGAGGCGGTGCTGGGCGAGCCCGGCGGCGTCGCGGGCCTGCTGGCCGGCCTGTTGCACCGCGCTGCGCGAACCAAGGCGGGCGCCGTCACCGCGGCCGACCTGATGACGAGCCCGGCGGTGACGATCGGCCCGGACGACACGGTGGAGCACGCGGCCAAGCTCATGTACGACCGCAAGGTCAAGCGCCTCCCCGTGGTCGACCAGGGCGGTCGGCTGGTCGGGATCATCAGCCGGACCGACATCCTGGCCGTCTTCGACCGCACCGACGCGGAGATCCGCGAGGAGATCATGACCCAGGTGATCGCGGGCCACTCCGAGTCGAGCTGGTACTCGGTCATCGTGAAGGACGGCGTGGTGACGCTGGAGGGCACTCCCGAGACCGTCGCCATCGGTCACGACCTGGTCTCCAGGACCCGCCACGTCCAGGGCGTCGTGGCGGTGCGCGACCGTCTCGTCTACCCGGTTGCGCCCGTCCTCAGCAGTCCCGGCCCTTACTTCTGAAGTCCTACCGCCGCTGATCATCGACGTCGGCGAGGGGGAGCCCGAGGGCTTCTCCTGGCCGGCCGGGATGACCAGCACGTCATCACCAGGTCCCGGGTGATCTCACTCGCGGAGCTGGCCGCATTGGCAGAAGGAGAGCGACAGCCATGAGCCAGCCCTCATCGGAGCCGGCCGTCACGGTCGGCGTACTGAAGGAGACCACGCCGGGCGAGCAGCGGGTGGCGGTGGTGCCCGAGTCGGTCCCGGTGCTGGCCCGCGCGGGCGTCCGGGTGCTCGTGGAGCCGGGAGCGGGCGTGTCGGCGTGGTTTCCCGACGGCGCCTACGAGCGAGCCGACGCGAAGGTCGCCAGCCGGGACGAGGTGATCGGCGGGTCCGACGTGCTCGTCGGCGTCGGCGCGCC
>Ga0310811_10011252_pt1 | contig 11592 bp, 6 predicted proteins | sample YCmetagenome_FD_207642 | JGI IMG/M metagenome (GOLD analysis project Ga0310811, IMG submission 207642) | Soil microbial communities from experimental microcosm in Duke University, North Carolina, United States - YC | ecosystem: Engineered > Artificial ecosystem > Soil microcosm > Unclassified ...
AAAACCAAATTCATTACACGCACAGCTATGGACCTTCTTTAAGCATTTTTTACGGGTCATGGCTCGTGGTTGCTACTGAAAACTACACCATTTCTGGTATATAGTGGCAGCTCTATGCAGAGTTGAGGTTGGACTTTTGCAGGTAACCTGAGTTGGGTGTGTTAATAAGGCAGTTGGCTTAGATAGACAAGAATGGTAACGATCAAGAAGGGTATAAACAGATGAGATAACAACAAAACGGACTCAAAACATGCATCCCTTTGTGACGCCGCCTATATAGTCCTTACTCAAAATTTGGGAGTCGCCCGGGAAAGCATCATTATCTTCTGATTTATCAAAAAACTTTTCGGTGGCTTTTGTGATTCCTTTCGAATTTTTTAGCTTGTTGATTATCCAATCATTTGTGGAATAACGCGATAAAAGCTAGAAAATATTAAATTACTGAGGAGATTTTGATTTCTTCATGTTACCAATACCGCCGAAATCCAATATCATTCTGGGCTTTTAGTTTTTTTCGTTAAAAATGAATTTTAAAAACCATTTAAGCAACTGCTATGAAAAGAATCCTCCTTGCTTTCATTCTGTTCATTTGCATAGGTGCCTGTAACGATAAGGCTGAAAAAAATAAAACTCCATCAACAGGAGGTTTATCTTCCGGACAGGCGCTCTCAACATTTAAATTGCCGGAAGGATTCAAAATAGAATTGGTGGCAGCAGAACCAATGATCTCTGATCCTGTTGCAATGGATGTTGATGAAAATGGAAACATATACGTAGTTGAATTGCATGGTTATCCTTTGGATACAGCAGGTTTGGGAAAAATAAAATTGCTCACTGATTCAGATGGAGATGGCGTGCCGGATAAGGCCACTTTGTTTGCAGATCACCTACGTATGCCAACAGGCATCATGCGATGGAAGAAGGGAGTTATCGTTGTGGATGTTCCGGAAATTATTTACCTCGAAGATTCCGACCACAATGGTAAGGCGGACATAAAGAAAACAATTATTACGGGCATTGCATTAACCAATCCTCAACACATTGCCAATACACCCATTTTTGGACTCGATAACTGGATCTACATTGCCCACATGGGTACGGTTACTCCAAGGGTATCCATGGAATTTAGCGACAGTGGTAATATTGTGCGTTATTTGGACAATCCATCTGCAAAAGCATTACCCCGCAATGCGGATGGAAGAAATATTCGCTTCAGGCCGGATAAACGTGAAATAGAAATGCTTTCAGGACATTCGCAGTATGGCCACACATTTGATGATTGGGGTCACCACATCTGCACTGATAATTCAGATCATTTGTACCACGAAGTAATTGCGGCAAGATATTTACAACACAATCCCAATCTGCTGGTTGAGGATGCATCGGAGTATATCCCTGATCACGGGAATAACTGTGAAGTATATCCCATCACGATCAATCCGGAAAACCAGTTGTTGACCGGCACTTTTATCGCAGAACCTGTTAGCAACATCGTACATGCAGACCGGATCAATGAAAAAGGAGCAACATTTACTGCATCAAGAGTTTACCAGAAAAAAGAATTTCTTGCATCAACAGACGGGTGGTTTAGGCCCGTTCAATTTTATATCGGCCCTGACGGCGCTTTGTATGTGATAGATTATTACAGGCAGATAATTGAACATCCCGAATGGATGAGTGAAGATGTCAACGAATCTGGCGCATTGTATAATGGGTCTGATAAAGGACGCATTTACCGTATAACGCCGACCTCAACGTCAAAAATGAACTGGTGCAATAAAATCAATCTCGGCAAAGTATCTACTGAAGAGCTGGTAAAAACTTTAACCAGCAACAATATTTGGTGGCGACGCAATGCGCAGCGTTTATTGATCGACAGAAAAGATAGTGGTACCACCAGGTTGCTAAAATCTTTACTGGATACAACTAATTCGTCAACTGCTGCAGTGCATGCTTTGTGGACATTAGAAGGCTTTAATGCAACAGACACAGGTGTACTTAAAAAAGCATTACATAATTCAACACCGGGGGTACGTGAAAATGCCATTTTGATTGCTGAGCTACATCTTAAAGATTTTCCACAACTTGAAAAAGAGTTACTGGCACTACAAAACGATCCTTCAGCAAAAGTCAGATACCAGTTGCTTTGCACATTGGGGAATTTACATGATGCTCTAAGCCTGTCCGCCCAACAAAAAATATTGATGAAAGATGTGAACGATAAGTGGGTGCAGTTGGCGGCACTTATCTCATCAAAGGGTAACGAAATGATATTGCTGGAAAAAAGTATAGCTGCTTTGTCTTCCTCACCTTCTGAAGGCAAAGCTTTATTCTTTTCAAATTGTGCTAAATTAATAGGCCTTTCCAAAAGAACAGACGATATCAAAAAAGTTTTCCAGCTTTCTTTAAACAATAACTCACGAAAGTCAGATTGGTGGCAGGCTGCATCGCTAAGAGGTTTATCAACATCTATTTCTGAACAAGGAATCCCACCAGGAAACTTTGAAGCAGAGAAATCAGTATTGCTCTCGAGATTTTCTGCTGGGAACTCGCCATTAGTGCGTAGTGCATCCATTGATCTTTTGCATGACCTTGGCATAACAGAAAATGATGGATGGAGAGCGACACTTGCAAAAGCAAAAGCCGTTGCGGAAAATCCAAAGGAAGATGAAGGATATCGTAATGATGCCATCAGGTTGCTTGGACTGGATAGAAAAGGCAACTATCATTTATTACTTGAAAAAATAGTTACTTCCGAAAAACCCGTTAGACTACAACAAAGCGCTTTGCATACTTACAACCAACTTGAACCAAAGTCAGCCTGCAATTTCATTGTAGACAACTGGAAAAATTTTTCAAAAGATCTGCGTGATGTCGCAATGGATATATTCCTTTCATCAACCAGCAACAGCCGTGTCCTTCTTGACGCAGTGAAAAATGGCACCATACAATCCACTTCCATAAGCTGGCGGATGAAAGAACAATTGGCAAACAGCGATGATTCAAGCGTCCGCAACCGTTCCAGGCAATTAATTATAGCAGAAATTGAAAGCAGGGAAAAAGTATATAATCAATATCTGCCTGTACTTAACATGAAAGGCGATACGACAAAAGGGTTGATCGTTTTTAAAACTGTTTGCGGAATTTGCCACCAGTATCAGGGAGAGTATGGAAAAGTATTTGGGCCTGATCTCGGCTCCATTCGGAACAGGGAAAAAGCTTCTATTATGACTGATATACTTAACCCGAATCGTTCCATTGCAGTAAATTATGACCTCTGGAATGTTACGAAAAGAAATGGCGAAAAATTTAGTGGGATCATGAGTTCCGAGACATCCGGTACTATTACGCTTACCCAGTTGGGTGGCCAGCGTATCACTATTTCAAGAGCAGACATCAAAATGATGGAAACGGCTGACGCATCCCCAATGCCAGTGGGGCTTGAGGCTTCAATATCGAAGGAACAAATGGCTGACCTGCTCGAGTTTCTAACTAAGTAAGAATAACCATACAAAAAGCCAAAGTATAAACCAGGTAAAAATTTAATGAAGAGTAAAGGGAACGATGTACTTGGATCAATGCTTCCTTTCTTTTGCTTTGTCTGAGAAAAAACTTCTCTTTTCTCTCTGGAGCATATGCTGTAACAGACTCTGTAAGCTCTCTTGAAACGTAAATATATCGCCACATCATTATTGATCTTTAGGAGACGGACAGGGCTTAACCTTTACTGGTTCAGCGTTTCATTGAAGTACCCGTGATCCCGCTGGGACTCGAACCCAGGGCCCCAACATTAAAAGTGTTGTGCTCTACCAACTGAGCTACGAGATCAATATTGATGCACTATCTGCCCGGATGATCAACGAAAGGCACCCGATCAGCCGTTTTTAAAATGGAGTGCAAAAATAAGCTCTCGCTGTCTACGCGCCAAAAAGTTTTTGATCGTTGTAAGCTTATTTCTTTGAGGAAACCGCACCATTTCCTTCGCTTCGTTTACATTGCACATTTTAATTTAGGTTTGCTTACCAATTACGTTTTCATGTCAAATTTTTTCAATAATAAAGTGGTAGCTGTAACCGGCGGCAGCGAAGGCATTGGCAAGGCATTGGTCGAAGCGCTCCTTCAAAAAGGCGCTAAAGTGGCAACATGTGGCCGAAATAATGATAAACTATATAGTTTGCGCACAGATTTCGCGTCATTCCCCTTACACACCACGGTGACGGACGTAAGCAATGAAAATGATTGCCGCCGCTTTATTGAATCCACTATAAAGGTTTTTGGCGGTATTGATATTTTGATCAACAATGCAGGGATCTCCATGCGGGCAGAGTTAAAAGATGCCTCGGTGGACGTGATAAGAAAAGTGATGGATATTAATTTTTTTGGAGCTGTGTATTGCACGCATTTTGCACTCAACTCCTTGATAGAACGCAAAGGAATTATTGTGGGTGTATCTTCCATTGCGGGATACAGAGGTTTGCCGGGTCGCAGTGGGTATTCTGCTTCAAAATTTGCTTTACAAGGCTGGCTTGAGGCCATACGAACTGAATTGATCGATAGTGGCGTACACGTAATGTGGGTGTGCCCCGGCTTTACGACATCTAATATTCGAAATGCAGCACTAAACAACAAAGGAGAATCTCAGGGCGAAAGTCCTTTGGATGAAAGCAAATTGATGAGCGCCGAAGAATGCGCGAGAATCATTTTACACGCCATCGAAAAGAAAAAAAGAACTGTAATAATGACGTTTACCGGGAAGCGAACCGTGCTTCTTAATAAATTTTTCCCCGGCTTTACCGATAAGATGACGCGAAAGTTTTTTTACGATAAAGGAACTCTCGTGAAATGATTGAGATGGAAGGATTGCAGATTTCAGATTGTATTTTCGTAAATAAATCAAATTCTTAAATCTAAAATCACAAGTCGAAAATCAAAAATTTCTAAATGCCACTACTAACTCTTTCATCTGACATAGGCACCCAGGATTATTTAGTGGCAGCAATGAAAGCACAATTGTTAAAGGCAAACCCCGATTTCAGTCTTGTTGATATTTCTCATAATATTCCACCGTTTAATTACCCACAGGCGGCTTACGTCTGCCGTAATGCGATACGAAATTTCCCGGCCTTTACGTATCATCTCATCCTGGTAAACTTATATGAGTCTAAACCGGAGCAAATATTGCTGGTCTTTCATCATCAGCAATACTTTTTATGTCCCGACAACGGTTTAATAACAATGATCCTGGAGGATAAACCAGAGCTGGTTATAGGAATCCCCCTCGATAAAACTGTCATAAGAAATGCGCTTTATTTTACAGAAGTGATGGCTAATGTGGTTAATAAGCTGGCGAACGGTGAATCAATAAAAAACATTGGCGTGCCCGACGTGCCATATGTGGAAAAAAACCCGTTGCGTCCCATGTTCAGCGACGATTGGATAGAGGGGCAAATCATATTTATTGACAATTTTGAAAATGTGATCGTGAATATTACCCGCGCACAGTTTGAACAACAACGCAAAGGGCGTCATTTTAAAATTGTTTTCAAAAGGGATGAAGTGATCGAAAGCATCAGCGAGTCTTATGCAGACGTCGCAGAGGGGGAAAAATTGGCGTTATTCAACAGTGCAGGCTACCTCGAGATCGCGATTAATAAAGGCAACGCGGCCGGTCTTTTTGGATTAAAAGGGTTTTCTGAGAAAGCAAAACAGGTTTCGTCAATCATACAAAACCAGCTTTTTTACCAGACGGTTAGAGTTTATTTTGAATAATCAATAATGAGTAAGCAGTAATCAGTAAAAAAATAAAAAACCTTAAACCTATATCATATGTTTTTGCAATTGGCTCATACAAAGACTCCTGTTTTTCAGGAATCAAAAAAATTTACACTGGAATGCTACAGAATTACAACAGACTTTCCGAAAGATGAAAAGTTTGCAATAGTCCAACAAATGAGGAGAGCAGCCCTTTCGGTTCACTTAAATATTGCCGAAGGATGTTCAAGGAAATCCCAAAGTGAGAGAAGGCGCTTTTTCGAGATTTCTCGCGGCTCCTTAATCGAGATGGATGCTGCAATAGACATTGCTTATAGCCTAAAATACAAAACAGAAGAAGAGTTTAAACAACTTGGTGATCATCTGGTAAGCACATTCAAACAGCTAACAGGTTTAATAGGATAACATGGTATTAACTCATAACTCATTATTGATTATATGGAACGCATCGCAGTAGACATGGACGGAGTTCTTGCAGATACAACCGAACAATTTTTTCAATTTGATGAACAGGATTTTGGAAAGAGGCGAACATTCGAAGAAATAATCGGTAAGCCAGAATCAGTCGGTTTCCCAAACGCTAAGAAGTATGTCCATACAAAAGATTTTTTCAGAACTGCACCGGTAATGAAGGAAAGCCAGGCTATTTTATCGGAATTGAATAAGCGATATGAAATTTTTATTGTATCAGCAGCCGTGGAATTTCCCGGCAGTCTTATCGAAAAATATGAGTGGCTCCATGAACATTTTCCCTTCGTCACCTGGCACCAAATTGTCTTTTGCGGTTCAAAAACCATCGTGGAAGCTGATATCATGATCGACGATCATTTTAAGAATCTTGACCCTTTCAAGGGACAAACCATATTATTTTCTCAACCTCACAATCTTTTACTGCAAAGCAGCAAGCATAAAAGAGTGGAGTCATGGCAAGAGATCGCCGATTTGCTTTTATAAAATTTGCCGTTAACCGTCAATCGTGAGTTGAGTTTCACTTGGAGACATTACCGACTCACCATTAACTAGTCACCACTCATTCCAACTTTAATAATTGTTTTGCAAACAGCCAGTTAAATCTTCCCTTGAAACCCTATTTTTGCCTGTCTTAAAACCCCGGCTGCCCCACCATCGGGATCGGGACGAGCAACAAATCAACTTCATTATGAATTTTAGAAAAATCAACAACATTACCGGCTGGGTAGTGGGTGTTATTGCTTGCGCTGTTTATTTTTTCTCACGTGAAGCCGCAGGAAGTTTTTGGGATTGCGGCGAATTCGTCTCAAGCGCCTATAAATTGCAACTCCCCCATCCTCCGGGGGCTCCTCTTTTTACATTATTGGGGCGTTTTTTTATTATTCTTTTCGGTGACCATCCAGACAGTGCTGCCCATGCCGTAAATATGTTGAGTGCCTTTGCAAGTGGTTTTACAATACTTTTTCTTTTTTGGACCATTACCCATTTTGCCCGCAAAATGTTCGTGACCGTAGGAGAAGAAATGACATCTCAGCAATTACTGACCATCATGAGCGCAGGTGTTGTTGGCGCCATGGCCTATTGCTTTAGTGATTCCTTTTGGTTCAGCGCAGTAGAGGGTGAAGTGTACGGATTGTCTTCCTTTTTTACAGGCATTACTTTTTGGGCGATGTTGAAATGGGAGCACGCCGATGAAAAAGCTGGAAACGACCTTGCGGCCAGGAGCCGCGCCGATCGCTGGATAGTAATGATATTCTTTTTGATGGGTCTTTCGATCGGCGTCCACTTACTGGGATTACTCACAATTCCCGCAATCGGAATGATCTATTATTTTCGGCGCTATCAATACAAATTCTGGCCGGCAGTTTTTGCATTTATCATTTCGTGCGCCATCACTGGACTGGTCCAGGTGGTCATTATACAATATTCAATGAAGGCAGCCGGCGCAATGGATATATTCGCGGTCAACGGATTTCACTTGCCCTTCTTTTCTGGTTTTGCGTTTTATTTCATTGCTATCGCTGTCATGATAGCGATCGGTGTGCGGTTTAAAAGCAATAAGGTAACAAAAATGCAGTTGTCCATTTGGTTTGGAGTTTTCCTTGTCCTCCTGCTTCTTCCTTTTGTTACTAAAACTGAGTCAGGCGCAGGACGGGTTTTCAAAGTGATCCTCCTTCTTGCTGCCGGCTTTCTTGTCTATTTATTCCAGACAAGAAATTTAAAAGGCCTTAAGCTGGCATTATGGTGTTATGCATTCATGATGCTGGGATACTCTACTTATTTCACCACCCTTATTCGCTCAAACGCAAATCCTTCAATCGACATGAACAATGTCGATAATCCCATGAGTCTTGTTTATTATCTCAGCCGTGAGCAATATGGAGAAGCTCCATTGATATATGGACCGCATTACATGGCGAATATGAAACCCGATCCTGATAATCCGGGCCGTGTAGCAATTAAGGAAGGTGAAATGAGATACGTCAAGGGAAAAAGCAAGTATGTGCCGATCGGGAAACAGCGCTCTCCTGAGTACGAAGACGAAGACATGCAATTGTTTCCAAGAGTATGGGATCCCAGTGACGAACAGGGTCACAGGCAATTTTATGCAGACTGGCTCAACCTGGTACAAAGGGATCAACAGGGAAACGCTGTTGGCTATGACCCGCCGACCTATAGTGACAATATACAGTGGTTCTTTACCTACCAATTGGGACTTATGTACTGGCGATATTTCATGTGGAATTTTGCTGGCAAACAAAATGACCTGCAGGGTTTCGGTAATGTACGGGACGGTAACTGGATCACCGGCATATCATTTATCGACAACCAAATGCTGGGAGACCAGAGCAGGATGCCTGCGAGCGGAACCACCAATAAAGCCCACAACAAATTGTACCTGCTTCCATTTTTGCTTGGGATCCTGGGTTGTATCTATCAATTCACAAGGGACAAAAAAGATTGGTTTGTCAACTTCCTTTTGTTCTTTATGACGGGAATAGCAGTTGTCTTATATCTCAATCAACCCGGCAACCAACCCCGTGAACGTGATTATGCTTATGTTGGTTCGTTCTATGCCTTTGCTGTTTGGTTGGGACTGGCGGTGCCCGCTATTTACCGGCTGGTGCGTGAAAAAGATAATAAAAAACTTTTCAATAATATTTTAGTTACAGGCTCTGTATTGACATTCTTCATTGTATTAATGAGTTTTGCCTGGCATTCAAGACAATCTTTGCCTGCTGCGCTGATGATCACTGTTCTTTATGCAGCTTTTACGGCTATTGTTGTCTATGTTATCAGGGCAATTTCGTCAGGGGGACAAAACAGTCGGCTTATTAATATAGCAGCTACTGTGATTTGTCTTATTGCGCCGATAATAATGGCACAACAGGAATGGGATGATCATGACCGCAGCAAAAAGAAATTGGCGGGCGATGTTGCAAGAGATTACCTGGAAAGCTGTGCAAAGAACGCCATCCTCTTCACTTTTGGTGATAATGACACCTATCCTTTATGGTATGCACAGGAGGTGGAAGGTGTGCGACCTGATATACGTATCATCAACAATAGTTTGCTTGGAATAGACTGGTATATCAACCAGCTTCGTTACAAAGTAAACCAAAGTGATCCTATTGATGTAATCTGGACACCTGAGCAAATTGAAGGTGATAACAGGAATTATATCACCTATCAAGCCGATCCCTCCAAACCCCAGGATAAATATTATCCACTGTACGACGTAATGAAAAACGAGATGGGCAAACCCGTGATCGATGAAGAAACAGGAAGAGATATTGGACCACAAACTTTCGGTGAAAAACGTTTTAGCATTCCCGTTGATACTACATTGGTGAGAAGAAACGGCACGGTTAACGCCAACGATATTGTAGTGCCCGAAGTTAATTTTGAACTGCCTCCACAGGGAAACAGGGCACCTTACATTCAAAAAAATGACCTTGCTATTTTGAATATCATTGCCGCAAATAATTGGAAGCGGCCTATTTATTTTACTTCGCCTTACGGCAATCTGGGTTTTGGCGATTATCTGCGAAAAGACGGGCTGACCTATCGGCTGGTTCCCATCAGAACGCAAAGGCCGCAGGATAAATGGATCCTCAATCAGCGAGTGGGATTGACCAGGGATCTGAATATCGATTCGGCAGCTAAAAACGTTGGGGAAAAATTTGTGTTTACCAGTAAAAAGGGCGCCTACTTCGATGAAGAAAATCGTCGCCATGGCCTTAGCATTCGTTCTGCTTTTGCCGAAACGGCCGGTGACCTTGCAGATGCAGGAAGAAAAGAGGAAGGGTTGAAATTAATAAACAAATCTGCGAGCCTGATCGATAGTAAAGATCTCCCTTATGCGATGATAAGCCGCGATGGGTCACATAATCTCTATTGTCTGCTCTATCTCGAAGCCTGCTATAAAGCAGGAAACCTGCAACTTGCTGAAAGGGTAAAACAGGACCTGAAAAAAGATATTCAACAGCAAAGAAGCTATTACAACTATCTAAAAGATGTGTTCACTTCTTTGGAAACTGAGGCAAGGAATAATGAGATCATGAGTATGATAGTGGATGATATTGAGAAGGCCTATACGCGAAAACCTCAAACCAACGCTCCGGTTGAAGGAAAAAATCAAACCATCGTTACAAATATCAAAGACAGTAGTAAAGGAAAAGATTCCGCTGCAAAAAAATAATAAATCGTTTTTTATCACAAACCCCTGTAAATCGCACAGGGGTTTTGTTTTATTATTATTTAGTCTGTTGTCGATTTCTACCCACCGTTTTTCCTTTCTCAATATATTTATGATCTAAACAGGTAATATGCCGAAACTATTCGCATTTGGTCTTGCATTGTTGTCCGCGTCGCATTGTTTAAGTCAACAAAAACTTGACAAACTCACTGTCGAAAAAATCATGCGTGATCCAAAATGGATTGGCACGTCTCCTTCAAATGTATACTGGAGTGCCGATGGCAACACATTATATTTTAACTGGAATCCCGATAATTCACCTTCTGACTCCGTCTATTTTATTACTCTTACAAATCACAATCCAGCTAAAGCCTCGATCACGCAAAAGCAAAATATAGTATCCTATTCTAATACTACATGGAACACCACCCGGACAGCCTATGTGTTCACTAAAGACGGTGATATTTTTTTTAGAGATCTAAAAACAGGCAATACAAAACGCATCGTCCAAACTACGGAAACGGAAATCAATCCTGTATTTTCGTTTGATGACAAAAAGATCGTTTACACAAGTAACATGAATTTATATGCATGGGATATTGCATCCGGTGAAACCATGCAACTAACGAACCTGGAAACTAAAGATCCTGAAAAGAAAACTACCAATACAACCGAAGAGCAATGGCTGAAAAATGATCAGCTTCAATACTTAAAAGTTTTGAAAGAAAGAAAAGAAAAAAAGGACGCGACAGATGCCTATAACAAAAATTTATCGCCAAAAGAGTTACGCACGGTCAATATCTTCGATCGGGTACTCCAGGATCTCACAATAAGTCCTGATGGAAGATTTGTCAGCTACCGCTTGACGAAAACTTCCCCAGATGCGAAGGCGACCATTGTGCCGAATTACGTAACCGAGTCAGGATTTACCAATGATATTCAGAGTCGCACCAAGGTTGGCGAGCCGCGGAGCAATTCTGATTTTTTTATTTACGACCGCAAGAAGGATACAACATTTGCGATAAAAACGGATTCTATCCCGGGGATTCGTGACTTGCCCGGCTATGTAAAGGATTATCCGAATAAGTTTGAGCAACAAATAAAGGACCCACCCATAAGGCCCGTGGTTATCGGAGATATTTCGTGGTCAC
>Ga0310811_10011253_pt1 | contig 11591 bp, 8 predicted proteins | sample YCmetagenome_FD_207642 | JGI IMG/M metagenome (GOLD analysis project Ga0310811, IMG submission 207642) | Soil microbial communities from experimental microcosm in Duke University, North Carolina, United States - YC | ecosystem: Engineered > Artificial ecosystem > Soil microcosm > Unclassified ...
AATTCGCCATCCACGAAGTCCCATGTCCGAGACGCGTAGCCGGTTGCCGTGGGGCGAATGGCGGGGTAGTTGTTTCTCTCCGCCCGCCCGGCGATGAAGAATCGCGGCGTGAACGTGTACTTCGCCTCGCCGTAATATGTGAATCCTGTAATGTTCGCGCGGCCCGGGACCTCGTAGGTTCCGCGCGCCGCCTCGGCGTGCGTCTCGAGGTAGCCTCGCGCGAACGCCAGGTCGAATGCAATCACCCGCTGGTCGAAGTCGGTCCACTTCTGACCGGCAAGCAACGTCGGCGAGATGTCGCGGTTGAGATACGGCCCCATCGTGAACGAGCCACCGAGGCGGAACCCCACGAACGGCGTCACGCCCAAGCCGACCGCCGGTCGCAGGCGATCGGTGGGATCAGGCTGATACGCGGCATGAGTGGTCGGCAGTGAGACCAGGGCCGCGCGGTAGTCGAAATGCGCGGTCTCGCCCGACAGCTTGATCGCCAGCGGGTAGTCGAGCGAGTACCCGTCGGGCACGCCGATCAGCGGATTGCGCGTCGAGTAGCGGCGCGACGCGAACGTGCCGATCACCGGCGTCACTCTCCCCACGTCGATCACCGCGAGCCGCGACGGCGAATACCGAATCCCGAATTGATGGCTGTACACCTCTGTCTCCGGCGCGGTCGTCGCGCCGCCGGTCTCCAGCTCGCCCTCGGCGTACAGGACGAACGCTCGAAACGGCTCCCAGGCGCCCCATGCGGTGAGTCGCCCCAGTCCCGCCGGATGTCCGCCGGCGCGCGTGAGGAGATTCGACGTCGCGCTCGTCGACCACGCCTCGCCGTCGACGATGCCTTGCAGCAGCACGCCGCCCTGTGCGCGCAGCGGGGACGCGAGTGCCGTCGCCATGAGGATGGCGATGGCGGAGATGGCGTGCGCGCGGCGCGAGCGCTCAGTCCGCGGCATGGACGATGTCGCTCGTACGGTGCGACGCGTCGAGCGTGTCGCGCACGGCACGCGCGAGCGTCGCGGGGGTGAACGGTTTGCGCAAGAAGACCGCCGAGGAATCGAGTTCGTACTGCGCCAGCGCGTCGTCGGCGTAGCCCGACATGTAGATCACCAGTGGCCTGCCGAGCAATTCCTGGTATCTCGCCACGAGCTGCGGACCGCTCGTCCGAGGCATCACGATGTCGGTGAGCAGCACGTCGATGTCGCGCGCGCCGGCAATCTCGAGCGCCTCGTCGGCGTTGCGCGCGACGAACACGGTGTAGCCGCGCTGCTCGAGCGTGCGCCGGGCCAGAATGCGAACGTCCTCGGCGTCTTCGACGATCAATACCGTCTCCGTGCCGCGAGGCAGCTCGCCGTCCTCCGCCGTGCGACGCTCCGGACTGGCGATCGCTTCGGCGGCTGGCATCGTGATCGTGAACGTGGTGCCGCGGCCAGGCGCGCTATCGACGGCGATCGTGCCGCCCGACTGGTTGACGATGCCATACACGGTCGAGAGCCCGAGACCGGTGCCCTTCCCCGGCTCCTTCGTCGTGAAGAACGGCTCGAAGATTCGATCGCGCACGTCGTTGGTCATGCCGATGCCCGTGTCGCTCACGACGAGCATGAGGGCCCGCGGTGCATGGCTCGGGCTGGCGGCGTCGACGACGTTCCGCGTGGCGATGGTGAGCGTGCCTCCCGCGGCCATGGCGTCGCGCGCGTTCACGGCGAGATTGAGCAGCACCTGCTCGAGCTGTCCGCGGTCGGCACGCAGCCGCGCCAGCGGTGGCGTCGACTCGATCTTCAGCTCGATGTGCTCGCCGATGATCCGCCGCAGCATCGGAGCGATGCCGTTCACGACCTCGCCGAGATCGAGCACGCTCGGCTGCAGCACCTGCTTGCGGCTGAACGCCAGCAGCTGGTGCGTGAGATTCGCCGCCCGATCAGCCGCTTCGACGACCTGACGCAGATCATGCGCCTCCGGCGTGTCCTGCTCGGAGCGCATCAGCGCGAGCTCGGTGTAGCCGGTGATGACCGTTATGAGATTGTTGAAGTCGTGCGCGATGCCGCCCGCGAGCGTGCCGATCGCCTCGAGCTTCTGCGACTGCCGAAGCTGCGCCTCGCTCTCACGCAGCGCCTGCTCCACACGCGTGCGCTCGCTGATCTCGTCGGTGAGCACGACGTTCGCCGCGACCAGCTCGGCCGTGCGCTCCTCGAGCTCGCGCCGCCGGGTGGTGAGCGAGTCCATGAGCTGGTTGAACGACTCATTGAGCGTGCGCACCTCGAGCGCCTCGTTCGTCGCGTCGAATCGGCCCTGGCGCTGCTCGGCCGCCGCCCCCGATCGCATGTAGCGCACGAACCGCTTGAATGGTCCGAGCACCGTCCGCGCGACGAGCGCCGCGCCGATCGCGGCCACGAGCACGGCGAACGTGCCGTACAACAGGAAGGCGATGCGCAGCGGCCGGGTGAGCGACGCCACGCGCCGCGTGAGCGGCTGGAGCATCCACAGCCGGACCGACTCGCCGTTCTGCGTCTCACCGAGCGACACCGGGGCCACGACGTAATCCTCGCTGCCGACCCGCAGCGTGGCCGGCGTGCTGTCGCGCCGCGACGCCAGGAGCGGCGGCAGCACCGAATCGGCGAGCGCCGGGTCGGTCGCGGTGATCAACATCCGGCCAGCTGTGAGCACGACGGCCGCGTCGGACGTCATTCGCGCCGTCGACACGAAGGCGGAATCGAGTCGCCGGCCCAGCACCAGCGAGCCGAGTGTGATGCCCGCTTGCACGAGCGGGTAGGCGGCCACCTGGAAATGCGTGGCGTCCGTGTGCAGCACGGCGAGTGCGCCGCTATCGGCTGGCGCGGTGGGGTCGAGCACTCGTTTCACGGCCGCGAGCGTCGTGAGGTCCGTTCCGCGCGGTACGGACATCGCGCCGCGGCCGGCGCTCGCGAAGACGCGCCCGGAGTCGTCCGTCACGACGAGCAGATCGCCACCAACGCTGCTCAGCCGCTTGCGAAGCTCGTCCTCCATCGTGTTCACGAGATCGGTCCGCGACCGCCCTTCCTGATTCTTTTCCGCGCGGTAGATGCTCAGATCGTACTGGAAGCTCGGCGTCTGCGTGATGAGCGACGCGGCGAACAAGAGCTGCGAGGCATCGTAGGCGATGAGCTGCTGGAGCGTGCGCTGGTTTCGCGACAATTCCGTCGCGAAGCTCTCGCGCGTGCTCGAGCGAATGACGATGCCAAGCGCCAGAAACGTCACGAGCACGACGGCCGCGGTCACGACGGCGCCGAGCGCGGCGAGCTTGGCGTTGAGCGAGCTGCGGCGCAGCCGCTTCGCGAGAGGGAGCGCGAGTGTCATGCGGTCACCGGCCGTTCCCCGACGGCGGTACCGGGATGTTGAAGTCGATCGTGCTCGTCTGGCCCGCAGTCACGTGCACGCGCTTCACGACGGGGCTGGCGCGGTCGTGCCACCCGACGATGGTGTAGTCCCCTTCCGGCACGTCGTCGATCACATAGTGGCGGTCGCCGCCGGGCGACGCGAAGTAGGGATTCGAGAGCACGAGCACGGAGGCGCTCATGTCTTGATGAATGTGACAGAACACCTGGACGTTCCCCGGACGCCCGAACGTCCACGATTTCGACGAGCCTCTGGGGTACCGGCCGAGGTCGAATCCGTTGGGCCCTGCCGGCGTCGATAGCGAGAACACGTTGTGGTAGAACTCGTCGTCGTTGGGAAAATCGACCGTGGCGCCCACGAGGACCGGCAGCACGTGCGGGACGAAGCGCTCGTCGCGCTGTGCCATCGTCCCATGACGCGCCCGCTGCATCCTGTCAGGTGACGCCGGCAGGACCGTCGTGTCCCCTTCCAGGTACACGACGACGTTTCGCACCTCGGTCCCGCGCGCGTCGCGCGGCGGTGCCGGCGGGATGCCGCCCGTGCCGGGCTCGTTATAGATCCGGAATGCCGGTCGCCTGGCCGCGAGGGCGCTGGAGATGACGACCGCGCCCTCGATGCGGCCGGTCGCCGGACGCGTTTGCGCTCGACTGTTCGACGGCAGTGCGGCCGTCGAGGCGAAAACCGTCAGAGCGGCGAGCGCCGGCGCAACGCGGAACACAATGAGCGGGCGACGACTACTCGTCGTAGCGTCCGGGCCTCAACGGCCGCTCGTCGTCGTCGACATCGTCGTACTCATCGTCGAGATCCACGAGCTCGTCGTCAAAGTCGTCGAGGTCGTCATCGTCCTCATCATCGTCCTCGTCCTCGTCGGCGTCCTCATCCTCGTCGTCGAGGTCCTCGTCTTCCTCGTCGAAGTCATCGTCTTCATCCTCGTCGTCGAAGTCGACGTCGTCGTCTTCGTCGAGGTCATCGTCCTCCTCGTCGAGGTCTGCGTCCTCATCGAGGGGTTCGTCGTCGAGATCGTCATCATCGCGCCGCTTTGCGAAAATGGAAAGCGACAGATCCGACGACTCGAACATGGCCGACATTGCTCGGTTCTCCTTGCGGGGCGGAACGGTGAAGTGATGCGAGGATCGGTGATGACAATGAGGATCGCGTGAATCAGCCCGAGGCCCGCTCGCGCTTGGCCTCGCGCGACAGCCGCTTGCGATCCGATGAGCTCAGGAAGCGCTTGCGCAGGCGGATCGACTGCGGCGTAACCTCGATCAGTTCGTCGTCCTCGATATACTCCAGGGCGGCTTCCAGAGTCAACTCCCGTGGCGGCTCGAGCTGGATGTTCTCGTCGCTCGCCTTGGTCCGCATGTTGGTGAGCTTCTTTTCCTTCGTCGGATTCACGTCCATGTCGCCGGGCCGGGCGTTTTCGCCGACGATCATTCCCTCGTACACCGCATCACCCGGTTGGACGAACAGCGTCGATCGCTCCTGCAGGTTCGCGAGCGCGAACGCGACGATCGTCCCGTGTTCCATCGACACGAGCGAGCCGCGCGTGCGGCCGGCAAGCGGCCCCGCCCACGGGCCATAATCGAGAAAGCGATGATGCATGATCCCAGTGCCGCGGGTGTCGGTCAAAAACTCCGACCGGTAGCCGAACAGGCCACGGGCGGGGATGCGATACAACAATCGCACCAATCCCTGTCCCGGGTTTTTCATCTCCAGCATCTCGCCGCGCCTGGGTCCGAGCTTCTCGATCACCACACCCAGAAACTCGTCAGGCACGTCGATCGCCAATTCTTCATACGGCTCGAGACGCTCACCGTTGGAACCTTCGCGCGTGATGACGCGGGGCCGTGAGACCTGGAACTCGTAGCCTTCCCGACGAATGGTCTCCATCAGAATCGTCAGATGCAGCTCGCCGCGCCCCGATACGGTCCACGTGTCCGTGGACTCGGTGTCCTCGACGCGCAAGGCGACGTTCCGCTCCAGCTCGCGATAGAGCCGTTCGCGAACCTGCCGCGACGTCACATACTTCCCTTCCTTGCCGGCAAAGGGCGAGTTGTTCACAAGAAAGTCGACGGAGATCGTGGGCTCCTCGACGGCGATACCCGCGAGACGGTCGGGATGCTCGAGGTCGGCCACGGTGAGGCCAATCTCCACGCCCTCGAGGCCGGCGAGCGCGACGATCTCGCCCGCGATTGCCTCGCTGGTCTCCGTTCGCTCGAGCCCTTCGAAGGTGAAGAGCTTAGTGATGCGCGACTGCTCGACGCGCTGATTGGGATCGAGCGGCAGCAGCGCGACGACATCGCCGACGTGCGCGGTGCCACGCTCGATGCGCCCGATGCCCAGCCGGCCGAGGTACGGCGAATGGTCGATGGTGGAGATGAGCATCTGGAACGGGCTCGCCGCATCGCTGGGCGGCGGCGGGACCTTGGCGACGATCGTCTCGAACAGCGGTGTCAGATCCTGCAGCGGCGTGTCGAGATCCATCGTCGACGTGCCATCGCGCGCCGATGCATACACGACCGGCGCGTCCAGCTGCTCGGCGTCGGCCTCGAGCTCGATGAAGAGGTCCAGCACTTCGTCGTGCACCCGCAGCGGGTCGGCGCCCGGCCGGTCGATCTTGTTGATGACGACGATCGGCGTCCGGCCGAGGGCGAGCGCCTTGCGCAGCACGAAACGCGTCTGCGGCATCGGTCCGTCGAACGCGTCGACGACGAGCAGCACGCCGTCCACCATGCGCAGGATGCGCTCGACCTCGCCGCCGAAATCGGCGTGGCCGGGTGTGTCGACGATGTTGATCTTGGTGCCGTGCCAGCGGACGGCGGTGTTCTTCGCCAGGATCGTGATGCCCCGTTCCCGCTCCAGCGGGTTCGAGTCCATGACACGTTCCTGGACGATCTGATTCTCTCGAAACGCACCGGCCTGCCGCAGCATCTTGTCGACGAGCGTCGTTTTGCCGTGGTCAACGTGCGCGATGATGGCGATGTTGCGGATTTGCATAGCCTTGGAAGGTAAGGGAGGGCTCGTGGTGGATACAAGCTGGTAGGGGGCCGCGCTGCGCGCGGCGGTGGGGAGCGCGGCCCAGCGGGCCGCGCGGTGGGGAGCTTCGGGGGCTTCACCCCCTCGCGTCGGGAGCGCCTTCGGCGCGTAAACTTCAAACGGCGAACGGCGTCATCGCGGGCCGAAGGCCCGCTCCCAACGCGAGGGCCGAAGGCCCGATGCTCCCGACCGGCCGCGCTGTGCGCGGCCTCCCCACCGCCGCGCAGCGGCTCCCCACCATTGCACCCCGCGCCGCTCCCGCCCGCTGTCCGCCAACTCCCCCTTGATTTTCCCCCCGCAAGGCACGCACAATGCCGGTACGCGCCTTACCTGGTCCCACTACGCCTAACGCAGGAGGTGGCCCATGAATCAGGTCGACGAAGCCGCGCTCATTAACTACCCTCACGGGCGCGGCTACGGACACGATTACATGCGCGGCGGTGAAGTGCTCGGCGGATACGGCTATGCCGAGCGGGACGAATACTCGAAAGCTCGCGGAGAGCTGTTCGGACCGGAGTCAGTCGATTCACAGTCCGGCGACACCACGGAGCAAATGTCCCAGGCGGACACCCAGACATAGCGAGACGATCGGCACTCGATCGAGCTCGCATTTTTTTTCGCGTTCGCAGCGCGCGGTCGGGACCACCGCGCGCTGTTGCCATTATCGCCCGCCGCCCGCCGCCCGCTCAGGGATGCAAATGCGGCTCCCGCCCATCCATGGCCACGCATTCCAGCTGGATGGTGACATGCTGAATGCCCATGCCGAGCAGCAGATCGTGCGCTCGCTCGAGCACGTCCTGGTGACACTTCGAGTCGCGAACGATCGCGTGCGCGCTCGCGGCGATCATGCCCGAGGTCACGGTCCACACGTGCAGGTCGTGCACTGATTCCACGTTGGGAATCGATTCGAGCCGCGTCCGCACGGTGTCCAGCTCGATGTGAGGCGGCGACGCCTCGAGCAGCACGTCCACGGATTCCCGAACGAGCGTCCACGCGCCGAAGACGATCAGCAGCGTCGTCACGAGCGACGCGATCGGGTCGGCGGCGAGCCAGCCGGTGTAGCGAATCACGACGGCGGCGATGACCGTGCCGAATGACGCCAGCATGTCGCCGAGGACGTGCAGATACGCCCCGCGCACGTTCAGGCTCGCCTCGTGCGCGCCGTGCAACAGCCACGCGGCGATTCCATTCACGACGAATCCGAGACCGGCTGCTGCCAACATCACCCCACCCTGCACCTGTTCGGGATGCCGGAAGCGCGCGACCGCCTCGATCACGATCCACGCCGAGATCCCCAGCAGTGTCGCGCCGTTGATCAGCGCGGCGAGAATCTCCCATCGCAGGTAGCCGTACGTCTTGGCCGCCGAACTGGGCTGGCGTGACAGCCAGGCCACGAACAACGACAGGGCAAGTGCGCCGGCATCGGTGAGCACGTGGCCGGCGTCGGCGAGCAGGGCCAGCGAGTTGGAGACCCATCCGCCAATCGCCTCGACCAGCAGGATGACGAACGTGAGGCCGAGGGCCCAGGCCAGCGCGCGCGTCGAGGCGGCATGGGAATGCGAATGACCGTGCGCGTGCGCATGGCCGGTCCCGTCGTCGTGCGTGTGGTCGTGGGTATGAAGGTGCGCCATGGGTGGACCGTAGGATCGACGGGTTTCGCCTGCCACCGTAGATTGATTTCCGTGCTCGCCCGCTTGATCGCCATCGCCGTTCTGCTGCTCGTGAACGGCTTCTTCGTCGCCGCCGAGTTCGCTCTGGTCCGCTCGCGGCGCACGCGTCTCGAGTCGATGGCGCGAACAGGCGACTGGAAAGCCCGGCTCGCGCTCCGGGCATCTGGAAATCTCGCTAGGGTCTATTCGGCGAGCCAGCTTGGCGTAACGCTCGCAAGCCTCGCGCTCGGCGCCCTCGCCGAGAGCGCCTTTGGCGAGCGCCTGGCGAGCTGGCTCGAGACGCTCCCGTGGACGCTCGAACTCTCGGTGCGGGTCGGTATCGCCGCCGCCATCGCCCTCACGATCGTCACGTTCTTTCACGTCGTCTTTGGCGAGCTTGCACCCCGCGGCGCGGCGCTCTCGCACCCCGAGAACGTCGCCCGGTGGCTGACGCCACCGCTGCTCGCGTTCGCGTGGGTCGCCTCGCCGTTCACCAATCTGCTCAACAAGTCGTCGCAGGTCGTGCTGCGCGCGATGGGCCAGAAGGCGGCCAATCCTGAAGAGAACGTGCACTCCCCGGAGGAGCTGCGCATGCTCGTCGAGCAGAGCCAGGAGGTGGGCGTGCTGCAGGCGCAGGACGCCGACATGCTCGAGGGCGTTTTCGAGTTCTCTGAAAAGAACGCGCGCGAAGTGATGACCCCGCGCACCGACATCGACGCCCTGTCCATCGACGCGACGCTCGACGAGACGCTGGCGCTGGTCGAGGAAAGCGGCCGCTCGCGGTACCCGGTGTACGAAGAGTCGATCGACAACATCATCGGGCTGGTGCTCGCGAAGGATCTGATCCCGATCCTGCGCTCGCCGCCGGCCGAGTTCTCCCTGCGGTCGATCATGCGCCCGGTGCACGTCGTGCCCGGCTCGCGCGAGGTCGAGGAAGTGCTCGCCGACTTCAAGCGCCTCAAGGAGCACATGGCGATCGTGCTCGACGAGTACGGTGGGACGGCGGGGCTCGTCACGATGGAAGACCTCCTCGAGGAGATCGTCGGCGAGATCCTCGACGAATACGACGAGCCGCCCGAGCTTCCCGAGCGCGAGACGGGTGACCTCGTGATCGTGCCCGGCAACACGAACATCGGCGAGCTGAACGAGCGCTTCGGGCTCGCCGTGCCCGACGACGACTACACGACGATCGGAGGCTACGTCTTTGGCGCGCTCGGCCGCCTGCCGATGGTCGGCGACCGCATGACCGCCGGTGGCGCGGTATTCACCGTCCGCGCGATGGACGGCCGCCGCGTCGACAGCCTGGCCGTCGATCTGCACTCGGCGGGCGATCGGCGCGGGACAAAACGAGCCGACAGCTCAGTTGACCGCGGATAGCCGTCAGCCGATAGCCGCGCGGAAAACTTCAGTCAGCCCTTCTTCCCACGAGGCAGCAGCGCCGCCATGTCGGCGAACTGCCACGCATTCACGGCCATGATCGTCGCCGCCTGCGCAACGTCGCTCGGCACCACGTGGTTGTAGTCGTCCACCTGCGAGTGGTGCGTGAAGTCGTAGCCTCGCGACAACTGGTCGTAGTTGAAGCTCGGCACGCCGTCCTGGATGAACGCCAGGTGATCGGTTCCCGTCTTGAACGCCGATCTCACCACGAGCGGGCCAAGTTCGCCCCCGGCCACCGGCGCCAGCATCGACTTCCACATGTCGCGCAGTTCCTCGCGATTCTGCAACGCCATTCCGGTAATGCGCCCGGTGCCGTTGTCGAGCACGAGCACGGCTTGATATCGATCGAGCTCCTTTTCATGGCTGGCGGCGTACGCCTGCGACCCGAAAAGCCCTTGCTCCTCGCCGGTGAACAGCACGAACCGGATCGTGCGCTTGGGCCGCACGCCCGTCGCCTTGAGGATTCGCGCCGCCTCGAGCACTGCGATCGCCCCCGCGCCATTGTCGGTGCCGCCGGTCGAGATATCCCACGAATCCAGATGCGCGCCGAGCAGCACGACCTGATCTGGATGCTCGCTGCCACGAATCTCGGCAACGGTGTTGTACTGCCCGAGCGAATCGCGGGTGAAGCTGTTCTTGATGTCCGCCTCGATGCGTACCGGCTCGCCGCGACGCACGAGCCGCTGGAATTGCGCGTACTCGTCGTTCCCGACCACGATCTGCGGAACTGGCGAGATGGCCGACGGCGAGCCGCTCATCGTGAACAGGTCGAACTGCTTGGCGCCGTCGTGAATCACACCGGCCACGCCTTCACGTGCCACGTACCAGAACCGCTGCGCGAAGAACTGGCGTTCGGCGTCGTCGTGTGGCGCCAGCGCGCGAACGACGCTGTCCTGGCGCGTGCTGTCCGCGCGCGTCACAGGCGGGGCGGCCATGTTGACCACCGGCTGCGCCGCGCCCAGCAGGACCCACGCGCCCCGGAGCTTTCCGGCGAATCGCTTCTCGAACTCCTGCGGCGTTCGCGCGTCCATCAGCACGACGTTGCCCGCGACCGGACCATTCGTTCCGGGCGACCAGCCCCACGACACGCCGAGCAGCTCGCGCTGCTGCGGCGCGAGCATGCGAAGGGTCATCGGCCCCCGCGTCCACCCGCGGCCAAAAGGCCACGACTCGAGGTAGGCGCTGTCCGCTCCGTACTCGCGAAACTTGTCACGCGTCCACTCGTTCGCGCGTCGCAGCGCCATGCTCCCCGTGAGACGCGGACCAATCACGTCCAGCAAATATTCCAGGTCGGCGGCGACATGCGACCGGTGCGTCCCCTCGTCGATCATCCGCGCGACGAGGTCGTCGTTGGTCGGTACCGAGACCACCAACTGCGGTCTGGCTGCGGCCGTCGAGGCATTGCCCTGCTGCGCGCCGGCCGTCGAAACGGCCAGCGCGAGTGCAACGCACACCGACACCCCGCGATTCATCGGCTCTCCGCCGCGCGCACCACCGGCGCGCGCCGCGCGATTGCCGCGCACATGAGAATTGCCTCGATCATGCTCGAGGCATCCGCGATTCCGCGGCCTGCGATGTCGAGCGCGGTGCCATGGTCCGGCGACGTGCGCGGAAACGGCAGGCCGAGCGTGACGTTCACCGCGCTCCCGAACGACGCGACCTTGATGGCCGTCATCCCGACATCGTGATACGGCGCGATCACCGCGTCGAATTCGCCGCGCATGGCGCGAACGAACACGGTGTCGGCCGGAAACGGCCCGGCAATCTGCGCCGCGGCGGCGGCAGGACGGAGCACCTCGTCGTCCTCACTGCCGAAGCGACCGCGGTCGCCGGCGTGCGGATTCAGCGCGCAGAGCCCGATGCGCGGCGCCGCGATCCCGAACCACTCCTCGAGCCCGCGGCGCGTGATCGAGGCTGCGTCGACGATCGCCTTCGCCGTGACCGCCTGCACGACCTCGCGCAACGGGAGATGTGTCGTTGCGAGCACCACGCGGAGCGGATTCTTCGTCCCCGCCGTGGGTCTCGTGGCAGCGAGCATCATCGCGACGCGGCGGCCGGTCAGCGTCGCGAGCATTTCGGTGTGACCGGGATAAGAGTAACCGCCGG
>Ga0310811_10011254_pt1 | contig 11591 bp, 5 predicted proteins | sample YCmetagenome_FD_207642 | JGI IMG/M metagenome (GOLD analysis project Ga0310811, IMG submission 207642) | Soil microbial communities from experimental microcosm in Duke University, North Carolina, United States - YC | ecosystem: Engineered > Artificial ecosystem > Soil microcosm > Unclassified ...
CGCGACCGGCGTCGACTACGCCTCCTCGGGGGCGCTGACGCACTCAGCGCAGGCGCTCGATGTGGGGATCGACATCGAGATGTAGTTTTTCAGAGATTCCTTGCATGCAAGCAGCGCGGCATCGGCAGCGCGCTCCCTCCCCTCGAAAAGGGGTTGGGATCATTCCGAAAGCAAGTCGATCCCCATCCGGCTTGCTTTCGCAAGCCGACCTCCCCTTTTTCCAGGGGAGGTAAGACGCTGCGGCAATCGGCGATTCAATTCACGAAAACCGCTTTAGCTCAGCTCTTCCCGTTCGGCGGCACGAACGGATGGTTCGGCACCTCGACGGTATCGCCCCAGGCGCGCGGCCGGTAGAAGCTGTGCACGCCGATCTTGTGCAGCTTGCGCATCTCATTCACCCAGGACGGATGGACCCAATACGCGTGATAGTGCGTCGAGTGGCCGATCTCCGGCAGCCATAGCTTGCCGTCGAGCATGTCGCGGGCAATCTCCTTGGCCTGCTGCCACATGTCCGGCTCTTCGATGGTGTCGGGGATGCCGTCGCAGGCGAAGGTGAACTGGCATGAATTGCGGCGGTTCGCGTTCTGATAGACTGTGCCGCAGACATTGTTGGGGTAGAAGCCGGAGAACACGCGGTTCATCACCACCTGGGCGACCGCAATCTGGCCGCGTTTGGGTTCGCCGCGCGATTCGAAATAGACTGCTTCGGCGAGGCATTTTTCCGACTTGGCGCGCTGCTTGTCGTCGAGGCTGAGCCGCTCGGCCGGCGTCTTTGGACGCTTGCCGGATCCCGTCACCTCGCCCTTGACGGCAACCATTTCGCCGGTGGCAAATGCCTCGGGGGGCGCGGCCATGGTGTTACCGGGCGTCGGCGTTGCGCCCGCCGTTTCGAAATTGAAGTCGGGCCCCATCGGCAAAGCCAGTGCCGAGCGCTTGATGTCCGGATCGTGGACGGGCGCCGATTCGATCACCAACTCTTCGTCCGCCGGCCACGGCTGAATGGTGCTGACGTCGTCACCTATGACGTTGCCGAAATAGAGCCGATCAAGCCGCGCCGCGGCGTCGGCTTTGCCCTCGCTCACCGCAGGTTCGGCAAGCTTCGCGGGCGCAGCGATTTCGGCGGGCTGCAGGGACGCGACCTCATAGGAATCAGCCGGCTTCTCGACCGGACTTGCATCGGCGGCCTTTTCATCCGCGATACTCGCTTCGGGGACAATGACCGGTTTTTCAGCGCGTTTGGATTCGGCGGGCTTTACCTCTGCGGCGGTCACGCCGGGGATTGTGCCCGGCTTCGGAAACGACACTGTCTTCACCCTTCCGGGCGTTAAATCGCGGGTGCCTCCGGCCGGAACTTCGTTGTCGTGCGGCCGCGACACCAGGAGATCGCCCTTGAGCCTGCGGTTGACCGTCGGGAAGGCGACGCGCGGCCGGGTCGCGATCGGAGGGCCGGATGAATCGCGCCCCAGCGAACCGGTGGATTCGAAATCGTAGGCGCCGATGCTGGCCAGTTGGACCAGCGGCGGTTCGGGGATCAACGTTCCAACGGGCTGCGGAAAGCTGAAGGTCGCTGCATGGATGGTGCCGAACGGCGAGGCCAGCATATGGGCGCGGACGCGCTGCGGCACCGCGGTCTGTTGCGCCATCAGCGCGACCAGATCCTGGTAGCCGATCGACCTCGGCATCAGTCCCATCGCCAGGACGCTCAGGCCGAAGGGAGCGTAGTAGCGAACTCCCTTCGGCCTTTTACGCGACACAGCCATGCTCACGCTCACGCGGACGCCAAGGAATCGGTACGCAACGCAACGCCACACCACTGCCGGCACCGGGCCTTGTGGCTCCAATGCTACAGATTCATTTATGGTCGGATTAACCTTGCGAACGCGTTAACCAGGCGCCGTCATGTTGCGATCACCGAGGCGCCGGCATTGGTAAACGCTTCGTCAATGCGACCGGGCGGGGGCGGGGCGGAATTCAACAAAGCAATCGGCCGACCGGTGGGAACCGGTGGGCCGGCGTATGCGGAAGCTCTCGCCGCCTCACATCTTGAGGCCCTTCTCGGTGAAGTATTTCACCGCGCCGGGGTGCCAGGGGATTGGCGAGTTCTTGGGCGACTGGTTGGCGAGCTCGATGCTCTTGGCCTCGCCATGCACGGCGACCAGATCGGCCTTGTGCTCGATGAAGGTCTTGACGATGTCGTAGGCGACCTTGTCCGGCAGGCTGGCATTGGCGACCAGGATGTTCTGCACGACCGCGATCTTGTTGTCGTGGTCCTGGCCCGGGTAGGTCTTGGCCGGGATGACGCCTTCGCTATAGATGCCCCCGTACTTGGCGTTCATCTTGTCAACGACGTCGCCGTGATCGACCAGCTTGAGTTTGACGCCTGGCGTTGCAGCAAGATCGGTAACGCCGGCGGTCGGCAGCCCGCCCACCCAGAAGTAGGCGTCGATCTTGCCGTCCTTCAGAGCGTTGGTGGACTCGGCAACGCCAAGCCGCTCGCGTCTCATGTCCTTGTCCTTGTCGAGGCCGGCGGCCTCGATGACGCGGAACGCCATCACTTCGGTGGCGCTGCCCGGCGAGCCGGTGGAAACGCGCTTGCCCTTCAGGTCGGACATCTTTTCGATGCCCTTGCCCTCGATCGACACCACATGCATGCGATTGGGATAGAGCACCATCAGCGTGCGGACATCGACTTTGTTGCCTTTGAACTTGTCGTCGCCCTTGAGCGCGTCGACCGCCGCGTCGACCATCACCATCGCGACTTCGCTCTGCTTGGAGCCGATCAGCTTGAGGTTGTCGACGGAGCCGCCGGTGACGCGGGCGGTCGCGGCGTAACCGGGAACGTATTTGGTCAGGACGTTGGCCATGCCGCCGCCGAGCGGATAGTAGACGCCGCCGGTGCCGCCGGTCGCGATGGCGATGGTGGTCTGCGGCTGCGCCAGCGCGCCGCCGGCGAGCAGCGCCGCGCCCGCGATCAGCGCAGCGAAGATCATTCTGTTGCTTTGCATTCCTCACGACTCCTTTGATTTCGTTTTTGCTTTTGACTTATCCGCTCGCCGCCGGCGCTTGCGGAGGCGACGGCTGCATGCGCTGTTTTACCAGAACCGCCGCGGCGATGATCAAGCCGAATGTCGCAGTATAGTCAATGTCGCGGCCGACGATCGCCTCGGCGATGCCCTCGATCAGGCTCGGGAACACCAGCAGAAGACCTGCGAACGTCAGCAACGCGCGCTCAGTCAGCGTGGTGCGTCGCAGCGCCCAGCCTTGTGCCGCAGCCGCCAACGCTCCCAGTCCGAGCGCGGTCTTCACCGTAATCTCGACGATGTCGACCCAGGAGCCGTCTTTCGGCACCTTGAGTAGAAGCCCCAGGCCCTGCGGATCGAGCACGAACACGAACGGCACCAGGAACGCCGGCAAGGTGTATTTCCACGCGTGCATGGTGGTCTTGTAGGGATCGCCACCGGTGATGGCCGCCGCCGCGAATGGCGACAGCGCGGTCGGCGGCGATACTTCCGATAGCACCGCGTAATAGAAGATAAACATATGCGCGGCGACGTCGGGCACGCCGAGCTTGATCATCGCGGGCGCTGCAATGACGGCGCAAATGATGTACGAGGCGGTGACCGGCACGGCCAGACCCACGATCCAAACGATCAACGCGGTGTAGATCGCCGTCAGCAGTAGATTCCCGCCGGCGTAGTCGATCACGATCGATGAGAACTTCAGCCCGAGACCAGTGAGCGTGACGACGCCGACGATGATGCCCGCCGTGGCGCAGGTGGTGGCCGCGGTCAGCACACCGGTCGAGCCATCCGACAGCGTTTTAATGAGTCGCTTCGGCGTGAGCGCAGTCTCCCGTGTGATGAAACTGAGCGCAAAGGTCAGCACCGTCGACCAGAACACCGCCAGCGTCGGCGAATAGCCCCACAACATGAAGACGATGATCGAGATCAGCGAAAGAAAGTGGAAGCCGTAGCGTCGGGTGAGCTGCCAAAGCGACAGATCCTGCGAGGTGTCGACAATCTGCGCGCCGAATTTCTTGGCGTCGAGCTCCACCATGAAAAGACGAGATAACTGATCTTGAGGAACTCGGCGATCAGAAAGGCGGCGGCGCCGAGGACAGGCGGCGAGATGATGGCGCCAAGCCCGCCAGCAGCGAGCAATCCGCCCGCGGCGTTCTTCTCGAAGCCGGCGCGTTCCATCATCGGATAAGCGACGGCGCCGATGGTGACCGTAGTGGCGACGCCGGAGCCCGAGGGCCCGCCGAGCAGGAACGACGACAACACCACCGTGCGGCCGGCGCTGTTGGCCTTGTTTCCCATCAGCGCCATGGAAAAGTCGATGAAGAACTTTCCGGCGCCGGAGTGTTGCAGGAACGCGCCGTAGATTGTGAACAGGATGATCAACGAAGACGACACATCGACCGGAATGCCGAAAATGCCCTCCAGCGTGATGAACAGATGCCCGACGAGCTGGCTGATGTCGAAACCGCGATGGGTCCACGGTTGCGGCAGGTATGGCCCGAAGTAGGAATAGGCGATGAACGCAAGCGAGATGACCGGCACGATCAAGCCGGTGGTGCGCCGCGTCGCTTCCAGCAGCAGGACGATGAAGATGACACCGAGCCAGACGTCGAGCTGGGTCGGCATAGTCGCCCGGTCGGTAAAGTCGTCGCCGCCCTCGATGGCGTAAACCAAAATGGCGGCGCCGATCAGTCCGAGCACCACATCCCACCAGCGGATGCGGTTGCGGAACCGCATCGCCATCGGAAACAGCATGAAGCTCAGCACCAGGACGAATGCGACGTGGGCGTAGCGCAGTGGCTGCGTCGGAATAATCGGCGCCCAGCCGAACGGCCAGGCGCCGGCAATGGCGGCGTACAGATGAAACAGCGACATCACCACCGCGACCGTGGTGGCGATATTGCCGGCGGTCCCCGATAACCGGTTGAATGCGCCCTCGTCGGCCTCGATGAACTCCTCGGCCTTTTTCAGCGCAGCCTCGGAGATGCCGTGCGGATCGCCCGCGAGCGCCGGAATATCCCCCTCCGCCATCTATCCCCCGATGTTGGCTATTGTCGCGTCCTGCCCCGTATCGGAAAGCTAGCATAGCGAAGGCGCGGCGGAATACCCGGCGACGCGTTGATACAGCCGCAACAATTCGCCTGAAGGGTTCGTGGACAATCGTTGCGACGTCGCCAAACGGCATGGCTTGCATGGTCGGCGCCGGCGAATCCCGGCAGCCGACTGTGGCGCACGACGGCACGATCTGACGAGACTGGTTTGTCGGGCAGTCGCAGTCCCGCTTCCGCGCATAGGTGCCAACATCGGGTGTCCCGGGCGCAGCGCAGCACGGAGCGGAGCGAAGCGAGGTGATGTACTGCAGAACCGGGACCCCGGTGTTTTTTTATTGCCCCTTGCGAGATGGACCACCGCAGCAACCGGGGTCCCTGATCTGGTGACCTGCGCGAAAGCGGACCCGGGCTTTGCTCTAACCGTGGTTTTTATGTCTGCGGGAACGAACGGTGCAAAGCAATCACGCTTCGCCCCCACTGCAGGGCTTCAAGCTTCTCCCGCAGCCTTCTTGCCGAGCGCGGCCTGCGCCGCGGCAAGCCGCGCGATCGGCACGCGGAACGGCGAGCAGGACACATAGTCGAGCCCGCTCTCGTGACAGAAAGCCACCGAGGCTGGATCGCCGCCATGCTCGCCGCAGATTCCCACCTTGAGCTTCTTTCGGACCTTGCGGCCGCGCTCGACGCCGATCTTCACCAGTTCGCCGACGCCCTCCCGATCGATCGACACGAACGGATCGGCCGGAAGGATGCCGCGCTGAGTATAGATGCCAAGGAAGGAAGCGGCGTCATCGCGGCTGATGCCGAGAGTCGTCTGCGTCAGGTCGTTGGTTCCGAACGAGAAGAACTCTGCGCTCTCCGCGATCTCGCTGGCCATCAGGGCGGCGCGCGGCAACTCGATCATGGTGCCGACCTGGTAATCGAGTTTGGCGCCGGTCTCCTTCTGCACCGCGTCCGCCATGGCGTCGATACGCCCTTTCACGATGTCGAGCTCGGCCTTGGTGGCGATCAGCGGCACCATGATTTCCGGCACCACCGGCTTGCCGGTGCGCTTGCCGGCCTCGGCGGCCGCCTCGAAGATCGCGCGCGCCTGCATTTCGGCGATTTCGGGATACGCGATGGCGATCCGGCAGCCGCGGAAGCCCAGCATCGGATTGAACTCGGCGAGGTCCTTGGCGCGATTCTCTATCTTTTTCGGATCGACCCCCATCGCCGCGGCCACCTCGGCGATGTCGGCTTCGCCATGCGGCAGGAATTCGTGCAGCGGCGGGTCGAGCAGCCGGATGGTCACCGGCAGCCCCTTCATAATTTCGAATAGCTCGATGAAATCGCCGCGCTGCATCGGCAACAGCTTGGCCAGCGCCTTGCGTCGCGTTTCCACCTGCTCCGCAAGGATCATTTCGCGCACCGCCTGGATGCGCGCCTCGTCGAAGAACATGTGCTCGGTCCGGCAGAGCCCAATGCCCTCGGCGCCGAAGCGCATGGCCAGCCGTGCGTCGGCCGGCGTATCGGCGTTAGCGCGCACTCCGAGCGAGCGGGCGTTGTCGGCCCACCTCATCAAGGTGCCGAACTCGCCGGACATCGCCGGTTCCGTCATCGGTACCGCGCCGGCCAGCACCTGGCCGGTAGAACCGTCGATGGTGAGAACCTCGCCGCGCTTGAGCACGGTATTACCGGCCTGCAAGGTCTGCGCCTTGTAGTCGACGCGAAGCGCGCCCGCGCCGGAAACGCAAGGCTTGCCCATGCCACGAGCCACCACCGCGGCGTGCGAGGTCATGCCGCCCCGCGTGGTCAGGATGCCTTCCGCGGCATGCATGCCATGGATGTCTTCCGGCGAGGTCTCGACCCGCACCAGGATCACCTTCTTGCCGTCGGCCTTCAGCCTGGTCGCCTCGTCCGACGAGAACACGATCTCGCCGGAGGCCGCGCCCGGCGAGGCCGGCAGACCGGTCGCGATCACGTTCCTCTGGGCCTTAGGATCGATGGTGGGATGGAGCAACTGGTCGAGCGATCCTGGCTCGATCCGCGCCACCGCCTCGTCGCGCGTGATGAGCTTTTCGTTGGCAAGCTCGACCGCGATGCGGAGCGCCGCCTTGGCGGTGCGCTTGCCGTTGCGGGTCTGCAGCATCCAAAGTTTGCCTTGCTCGACCGTAAACTCAAGGTCCTGCATGTCGCGATAGTGCTTTTCGAGCACGCCGTAGATGCGCGTCAGCTCCTTGAACGCCGCGGGCATCGCGCCTTCCATCGAAGGCTTGTTGGAGCCGGCCTCCTTCCGCGCCACTTCGGTGATCTCCTGCGGCGTGCGGATGCCCGCGACCACGTCCTCGCCCTGCGCGTTGACCAGAAACTCGCCATACAGCCGCTTCTCGCCGGTCGATGGATTGCGGGTGAAGGCGACGCCGGTCGCCGACGTGTCGCCCATGTTGCCGAACACCATGGCCTGCACGTTGACCGCGGTGCCCCAGCTTTCCGGGATGTTGTGCAGCTTGCGATAGGTGATGGCGCGCGCATTCATCCACGAACCGAACACCGCGCCGATCGCGCCCCAAAGCTGCGCGCGCGGATCCTGCGGGAATGGCTCATCCTTTTCCTCGCGCACGCGCTCCTGATAGCGCGCCACCACGTCGACCCAGTCCTCGGCGGTGAGTTCAGTGTCGAGCGTGTATCCGGCCCGCCGCTTGTGGTCCTCCAGAATGTCCTCGAAGTTGTGATGCTCGATGCCAAGCACCACGTTGGAGTACATCTGGATGAAGCGGCGGTAGGAATCGTAGGCGAAGCGGCGGTCGCCGGAGAGTTGCGCCAGCGCCTCGACGGTGTCGTCGTTGAGGCCGAGATTGAGCACGGTGTCCATCATGCCCGGCATCGAGGCTTGCGCGCCGGAGCGCACCGAAACCAGAAGCGGATTGGAGCGGTCGCCGAATTTCTTTGCGGTGATGCGGGCGATGTGGGCGAGGCCCGCGTCGATCCGCTTCTCCAGGTCCTTCGGATAGCTGTTGGCATTGGCGTAGTAGTGCGTGCAGACCGCGGTGGTGATGGTGAAACCCGGCGGCACCGGCAAACCCAGATTGGCCATCTCGGCGAGGTTGGCGCCCTTGCCGCCCAATAGGTCTTTCATGCCGGAGCGGCCCTGCGCCTTGCCGCCGCCAAAGGTGTAGACCCATTGGCCGGATTTGGCGCCGGTGGAAGGCTTGCCTGACGCGGACCGTTTGCTGGCGGCCTTCGTCTTGGCAGCCTTCGTCTTGGCGGACTTGCCGGTGGCTTTGGCTTGCTTGCGTTTTGGGGGAGACGAGCGGCGTGCCATCGAATATCTCGCAGTCGTAACAGGGGTCTTTGAGGCCCCTCCCCAACGTTTCCTCGAACGGCTTTTCTTATGAAGTCCCTACTTATGCCAACGGGGCGGTACCCGACACAAGTCCGGGGATAACGAACTCAACCGCCTTCAATCTTGGAGAAATCCGCCACCGCGCGGGTGGCCTCGCGGATTTCGTTGAGCAGCCGGAGCCGATTGGCCCGCAGCGCCTTGTCGTCCACGTTGACGGTGACCTTGTCGAAGAAGGCATCGACATGGGGACGAAGCTTCGACATGGCGATCATGGCAGAGGCGAAATCCTCGCGGGAAACGGCGGCGTCAGCCTCCGTCTTGGCAACGCCGATGGCGCGGGCAAGTTCCTTTTCCTCGGCTTGTTGAAGGAGCTTTCCGTCCGGCGCGCCGGTGTAGGACGTGTTGTCCTTCTTCTCCTCGATGCGAAGGATATTCGCGGCGCGCTTGGTGCCAGCCAGCAGATTCTTGCCGTCATCGGTATCGAGGAATTTGCCGAGTGCCTCGATGCGGCGGACGATGAGCACAAGGTCGTCCTGACCGGGCAGCGCGAACACTGCGTCAACCAGATCGTGCCGCGCGCCTTGTTCGCGGAGTTGGACTTTCAGGCGATCGGCGAAGAAGGAGAGCAGGTCAAGAGCTTCATTGCTGAAGCTGCGATCGCCGATCTTATTGCTGACAATGACATGGGGAGAGCCGAGATAGATTCCCCCGGTGTGCTGTCGCTTGTGAGCCGCATCTTGGGAACTGTGCACCACAGGCAGATGACGGTCCACCAACGAACCGATTCGCAAACGCACCTTATTGTCCAAGACAAGCCGGATGACGCCGAGCGCCGCTCTCCGCAGCGCATACGGGTCTTTCGATCCAGTCGGCTTTTCGTCGATGGCCCAGAAGCCCGTTAAAATGTCGATCTTGTCGGCTAGCGCGACCGCGATCGACACCGGATCGGCCGGCACCATGTCGTCGGGGCCCTTCGGCTTGTAGTGGTCCTCGCAGGCATGAGCGACCGCCTCGTCCTCGCCCTGCGCCTCGGCGTAGTAGCGTCCCATGAGCCCTTGCAACTCGGGGAATTCGCCGACCACCTCGGTGAGCAGATCAGCCTTGCACAATTGCGCCGCGCGCTCGGCCTTGGCTACATCGGCGCCGACGATCGGCGCCAGATGTCCGGCCAGCGCTACGATGCGCGCGATCCGCTCGGCCTGCGTGCCGAGCTTCTCGTGGAATACGATGTGCTCGAATTTTGGCAGCCGATCCTCCAGCCGCGTTTTGAGATCGGTGTCGTAGAAGAACTTGGCGTCGCTCAATCGCGCGCGGATCACCCGCTCGCAGCCCGCGACGATGGCGCTGCCGCCGTCGCTCGCCTCGATGTTCGAAACCAGGACGAACTTGTTGGTGAGCTTCGCTGTTTTCGGATCGCGCACCACAAAACATTTCTGGTTGTTGCGGATGGTGGCGCGGATGATCTCGTCAGGGATCGCCAGGAATTCCTTGTCGAAGGAACCCATCAGCACCACCGGCCATTCGACCAGGCCGGCGACCTCAGCGAGCAATCCCTCATCCTCGACCAGCTCATAGCCTTGCGCGAACGTGAGCGTCTTGGCGTCAGTCAGAATCATCTGTGCGCGGCGCGCTGGATCGACCACGACCTTGGCAACATCGAGCTTGGCCACATAATCGTCGAGCCGCTTCACCTTAATTGGCGCCGGCGACATGAAGCGGTGGCCGTAGGTGGTGTCGCCGGACTTCACGCCGCCGACGTCGAACGGCACCACGTCGGGCTCCTCGGTTTCGGGTCCGAACATTGCCACGATGGAATGCAGTGGCCGCACCCAGTTAAGCGCGCCCGCTTTCGCCGATGCCTCGCCCCAGCGCATCGACTTCGGCCACGGAAACGCTTTCGCCACCTCCGGCACGATGCCGGCGATCACGTCGATGGCAGGCCTCCCCGCCTTCTCGGTCACCGCAACGTAGAAGTCACCCTTCTTGTCGGCCTGCACCTTGACCTGATCGATCGACGAAAGCCCCGCCGCGCGCAGAAAGCCTGCAATGGCCTGTTCGGGCGCGCCGACCTTCGGTCCCTTGCGCTCCTCCTTGACGTCCGGCTGGCGCACCGGAATGCCGGCCACCGCAAGCGTCAGCCGCCGCGGCGTCGCGAATGCCTTCGCGCCCTCATAGACAAGTCCCGCCGCCACCAGCTTGTCGGTGACCAGCTTCTTCAAATCCTCGGCCGCCCGCGCCTGCATCCGCGCGGGGATTTCCTCGGAGAAGAATTCGAGAAGGAGGTCAGGCACCGAGGCCTCCTCCTTCGGTCTTGAGCCAAGCTTCCCCGCAAGCCTTCGCCAGGTCGCGCACGCGAAGAATATAGCTTTGCCGTTCAGTCACGGAAATAACGCCGCGCGCATCAAGCAGGTTGAACACATGGCTCGCTTTGATGCACTGGTCATAAGCCGGCAGCACCATCAGGTGCTTGCTCTTGTCTGCACTCCATCCAGCGTCGAGATACTTTTTGCACGCGGCCTCGGCCATCTTGAACTGCTCGAACAGCATCGCGGTGTCGGAATGCTCGAAATTATGCCGCGAGTATTCCTGCTCGGCTTGCAGAAACACGTCGCCGTAGGTCACCTTCGCCGCGCCGTCGCGGCCGTTGAAGTTCAGATCGTAGACGCGGTCGACGCCCTGCACGTACATGGCCAGACGCTCCAGACCGTAGGTCAATTCGCCGGCGACCGGCGCGCATTCGATGCCGGCGACCTGCTGGAAATAGGTGAACTGCGACACCTCCATGCCGTCGCACCAGCACTCCCAGCCGAGCCCCCAAGCGCCGAGTGTCGGGCTCTCCCAGTCGTCCTCGACGAAGCGAATGTCGTGCAGCTTCTGATCGACGCCGATAGCGCTGAGCGACTTCAGGTACAGGTCCTGGATGTCGGGCGGCGACGGCTTCAGGATCACCTGGAACTGGTAGTAGTGCTGAAGCCGATTGGGGTTCTCGCCGTAACGGCCGTCCTTCGGACGCCGCGACGGCTGCACGTAGGCGGCGTTCCACGGCTTTGGCCCGAGCGCGCGCAGCGTGGTGGCTGGGTGGAAGGTGCCGGCGCCGACCTCCATGTCGTAGGGCTGCAAGATGACGCAGCCGCGATCGGCCCAGAACCGCTGCAGCGCCAGGATGAGGCCCTGAAACGAGCGCTCCGGGCGCATATGAGC
>Ga0310811_10011255_pt1 | contig 11590 bp, 9 predicted proteins | sample YCmetagenome_FD_207642 | JGI IMG/M metagenome (GOLD analysis project Ga0310811, IMG submission 207642) | Soil microbial communities from experimental microcosm in Duke University, North Carolina, United States - YC | ecosystem: Engineered > Artificial ecosystem > Soil microcosm > Unclassified ...
TTTTGCTGGCGATCTCTCTGAAGGAGAACGTTGAGCGTACTGCTCATCGGATGGACTATATTGGTACATTGACATTAAGTGGTAGCGTGGTGGCGTTGTTATTTGCTTTCTTACAGGGGGGGATCAGTTGGGCCTGGTTCTCATGGCAAAGTATCGGTCTGTTTATTGCTGCGATAGTGTTGCTGGGCTATTTCCTGTTCGAGGAGCGGCGAGCCTCCGAGCCTATTTTGCCACTGACGCTCTTTAATAATCGGATTATTGTGATTTCCAGCATTGGTGGTTTTATTCTCGGTGTGGTGATGTTTGGTATCACGACCTACGTGCCTCTATTTATGCAGGGTGTCAAAGGTGGTAATGCCATAGATGCTGGCATTATCCTTGGACCTTTGCTGCTGGCCTGGCCTATTACGGCGACGATCAGCGGCAAGATCGTGATTCGTTATGGCTATCGCTTAACGGCAATGATGGGTGCGATTCTCAGTACGATTGGTGTTGCGCTGGTCTTGTTATTTAATCCACATTCAGGTTTGCCTCTGATTATCTTTGCTACAGTTCTGATTGGGGCAGGTCTGGGCTTTTCCAGTTCTGCCTATATCCTCTCTGTGCAGAACTCGGTGCCCTGGAACTTACGTGGTGTGGCAACTGCCTCAACGCAGTTTTTCCGCACGATTGGTGGCACGATTGGCGTCGCGATCATGGGATCGATCCTGAACGGGCAGATGGCTTTGCACTTTTCACCGATCTTCACGCAATATCCCGCTGTTGGTCGTCTATTGCCAGTCGGCATCTCACCAGAGAATGTACTGCTGACACCAAATGTGCGTGCTGCACTCCCAGGTGCGTTTGTGTCACTTTTGCAGGACGCACTTTCGCAAAGCCTGTTCTGGGTCTATAGCCTGATGTTTGTGTTATCTGTCATTGGTATTGTGGCTATGTTATGGCTACCGGGTGGGCGAGCAGATGAGCATATCTATCAACCCGATACCGATCAGGTTGATGATAGCGGCAGTTCAATGCTGGCGCATATGGGATAGCAAAACCGAAAAACCGTTGCAATGAAAGAAGGCTTCTCCACTCATATGTGTGGAAGAGCCTTCTTTTCGTTTGTTGGTTACATGTTCTTTTTGAGCAATGATTGTGTGCGTTGTAGCAGGCGGTATGCCCGTGTTTGCAGACGTAATCTGGCGTTGCTGGAGGGTTTCTGCCGCGCTTCGGTATCCATAAGTTCCTTGTGTATCTCTGTGCTGAGCGTGTCGCGGATGCTGGTGAGCGTCTGCAACTGTTTTTCTAATCTGGTGTAGGTCTGATCATTGGGGCTGGCGCTGGCAAGCGCGATGGTGGAGATATGGAGGGTTGTCAGTCCAAACGTTCCTACCGGGGCATTGATCTGTTTGTACACCTGCGCTAACTGAACGTAGCTAGCCAGATGTGAACGTATCCGGGTTGGGAGCAATTGGGGTTGCAGGATCTCGAAGAGAGGACGACCGTCGCAGGTATAATCGTCTTGCAGACTCAGCAGAGTCATCATTGTTGGTCGTATATCGGCATGGTCTGACCAGATGTTGCTGTCGATGTGAAGGTGGCGTACCCCTGGCCCAGCCATGCCTAACCATGTAGTATTGATCGCCGGATCTATATCACCATGATTCCAGGCATAGCGTGCATTCTCTTTGATGCAGGGTTGCGTACAATCAGCCGCGCCTGCATACAGAAAATAGTCAGGGTGGGCGAAGAGTGTAAAGGTTGGTGTACGACTGTGATCGGCTGTCACCATATGTAATGCCTTCATTGCTACCGGGTCTGCGAGATAGTGGGTAAGCCGACTCGTTTTTCCGGTAAGCGGGTCAGGCACGGTTAATGTCGCGAGAGCGCGTGCGAACTGGCGTGCGCTGGGATTTGTACGTTTTGGATTGCCATTAAGATAAATGGTGGGCGCGGAGTCATCATGCATGGCAAAGGGGATGGTATTTTGTTTCTCTGTCGCCAGTAGACCCGTGAGATTGGCGTTGATTTCGCCAAGATGCTGATATGTGCAGGGAATCGCCAGACCGTCACAGTTGTTCAGTGTTGGATTTCCACCTACAAAATGATCACCCTCATCAGCGGTAATGACGAAGAGCGTATTTTGTGTATTGATACCATCACGTTGTAGCCGTGTGAAGAACGTGGCGAATGCATCATCATCTGCTTGTAATTGCTTATGATAGCCAGCCTCCCCAGGTCCATAGGCTGTCTGTTTGCCTGTGTGAGCATCATGGACGTCTGCAATATAGGCATAGGTGACAGGGACACCATGTTCCTGCATTGCCGCAACATAGCCAAGCGAGACAGCGGCACTCAGTCTATTGAAGCCAGGAAAACCGCTATATCCTGCTCTATTTGTGATGACATGACCATGAATATCTGTGAGCAGACCATGGGTACCAATTTGGGGAGCGATGTATTTGCTGCCAAAGAGTCCCATATAGCCGTGGTAGCCGCCAGGTTCATCGGGCAGGACATCTGGTCTACCGTGATGGGTGGTTAAACAGAGCGCACTTTGATGGGCGCAGTGGATGGCAAGTCCGGTGAAATCGCTGGTTGCCTGTGCCATATTGGTTCTGGCCTCATTGACCTCTGGTGAGTTGGCTCCGAAAATAAGCGGAAGAGTTAGTGCAGGTTGTTCAATAGTTGTATTGGTGATATAGGCTGAGCCGAAATTGCAGCCTGCTCGTGTATAGGCAACCCAGGGCGCAGGTGTATTTGTCGCTGGTGCGCTTAGCATATTATAAGTAGCATTGTGGGCAGACATCGGCGCGGTCCAATAGCCAAATGATGGTGTTGAACTGCTGTTCCCATCCTGATTGAAATAGCGGTAACTGGTGGCGACTGGAACACCATGATGATCAGGATAAAGTCCTGTGATTGACGTAAGGATATTTGTGCCTGTATGGGCAATGAGTGGCGTATGATGTTGGGTCAGTAGCGTACCCCGTTGTTTGATAAAGTTGAGTAGATGGGGCATTTGCTCCAGATCTGATGGGACATGGGGGATATCACGAGTAAAGTGGACATTATCAAATTGGAGATAGATAACATGTTGGATTGGATTCTGCGGTGAGCCGAGACGACAGTTTGGTGTCGCCGCGCTGCTGACCGTTGTATGTGCTAATGAAGCATGGTTGTGTGCGGGAAAGAGTATTGTTAGCAACAACATCGTGAGCATAGATGATGCCCACGGAGATATGTTTTTGTTCATAGCATAGATCTTTACTACAGAAATACTTTTCTTGAGTTTTTTCTTCCTTGCTATATATTATTGTATATTTTATGAAAAAAAGTGGAGCATTATAATGCTCCACCTGAAATGTAGTAAGATCGAATGATATCTATGCTGGTGCTCCCTGGTTATTCTCCCCATCCTGTTCTCCTGGCTGGCGGAACGGCTTGATAAGAGCATACAACTTGCTCTGTTGTGGCGTATGGAGCCAGGCTTTCAGACGTAGATAGAAGACCATAAAACCACTGAACCATAAACCGCCATAGATGTATCCGGCAGCCACATCACTGGGCCAGTGTGCGCCTAGATAGACGCGTGAAGGCCCGATACAGGCGATCAGTGTAACACAAGCACTGATCAATACGTTGCGGATGCGACCAGAGCGCCAGTTGGTAGCGAGCAAATAAATGAGGAGTCCATAGAAGTTGGTGTAGTGCATCACATGGCCGCTAGGGAAACTGGGTTCATTAATGACACGTACGACCGAGACAAGTTCTTGATTTGGACGTGGGCGTTTGATAACACGTTTGATAATGGCGTTGAGGAGAGTTGATGATGACGTGAGCAACACAAAGATGGCTTCTAAACGGAAACGTAACGCCCAGAAAATACCTGCGAGGCCGATAGTTTGTGGCACTGCATATTTGGGAAAACCGATTTCTGATATGCTAAAGAAGAAGCGGCGTAACCAGGGATGCTTATATTTTTGTAAGCGAGAGGTGATTGAGCGATCCCCTGGGAAAAACTCGGTGCGCCGTGCGATCCAGGATAAAATAACCGCTCCTGACAAAAGCCAGAGATAGAAGGCCATGAACATGGTACCACGAGAGACAGCTTTCCGACCTGAATAGGAGGTTTGGGCTGCGACACGTTGAGCTTCTGTAACAACAGGAGGGAGCGGTGGGGGTGTCGGTCCTTTCGGGTTGATGTTTCCCATCCCGTGTATATTAGGTGTAGGATCTGACATGCAGCGAACCTTTCTATCTGTTTTCCTAATGCGTTGGCGTTAATTGCCTTTGTTGTTTCTGCCATTTCCTGAACCGTTGTTGGTGTGTTTTCATCTTTGCTTGTTGTTCAGTGATGCTGGCAGGAACGCGAACGCGTAAGACTTCTGGTTGTACTGTAATTTCTGCGGGTGTATTGCCTTTGATTTCTCCATCAACATGGATTTCGACCGGGCTATCAGCAGTCACATGTATTGATTTTACTCTACGACGGCTGATTCTGGGTTGTAATGATCGTTTCCCCTGACTAATGGCGATCGCATGTTGAATATATTTTAGCTTACTGAACTTGCGATAGATTAATACATCAAGAAAGCCATCATCCATTAAAGCGTCGGGTGCGAATTGGAGCCGTGCCCCATAGTATGGCGAGTTGCAAATACTGATCTGTAACGCCTGTACATGTTTCTTGCGCTTACCATCAAAAGAAATAGTAAAACGAGTCGCGCGAAAAGTGAAGAGTGTGATTAATCCAGTCATGGCTCCATGCAGCGTTGAGAGCAAACCGGGACTTTTCATTTCCTCTGCCGCCGGGAACAGAGCTGCCTCCAGACCGATGCCTGTCACTTCCAAAAAGATATGACCATTCGTTTGTCCCACGTCAAGTGCATGGGTTTGACCAGAGACGATGATTTCGCATGCCCCAGCGATCTCTTCAGGGATATGCAGGCTACGAGCGATATTGTTCATCGTACCTACAGGAATAATGCCCAGTATGCTCTGACTACCAATCAGGCCAGCCGCCACAGCATGTATCGTGCCATCTCCTCCTGCCGCGATAATAATATCAATTCCCTGCCTGGCTGCCTCTCTCGCGATGGCTGTACCTGGATCTTCTGGACTGGTATACATTACTTCAGCTTCAATTGCGTGATCCTTTAATACTGTAAGAATTTGCTCTTCTTGCTCATCACGCATTGTTTGTCCCGCTGCGCCCGACGTGGGATTGAGGATGAGTACAGCTTTCATGGTAACTGCCTTCCTTTGATCGATTGTATATAGTATGCATGATTAATCGGGTGGGTTGTGGCTGGAAAACACATCTATCATTTTATGATACGTTCATCATTCTTTTTTCGCTGCGTCAGTAGCCATGAATTTTTGCCAGAATTCATTACGAGCGTTGGTGCGGAGGCATAGAGAGAGCGATAGAAACCGAATTGTAGGAGCTAGCGTGAAATATATGATGGACGCTATAGATAGCCAGTGGATATGAGCGCATAGCTGTACCTCGAATATATGCATGAATTGTATAACTGGCTGAATGGCATCCTGAAACAGTGGTCGATGATGTAAATGGCTCAAAGGAGGGATCAGAACGTGGGCAGTGATGTGCTGGTATCTCCAGAAGAGGCTTTCAGGAACCCATTTTCTATTGAAGATATACAGGTTTTTGATGATGAAATGGTCAGATATCTATTGGAGCGTCAATCCTTTGGCATCACGTATCAGGAATTAGCACGCGCACTGCATGGCACATCGTCAGAACTCATACAGCGTATCAATCGACTGCTTCCAGCACAACAGCAGGAGCAATTTACTGTGCTCGTACAGCAGACATTGCCCGCAATAGAAATAGAGCAAGCACGGCAACGTATCCTTGATAAATTGTTCTGGGAACTCATTTATTGGAAGGTTCCCGAAATGTATGAGGAACTCACAGAAGGTGAGCACTTACATCCAGGGATTTTTGCTTCACTGGCTTCGCTCTTGCAAGGCAGTACGGTGCTGGACGTTGGTGCCGGGAGTGGCCGAGCTTCCTTTGAATGTAGATGGTATGGGGCCGCACGTGTGTATGCTGTTGAACCTTCACCAGGATTGTTACACATCTTAGCTGACAAGATCCGTCAGCGTTCAGAACAGTGGTCTATACTGCCATGTTCAGGCCGTTTTGATGCACTGCCACTGGCAGATCAAAGTGTGGATGTTTCGCTCTCCTGTTCCGCGTTTACCGCCGCAAATGAGATGGGCGGAGAAGCGGGACTGGCTGAACTTTACCGTGTTACCAGAGCTGGCGGTACGATTGTTATCATCTGGCCTCGTCGCGTTGATCATGCCTGGTTCAAGCAGCATGGTTTCCATTATGTGTCATTGCCCTATAAGGGTGAAATGAGCATCCATTTTCGTTCATTTAAGGCCGCATTGCATTGTGCGCATCTTTTCTATGGAAACAAAAAGCATGTCGTGCGCTATCTACATATCCATCAGAAACCAGAATTGCCATTTTCTATTATTGGTATGAATCCTCCCTGCGATTACTTTTGGGTTGCAGTATAAAGAAAGGATAGGTGGTTATGACTGTCAGGATGCCTCATAGAGCAGAACAAAAAACAAGTTGGATGGATACCCCACCACGTTCACCACTTTTGCGTTCTCTTAATGCTCGGCTGGTCGCTAATCTTCCCTGGTTAGATCAGGTGTCTCGTCCTGTGCTGGACTGGTCGCAGAAGTTATTTGGTCAACCCGGTGAGGTGAACTATCAAATAAAGGATTTTCTGGGTGGAGTCTGGTTCGGTCATCCGCTTCATCCCGCGCTGGTAACTGTGCCGATTGGAGCCTGGACGGGATCAACAATGTTGGACCTTGCCTGGTTGTCTGACGAAGATGATGGAGTTGCGCGTAGTGCTGATATGCTTTTGAGTTTAGGTCTGGTTGGAGCACTTGGCTCAGCAGCGACGGGGTTATCTAACTGGGTTGATACAGATGGGCAGGAGCAGCGTACGGGTATTTTGCATGCTCTCCTTAATGGCGGAGTTACGGTCTTGAATCTGTCTTCATTACTGCTGCGCTTAAGTGGACAGCGTCGGGCCGCTATTGGCCTTTCAGGAGTCGCCCTGGCTATGACACTGTATTCTGCATACATTGGTGGCGAGCTTGGGTATGCAACCGCGATTGGTGTCAATCGGGTTATACCAGAAGGTGGAGCAGATGATTTTGTGCCGGTGATGGATGAGAAAGATCTTTTGCCAGGAAAATTGACACGGGTGGATGTCGATGGAATTGCTGCCGTAATGATAAAAGATGGGGCAGAGATCAAGGCGATTGCTGCGACCTGCTCCCATCTGGGTGGACCTTTGGATGAGGGACAGTATAAGAATGGGGTTGTACGATGCCCCTGGCATAATTCTGGTTTTTGCATGAGCGACGGCCATGTTGTCAATAGTCCTGCGCTCTATGCGCAACCCACGTTTACAGTGCGTGTGCAGGATGGCAAGATTGCGTTGCGTCGTCAGGAGCATGCTTGATTTATACGCTAGCGGATTCTATAAAAAGTATTGCAAACAATAAGAGTGTCTTCTTCGTGACGCTCTTGTTTTGATTTTTTGTGTACTTGTGAATAAAGTATAAAAGTTAAAAAAATAAGAAATTTATTAGAAATCAGCTTTTACTTTAGTATCTGATTACAACACTCATTGTGGAGTTTAAATGCGAGTAAATTTCATTGTAATTACCGTTTGAAGCGTATATGCTAATAGCTATAAAATATATTATCATGTAGAACTATGAATCAACTTAGAAATGAAGAGGTTCCCCGTGCAAAGTCAAGAATTTGTTTCAACGTCTTTTCAAGATATGTCTGATGCTGCTCTTGCGCACATGGTGTTGTCCGGTGATCAGGGGGCATTTGAGTGGTTGGTGAGACGCTACAATACACCTCTTTTTAACTTTATATGTCGCTTTCTGGGTGATTATGATCAGGCCTGTGATGTACTTCAGCAAGTATTCTTGCGTTTCTATACTTCGTTGCCAAAGTTAGGGACAAGTGAACCATTTAAGTCATGGTTGTTTCAAGTGGCGCGTAATTGTTGTGTTGATGAATTACGTCGTCGCCGTCGCTATGCGATCCAATTTTCCCAATTAGAAATGGAAAACAGCGATGGAGATCTTTCAGTTATAAGTGATATTCCTGATCCGGGTCCACAACCTGAAGAGTTGTTGGAACAGCATGACTTGCAAACACGTTTACAGCAACAGATCAATGAATTACCACCAAAATTTCGTGATGTTGTGCTTTTACGCTATGCGTCGCAGATGAGTTTTGCTGAAATTGGCAAGGTACTCTCAATGCCTGAAGCGACTGCGAAGACGTATTTTCATCGAGCGAAAGTCCTGTTACGTAAGAGCTTTGGCTCGCATGCGCAGGCCATTTATGCTTGATTTTCGCTTTGCGTGGATGTTGGTTCTATCTCACTCAGGAGATGGGCATTCTTTGTCTGAGTGCGAAATAATTGTTTCGTTTGCGCGATAGCGACGCCGATAATTGTCAATAGGCCACTAATAATCATGATTGGAGTGATTTGTTCGTGTAGAAATATGTTACCACCAATCATGCCGACAAATGGAACCAGATACAGGAATAGACCAGCCTGTGTGCCAGGCATGGAGGCAACGCCGAAATTCCAGAGGATCATTGAGAGCACAGTGCTACCCACGATCAAGAGTAGCAGTGCTCCCCAGGCTTGTAGCGGAAATGTATGCAGGGTGGTACCAATTTGAGTGTTATAGCATGGTAACAATGGCAGTGTACCGATCATGGTTGTCAGACCTGTGCTGAGTGTAGCACCATATTTGCGACTAAGGGGTCGCACCACCACCGTATATGATCCCCACATCATTGCGGCTAACAATGTCAACCCCATCCCAATCAGTGTTGTATGATTAACGGTCAATCCTCCTGTATCCCAACCTATCAAGAGACAGACACCGATAATGGAGATTGCCAGACCAAGCAATGTTGTCCAATGGACCCGTTCATGAAGCAGGATAAAGGAGAGTATCATGATCCAGACAGGTTCGGTGGCAATAATGACGCTGGCTGTGCTGGCCGGGATAAAGCGAATGCCATAGGCGACAATCAGATTATAACCAATCACGTTAAAGAAACCACATAGAAGGATACGTCCCCAATCGCTCCGTTCCAATGGTTGTCTGCGTAATTGGAGCAATGTTGGTAAGCACAGGAGCGATGAACCAGTAAAACGTAGCAACACAAGGTGCAAAGGGGTGAGATCAGTTGTCACAAGATAACGGGTGGCTACTGGTGCCAGACCCCAGCAGGCAACTGCCAGGAGAAGTGACAATACTGCTGGAAGTGAAGAGGCAGCCCCTTTTGAAGCCATGGGTAGTAGTATCCTTTCAGTTCTGTATGCGCATATATCGTTCTGTTTATCATTCCTATTATAGCATTGCTTCCTGCTTCCGCTGGCATCTGTCTGATCCTTTAAATATCCTCTATCGCTGTCACGAATACGTGTAGGAAACGTGCTATCTGTATATCGGCGATTGTGATATGCAAGACGTGGGGTGCAGAGAAAGGATAGAGTGGATACAATGGATCAGCGAATATGTTGTGTACGTGGTGTTGTTCTTGATATCGATGGGACGCTGGTGGATACCAATGATGCGCAGGCGTATTCCTGGGTACAGGCTATGCATGAATATGAGTATGAGGTTGATTTTGATACTGTACGCCCACTGATTGGTATGGGGGGCGATAAAGTGTTACCTGAAACGCTTCATATTGCGAAAGATAGCGATATTGGTCAGAAGATCAGTAAGCGCAGGAAAGAAATTTTTAAAACACAGTATCTCCCGCGTGTGCATGCATTGCCAGGCGCGTTTGATTTGTTACAGCATATGTATAATCGAGGGCTTCGTCTGGTAATCGCGACATCTGCTGAGGCAGATGAGTTACAGGGACTGTTAGGGGTGATTGGTGAGCATGCCGACCAATTCTTTGAGAAACAGACCTCATCACAGGATGCGCAAAAATCAAAGCCTGATGCTGACATTATGCAGGTGGCGTTGCAGCGTAGTGGTCTGAGTGCTCAGGAACTGGTGATGCTGGGCGATACAGCTTATGATATTCAGGCTGCGCAACAGGTGCATATTCCTACTATTGCCTTTCGCAGTGGTGGTTGGAGCGATCAGGATCTACAAGGTGCTATTGCCATTTATGATGATCCCTTAGATCTGCTACAACATTTTGATCAATCGCCATTAGCGAACCAGCAACAGCATCCGGTTTAATGTGCTGAATGGCATAAAAAACCCGAAACGATTTATTGTCGTTTCGGGTTTTTTATGTTTATTTCTCGCTTGTTTGTCAGATACAGCAAACAACGTTGGATACCGAACAGACCCATTACAGGCCAAAGTAACCGCGATACTGTTGCCATTTTGTGGCGATTTGACTACGAATTTCAGCACCAGTCTTTGGTGTATACAGCAGTGCAAGGACAACTCCTGCTACCAGACCAGTGCGGAAAAGTGTTTTTGCACGGCGACGGCGTTGCTGATGCCGCGCATGTTGTTCCTGCGCGTTCTCTCTGATGTCCTGCGCTTTATTGACGACCCGCTGGACTTTTTGACCAACCTGCTGTGAACCCTTGTTGAGAATATCTTGCGTGGTTGCCAGTCCAGACGTGACATTGGTCTGTAATGTGTTCTGTACTTCTTGCAAGTTCTTCTGCGCACGCTTGATATTATGTTGTGCTTTTTTCTGTGCTTTCTTTAGTTCGTATGCGCCTTGTTTGCGGTTTGTCTGTAACAGTGCATTCGTTGCTCCAACGCCTGTTGCGACCAGCATCTGAGTCTTATTCAGGCCAGTTTTGACGTTCCCTTGAACATTCCCATAGGTATGCTGAGCGACATCCTTCGCGTTCCCATAGGTATGCTGAGCGACATCTTTGGCATTCTTGTATGCTGTTTGAGCAGCGTCCTTCGCGTTTGTGTACGTCGTAGTCGCAATATCTTTTGCAGTGTTGTAATCAATTTGTGGTGCAGTATTCTTCTTACTCATACTTCCTCCTTATATAGGATATAGTTATGTAAAATTCGTAATTATAACTATGTATGTCTTTTCTGTATACTACTTACTATAAGTACGACTAAGTAAATTATGTAGTTTCACTGTATACGCTAATGGCCCGAAGTGGTATAGCAATATTTCAGCCTGTTTGAAATGTGCATTGGTTACTTGCTATTGTGGGCTGCCAGATTGTTTCTGCTTCTTTGTTGTTGCAGGACTTGCCAGCATTCCCGTGCAATTTCCCAATCTTCTTCAGTGTGAACAACAAGAACACGTACCTGTGAGTTGGCGGTAGCAATATCTTGATCGACAGGTGCGTGCTCGTTTCGTGTCTGATCCAGTTGCAGGTTTAGATAGGCAAGGTTTTTACAGACGCTGGCACGTAGCTCCGCATCGTGTTCACCGATGCCGCCCGTAAAGGTGAGGATGTCGATTCCTCCCAATGCAGCTACCATCGCTCCAATATAGTAGCGAATGCGATAGATATACATGCTACGAGCCAGTCTGGCTCGTTCA
>Ga0310811_10011256_pt1 | contig 11590 bp, 9 predicted proteins | sample YCmetagenome_FD_207642 | JGI IMG/M metagenome (GOLD analysis project Ga0310811, IMG submission 207642) | Soil microbial communities from experimental microcosm in Duke University, North Carolina, United States - YC | ecosystem: Engineered > Artificial ecosystem > Soil microcosm > Unclassified ...
AACTTGTCGTTGGCGTTCTCGGTGTGTTTGCAGGTCTGGCCGTCTTACGAGACCCATTATGGAGCGCGGTCTTCGTCCCAAAGGTGCTGGTGATCTTCCTGGGGATAGATGCGCTCGTCATGGGCGTGACACAGATCATTCACACATTCAAAGGCGGCGGTTTGGGTCTCGCTATCCTGGGTATCCTGAATATCATCTTTGGGGCGATCTTACTCTTCAACCCTCTTCTTGGAGTGTTTGTGCTACCAGTTGTTCTGGGGGCTATTGCCGTGATCGGGGGAATGTTTGTGTCTCTCCATGCTTTTGTTTCGCGTCCTCAAGCGGCACCCATACAACCTCCGGGGACACAGCCTGTTTGAGGGGCACGCATCGAAGGAGATTGCTATTATGCATACTGCACAGCAGCTCTTACCTGACTTTCCGGTTTGAAAGCCCCGCCTTCAAAAGGACGGGGCTTTCAAACCGTTCATTTTGGAAGAGGGAAGGACTGGCAGAGGACGGAAAAAGATGCTATGCTCCTTCTTATGAAGAAGAAAAAGCAGCAAAACGTGTATGGGCATACAGAAAAGGAAACACGCTGCAACACGCCTACCTTTTTGCTGGAATTGCCTCTGGTGGTTTCTGAGGACCAGGCCAGGCGCATCCGGGCACATCTGGAGGCGGGAAGTGCGCTCTACAATGCGGTGCTTTCCGCAGGGCAACGCCATCTCCGGCGCATGCGCGTTGACCCCTGTGCATGCATGCCGGGGAGCTTTCAGTTCTTGTAAGAGAAGGAGAGGGCGCTATGCCCAAAGCTGCTGATTGTGGTGTAATCTGGCGTTCAGAACGCGCGGCCTATGACATATACCAGGATCAGCTCAGGCATCGGCTCAGCTTTGAGCCGGGAAGCCAGGAATGGTTTGACTGGCTTGCGGCTCGCTCTTCTTTTACTTTCCAGGGCAAAAATGGAGTGATGACAGTCTGCCAGGAGCGGCGACTGCGCGGGGGCTGTTATTGGTATGCCTATCGCCGCAGAGCCCAGAAAGTCGTGAAAAAGTATCTTGGCCGCTCTCGTGAACTTACCGTTGGGCGCCTGGAAGAGGTAGCACAACAGTTGCAGCAGGCACGAGGTTTGCCGAATCCGCAGGATGAAGTGGCGCTCTCACAGTGCTCTCCTGTTCCGCTTGCCGTGCAGTTTGCTTTTGCCACACACGCGGAAAAATCCACTGAACTCCAGCAGATGCCCTTCGCGCCTCAGGTAGCAGCAGATTTACCCCTCTTTCTAACAACCAGGCTCTCGCTCCCTCCGGTCCAGCATCCTCTGATCAGGCGTAAGCGCCTATTTACTCTTTTAGAGCAAGGCACGACGTACACCCTGACGATCCTCTCTGCTGCCGCTGGTTTTGGCAAAACGACACTCCTGGCACAATGGCTGGCCGAGTATCACCATCCGGTTGCCTGGCTGACGTGTGAGACTGAGGATAACGAGGCGTATCGCTTTCTGAGCTATCTGATTGCCACGTTCCAGCGGATTGAGCCAGGATTGGGAATGATTGCCACAGAGCATCTCCAGAGACAACCTCTTGCGACGTGGGAAGCTGTTTTACCTGCGCTGTCTAATGATCTGGCTTCATTGCCCACCTGCTTGCTGGTCCTGGATGATTATCAGTTGATCACCTCACGCGATCTCCATAACGCGCTGGATTACCTGTTGTCCCACCTGCCACCACAGATCCATGTGCTTGTGAGCAGCAGAACGACCCCACCTCTGATGCTTGGGCGTTTGCGGGTTAATCGGCAACTCTTTGAAATTGATGAGGGCGATCTCCGCTTCAATGCGCAAGAAATCGCCTGCTATTTCAGCGAGTTGATGCAACGGCCCCTGCTTGACGAGGAGGTGCAACTGCTGGAACAGCGTACCGAAGGGTGGGTCGCGGGGGTGCAATTGGCGGCCCTGCTGCTCCAGAAACATACAGGTATGGGAGAGGTCCTCAATGCCTTTACCGGCCAGCATCGCTCTCGCTGCCTCAGTCCCTGGCACCCTTGCTGGCCGGGATTGTCCTCAGTCTGACCCACAATAGCTATTTCATCCTGTTCGTGATGGCCGGACTGATCGCGCTGACAGGGGCCTTCCTGAACGCAGCGCCGCAGTAAAGCCACCCTGGAAGCGTTGCTGTGCTGCGACAGTCCGGCGAGGTCTGAGCTTCCCACTTGAAGGCTGTTTCAAGTAGAGATAACGGCATGTGCCTGTGCAATGGAAAGTTACCTTAATACCTTTCCATTGCACAGGCACACTTTCCATTACACTCGTCTGCTCACGTGGAAGAGAAAGGCTCCTTTTACTTGAAAAATAGGTTACTGCCTTTGTATATGCTCATAGGAGAGCTCAGTGCAATGGACCGCCGCAAAGAATGCAATGGAAAATTTGCCATTACACTAACCGACTGCTGGTTCCCCAACGCCAGAAGTCAGTTAGCTGGAAGCCCGACTGACGATAATAGGCGTAATAATGGGGATAGTGGGAATATCAACTATGCGCCCACGAATAATATCATCAAAAAACTGAGCGACTCGACCCGCTTCAGGCTCGGTACTAAAATGAATGGTACTCAGTTGTGGTCGCAAGATGGTACAAAGTGGTGTATCATCCGAGCCGACCAGGGCAACGTCCTCTGGAACAGAGAAGCCAGCATCAAGAAATGCTCGCAACAACAGCGCTGCGTAATCATCACTATACGTAAAAATGCCCGTAGGATGTGGCTGTTCGCGCCATTGTCTTGCCAGAGCCCTGACTTCCTTTTCTTCAAATAGGAGGTTGATCGGTTCTGCGCTTACCCCGTGTGCCTGGGCCACCTGGGCAAAACCTTTGAAGCGTTCCTGCGCAACTCTGGCATGTATCCCGCCTGGTGGGAGAATCATACCCAGTGTTCGATGACCACGACCGAGTAGATATTCAGCGACAAGTCTGCCTACCTGTATCTGATCATACAAAAGAGTTGGCACCAATGGTGATGGCACAAGGTCTCTAAGAAAAATGCCGCGCACCCCGGCAGTTTTGAAAATAGTTAAAGTCTGGTCTGTAGGCGTACTCTGCGCGCTATCCAATAAAACCCCTGCTGGTCGCAATGAGGCCCATAAATGAAAGGACGGTGTGCCATCAAGAGACAATTCGGGGTAAAAGAGTATCGTGTATCCCAGGGGTCTGAGTGCGTCTGTTATCAGGGTATAAAAAATAAAGTCGATCTGAACCTGTGGAAGAGGAAGCAAAATCAGGTTGGTTGAACCGGACCGCAATGAGCGAGCCATCGCATGCGGTGTGTAGCCCAATTCTTCCGCGGCCGCTCGTACACGCATTCGTGTCTCTTCACTGACCCGGCTATTGGCGGTATTGTTGAGGACATACGAGACCGTTGCTCGTGAGACGCGAGCATGCCTGGCAATATCCGCACTGGTCGGAATGTGCTGAACGGAGGGAGAAGAACCCTGGCTATCTTGAGACATAACTACTGTTTCCTTTATCGCTGAATGACAAGTTCCGCTTCCTTTGTTATGTTTATTATATAGCATCAGCTTGTGCCGCACAAACCTGCTTCATCGCCACGGTTCTTTAAAAGTCCTGGAGAGAGAAAAAAAGATCATTTCCAGCTAGAATCAGAAAAAACCACATCTTAGAACGTAGCACAAGAACGTCCCATGTGTAGCGCGATCAACCTGGCAGAAAACGATGTGCATCGATATGTAGTTATGAATAAAAAAACGCTGTGTGGGTACCATGGGTTATGGGGTAATTGATCAGCACGCGATGCATCAGATGGCCTTCGCTGAAGCCCAAACGAGGATTGTGCTCAAAGAAGAAGTTGTAGGCGCAAAAGAAAATGGGTCGAGTGTGGTCTCCCGCTTTTAAAAACAGGAGATTCACTATAGATTGATGAGTTTGTCAGTCAAAGAGCAAGTATTCTCTAAGTCAGGCGAGAAAGAGACACAATGACACTTTCGCCCCTGCATGTACCCACGAGACTTAGAGACAACCTGCCCGTGTGGCGCCAGAACCATGCTTAAACTACAAGTGTTGTTGGTTCTCCTACTTCTACATAGGTAATGGCAATAGCTGGATCGATCTGTGGACGGAGCCATTCTGCCAGATAATGCATCCCATCCTGTTCACTTATAGCATGTCCTATCAGAATCAACGCTTTGCTATGACCCATCTGATTGGCATCACGAACGTACTCACACATTTGCCATTCAACCGTCTCCCCACCCACGACAACATCAGCCTGCCCTTTTTCGTAGGCCTGAATCTGCCTTACCCCACCGGGCGATCCTATCATCATCGCGATGCGTTTACACGGCTGCTGTGGATTGCCGATCATACGCACTATAGGTGCCTGTAAGTGGGTCTTGATATGCCTGGCAAGTGCTCCAACCGTAGTCTCTGGCAGATCAACCAGAACCTCGGAAACCCTGTACTGTTCCCAATCCAGCTTGCGCAGAACGCCAGTCATAATACCATCTGGCTCGTGCATGTGCCAGTAGTCATGATAACGCCAGATGGTCAGTTGATGTTCCTCAATGAATTTCTTTTTGGTGTGGTAAACCAGATCATCTCCCAGCCAGGCCGTTTCATCGTGATGCTCATAGAACGTTGGCTCGTGCGTGATAATAAAATTCGCGCCAACTTCAACAGCCTTATGCAGTACCTCCATTGTCGCCGTAAACGTTGTGACAATACCGGTCAGCACTTGCTCAGGGTTGCCTGCTTTTACCGTATCGACAGAACCTGCTTGCGGCGCTGCGGGAACCGCTGCAATCAGCAAATCAATGATATCCTGGATAGTTGTTTTGTTCATAGAACCAGACCTTTTCTTTAGAATGAAGGAGCGCTTAACCTTTCACGCCACTTGACGCAAACGACGAGATAATCTGTCTACGCATCAGGAGATAGAGTATCACTACAGGCGCGGCTATGACCAACGAAGCAGCCAGAAGCTGCGTATAGTTGACCGTATACTCGCTCTTGAACTGAATCAGCCCCAGAGGGAGCGTCATCATATTGGGATTCTGGACGATCAGTAACGGCCAGATAAAATTGTTCCAACTGCCCAGAAAGGTAATCACCGCCAGCGCGACCAGCGAGGCGCGGGTCAGGGGTGCAACAATAAACCAGAAGACCTGCAATTCATTACAACCATCAAGCCTGGCTGCTTCAAACAGGGCATCTGGAATGCTGAGCATAAACTGACGTATCATAAAGATACCGAAGCCGCTGACCGCACCAGGAATAATCAAGCCCGCGTACGAATTCAGCCAGCCGAGCTGCTTGACCAGGATAAACGACGGAATCATAGTCGCGGGCACTGGAATCATCAACGCGGCGATTACGACCCCAAAGAGCAGCTTTTGCCCTGGAAACTGAAATTTCGCGAAACCATACCCGGCCAGGGCCGAAGTGAGCAGCGTTATAATCGTTACCGCTACGGCCACAACCAGACTGTTTATAAAGTAACGTCCAAAAGGAGCACCTTGCAAAGCATTACTAAAATTCTCAAAATGCAGCGCGGTGGGTATCCAGCTCAGATCTTTAAAAAGCAAATCGTTGGTCGTCAATGAAGAGATCACCGACCAGTAGAGGGGAATCGCTACAATCAGTCCTATAAAGATTAAGACAAGATGGACGCACAGGGCTGTGAATAGTTTTCTACCTGAGAACCGTTGTTCTTTGAAGGAGATTGTACTCATGGTGATTAGATGTCCTTTGGTCGGAGTACATAGAATTGTACATACGCAATAAGTAGCGCTAACAACAGAAGCACAAAAGAAGCCGCTGTCGCCTCGCCAATATTGAGATAGCTAAAGGCCAGATCATAGATGAGTTCCGCCAGTGGACGGGTCGCGCCTGCTGGCCCTCCCTGTGTGAGCAGAAATGTCTGGGTAAACAGCGTGAGTGCCCCGGTGGTTGCAATTACCACGACAAACAACAGAACCGGCCGGATCAGGGGAAGAATAATATGCCAGACAACTCCCAGCGTACTGGCTCCATCAATCCGGGCAGCCTCCGAGTAGTCAAGGGGAATCTCTCGTACTCCCGCGAACATGATAATCACAAAATAACCAAGGTTGGTCCAGATCATCATCAAGGATACCGATAGTAACGCCCAGTGAGCATCAGTGAGCCACGGCACAGCCAGATTCAAGCTGATATTAATGACCCCATTGCCCTGGTACAGGAGACTCCAGACAATAGTTGTCACTACTGTCGGTAAAACACTTGGCAGAAAGAAGAGGGTCTGATACCAGCCGGTTCCTGGTATTTTCGCATTGAGCAAAAGTGCGATTACAAATGCCAGCAGTGTCGTTGGAATCGAGGTAGTGAGCGCAAGCTGCAATGTAACCACCAGGGACTGACGAAACTGCGGATCACTGAATAGACTTGTATAATTAGCAAAACCCTCAAAGGTGGGAATACCAACGAATTGCCAGCTTGTAAAACTGAGAACGAAGGCGCTCAACGTTGGGTAGATGACAAAGATCAGTAAGGGAATAACACCAGGTAAGACAAAGAGCAGGCCTGTGAGTTGCTTTCTCCTCTTCAACCGCTGGCTTCTCCGCGTAGAGTCCAACAGAAGCGTCCTTTTCTCCCGCTCTGGCGCCGCAGAGTTCTCACCTGGATGTGCCAATAGGGCCATAGTTCTCTCCTTTTGGGTCAACACCACTTCTCTTTCTTGTTGGCAGTGAAAGAAGAGGGAAGGATCTTTCTTCGTTCCCTCTTCTTCCCTCTCTGTTTAGAGGTACTGTTGTACTTCGCTTTGTGCCTGATCTAGCGATGCCTGAGGGCTCTGACCATTCTCCACTGAGCGTTGTATTGCCTGCAAGATAATATCGGAGTCTTGTGTATAGTTCATAACCGGGGGAAAGAACGAGCCGCGGGTGAAGGCAGCTTGAAATGTTGACCAATGCGGAAAATCTTTGGTTGCCGGACCATCCAACGTGGCCTTGTCGCCTAACCAGATGCCCGCATCCTGGAAATATGCCGCGCTATTGTCTTCCAGAAATCTGGCAAATTTCCACGCTTCTGTCTGTTGTTGTGATGTTTTAGGCACAAAAAGACCGAAACCATAGAGATTTGCTCCGATGTTGCTGCCACCTGCAAAGGTCGGAAAGTTGCCAACGGCGTAATTTTTATAGACGTTCGGATAATTCTGCTGGAGACCACTGATCTCCCAGGAACCTCCAAAGGTGGTCATGGCCGCAGTTCCGTTTCCGAACAGATCGGAGCTACCGGAGGCATCTAGCGAGGGATCAGCTATTTTCGAGACACGTGTATAATCGACCAGCGTTTGGAGGGCTTTGACTGCTGCGGGCGAATTCAAATAGGCCGTCTTCCCGTTACTGCTAAACAAACTCTGGCCAGCCTGCTGGGCCATCGCGTTAAAATTAATCACACCAGCAACAGGCAGTTTGAGTTCAATGCCTTCCTGCGTTGTGCGCCCGTTGTCTTTTTTTGTCAGCAACTTGCCAACATTCGCAACATCAGTCCATGTCTTGGGAAAATCTTTGTTTGGATCAAGGCCAGCGGCTTTGAATTCGGCTTTGTTGATCCAGAAGACATAACTCGAAACCTCATGCGGGATCCCGTAGGCTACGCCATTGTAGGAGAAGCCACTCAGGCTGGACGCGGGATAGAGTGCATCAAAGGCCGCTTTATCTTTGACGCCATAGGCACTATAGTCAATCGGGGCCAGCAGACCACGCGAGGCCAGTGTTGCCATATTGGTCTGAGGATAATTGAAGAGATCGGGACCACTTCCACCAGCGAGCGCTGTGGTTACCTTGGTTGGAATATCAGTAATGTCCACATTCAAATAATTGATCGTAATATTGGGGTGAAGATGCTCATATTGCGCGATAAGCTTCTTCTCAAGGACATTGGCTGTAGCATTTGTATGCGTCCAATAGGTAAGGGTGATATGGTTGGAATTGCCCGTTGTGCTACCACAACTGCTCAAAAACAGTGCAACGAGAACTAAACATGCACAGAGGCTTTTTGCTGTATAGCCACGCATGGACGGATTTCTCTTTTCTTTTACTGTAGATCAACATCAGTGTTGTTTTGACTATTTCGTTGTACATTGCACATTTTCAATCTTGCACTGAAAACGTGCAGGCTCTAGGAGATCTCCAGTCTTCTTCAATAAGGGATTTCAAATTTGCGCTTGCGTCATTGAAGAAAAATGATTACACGTGTCACCGCAAGTATAAGAAAATAGATGAGATCTGTCAAGGGATTTGGCTGGCAGGGGCGTAATAGGCAAGCAAACGCTATTGGACGAATGGCAATACACCACGTCCTCGCCCGGCATTATGGCTTTACATCTGAAGAATTAGCCTTTATTATGAACTACGACCGGCAAATACCAGATGAGCCACCCGAGATAACCTGTTCCCAGCGCCTCCAGAATGATAACCCAGCGGCTTCTTTAGAACATGGGAGAGAATAATGTTAGCAGAGATTATCAAAAGAACCTTGCGTGTGCCCGCGCTTATTGGACCCGCAGGAAATAGTGAGAGCATCGCCCGTCAATTAGATATTGCCCTTCTCTCAGTTGGATTTAAGCTCTCGCGGGAACTCCTCGAGCATCTATCATCTCACCACCCCGCTCAGGTGACTGACCTGGGCAAATCTATTCTTACGGCTGTAAGAGAGCTCGTGGGGGATCATGTAGAGCATAATGTCTATTTTGCTCAGTTCCCTGAAGGCATCCCGGACACACTTGAGTTCTGGTGGACAGAAATTACGCGTGTTCTGTTTACGGGGCAAACGCTCTATGGGCGCTACCAGCATTCTTATCAGGAAATGCTTGCCCGGCACAACGCCTTTCTCCCCTCAGCGAAAGATCGTGTGACACTACTCCATCTCGGGGCCACCCTACCCGAGGAGACCATCTCACTCTACCATATGCTTGCCGAGAGTGCTGTTCCTCTCAATGACGCTGACCGTGCGTTGGCAAAAACGCTTGCAGAACTTTGCGTGCATGACCCACAACCATCGACCATTCCTATACGAGAGACACGAGCGCTCATTAATCAAGTCCGCCTCCAGAATCAGCAACCGTTACTGCTTGATACCGTCACGGACATCCTTCGTCTTGCCTGCGCGCTTTCTGATGGGGATGTATCACTTCAAGAATTGACGTATTTCGTCTCTTTTTCCAGAAAAACGCGTCGTGTGCTCCTGGGAGCTCTGGATGACATTATTGCGCGTGCTCCTGGGCAATTGGCTGATGTGAAACAGTATCGGCAGCGATGGAAGCGATTAGGAGAGTGCCTGCATCCACATGAATACCACTATCGCTTTGCAAACGACGTGTTTGCGGTGGCGAGAGGTGAGAAGCAGGTGTATTCGCTCGAAGCACAGATAGAAATGGCTTTTCAGCAAAACGACCTCCCCAGAGCTATCACATTACTTGCCCACAAGCCTGGCGCATTTGTGCGAAATCTCGATCATCTTTTGCGTGAGGCCTCAAGTGAACAGAGCGAATTGATACGAGTGACGCTGGAGCGAGTTGCCAACCGTGTCTCTGGTCGTGTGCTGCTATCACTTCGTGAGCACTTACAAAATAGAGCAGTATCACACACCAGCAGAATTTTCACGAACAAAAAAGGACGAGCATGGCTCACCGAAGAGGTCCTGGAGCCGTTCGATCCCTCAATCGTCAACACATTTACGCAGGTGCTTGATCGGGAGATACTGAAAAGACTGCCCCGCGCGCGGAACGTCATCGTCGATCCCGCAATTGCATCTGTTGCGCTCCCCCTGTCAGAGAAAAATAAAGCCAGTGGGTTCGCCGTCCTTCCTCGTGGATCATTGCTTCCTGTGGAACGCGGAATTCTACGCTTTTTTGTCTACTGGAAACAGAAGGAAAAGCGCACCGATTACGACCTCTCAGCGATCCTGTTTGACCGACACTTTAACTATAGAGAACATCTTTCGTACACGAATCTGCGCGCCATGGGTAGTGTGCATAGTGGTGATCTCACGGATGCAACCCATGGCGCAACAGAATTTGTCGATCTCGATCTCACCAAAGTGCAAGCGCGCTATATTATCCCAACGATCAACATCTTCGCAGGAGAAAATTTCAATGTGGTAGAAGAGTGTTTTTTTGGCATGATGCTTCGCACAGAAGAGCAAGATGGCAAACCCTTTGAGCCAGCAACGGTACAGATGAAAGCGGAGGTACGAGGAAACGGCAGAGTCGCGCTACCGATCGTTTTTATACGCGATGACAAGAGAGCGTGGTCTGCCAGATGGATGCATCTCTACATGAAGGGGCAACCAAATTTTAATAGGGTTGAGACCAATCACGAATCTGCGAGCATTCTTGTTCGCTCGATCCTTGAGCGCCACTATCTGGATGTTCGCTATCTCGTCGAATTATTGAAGCAGAATAGTGATCCGGAAAATAAAGATGCGCCAACACTCTTTATTGGATTAGCCGCGCCAGAACAGCGAGAAGAGGGAATGCAGGTCTACACATTGGATAACTTGCATACGTTGATTCCTGCTTGACAAGAGGGCAGATGTGCCGTACACTCATAACTGAGGCTACTGGTAGGCTTCCTTCTCATTTTTGGTAAACTAGTCTACCCACTTTCCTCATAATAAGAAAACCAAAAGAGTCGATCAATTTGATCGGCTCTTTTTTCTACCCTTCCTCAATAGAGAAGAAAGAGGGTCATTATTCTGCCTTCTTTTTCACCAGATTGCGCCAAGGATGCCCCGTGCCTTCAGGCTGAGGAGGAATGACTTGACCTTTTTGAGCTTCATGCCTATACTTTCTCCAGGAACACCAGAAGCACTGTTATTTTATTGATTGCTTGTGGATACTGTGATGCAAGAAACAGACAACTTCTACCACTACTACCAGGCTGTCCTTGATTTTACCTCTTATTCTCATGCTGCTTATTTTGTATTGCTTTCAGCAGAAGCCGCTCTGGTTCATCTGAGGGGAGCGGCTTCCTCAAGGTGAGCGGTGGAATAACCCTCCGTTCACCATACCAGAGGAGGAAGCTATGGTCATGCCGACGCGCTGGTTAGATGAGATCACTATTGAGCAACTGGAAAACGACCCGTATCCGATCTTCGCCCGTCTCCGTCGCGAGGCACCTATCGCCTGGATACCGGCACTAGGAAGCTGGCTGGTGAGTAACTGGCAGTATTGTAGAGAGATCGCCCGGGACTCCGCGCATTTCGCGGGTGGTAGCGATCCAGCTCTAGAGCACGTCTTCGGTCAGCCCTGTATCCTCAGCGTTGATGGAGAGGTGCATAACGATCTTCGTTCTATGGTCGATCCCCATCTACGCCCGAGTGTGGTTGCCAGCTATATCGATCAATTAGTGCGGCCCGTTGCCCGTCAATGTCTGGCTACAATCCGAGATCGGGGGAAAGCTGATCTCATGGCTGAGTATTTTGAACCGATTAGTGTGCGCGCCGTGGGCGATCTGCTCGGCTTCCAGCAGGTCGATTCCGATACGTTGCGGCGCTGGTTTCACGATCTCAGCAGCGGATTTGTCAATAAGGCGGTCGATGCTGAGGGCAATTTTCTGAATC